>Ga0164301_10000317_pt1 | contig 13687 bp, 12 predicted proteins | sample Whisoiple_231_MG_FD_109711 | JGI IMG/M metagenome (GOLD analysis project Ga0164301, IMG submission 109711) | Unamended control soil microbial communities from upstate New York, USA - Whitman soil sample_231_MG | ecosystem: Environmental > Terrestrial > Soil > Agricultural land ... | reverse complement strand
AGCTGCCTGACCCTTGCGAGGAACTCGTCGAACTTCAGCGGCCTGTTGTCGATCGCCGAGGGCAGCCGGAAGCCGTAGTCGATCAGGGTCTGCTTGCGCGAGCGGTCGCCCTCGTACATGCCCCCGATCTGCGGCACCGTCTGGTGCGACTCGTCGATGAAGCAGACGAAGTCCTCGGGGAAGTAGTCGATCAGCGTGTGCGGCGGGCTGCCGGCGGGGCGGCCGTCGAGGATCCGCGAGTAGTTCTCGATCCCGGAGGTGAAGCCGATCTCTTTGATCATCTCGAGGTCGTACATCGTCCGCTGCCGCAGCCGGTGGGCCTCCAGTTGCTTGCCTTCGGCTTCCAGCTCCTGCGTCCGCGCTTCCAGTTCGGCGCGGATTTCGTCGACCGCGCGGTCGACCGTCTCGTCTTTGGTCACGTAGTGCGAGGCGGGCCAGACGGAGACGTGGTCGATCACGTCGAGAACCTCGCCGGTCAGCGGGTCGAAGTGCTGGATCCCCTCGATCTCGTCGCCGAAGAGGGCGATCCGGTAGGCCGACTCGGCGTAGGAGGGCATGATCTCCAGCACCTCGCCGCGGACCCGGAAGGCGCCGCGGCCGAGCACCTGGTCGTTGCGCTGGTACTGCATCTTCACCAGCTTGCGGAGGACGTCGTCGCGGTCGATTTCTGCGCCGACTTTGAAGAGCTGCATTTTTTCGTTATAGACCTGCGGCGAGCCGATCCCGTAGATGCAGGAGACCGAGGCGACGATGATCACGTCGCGGCGGGCGAATAGCGCCGCGGTGGCGGCGTGGCGCAGGCGGTCGATCTCGTCGTTGATCGAGGAGTCCTTCTCGATGTAGAGGTCCTGCGCCGGGACGTAGGCCTCCGGCTGGTAGTAGTCGTAGTAGGAGACGAAGTACTCCACCGAGTTGTCGGGGAAGAACTCGCGGAACTCGTTACAGAGCTGGGCGGCGAGCGTCTTGTTGTGCGCGATCACCAGGCTCGGCCGCTGCACCTCGGCGATCGTCGCCGCCATCGTGAAGGTCTTGCCGGTGCCGGTGGCGCCGAGCAGGGTCTGGAAACGGTCGCCCTCGCGCAGCCCCTCGGCCAGCCCCGCGATCGCCTTCGGTTGGTCCGCCGTCGGGGTGTAGGCGGGGTTCAGCTTGAAATCCGGCACAGCCAGAACATAGCTGGCGCATATGCTGGGCCTTGTATGAAGCTCTCGCGCCCGCTCCTCGCCGCTTTCTTCGCCTTCACCGGGGCGATGCACTTCGTCCGCCCGCGCTTCTTCGAAGCGATCGTGCCGCCGGCGATCGAGGCCCAGAAGAAGGAGGCGGTCGCGATCAGCGGCGTCGCCGAGATCGCCGGCGCCGCCCTCGTCCTGCCCCCCGCCTCGCGCCGGCTCGGCCGCTGGTGGCTGCTGGCGCTGCTGCTCGCCGTCTTCCCGGCCAACGTCCACATGGCGGTCAACCCGGAGCAGATCCGCGGCCTCGACATGCGCAAGTTCCCGCGTTGGGCGCTCTGGGCGCGCCTGCCGCTGCAACCGGCGGCGATGATCTGGGTCTGGCACGCGACCCGGCCAAAGTAATAGAATGTTTTGTCTGAAATGAACCACCGCGACCGATTCTCAGCCAACCTCCGCCGCGCCCGCCAGACCGCCGGCATCTCTCAGGAAGAGCTGGCCGAGCGCTGCGAAATCCACCGCACCGAGGTTTCCCTGCTCGAGCGCGGCGGCCGCGAACCCCGCCTCGGCACCATGGTCAAGCTGGCAACCGCGCTCGGAACCACCCCGGAAGACCTCTGCTCGGGGATCAGCTGGGACACCAAGAAGCGCGACTACAAGGTCCAGGACCCGAACTAGCCGAAGGGCCGAGGCAGGGGAGCCGGGTCCCCTGAAAGCTCAGGGGCCGAACGGGAGCAGCTGTTCGACCAGGCCCTGGGCCGGGCCGAGGAAGCTTTCGGCGTTGCCGAGGAAGCTTTGGGCGTCGTTGACGATTTCAATTGCTTGTTCGAGGGGGATGCTCTGGACGGTCTGGCGCAGCGGGCCAGCGATGAAGGACGGCAGGGCCCCTGCTTCTTCGGCGTCGTCGACGGCGCGGACGAGGCCGGCGCGGATCGCCTTGGCGAGCTTCTCGTCGTCGATCCCGTAGCGCTGGGTGAAGCGTTCGCGCCCCTCGGGGGTCGCCAGCGCCCGGGCCAGGGTCTCGCGCGAGACGCCGAGCTTGCAGGCGGCGCCGTCGAGGGCCGAGATCGTGAACTGGTTGGCGATCTGGCCCAGCGTCTGCGGGTTGCTCCAGGGGCGCGGCTGGCAGGGATCCTGGACCTGCTTCGGCTCATACGAGGAGCCGCCGGCCGCCAGGTAGGCGCCGACCAGCACCAGCGAGGCGAGGATCGAGCCGACCACCAGCGCCCGCCCGCTCCAGCGGCCCTCCCCGCTCACAGGTCGACCCTCCGCGAGAGCCCGATCGGGAACAGGGCGATCAGGCCGAGCAGCGCCGCGAGGATGAAGGAGGTGCTGAAGGCGTGGGTGGCGCCGCGGTCGAGCTGGTCTTGGAGTTCGCCCTGCAGCTGCTCGACTTCGGCCCGCTGACCGGGGTCCTCGGGCTTCGGTTCGAAGGCCGGCTCGATCGTCGGCACCTTGCCCTTCTCCCGTTCCAGCTGGTCGCTGACCTTCTGGGCGAGGTCGAGCTTCAGCAGCGGGTCGATCGGCGAGTCGAGGATCACCGCGGTGCCGGCGTCGATCGCGTCGTGGCGCTGCTGGTCGATTTCGGCGGTGAAGATCGGCGTCAGCGCCAGCAACCCGATGACGACGCCGGCGTGGCGGGAGGAGATCGTCCAGCCGCCGTGGATCGCCTGCGGGGAGCGGCCGTGCAGCGCCGTCTCGGTCAGCGCCGAGAGCACCAGCGAGAGCCCGAGCCCGACCAAGATCTGCGGCGGGATCGTCAGCACGATCGTCGCCTTCGGTAAGAAGGCGAGACCGGCGAGACCGCCGGAGACGAGGATCGCCCCCGCCGCCGCCCGCGAGCGGGTGTCACCCACCCGCTCCGCCAGCCGGCTGCCGAGGATCGCCGCCAGCGGCATCACCGAGACCACCAGCGCCGCTTCGATCGGGCTCAGCCGCCAGCCTTCGATCAGCAGCAGGACGAGGAGGAAGAGCGCCGCGGCGATCGCCGCCGAGACCATCGCCAGGGCGAGGTTGGCCCAGAGGTGCGGTTTGCCGGTCTGGCGCACCTCCGCTTCGATGATCCCGGTCGCCGCCTCGTGTTTGGCGACGGAGAGGATCGGCACCGCGGCGGCGAGCGCCACCGGGACCTGGATCAGGAAGATCGACTGCCAGGAGACGAGCTCGGTGAGGATGCCGCCGACCGCCGGCCCCAGCGCGGCGCCGGTAGCCCCCGCCGCCGCCCAGACCGTCGCCGCGCGCCGCTCGGAGCCGACCGTCGCCGGCAGCAGCTCCAGCGCCGCGGTGACCGCGGCGGCGCCGCCGAGCGCCTGGATGCAGCGGGCGAGGATCAGGGTCGAGAGCTGGTCGGAGAGGCCGCAGGCGAGGCCGGCGCCGGCGAAGATCGCCAGCCCGACCGCCGCCGTCCGCCCCGGCCCGACCCGGCGGGCGAAGAGCGCCGCCGGCACCGCCGCCAGGGCGATCACCAGGTTGAAGGAGACCAGCACCCAGGTGACGCCGGAGACGCTGGTGTCGAAATCGCGGTAGATCTCGGGCAGCGCCAGGACGACGATCGAGGAATCGGCGAGGACGACGCCGACCGCCAGCGCCAGGGCTGCTACCCGTGGTCTAGGGGATTCCGCCATAGCCCAGCTCCGATGCGTACTCGTGGCGGTACTCGTCGCGCTTCTCCAGCACCTCTTCGACATAGGCGCGGGTTTCCGGGAAGGGGATCTCCTCCACGGTCAGGCTCGCCCCGCCCCACTTGTCGGCGTTGCCCGGCCCGGCGTTGTAGCCGGCCAGCGCCGCCGCCTCGTCGCCTTCGTAGCGGTCGAGCAGTTCGCGCAGGAGAAAGGTCCCGTAGCGGATGTTGATTTCGGGGTCGCCGAGATCCTTCAGTTCGAAGGTCGTCGCGTCGCTGTTCTTGGCAATCGTGTCCGCCGCTTCCGGAGTTATCTGCATCAGCCCGCGCGCCCCCGCGCTCGACGTCTGGTCGCTGAACTTGGACTCGGAGTAGATCACGGCGGCGATCAGCGCCGCGTCGACTCCCTTTTCGTCGGCCTGCTGGCGGATCACATCCTCGTGGCGCAGCGGCAGCGTCAGCTCCTGCAGGGCATGGTCGAAAGCGCCGCTGGCGACGAGGGCGCCGACGAAGACGCCGATCAGCACGGCGACCGTGCCGAGGGCGAAAAAGCGGCGCCGGCGGATCGCCTTGCGCTTCATCGCCGCAGCTTTTCGAGCAGGGCGGACAGCGCCCGTTCGAGGTCCTCCACCGAGCCGTCGTTGGCGATCACGTGCTCGGCCCGCTCGGCCTTCTCGGGCTGGGTCAGCTGCCGGGCCTCGCGCTCGTCGACCAGGGCGTGGCCGCGCGCCGCCGCGCGCTCGCGGCGCACCTCGTCGGCGGTGACGATCGCGACGGTGGTGTCGAAGGCGCCGTGGTTGCCGGCCTCGAACAGCAGCGGCACCTCGACCACCGCGACCTCGGTCTCCGCCGGCAGCCCCAGCATCCATTCGGCGGTGCGCCGCTGCACCAGCGGGTGGATCTGCGACTCCAGCCAGGTCAGCTGCTCGGGATCGGCGAAGACAATCTCGCCGATCTTCGCCCGTTCGAGCTTGCCCTCGGGAGCGACCTCCGGCCCCCAGCGGGCGACCAGCTTCTCGCGCAGCTCGTCGCCTTCCAACAGCTCGTGGACGACCGCGTCGCTGGAAAGCGTCGCCGCGCCGAGGCGCGCGAAGGCCTTCAGGGCCTCCGACTTACCGGCGGCGATACCGCCGGTGAGGCCGATCTTCAGCGGCGCCATCGCAGGCGCCGATCAGGACTGCTCGGTCTCGCCCGTCTGCGCGTCGTCGTCAGAAGACCCGTCGCCCGCGGCCTCGTCGACGTCGTCGGGGGAATCCGGCCGATCCTGGACCGATTCGCCCTCCTGATGCTCCGCCTGCTCCTCCTCGGAGGCGCCGTTGGCCTCGGCGACCGGGGCCGGATCGGCCTCCTCGGAAGCCTCGACCTCGGCGGGAAGCTCGCCGGGCGCCTCCTCCGACGGGGTCTCCGCCTCAGCGGCAGGCTCCTCTTCGGCGGCGGCAGGTGCCTCCTCGGCGGCAACCGCGGAGGCGTCTGCGAACGCGTCGGCCATCTGGCCGGTGGGCGCATCCGCCTGAACCTCGGCCTCCTCGCCCTGGGTGCCTTCGGCCTGGGCGATCTGCTCGCCGAGGCCCGCCATCGCCATGTTCTGCCCCTCGACCCGCTTGATGCTGAGCGAGAGGCGGCGGCGCTCTTCGTCGATCTCGAGGATCTTCACGTTCAGCTTCGAGCCCGGCTCGACGACTTCGCTGGGGTTCTCGACGTGGTGGTCGGCGAGCTCGGAGATGTGGACCAGGCCCTCGACGCCGGGAAGGATTTCTACGAAGGCGCCGAAGGCGACGACCTTGGTCACCGTGCCCTCGAGCACGTCGCCGGAGCGATGGGTGCTGATCACCCGCTGCCACGGGTCCTCCTGGGTCTGCTTGAGGCCGAGGGAGATGCGCTGGCGGTCGCGGTCGATGTCGAGGACTTTGATCCGCACCGTGTCGCCGATCGCCACCACTTCGGAGGGGTGGTTGACGTGGCTCCAGGAAAGCTCGGAGATGTGGATCAGCCCGTCGATCCCGTCGAGGTCGACGAAAGCGCCGAAGTCGACGATGTTGGAGATCTTGCCTTCGACGACCTGGCCCGGCTCGAGGCGGCCGAGGATCTGCTCGCGAACCTCTTTGCGCTCCTCCTCCAGCACCGCGCGGCGCGAGAGGACGACGTTGTTACGGCTGCGGTTGAGCTCGATGACTTTGCACTCGAGCGTCTGGCTCATGAACTCGTCGAGGTTGTGGACGCGGCGGATGTCGACCAGCGAGGCCGGGAGGAAGCCGCGGACGCCGAGGTCGAGGATCAGCCCGCCCTTGACGACCTCGATGACGCTGCCTTCGACCGGTTCGCCCGAGTCGGCGGCGACCTCGATGCGGCGCCAGGCCTTCTCGAAGCGGGCCCGCTTCTTGGAGAGGATCAGACGGCCCTCTGCGTCCTCCTTGGTGAGGACCAGGGCGTCGATCTCCTCGCCCAGCTCGACCTCGTCGTGCGGGTCGACCGACTTGCGGATCGAAAGCTCGTTGGAGGGAATGACCCCCTCGGCCTTGTAGCCGATGTCGACGAGGACCTCGTCGTTGTCGATCCGGACGACCTTGCCTTTGACGACGTCGCCCTCCTCGAAGGACACCATCGTCGCCGCGTAATTCGGGACGATCTTGCCGTCGATGTTGAGGAGGAGGCCCCCAGAACCCTCGACAGGGGTGGCGCTGGGCGCAGGCGTCATGGTCTCGGTCGCGGACACGGCGGCGAATGATGGCAGAATCCGCCGCGATGCCGGTCCGAGCCACCAAGCGCGGGAGCGAACGCACGCCCCTGAGCGGCGAGCACGACGTTCTCATCTGCGGCGCCAGCTTCGCCGGGCTGACCGTGGCACGCGAGCTGGCCGGCTCCGGAGCCGACGTTCTGGTCGTCGACCGCTACGAGATCGGCGAGCGCCAGACCTCCGCCTGCGGGATCCCGACCGAGTGGCTGGCGCGCCTCGGGCTGATGGACGCCGAGCGCCAGCGCTTCGACACGCTGGTCATGCACACCCCCCACGGGACCAGCCGCTACCGGCTCCCCTGGACCTTCTCCACCTTCGACTACCGCGAGATCTGCCAGCTGCTCTGGCGCGACTGCGACGCCCGCTTCGAGACCGCCAAGGTGCACGGGCGGACTGCTGAGGCCAACGGCAATGGGAAGATCGCGGTCGAGACCGACCGCGGCGTCATCTCCGCGCCGCTGGTCGTCGACGCGCTCGGCTGGCGGCGGATGCTGGCCACGGGCTACGGCTACCAGCCGCCCGACGCGCCCCTCTCGCGGGGCCTGGAGGTGCACCCCGGCGGCACCTCGGAGGACCTGGCGATCTGGATCGACCGCAAGTACGTCCCCGCCGGCTACGGCTGGTCCTTCCCTGCCCGCGACGAGCTGCGGATCGGGATCGGCTCCTTCGACCCCCGCTTCCACGTCAAGGACACCACGGTCGAGCTGACCCGGGACCTCGGCAAGGAGCCAAACGAGTACCAGGGCAACTGGATCCCCCACAAGCTGCGGACCGCGACCGAGGGCGGCGTCTTCTTCGTCGGCGACTCGGCCGGGCACTGCCTGCCGCTCAGCGCCGAGGGGATCCGCACCGCGCTCTACTTCGGGATCGCGCTCGGGCGCGAGCTGCGCGGCGTCGTCGAGGGGCGGCAGACGCGCGAAGAGGCGGCCGAGAGCTACGCCGAGTTCCACGACTCCCACGAGTGGAAGTTCAAGTGGATGCTGCGGGTGCAGAAGCTGATCCCGCGGGTGCCGCCGCGGCTCCTGGCGCCGGCGATCCGGCTGATGAGCTCCAAGCGGTTCGTCGACTGGTCCTTCCGCCACTACCTGCGGATCGCGCCGCCGGAGTTCGCCGGGGCCGGGCTGCCGGGCGGCTCAGCGGACGACCAGGACGGTGCCGGCCAGCAGCAGGGCGACGCCGAGGACGCGCTCGGCGCTGAGCGGGACCTGGTCCAGGCCGAACAGGCCTAGGCGGTCGATCACCACCGAGGCGGTGAGCTGGCCGAAGACGGTCGCCGCGGCGACCCCGCCGGCGCCGATCACCGAGACCGCGATCAGGGCGTTGAAGACGTAGAGGGCGCCGAGGAAGCCGCCGAGCAGGTAGTACCAGCTGACGTCGAAGGTCGAGCTGAGGCCGCCGGCCTTGCCGCTGAGGACGACGACCGTGGCCAGCGCCAGGGTCCCGACCGAGAACGAGACGAGCGCCGCCGGCAGGCTGCCGGTCGCCTTGCCGAGGCCGGCGTTGATCGGCGCCTGGGCGGCGATCAGACCGCCGGCGGCAGCCGTGAGGAGGACCGCCAGGCCCCTATCCATTGAATTTTTCGCCGGGTCGCGTGATCTTTGCCGTGGACATGTGTTGGTCGATTAGTGCGGGGTTTGAACCTTCCCGCTCTCTTATCAGTAACGCAGAACAGCAAACCGGTCGATGTAGCGAGGAGAGCCCACGATGACGCCGCCCCCCGCCGAGCACTTCGCCGCCCGGGTCTTCCTCGGCCCCACCCTTCGCGCCCAGCCTGACCGCCGCCTGGTCGACCTCGTCCGCGACGGCTACGACGCGGCCTTCGAGGAGATCGTGCGGCGCTACGGCCGGCCGCTCGACCGCTTCGCGGCGGCGATCGTCGGCGGCCGCTCCGAGGACGTCACCCAGGACGCCTTCTCGAAGGCGCTGCTGGCGCTGCGCGGCACCGAGGCGGAGATCGAGCTGCGGCCCTGGCTCTACCGGATCGTCCGCAACACGGCGCTGAACGACCTCCGCGACCGCGGCCCGGCAGCCGAGGAGCTGCAGGAGACGATGCCGGGCGGCCGCAGCGCCGCCGCCGAGGCCGAGTCCCGGCAGGAGCTGCGCGATCTGATGGGCCGGCTGCAGGCGCTGCCGGAGCCCCAGCGGGCGGCGCTGGTGATGCGCGAGCTGGAAGGGCTGAGCCACGAGGAGATCGCCGCGGCGCTGGGCGTCAGCGGCGGCGCCGCCAGGCAGGCGATTTTCCGGGCGCGGGCGGCGCTGCGCGACGGCCTCGGCCTGCTGGTGCCGATGCCGGTGCTGCGGGCGCTGGCCGAGCACGCCGACGACGCCGCCAGGGCGGGCGGCGCGATCGCGGCCGGCGCCGGCGCCTCCACCGCGGGCGGCGCGGCGCTGGGCGGGATCGGCGGCGGCGCCCTCAAAGTCGGGATGGCGACGGTGCTGATCGCCGGCACGGTTGGCGCCGGAGTGGCGATCGACCACCACCGCGGCGGCCGGCCGGGGCCCGAAGCGGCCGAGGCGGCGCCGCTCGGAGTCGCCAGGCAGGGCACTCGCCAGGCCGGCGGCGGCAGCGGCGCCGGAGGCGAGGGCGGATCCCGGTCCGGGGGGCGCGGAGACGGCGGCGGGGCCGGCGACGGCGCTCGCGGCGATCGCTCGGGCGAGGGCGGCGGCTCGATCGGCGCGGGCGATCGCAGCGGCTCGAACAGCGGCTCCGGCGTCTCCGGCGGTCGTTCCGGCGGCTCCGGAGACAGCCACGGCGGCTCCGGCGAGAGTTCTGGGCCCGGCTCGATCTCGGGCGGCCACCACAGCGGCGATGACGGCGGCGGCGACAGCCACGGCGGCAGCTCGGGCTCCGACGACGGCGGCTTCGACGACAACGGCGGCTCCTCGGGCTCGGGCGACGACGGCCTCACCAGCGGCAGCGGCGGCGATGACGGCGGCTCCTCGGGCTCTGGCAGCGGCGAGCTGGAGAGCGAGCCGGCGCCGACGACCACCGAACCCGAAGTCGTGGACGGCGGCGATTCCGGCACCGACGGCAGCTCGGGCTCGGACAGCGGCGACCTCAGTGGCGGCGAGACCAGCGGCCTGGACGGAAGTCCATAGCCGCGTGATCTTCGCGGCGCCTCAGGGTTGAAGCCGCAACCAGTTGTTACTTCGAAACCTAGGAGGAAATGGCATGACCCCGACCGAAGCACGGCGACCCCGCCTCGGCATGACCTTGCTCGCGCTGGCGCTGGGAGCGCTCGCGCTGCTGGCCATGCCGGGCTTGGCCGCTGCCAAGGACCGTAACCACGACCGCATCCCGGACCGCTGGGAGAAGCGCCACAAGCTCTCTCTCAACGTCAACCAGGCGCGCCGCGACCAGGACGGCGATCACCTGCGCAACCGGGCCGAGTTCCTCGCCGGCGACAACCCGCGGGATCGCGACAGCGACGACGACGGGACGATGGACGGCGAGGAGCAGGCCGGCACGATTGCCTCCTTCGACGCCGAAACCGGTCGCCTCGTCATCGACCTGTTCGGCGGCGACACCGTCTCGGGCTTCGTCACCGAAGGGACCGAGATCAAGTGCGAGGACAGCTCCACCACCGCCAGCTCCAGCAGCGAGGGCTCCGACGGCGGCGAAGCCGAGTCGGGTGACGACAACGGCGGCGAAGGTGAAGCCGAGCCGGGTGACGACAACGGCGGCGAAGGCGAAGAGGCCGGCGACGACAACGGCGGCGAAGATCAGGGCGAGGACAACTCGGGCCCGGGCAGCGACAACTCCGGCCCCGGCGACGACGGCGACCACGGCTCGCGCGTCTGCACCACCGCCGAGCTGGTCCCCGGCGCTGTCGTCGAGGAGGCCGAGCTGCAGGTCGAGAACGGCCAGGCGACCTTCGAGGAGGTCGAGCTGTCCGGCAAGGAAGTCAGCAACAGCTAGTCAGGGAGAGCCGACGTCACTTGGCATCGAGCCAGTCCTGGCCGATGCCGACGTCGACCTCAAGCGGCGGATCGAGCCGGTAGGCGGCGCACATCTCGCGCTCCACCAGCTCGGCCGCCGCTTCCATCTCCCCCGGCGGGCCCTCGAAGAGGAGCTCGTCGTGGATCTGGAGGACGAGGCGGGTCTCCCCCCCGGCCTCCCGCAGCGCCCGTTGGCAGCGGACCATCGCCACCTTGATGATGTCGGCGGCGGTGCCCTGGATCACGGTGTTGACGGCGAGGCGCTCGCCGAGGCGGCGGGTGTTGGGGTTGCCCGAGCGCAGCTCCGGGATCGCCCGGCGCCGACCCATCAGGGTGGTGACGAACCCCTCCTCCTGGGCGCGCTCGATCACCTGCTCGCGGAAGGCGCGGACGGCGGGAAAGCGTTCCAGATAGCGGGAGACGAACTCCTCGCCCTCCTTGCGGGGGATGTTGAGCCGGTCGGCGAGGCCGAAGCCGGTGAGGCCGTAGACGATCCCGAAGTTGACCATCTTCGCCTTCGAGCGCTGGCCGACGTCGACTTCGTCGCGCTCGATCTCGAAGACCTCGGCGGCGGTCGCCGCGTGGACGTCTTCGCCCTCGCGGAAGACCTCTTTCAGGACCTCCTCGTCGGCGACGTGGGCGAGGACGCGGAGCTCGACCTGGCTGTAGTCGGCGGAGAGCAGCTGGGCGCCCTCTTCGGCGACGAAGCAGGCGCGGACCGGGCGGCCGATCTCCGTCCGGATCGGGATGTTCTGCAGGTTCGGGTTGGTGCTGGAGAGGCGGCCGGTGGTGGTCGCGGTCTGGTTGAAGGTGGTGTGGACGCGGCCGGTCTCGGGGTCGATCAGCTCCGGCAGCGAGTCGAGGTAGGTGTTCTTCAGCTTGGTCAGCTCGCGCCAGGACTCGATCTTCTCGACGATCGGGTGCTCGTCGCGGATCTGGGCGAGGACGCGGGCATCGGTCGAGAACCCGGTTTTGCCGCGGCGCTTGCGGGTCAGGCCGAGCTTCTCGAAGAGGACGCGGCCGACCTGCTGGGGGCTGCCGATCGTGAACTCCTCCTCGGCCAGCTCGAAGATCTCCCGCTCCAGGGTCTCGATCCGCTCGCCGAAGCCGGCGCCGACCTCGGCCAGGCGCTCGGCGTCGAGCTTCAGGCCCTCGCGCTCCATCGCCGCCAGCACCGCGACCAGCGGCAGCTCCACCTCGCGCAGCAGCTCCTGCAGGCCCAGCTCCTCGATCCGCGGGCCCTGGACCGCGGCCAGCGCGGCAACCAGCTGCGCTTCCTCGGCCGGGTCGAGGCCGGCCTCCAGCTCTTCGCCGAGCGCCATCTGCCCGTCCTCCTCGTCCTGCTTCTCGGCGGCGGCGCCCTCGGCGAGGCCGATGCCGGCGTCGGCGGCGAGCTCGACCAGGTCGTAGGTGCGGCGCTGCGGCTCCAGCAGGTAGGCGGCGACCATCGTGTCGTGGTCGAGGTTCAGCTCCACGCCCTCGCGGGCGGCGGCGGCGAGCAGGCCGTGGCGGCCGCCGCCGAGGGACTTGGCGTCGTGGGCGGCGATCGGTTTTTCGCCGAGGGCGACGGCGAGCTCGTCCTCGCTGCTGTTCCCGACCAGAACCCGGCCGGCTTCAGCGGCGGCCCAGCGGTCGGCCTCGATCGCCAGCGCCACCGGCCCGGCGCCGATGTCCCCGGGCTTGCCCTCCTCGGCGGCTACCTCGATCTCGGTCTCCACCTTGCGGCCGGGGACGGCGTCGCCCTCGGGCAGGGCTTCTTCCAGCCGCTCCAGCACCGCCCGCAACTCGAACTCGCGCATGAACTCGCGCAGGGCGCCGCGGTCGGGCTCGCTCGCCATCGCCGCGGCGAGGTCGACGCCGGTCTCGATGTCGTACTGGAGGGTCGCGAGCTCTTTGGAGAGCCGCGCGTCGTCGGCGTGCTCGGTGAGGTTTTCCTTGCGTTTTTTGCCGGAGATCTCCTCGACGCTTTCCAGCACCGCTTCCAGCGAGCCGAACTGCTGCAGCAGCTGGGTCGCGGTTTTCTCACCGATCCCGGGGACGCCGGGGATGTTGTCGGAGGTGTCGCCGCGGAGGCCCATCAGGTCGGTGATCAGCTCCGGCGGCACGCCGTAGCGCTCTTCGACCGCGGCGCGGTCGTAGATCTTGGTCTCGGTGATCCCGCGCGAGGTGCTCATCACCCGCACCCCCTCGGCGACCAGCTGGTAGGCATCGCGGTCGCCGGTGACGACCATCACCTCGATCCCCTCTTCGCGCGCCTGCTTGACCAGCGAGGCGATCACGTCGTCGGCCTCGAAGCCTTCGACCTTGACGTTGGTGTAGCCGAAGGCCTCGACCAGCGGCATCAGGTGCGGCCACTGCTCGCGCAGCAGGTCGGGGCGCGGTTTGCGCTGGGCCTTGTAGAGGTCGTAGGTCTTCTCGCGGCCGCTCCAGCCGGCGTCCCAGGCGACCACGACCCCCTGCGGATGGTGCTCGTCGATGATTTTCACCAGCATCGAGGCGAGGCCGTAGATCGCGTTCGTCGGCCGCCCGTCGCTGGTCCCGATCGACTCGGGCAGGGCGAAGAAGGCGCGGTAGGCGAGGCTGTTGCCGTCGATCAGGAAGAGCTGGGGCGCGGCGGTGTCCGTGGGCACGGGCGCGACTCTAGCCGCGCGGCATCCCGGACCGCGAGAGCGCGGCCGCAACGTCCGCCGCAACCCGCTCCGGCTGGTGCTCCAGCTGCTCGTCGGTGAAGCGCAGGACGGCGTAGCCCTGCGAGCGCAGCTCGAGGTCGCGCGCGCCGTCGGCGTAGAAGGCGACGGACCCTCGGTGGTAGGTCCAGGAGTCGGTTTCGACTACGAGGCGTTGAGAGGGCCAGAGGAAGTCGACTTCGTAGCGGCCGAGCTTGACGTTGACCTCGGGGCGCGGGATGCGGTCGGGGTAGGGGGAGATGACGGCGAGGAAGAGGGACTCGAGGTCTGAGCGGGTGCGGTCGGTGGCGATGCCTTCGAGGCGGTAGCCGGCGAGCTCCGCCTGGCGGGTGGCACGGCGCAGGAGGCGCGGTGGGAGCAGGTTGGTGGCGCGGAGGTCTTCGAGGGTGCGCGGGACGGTGGTGACGGGGATGTTGTGGCGGTGGGTGGTGGGGTTGGACGGGAGCCTTCCCCCTCGCCCTCCTTCTTGGGGCAGGTAGGAGGGCGAGGGGGAAGGCTCGGCCAGGGACGGGGCGCGGTGGAGGTGGATACCTCGACGCTT
>Ga0164301_10000316_pt1 | contig 13698 bp, 13 predicted proteins | sample Whisoiple_231_MG_FD_109711 | JGI IMG/M metagenome (GOLD analysis project Ga0164301, IMG submission 109711) | Unamended control soil microbial communities from upstate New York, USA - Whitman soil sample_231_MG | ecosystem: Environmental > Terrestrial > Soil > Agricultural land ... | reverse complement strand
GACAACGTCGCGCTGATCGTCGCCGGCACCCTGGTCGGCTCCTCGGGAACGATCCTCACCCTGGAGATGGCGACGGCGATGAACCGCTCGGTCTCCAACATCCTCTTCTCCGGCTTCGGCGGCGCGCCGGCCGGCGGCGGCGGGGGCAGCGGCGAGGAGCGCCCGCACGTCTCGATCGGCGCCCAGGACGCGGCGATCAAGCTCGCCTATGCCGACTCCGTCGTGATCGTCCCCGGCTACGGCCTCGCCGTCGCCCAGGCCCAGCACGCGATCAAAGAGGTCGCCGACGAGCTCGAAGCGCGCGGGGTCACGGTCAACTACGCGATCCACCCGGTCGCTGGCCGCATGCCCGGCCACATGAACGTCCTCCTCGCCGAGGCCGACGTCGCCTACGAGAACCTCAAGGAGATGGAGGAGATCAACCCGGAGATGCCGCGCACCGACGTGGCGGTGGTCGTCGGCGCCAACGACGTCACCAACCCGGCGGCGAAAAACGACCCCGACTCGCCGATCGCCGGGATGCCGATCATCGAGGTCTCCGAGGCCCAAGAGGTGATCGTGATCAAGCGCTCCCTCAGCCCCGGCTTCGCGGGGATCGACAACGACCTCTTCTACGAACCGAATACCTCGATGCTCTTCGCCGACGCCAAAGCGGCAGCCGGCGAAATCGCGGCAGAGATCGGGAATCTTTAGCTTCGACACGTCGCGCAGGTCCGCGTGCTGCTCGGCTACATAGACGAGTCCTACACCAGGGGTGGCCGGTACTGGCTGGCCGTTGCCCTGGTTCCAGCGGACAACGTGCCCTCGCTGACCGTCGACATCCGCCAAGTACCCGAGATCCTTCCCCGGGAGCATGCTCCTACCGTCGCCGCCGAGCTGCACGGACACGCGCTCTTTCACGGCACCAAGGGATTCAGCGCCCTGGAGAACCTCGCCGATCTCCGGATCCGGCTCTACCGGCGTGGCCTTCAGGCGCTGACCAAGGCGGCAACCGACGTTCTCTTCGTCGGGGTGGAGTGGAGCGATCCCTCCTCGCCGAACGACCTCAACTTGCACCGTATGAAAGCGATTCGGGGGATGCTCCCGGTTGTCGAGGACTGCGTGAAGCGACAGCGCGAGCACTGCCTGCTGATCGCCGACGAAGAGGAGACCACCCGCAGGGAGTTCGCCGCCGCGGTGCGGGAACACAAGCGGTGTTGCGTCGAGGATTGCGGGGAGTGCCGGATCATCGACAACGTCCTGTTCGTCGATAGCCGCGACAGCCCGGGGGTACAGGCAGCTGACCTCGCTGCCTATCTACATCACCGGCTCGACAGCGAGCGGGACCGGAATGCGAGGGCTCGCGCGGCCAATCGCAAGCTCTACCGCGTCGTCGAACAGTGTGAGGTGCAAGCGCATGTCCTTGATGCGCCAGCTCCGAAGGCAGTGGCCGCCGGGGTCCTCTAGACGCACGAAGAGCCGCTCGGAAGCGGCTCATCGGCGGGCAATGCACGATTGACCCGTGCGATCGCGAAGCCAGTGTAGCGCGGCCAAATCCCAGATTCAAGCGCTCTACACGCACGAAGAGCCGCTCGGAGGCGGCTCATCGGCGGGCAATGCACAGGGGTCTCCCATGCGATCGGCAGGCAGGATAGCGCTTCCCGATTCCCACGTCGGCCATCTCGGCCGCGAGGGTGCGACCGGCGGCAGCACCTCGCCTGACCAGCGCGCTGCCGACCCGACGGGGAAGCTCGGCGACGAAGGCGGTGCTCTCGGGGAAGGTGTGGTTCTGCCAACGGGAGGCGCTGCCGGGGTAGGGGCCGGGGAGGCGGACGAGGGGGAGACCGATCAGTTCGGCGAAGCGGCGGGCGGCGAAGGGGTTGCCTTCGGGTTTGTCGATCAGGCCGAAGGGCTGGTGGAACCAGATCGTCACGTCGGGCTTCTCGCGCAGGATCAGGCGGTGGGCGGCTCGGGACTCGGGCTCGGAGAGCGGTCCGGTGCCGGAGTATTCGCCGCCGCCGAGCGGACGCCAGCGGAAGGGGAAGTTGCGGTTGAGGTCGACGCCGCGGGCGTTGCCACGGGAGCCGGCGGCGAGCCCGTCGGGGTTGATCGTCGGCACGACCAGGAGCTCGGTCCGCGCCGGCGCCCTTGCCGCGATCAACCGGCGTGCGATTCGCATCCCGGCCGGCTCGTCGCCGTGGATGTCGCCGACGACGAGCACCTTCAGCGCTGGGTTCGGGGCGCTGTCGCTGAAGACGACGATCGGCCTGCCGTCGAGCGAGCGGCCGACCACCTCTCGCTCGTCGGCCCGCGCGAGCGCCGGCAACAGGCAGGCGAGGAACGCCAACGCCCCCAGCCATCGAAGTCGCGATCGTTCCGGCACGAAGCCGGCACTCTAGGCACCCACAGGTATGACCTTGCTCCCTAGCGTCGGGGCATGGGCTCGGAGCGGGGTCAGGGGACGGTCGAGTGGGTCGGGCTGGTGGCGCTGGTCTCGCTGGCGTTACTGGCGATGGTTGCCGCGGGGGCGCGGATTCCCGGCGCGCCGCTGGCGCGCGCGGTCGCCGACCGCATCCTCTGCGCCACGGCGCTGGCCGGCGAATGCGGCGACGCGCCGGCGTTGGCGGCCGCCTACGGAGCCGAAGTGGGGGAGCAGGCACGGCGGCACATGCCGATGCTCGCCTTCGAGCGGGACTCGCGCGCGGTGCCGGTCGACTTCCGGCGCTGCCGCGACAGCGGGTGCGGCGACGCCGGGGGCGACGGGCTGATCGCGGCGACCGACGCCGGCCTGCCGGTCACCGCCTTCGTCCACGCGGTCGACTGCCGCGAGGACGAGGCGAAGCGAACCGAAGCGGCGGGCGGCGACTGCTCCGGCGAGCGCGCCGGCAACCTCTACCTGCAGTACTGGCTCTATTACGCCGACTCGGCGACCCTGCGGGGGGTTCCCGTGGCCGGGGCCAAGGGCTACCACGCCGACGACTGGGAGAGCGTCCAGATCCGCATCAGGTCGGACGGCAGCGTCGTGGAGCGCGCCTCCTCCCACCACGGCTACAACAGCTCGCGCCGGCCCTCTAACTGGGCCTACGACTCCGGCGTCCTCGCCCACGACGGCTGGGGGCCGGAGACCCGCCTGCTGCTCGTCGCCGGCGGCAGCCATGCCGGCAGCACGATCGGCTTGGAGAACACCGACCGTTTCACCCCAGGCCGCCGCGTCAACCTGATCCCCCTCGAGCCGATCGCGGCCGAAAGCACCGCCAGCTTCGCGATCTCGCCGCCCTGGCTCAAGCGGGTCTGGCGCGACCCCGAGGCGGAGAACACCTCTTAGTTCACATCCTGGTTCGTAATGCGCGCTAGCCTCTTCCCATCCCGGCCGATGTGTCCTCAGCGTCGAAGGCGGCGATCGCGGAAGCTCTTTCCGAGGCGCGAGCACGCACTCTTGCCCTGGTCGAGCCGCTCGACGACGCGCAGCTGAACACGGTCTACTCGCCGATTCTCAGCCCGCTGGCCTGGGACCTCGGCCACATCGCCAACTTCGAGGAGCTGTGGCTGGTGCAGACGATCGGCCGGCGCGAGCCGCTGCACGGGGAGCTCGGCCGCTTCTACGACGCGATCGAGAACCCGCGCAAGGTCCGCGGCGAGCTGCCGATCCTGCGCGATGCGGAGCTGCGCGCCTACATGGCGGACGTCCGCGAGCGCACCCTTGACGTACTTGAGGGCGTGGAGATCGACGCCGGCGCCGAGGACCCGCTGCTGCGGGAAGGGTTCGTCTACGAGATGCTGCTCGCGCACGAGCTGCAGCACAACGAGACGATGCTCCAGCTCCTGCAGCTGGTCGACGGCTACGAGCCCCCGGCCGCGGTCGCACCCGAACGCAGTTCTCCCCGCATACCGGGGACAAATGCGTCCGGTCGGCCGGAGACGGTCGCGATTGAGGCTGGCGAGTACGAGGTCGGCGCTCCCGACCGCGGCTTCGCCTATGACAACGAGCGACCGCGCCGTACGGTCGAGCTGAACGCCTTCGAGATCGATCGAACCCCGGCGACGAACGGCGCGTACATCTCGTTCATGGAGGACACCGGCGCCGGAGCGCCGCTCTACTGGGCCGAAGGCGAAGACGGTTGGGTCGACACCTCCTGCGGCCGCCGCGAGCCGGTCGCCCTCGACGATCCGGTCCTTCACGTCTCCTGGGAGCAGGCCGAGGGCTTCGCCCGCTGGGCCGGCAAGCGGCTGCCGACTGAGTTCGAGTGGGAGGCGGCGCAAACGCAGCTCGACGGGGTCGGCCACGGCTGGGAATGGACCTCCTCGGACTTCCTCGCCTACCCCGGCTTCCGCGCCTTTCCGTACCGCGAGTACTCCGAGGTCTTCTTCGGCGACGAGCACAAGGTGCTGCGCGGCGGCTCCTGGGCGACCCATCCCCGGGTCGCCCGGCCGAGCTTCCGCAACTGGGACCTGCCGCAGCGCAGCCAGATCTTCTCCACCGTGCGCTGCGCGAGGGACGCATGACGATCGCGATCGACGTCCACCTCGACGCCGACGCCGCGGCGAAGATGGCGCGCGACGTCCGCGAGGGCCTCTGCGCCTACCCGAAGGAGGTGGCGCCGAAATACTTCTACGACGAGCGCGGCTCGCTGCTCTTCGAGCGGATCACCGAGCTGGCCGAGTACTACCCGACGCGCGCCGAGCGGGAGATCCTCACCGACCGCTCGGCCGAGATTCACGCCGCCGCCGGCTGCCCGGAAACGCTGGTCGAGCTCGGCTCCGGCTCGGCGGCGAAGACCCGCCACCTGCTGAGCGCGATGCGCGACTGCGGCAGCCTCGACACCTACGTCCCGGTCGACATCTCCGAGGAGATCACCCAGCGAACGGCGGCGGAGCTGGTCGAGGAGTACCCGGGCCTCAACGTGCACGGGATGGTCTGCGACTTCGAGCAGCACCTGGAGCGGGTGCCGCACGGCTCCGGCCCGCGGATGATCGCCTTCCTCGGCGGCACGATCGGCAACCTCTACCCGCGCGAGCGCCAGGCCTTCCTCGAGCGGATCCGGGCCCTGCTCGCCCCCGGCGACCACCTCCTGCTGGGAACCGACCTGATCAAGGAGAAGAGCCGGCTCGAGGCCGCCTACGACGACGCCGAAGGGGTCACCGCCGAGTTCAACAAGAACGTGCTCGCGGTCCTCAACAGCCAGCTCGGCGCCGACTTCGACCTCGAAGCCTTCGAGCACGTCGCCCGCTACGACGAGGAGGCGGAGCGGATGGACATCCGCCTGCGCTCGCTCGCCGACCAGGAGGTGCGGCTCGCCGCTCTCGACCTCGAGATCCGCTTCGGCGCGGGCGAGGAGATGCGGACCGAGATCTCGACCAAGTTCACCCGCGAGCGGATCGCCGCCGCCTACGACGGCGCCGGCCTGGAGCTGGGCGGCTGGTTCACCGACGCGGCGGGCGACTACGCGCTCAGCCTCGCGGCACCTGCTGGGTGATGCAGTGGATGTTGCCGCCGCCGAGGAGGATCTCGCGCGCCGGTACCCCGACCGCCTCGCGCTCCGGGAAGACCCGCCGGAGGATCGCCGCCGCCTCCTCGTCATGCCGGGGATCGAGCAGCGGGTAGACGATCCGCGAGTTGCCGAGGTAGAAGTTGACGTAGGAAGCAGCGAGGCGGTCGCCGGCGCGGCGCGGCTGCGTCCCCTCGCCGGCGTCGACCCCTTCCGCCTCCTCGGCTGAAATCTGAAGCGGGCCGGGGGAGGGGAGGAGCACCACCTCCAGCGGGCGCCCGCGGGCGTCCGTCGCCGCTTCGAGCCGGTCGCGCGCGTCGCTAGAGATCGCGTGTTGGGGGTCGTCCTCGTCGTCGGTCCAGGTCAGGAGCACGACGCCGGGGCGGGCGAAGCAGACGAGGTTGTCGACGTGGCCGTCGGTCTCGTCTTCGAAGACGCCGGCGCCGAGCCAGACCACCTTCTCGGCCCCGAGGTGGGCGAGCAGGACCCGCTCGATCTGCTCCTTGGAGAGCTCCGGGTTGCGGTTCGGGTTGAGCAGGCACTCTTCGGTGCTCAGCACCGTGCCCTCGCCGTCGACGTGGATTGCGCCCCCCTCCAGCACGATCGGCGCCCGGTAGCGGTCGGCGCCCTCGACCTCCAGCACCTTGGCCGCGACCCGCTCGTCGCGGTCCCAGGGGAAGTAGAGGCCGCCGTCGGTCCCGCCCCAGGCGTTGAAGCGCCAGTCGATCCCGCGGCGCCCGCCGGAACCGACGACGAAGGTCGGCCCGCAGTCGCGCATCCAGGCGTCGTCGCTGGAGACCTCGACCACCCGCACCTCGGGCGGCAGCATCGCCCGCGCGTTCTCGAACTGGGCGTCGGAGACCGCCATCGTCACCGGCTCGGAGCCGGCGATCGCCGCCGCCACGGCCGCGAAGGCCTCCTGCGCCGGCTTTGCGCCCAGGCGCCAGTTGTCGGTCCGCTCCGGCCAGAGCATCCAGCAGCCGTCGTGGGGCTCGAACTCGGCCGGCATCCGGAAGCCGTCGGCGGCGGGCGTCGATTTGAGGGTGACGCTCATTCCCCTCTATCTTGAACCAGTGGACGAGATCCGCCTGATCCGCGCCGAGCAGCCGCCCGAGTCCCCGGCCCGCACCCGCTCGCCGGAGCGCGCGCCGTTCCGGATCGGCGCGGTCCAGCACCGCTGGCACCCGGACCCCGGCGAGCACGAGGCGGCGCTGGAGGAGGCGATCCGCCTCGCCGCGGGCGAGGGCGCGCAGCTCGTCTGCCTGCAGGAGCTGACCCTGAGCCGCTACTTCGCGGTCGACCCGGCCGGCCCCGAAGCGGCCGGCGCCGAGCCGGAGGAGCTGCCGGGCGGGCGCACCTTTGCGTTCGCCGCGCGGATGGCCGCCACCACCGGCGCCCACATCCACGCCTCGCTCTACGAGCGCGCCGAGGAGGGCGACGGCCTCGGCTTCAACACCGCGATCGTCGTCTCGCCGGGGGGAGAGCTCGTCGCCCGCACCCGCAAGCTCCACATCCCGGTCACCGCCGGCTACCACGAGGACCGCTACTTCCGCCCCGGCCCGACCGGCGAGGAGGCATTCCCGCTGGTCGGCCTCGGCGAGGCCAAACTCGGCCTGCCGACCTGCTGGGACCAGTGGTTCCCCGAGCTGGCCCGCGCCTACAGCCTGGAGGGCGCCGACGTCCTCGTCTACCCGACCGCGATCGGCTCCGAGCCCGACCACCCCGAGTTCGACACCCAGCCGCTCTGGCAGCAGGTGATCGTCGCCAACGGGATCGCCAACGGCACCTTCATGGTCGCCGTCAACCGGATCGGCACCGAGCCGCCGCTCACCTTCTACGGCTCGTCGTTCATCTCCGACCCCTACGGCCGCGTCCTCGCCCTCGCCCCGCGCAACGAACCGGCGGTCCTCGTCGCCGACCTCGACCTCGACCAGCGCCGCGACTGGCTGGAGCTCTTCCCCTTCCTCACCACCCGCCGCCCCGACGCCTACGAGACTCTGGCGAAACCGCAGAAACCCGTCTTGTAGACGGGTTCTTGCGGTTTCGGCGTCAGGCGGGCGCCAGCGCGTCGATCGTCTCCGCCAGCTTGTCCGGCGTCACGATCGGGGTGAGGATCGGCAGGGTGATGCCGCCGGCGACGAACAGCGCCAAGCGCTCCTTCATCTGCTCGGGCGCTCCGAAGATGAACATGTCCTCGATCAGCTCCCAGGGCGCCGCCGCCGCGGCCGCCTGGCGGTCGCCCGCTTCCCAGGCCTTCACCATCGGCTCGATCTGCTCGCCGTAGCCGAGCCAGCGGTAGAAGTTGGCGTAGACCGGGACGGTGATGTAGGAGGAGAACATGAAGCGGGCCAGCGGCTCAACCTGCTCGCGCTCGCCGGGGATGCAGAAGAAGCGGCAGAGCAGCTCGAAACCGGTCGGCGGGTCCTGCAGCTGCGCCGTCACCTTCGGCAGCCCGGAGAGCGGCAGGAAGTTGGTGAAGGCGCCGGCGGCGCGCTGCAGCGCCAGGTCGAGCATCTTTCCCCGCAGCGCCGCCAGCACGATCGGCACCTCGTGGGGCGGCGCCGTTTCGAGCTTGAAGCCGGTCGCGCTGCGCTCGCCGGCCAGCACTGGGTCGAGGAAGTCGAGCGTCTCCCGCACCCTGCTCAGCGGCTTCTCGAACGGGATTCCGTTCCAGCCTTCGACGATCCGGTCCGAGGAGGAGCCGAGCCCGAGGACGAAGCGGCCCCCGGAGGCGTCGCTGAGGGCGACCGCCTGCTGGGCCAGCAGCGCCGGGCCGCGCTGGAAGACGCCGACGATCCCGGTGCCGAGCCGCGCCTGCTCGGTCCAGGCGGCGGCGAGGGCCAGCGGAGTGAAGCCGTCGGGCCCGGCGGTCTCCCCCGTCCAGAGGTCGGTGTAGCCCGCCGCCTCGGCTCCCTTGACCAGGCTCTCGTGCTCGGCCAGCGAGAGGCCCGGCAGCGGCAGCGTCAACCCCCAGCGATCCATGCGCTGACCCTAATCGTTTCAATAGGGTTGCGAAAGATGGAGGCCACCCCCGCCACTAAGCCCGACCGCAACCTCGCGCTCGAGCTCGTCCGCGTCACCGAGGCCGCGGCGCTGGCCTCGGCCCGCTGGGTCGGCCGCGGCGACAAGATCGCCGCCGACCAGGCCGCCGTCGACGCGATGCGCCACGTCCTCGACTCGGTCGCGATGGACGGCACGGTCGTCATCGGCGAGGGGGAGAAGGACGAGGCCCCGATGCTCTACAACGGCGAGCGGATCGGCGACGGGACGCCGCCGATTGTCGACATCGCCGTCGACCCGCTGGAGGGGACCCGGCTCTGCGCGCTGGGGATGCCGAGCGCGCTCGCCGTCATCGCCCTCGCGGAGAAGGGCTCGATGTTCGACCCCGGCCCTTGCGTCTACATGGAAAAGATGGCGGGCGGGGAGGAGATCGCCGACCTGCTCGACCTCGACCGGCCGCTGCCGGAGACCTTGAAGCTGATCGCCGAGCGCAAGGGCGAGTCGATCGGCGACGTGATCGTCGTCATGCTCGACCGCCCGCGCCACGAGGAGGCGATGCGCGAAGTTCGCGAGGCCGGTGCCCGCATCCGCCTGATCACCGACGGCGACGTCTCCGCTTCGTTGCTGGCGGTGAGCGAACGATCGCCGGTCGACCTGCTGTGGGGGATCGGCGGCACCCCTGAGGGCGTGATCTCGGCCGCGGCGCTGAAGTCGATGGGCGGACAGTTGATCGCCCGCCTCTGGCCGCGCAACGACGAGGAGCGCTCCGCCGCCGTCGACGCCGGCTACGACCTCGACCAGGTCCTCACCGCCAACGACCTCTGCGGCGGCGAGGACGTCTTCTTCTCGGCCACCGGCGTCACCGACGGCGACGTCCTCCAGGGCGTCCGCTACCGCGGTCCCGGGGCGACCACCGAGTCGCTGGTGATGCGCTCCCGCTCGGGCACCGTGCGCCGTGTCCACGCGCGCCACGACCGCAGCAAGTTGCGAGCGGTCACCGGCGAGAGATACGGCTGATTTCACGCATCCCGGGTAGAGGACCGCTGTGATCGCGGTCGCAGGTGCAACCGGTTACATCGGCGGGCTGCTCTGCAAGCGGCTGCGCGAGGAAGGGCAGGAGGTGCGGGCTCTGGCCCGTCATCCCGAGCGCGCCGAGGACCTGAAGGAGGCCGGCTGCGAGGTCCTCCGTGCTGACGTGTTGGAGCCCGAGACGCTGGGGCCGGCGCTGGAGGGGGCCGAGGTCGCCTACTACCTGGTCCACTCGATGGGCCGCGGCTCCGACGGCGACTTCGCCGAGCGCGACCATCGCGGCGCCGAGAACTTCGCCGCCGCCGCGGCCGCCGCCGGGGTGAAGCGGATCGTCTACCTCGGCGGGCTGGGGGAGGGGTCCAAGCACCTCGACTCGCGCCATCAGACGGCAGAAGCTCTGCGCCGCGGCGCCGTGCCCGTCGCCTACTTCCGCGCCGCCGCAGTGCTCGGCGCCGGCAGCGAGTCCTTCCGCACCGCGTTCTACCTCGTCCGCCGCCTGCCGGCGATGATCACGCCCCGCTGGGTCGCCACCCGCACCCAGCCGATCGCGGTCGCCGACGCCATCTCCTACCTCGCCGCGGCCGCCGACCTCGACCTGCCCTGCGAGCGGGAGATCGAAATCGGCGGTCCCGACGTCACCACCTACGGCGGCATGATCGATGAGCTCGCCCGCGCCCAGGGCCGCCGGCCGCCCCTGCGGTTGACGGTGCCGCTGCTGACGCCGTTCCTCTCTTCGTTATGGATCGGGCTGGTGACGCCGGTCGACGCCGGCGTCGCCAAGCCGCTGATCGAGGGCCTCGCCACCGAGACGGTGGTCACCGACACCTCCGGCATGGAAGTCTTCGAGGGCGTCGAGCGGACGCCGCTGCGCGAGGCTCTGGCGGCGGCGCTGGCCGAGCGCGACGATTAGTCCCGCGCCCGCTCCTGCTCGCCCCGCGCGTCCTCTTCGCCGACGAAGGGGACGAGAAAGCCGTAGGTGAGCTCGGGGAGCAGGCCGCGAAGCTCGGCGGCGCGGCCGAGGACGACCTCCTCGTAGATCCGCGCGACGATCGCGCCGACCGCCATCTGCGCCGCTCCGCTCAGCTCGGGGTCCGGCCCGTCCTCCTCCAGCCCCTCGTCGAGCAGCGCGGTGAAACGGGAGTACTCGCTCTTGAAGGTCGCCCGGAAGGCCGGCCCGACCGTGCTCAGCTCGACCAGGAAGAAGCGCGCCGCCTCGGGGTCGGCGGCGAACCAGTCGAGCGTCGTCGCCAGCGAGTGCCGCACCCTTTCCGGCCATGGCCCCTCGCCCAGGTAATCGACCCGCACTCGCTCCTCGAGGTCGTCGGCGAGGATCTTGTGGGCGGCGAGCATGCAGTCGAGCTTGTCGTCGAAAAGTTCGTAGAAGCTCTCGCGTCCGACCCCGGCCTCGCCGAGGATGTCGCCGACGGTGGTCTTCTCGTACCCGTTTGCGACCGTGACCCTGACCACGGCGGCGAGCAGCCGCTCGCGCTGCGAGCGCTCCACCAGCTCGCGCGGCAGGCCGTGCCGTCCGCGCGGCAGCCGCCACTGACGCAGGTCCTCGGGGTTATCGGTCACCGGGCGGCGACACCGCGGATCTCGGAGTTGCCCGCCTCACGGGACTGCCTCACGGCTTCTTCGTGGCCGCCGTAGGGGCTGACGGTCAGGTAGACGATTTCCGGCAGCAGCTCCAGCAGCCGGTCCGGCTTGCCGGTGGCGATCTGGTTGAGGATCAGGACCTGGGCCTGTCCGAAGGCCAGCCGCGGGTCGGTGTGAGCTGCGGGCGCATCGCCGTTCTCGCTCCAGAGCGCCTCCAGGGCGGGGATCGTCGCCCGCCGGTAGCGCTCGATCACCTGCGGGTCGACCGCCATCGCGTCGCCGGTCAGGACCTGGGCCAACCCGGGCTTCGCCGCCAGCGCGCCGACCACCGCGGTCGCGGCTTTGCGCGCCGCGTCACCCGGCGGGTCGGCGGGTGAGTGGGCGGTAGCCGCCACATCCTGGAGCTCGCCGACGCAGTAGTCGATCGCCGCGTCGAAGCAGGCTCGCTTGTCCTCGAAGTGCTTGTAAAAGGTCGTGCGCGAGATGTGCGCCCGGCTGACGATGTCGGTGATCGTGGTCCCCGCGTAGGTCTTCTCGGCGCAGCTCTCGACCATCCCATCGACGATTCGCTGGCGCTGCGACTGGCTAGCGATGTCGGGAGGAGTGGTCGGGCGCAGAACGTTCCCCGACGTTTCAAAACTCCGATGTTTTTGCATCAATGCGGATTCTTCCACCCCGCCCGGTTGTCTGGACCGGCGGTCCAGTCCCGGGTCGTGCTTACCCGCACAAGGATACGTAAGTTTTTATGAACGGGTGGAGGATGCCCGATTTTCCGGAGAAACCCGCTCTTCGTCACAACCCTGGCAGGGGCTCGACTTCTTCGGGCGATACGGCAGTTCGCCGGTGTCGTGCAGCTCGAAGCGCAGCGAGTTGATCACCGCGCCCACCATCAGCGCCAGGCTGAGCACGTAGAACCAGAGCAGGGCGATGAGGATGAAGCCGAGGGTCGAGCCGAAGCGCGAGAGGCTGGAAACGTTGGAGAGGTAGATCGGGAAGAGCCAGTTGGCGAGGCCGGCGCCGACGGTGACGAAGAGGGCCCCCGGCCAGACCGCGCGCCAGGGCATGTGCCCGTCCGGCACGGCCCAGAAGATCACGCAGCAGATGCCGAAGGTGACCAGCAGCGCCGCCCCCAGCAGCAGGATCGTGTCGATCGCCTTGATGTCGGAGAGGCCGAGCGGGAGCCGATCGGTGCTGCTGACCACGGTGCTCTCCAGGGTCGGCACGAAGATGCTGGCGGCGATGAAGAGCAGGACGACGACCAGCATCGCGAAGGAGAACCGCTTCTGTTCGACCCAGCCGCGGCACTCGACGTGGTAGATGCGGCAGAAGGCGGTGTCCATGGCGCCCCAGAACGAGGCGCCGATCCAGAGCGAGCCGGCGAAGGCGGCGATCCCGATCGTCGTCGAGTTGTTCTCGATGCGGCTGAGGACGTCGGTGAGGGTCTGCTGCTCGGTGTCCGGGAAGAGGCGCTGGAGGTCGGCGAGGACGCTGCTCTCGACGCCGCCGATCTTCAGCACCTGGCCGAAGACGAAGAGCACCAGCAGGGCGAAGGGGAAGACGGCCAGCATCAGGTTGTAGGCGACCATCGCCGAGAGCCCGGTGACGTTCTCGGTGTACGCGCGCTGCCAGAAGGCGCGGAGCCAGGGGGTGGGATGGCGCAGGGGGCTGGGCATTGACTTCACAAACTGAAGCGAGTACCATGCGAACAGGCGTTTGATCTATTTCAGACGCCGCCCACAAGGGCACAATGACGATGTAGACGCTACTTTCGCGGACCACCTGTCGGGTCCGCTTTTTGTCGGTCCGGCGCGACTTTCGGTTCGCGACGGTATTTCATCGCCAGGACTAAACATCGAGCGCAAGGGAACGAGTAAGAACGGATGCTGGTAGCAGAGCTTCAGGAACTGGACGAGGTCAAAAACCTAATCAATCGCGGGCAGCAGCTCGGGGTTCTGACCTTCGGCGACATCGCCTCCGCGGTCTCCGAGGTCGATCTCGACGAGTCTGACGTCGAGGACCTTTACGGCCACCTCGAGAAGTCGGGGATCGAGCTCGTCGAGGACATGGACCCGGCGCAGAAAGCCGCCGCCGAAGCGCTCCCCGCGGACACCGGCAAAAAAGGCCGCCGGCGCCAGAAACAGGCGCTCGACCTGAAACCGGACATGACCACGGACTCCTTGCAGCTGTTCCTCAAGGACATCGGCAAAGTCCGCCTGCTGACCGCCCAGGAGGAGGTCGAACTCGCCAAACGGATCGAGCGCGGCGACCTCGACGCGAAGCAGAAAATGGTCGAGTCGAACCTGCGCCTGGTCGTCTCGATCGCGAAAAATTATCGGAACCAGGGCCTGCCCTTCCTCGACCTGATCCAGGAGGGGACGCTGGGCCTGGTCCGCGCGGCGGAGAAGTTCGACTACCGCAAGGGATTCAAGTTCTCCACCTACGCGACCTGGTGGATCCGTCAGGCGATCGCCCGGGCGCTGGCCGACAAGGCCCGCACGATCCGGATCCCGGTCCACGTGGTCGAGAAGCTGAACAAGATCGGCCGCGCCGAGCGCAAGCTGGTCACCGAGCTGGGCCGCGAGCCCACCCCGGAGGAGATCGCCGAGGT
>Ga0164301_10000315_pt1 | contig 13699 bp, 13 predicted proteins | sample Whisoiple_231_MG_FD_109711 | JGI IMG/M metagenome (GOLD analysis project Ga0164301, IMG submission 109711) | Unamended control soil microbial communities from upstate New York, USA - Whitman soil sample_231_MG | ecosystem: Environmental > Terrestrial > Soil > Agricultural land ... | reverse complement strand
TGCCTTCAGCTCCGAGGTGCAGCCGGTCGAACTGGCGCGCAAACTGGCGAAGGAAATGGACGCCCACAAGACCGCCTCGGTCCAGCGCGTCTACGTCCCCAACGAGTACACGGTCTTCCTCTCCCGCCAGGACCGCAGCAAGCTAGAGGGCTACGAGCGCTCGCTCGAGCAGGAGCTCTCCGGCTACCTGCTGGAGCACGCGCGGCGGCGCGGCTACGACCTGCTGACTCGGCCCGCGGTCGACTTCGAGACCGACGAGCGGCTGCGGCTGGGGGAGTTCGGGATCCAGGCGCGGCTGGTGAAGCCGCCCGCCCATGAGGGCGAGGCCCCGCAGCAGGGCGAAGAGGGCCACACGATGGTCTACTCAGCGGTCCGCGAGCGCGACCGCAGCCGGCCGAAACGGCCCGAGGAGGCGGTCGGCGCCCTGGTCTCGACCCGGGCCGTCGTCTCGCTCGGCGACCGCCGCTACGTGCTCGACGGCCCGCGGGCGACGATCGGCCGCTCGAAGTCGGTCGAGTGCGTGCTCTCCGACCCCAACGTCTCCCGTCGCCACGCCGAGCTGCGGCGCTCCGACAATGGCGATTGGCAGATCGTCGACCTCGGCTCTACCAACGGGATCAAGGTCAACGGCCGCCGCGTCCCCTCGACCCGGCTCAGCCCTGGCGATCAGGTCACCGTCGGCACCACCACCTTCAGCTTCGATATCGAGCAGTAGGGCGGCTGCCGCCGTCATTAAGGTGCTGGGCGCGTGGATTACGACCCCATATCCGTAGCCCTCAAGTTCGGCTTCATCGCCGTCCTCTACCTGTTCGTGCTCGTGATCGCGCGCAGCGCCTTCAAGGACCTGCGCCGGACGGTCGCGCCTGCCCCCGACGCGACCGGGTTCCACGCCGCGCCCGCCTACTCCGACGCCCCGCGCGGACCCGACGGCTGGCTCGTCGTAGAGCGTGGCGGCGGCCTCGAGCGTGACCAGCGCTTCGACCTGATCGGCGGCCTCTCGATCGGCCGCTCGAAGGAGGCCGACGTGCGGATCGACGATCGCTACGCCTCCAGCATCCACGCCCGAGTCTTCTCGCGCGAGGGGAGGTTCTACGTCGAGGACATGAGCTCGACCAACGGCACCCTGCTGAACGGAGCGACCCTGCACGGCGAGGCGGAGCTGATCGACGGCGACACCGTCCAGATCGGCGACACGACCTTCAGGCTCGAGGTGAGCTGATGGCGCTGCGGATCGCGGAGGAAGCCTTTCGCACCGACACCGGGCGCCAGCGCAACGCCAACGAGGACTCGCTCTTCATCCAGGCGCCGCTGTTCGTCGTCGCCGACGGGATGGGCGGCGCCCAGGCCGGCGAGGTGGCCTCGAAAGCGGCGGCTGAGTCGTTTGCCGGCGAGCTTCCGCAGGCGCCCCCCGAGCGGCTGCTGGAGGAGACGATCGAGGGCGCCAACCGGACGATCCACGAGCTTGCCCGCAAGGACCCGGACCTGGCCGGGATGGGGACGACGACGACCGCCGCGATCGTCGACCTCGAGGGCGAAACGGTGGCGATCGGCCACGTCGGCGACAGCCGCGCCTACCGCCTGCGCGGGGGGAAGTTCGAGCAGCTGACCCGCGACCACTCGCTGGTCGAGGAGATGCGGCGCAAAGGCCAGCTGACCGACGCCCAAGCCGAGGATCACCCGCAGCGCTCGATCATCACCCGCGCCCTCGGTCCCGAACCCGAGGTCCAGGTCGACGTGCAGACGGTCCCGGCCCAGGACGGCGACGTCTTCCTGATCTGCTCCGACGGGCTGACGACGATGCTCGACGACGAGTCGATCGGCCGCCTCCTCACCCGGGCGACCTCGCTTCAGGCGGCGGTGCGGTCGCTGGTCGACGAAGCCAACCGGGCCGGCGGCCGCGACAACATCACCGTCGTCACCTTCCGGGTCGAGGACACCGCCGCTCCGGCCGCGTCGAACCCGGGGGTGCGCCCCGAGGAGGGGGCGACGCTGATCGGCTCGAGCGCCGAGGAGGAGGGCCTGACCGGGACCGAGGTTCGCCGCCGCGCCGCGGCCGAGGCCGCCCGCAAGCGCCGCGAGGAGCTCGACTCGCGCCAGGGTGGCGGCCGCTGGCGCACCGTCGCCAAGGTCGCCGCGGTGCTGCTCGTGGTCGCCGCCGTCGCCTTCGGCGCCTGGTATGCCAACCGCCAGGTCTGGTTCCTCGGCACCGACGACTCGGGCCGCGTCGCCCTCTACCGCGGCGCCCCCTACGAGCTGCCGTTCGGGATCCAGCTCTACGGCGAGCGCTACTCGATCCCGGTCCAGACCGAAGCCCTGCCGGCCCGCCGCCAGGACGCGGTCACCGGCCACAAGCTGCGCTCGCGCGACGACGCCGTCTCCCTGATCGAAGACATCGAAAAGTCCGAGGGGCTTCGTTGACGTCGGCCAGGAACCGGGAGCTGCTCGCCCTGGTTCCCGTCGCGATCCTGCTCACCGCGGGGTTCGCCGGGGTGTTCTCCCAGGAGAACGAACAGCTGGGCAACCTCAGCTTGATCTACGGGGCCTACTTCCTCGCGGTCTGCCTCGCCACCCACATCCTCCTGCGGATCCGCCTCCCGAACGCCGACCCGTACCTGTTCCCGCTGGCCGCGACCCTGACCGCCTTCGGGCTGGTGATGATCTACCGGATCGACGAGACCCTGGCCCGCGACCAGGCCAACTGGTTCGTCCTCGGACTGATCCTCTTCGCGCTGACGATCACCTTCCTGCGCGACTACGAGGTGCTGGAGCGCTACCGGTACACGATCGCGATCGGGGGTCTGCTGTTGCTGCTGGCGCCGCGTGTGCCGGGGATCGGCCAGCAGGTCAACGGCGCCTACCTCGGGGTGAAGATCGGCCCGATCGCCTTCCAGCCGGCCGAGTTCACCAAGCTCGCGATCGTCGTCTTCCTCGCCAGCTATCTGCGCGAGCACCGCGAGGTGCTGATCGTCGGCGCCCGCCGCGTGCTCGGCGTGACCCTGCCGCCGCTGAAGCACTTCGGGCCGATGCTGGTGGTCTGGGGGGCGTCGATGTTCATGCTCGTCTTCATCCGCGACCTCGGCAGCTCGCTGATGTTCTTCGCCGCCTTCCTGGCGCTGCTCTACGTCGCCACCGGCCGCTTCTCCTTCGTCGTCATCGGCATGGCGATGTTCTTGGTCGGCGCCTGGTTCTTCGCCAGCACCGTGCCCCACGTCCACGACCGGGTCGAGATCTGGCTCCACCCTTACAACGACCCGCAGGGGACCGGGTACCAGATCCTCAACTCGATCTTCGCCCAGGCCGACGGCGGCCTCTTCGGCAAAGGCTTCGGGCAGGCGCTGATCGTCGTCCCCGGCACCGACGCGGCGCTGTTGCCGGCGGCCCAGACCGACACGATCTACTCGCTGATCGTCAACGAGGTCGGCCTCTTCGGGGCCTGCGGGGTGATCCTCGTCTACCTGCTGATCGCCGCCCGCGGCTTCAAGATCGCCCTGCTCGCCAACGACGGCTTTTCGAAGCTGCTGGCGACGGGGCTGACCGCGGTCTTCGCGATCCAGGCCTTCGTCATCGTCGGCGGCGTCACTCGGGTGATCCCGCTGACCGGCGTCACCCTGCCGTTCATCAGTTATGGCGGCAGCTCGATCGTCGCCAACTTCGTGCTGCTGGCGCTGCTGCTTCTGATCTCCGACCGGGCCCGCCGTGAAGCCGCCGAACCGGCGGGGCGGATGGCGGCGATGGGGGCGGCGGCGTGAACCGGCAGATCGTCAAATTGTTCGCCTTCATCGTCGTCCTCTTCGGGGTGCTGGTCGGCTTCACGTCCTACTGGTCTGTCTTCGACGCCGAAGCGCTGAAGGAAAAAGACGCCAACAAGCGGCCGCTCTTCGAGCAGCAGCAGATCCCCCGCGGCCGGATCCTCGCCGCCGACGGCACGGTGATCGCCAAGTCGGTGCCGAAGGGCAAGGGCGCCGCGAAGCGCTACGTTCGGCGCTACCCCGAAGGCTCGCTCTTCGGCCACCCGATCGGCTACAGCTTCGTCCAATTCGGTGACAGCGAGTTCGAGCAGTTCCACAACAAGGAACTGATCGGCGAAGGCTCCGAATTTGCCTCGATCGTCGACGAGCTGCTCGGAGAGCGCCAAGAAGGCAACGACGTCGTCACCAGTATCGACACTGAAGCGCAACGGCTGGCGCTGACCGAGCTCGAGGAAGCGGGCTTCGGCGCTGTTGTCGCGATCGAACCGAGCACCGGGGCGGTCAAGGTGATGGCCTCCAACGCCCCCTATGACCCCAACCGGGTCCCCTATGACCTCGAAAAGTGGAACTCGGACGAAATCGAAAGGCCGCTGGTGAACCGGGCGACGCAGGGCCTCTACCCGCCGGGTTCGACCTTCAAGGTCGTGACCGCTGCCGCGGGCCTCGACAGTGGCACGATCACGCCGGAATCGACGATCAACGCCCCTGGCACCCTGGAAGTCGAAGGGACGCCGCTGCAGAACGACTTCAACGAGGACTTCGGCGCGATCTCCCTCGACACCGCCCTGACCAACTCGGTCAACACCTGGTTCGGCCAACTCGGGCAACAGCTCGGCAACGACACCCTCTTCCAATACATGGAACGCTTCGGCTTCAATGCCACCCCCGCGATCGACCTACCCGAAGACGAGGTTGAAGAGAGCGGGGTCTGGGACCTCGAACAGAACGAAATACTGACCGCGAACGACCCCGTCGATCTCGCGCGCCTCGCGATCGGCCAGGAGCGGCTGCTGGCGACGCCGCTGCAGATGGCGCAGGTCGCGGCGGCGGTGGCCAACGGCGGCAAGCTGATGAAGCCGCAGATCTGGAAGCGGGTGGTCGACCCCGACGGGCGCGTCACCGACACCATGGATCCCTCGGTCTACAGCGAGCCGATCAGCGAGGAAACGGCCGCAGAGCTGACCACGGCGATGGAAGGGGTGGTCAGCGAAGGGACCGGGACCAACGCGGCGATCTCCGGCGTGGCGGTGGCCGGCAAGACCGGCACCGCGGAAACGCCGGGCAACAAGGCCTGCGGCGGCGGCGTCGACGAGAACCAGGCCTGGTTCATCGGCTTCGCCCCGGCCGACGACCCGCAGATCGCGATCGCGGCCTCGGTCGAGTGCACGGAACAGTTTGGAAACGACGTCGCGGCACCGATCTTCAGCGACGTCGCGGAAGCGATCCTGAACGGAGAATGAGGAGGAGCAGTGGCTGAGGTCAACGAGGGAAGCGTGGTCGACAACCGCTACCGGGTGCTGCGCCGGCTCGGCAGCGGCGGCATGGCCGACGTCTGGCTGGCCGAGGACACCCACCTGCAGCGGCAGGTGGCGCTGAAGGTCCTCCACCGGCGCTTCCTCCAGGACCAGGAGTTCGTCGGCCGCTTCCAGCGCGAGGCCGAGCACGCGGCCGGGCTGACCCATCCCAACATCGTTGCCGTCTACGACCGCGGCTCCGCCGGCGACGTCAACTACATCGCGATGCGCTACGTCGAGGGCCCGACGCTGAAGGAGCTGATCGACCGCGGCCTCAGCCCCGACCAGGCGGTGGCGCTGGTGCGGCAGGTGCTGGAGGGGGCGCGGTTCGCCCACCGCAACGGCATCGTCCACCGCGACCTGAAGCCGCAGAACGTGATCGTCGACGAAGAGGGCAAGGCGGTCGTCACCGACTTCGGCATCGCCCGCGCCGGGGTCTCGGAGATCACCCAGACCGGATCGGTGATGGGCACCCCGCAGTACCTCTCGCCCGAGCAGGCGCAGGGGTTCGAAGTCACCCCCGTCTCCGACCTCTACTCGATCGGGGTGATCCTCTACGAGGCGCTGACCCGCCGCGTCCCCTTCGAAGCCGACAGCGCCGTGGCGATCGCGATGAAACAGGTCGCCGAGACGCCGCAGCGGCCGAGCTCGATCAACCCGCAGGTCTCGCCGGCGCTCGACGCGGTGGTGATGCGGGCGCTGGAGAAGGAACCGGGCCAGCGCTTCCAGAGCGCCGACGCCTTCATCGCCGCCCTCGACGGCGCCCTGAAAGACCCGGGCGTCTCGCAGGGGACGGCGGCCTTCGCGGCCGTCGCCCCGGTCGTCGAGGAGCTGCCGCCGGAGGAAGACCGCAACCGCAACTGGTGGCTCTGGGGGTTGCTGGTGGCGGCGATCGTGATCGGGCTGCTGATCGGCTGGGCGCTGAGCCGCGACACCACCACCGACGTCCCCAACGTGACCAACAAGCAGCTCGAATTCGCGATCTCCCAGCTCGAACGCAAGGGCTTCGATGTCGGCGAGGAAAAGTACGTCAACCGCGCGGTGCCGCGGAACACGGTGCTCGAGCAGGACCCGCTCCCCGGCAACGCCGACGAAGACTGCTCCTTCCTCACCTTCTTCTGCTCGAAGCCGACCGTCGACCTGACGATCAGCGCCGGTCCCGGCAGCGGCGAAGTGCCCTCGACCGCGGGGCTGAGCCAGGAAGAGGCGACCGAAAAGCTCGAAGAAGCCGGCTTCGAAGCCGGCGTCGAACGGGTCAACTCCAGCTCGGTCGAAGAAGGGCAGGTTGTCCGCTCGGAACCCGGCGGCGGCACCACCGCGACCAAAGGCTCGACTGTGACGCTGTTCGTCTCGCGCGGCCCGAAGCTGGTCAAGGTGCCGGCCCTGGTCGGCAGCCAGCGCGGCGTGGCGGTCGAACGTCTACGCGGCCGCGGCCTGGAACCGAGCGTCTCCGAAGAAGAAAGCTCCTCCCCAAAGGGCCAGGTGATCAGCCAGTCGCCCGACGCCGGCAGCGAGGCCGAACCCGGCTCGACGGTCTCGATCGTCGTCTCCAGCGGCGAAGAAAAGGAGACGGCGAAGGTGCCGAACGTAATCGGCAAGGAACGGCGGGAAGCAGTCGAACTGATCCGCGAAGCCGGTCTCACCCCGGCCGTCGAAGAAGAAGAAACCGAAGTGCCGGGCCAGATCGGCCGCGTCACCGACCAGTTCCCGCCCCCCGGCACCGAAGGCGAACCTGGAGACACGGTGACGATCACGGTCGGCAAGCGGGCCGCAGCGGCGCCCGAAGAAGCGGGCGAAGAATGAGGGTCGCGGTCCTCTCGGGCGGCCGCTCCTCAGAGCACGACGTCTCGCTGCGCTCCGGCGCGGCGGTTGCCCGAGGTCTGCGCGACGGCGGCCACGAGGCAGTCGAGGTGACGATCGCCCGCGACGGCCGCTGGAGCGCTCCGGGGGGGACGGTCGAGCTGGCGCCCGGTGCCGGGCTGCTCGGGGTCGACGCGGTCTTCCCGGCCCTGCACGGGGCCTTCGGCGAGGACGGTAGCGTCCAGGGCCTGCTCGAGTGCCTCGACGTCCCCTACGTCGGCTCCGACGTCCTCGCCTCGGCGGTCTGCATGGACAAGCTGACGCTGAAGCGGCTCTTCGCCGAGCACGGCGTGCCGCAGGTCGACTTCACCGCGGTGGAAGGCAACGACTGGTGGGGACGCTGCGAGCAGCTGGGGCTGCCGCTCTGGGTGAAGCCCTCGCGGATGGGCTCCAGCGTCGGCATCACCCGCGTCACCGACTTCGCCGAGCTGGATGCCGCGGTCGAGATGGCGCTGCGCCACGACCCGCGGGTGATCGTCGAGGCCTCCGCCGCCGGCCGCGAGGTCGAGTGCTCGGTGCTCGGCAACGACGAGCCCCAGGCCTCGCTGCCGGGGGAGATCGTCGCCCACGCCGACTGGTACGACTTCGAGGCCAAGTACACCGAGGGCGGGATGGAGCTGCGCGTCCCGGCCCCGATCGGCGACGAGGCGGTCGAGCGCGTCCGCGAGCTGGCCGTCTCGGTCTTCGCCCTAGCCGGCTGCTCCGGCCTCGCCCGCTGCGACTTCTTCGTCGAGCCCGACGGCGCGGTCCTCGTCAACGAGATCAACACCATGCCCGGCTTCACCGACACCAGCGTCTACGCCAAGCTCTTCGAGGCCACCGGCATCGACTACGCCCCCCTCTGCGACCGCCTGGTCCAGCTGGCGGTAGAGCGCCACCAGCAAGCGCGCTCCTACGAGTTTTAACCCGCCAGGGCCGAGCCCCCCGAGCGGGCATCGTGCATCGCCACCACGAAGACCCGGTCGGCTGACTCGTCGTAGCGATAGAGAAGGATCATCCAGGGCCAGGGTCCGAGGATGAAGCGAGTCGGAGCCCATCTTCCGCCCAGTTGCGGACCTGCGAGCGGGAACGCTTCCAGCTTTCGCAGCGATCGGGCGATACGAGTCCAGACCGTGGGGGGCAGCTTGAGCACAGCCGCCGCCAACTCGATGTCGCGTCGGGCTTGGTCGGTGATGACGATCTGGGCCACTTAAGGGACAAGCTCGTCGAGGGGCGTTCCCTCCCCCCGCTCAGCCTGTTCCAGCCCAATTTGCGTTCTCTCCCAGGCCCCAGGGATTGAATCGAGGATCTCGGTGATCCGCCCGGCGCTTGGGGCGATTTCGTCCAGCGCCGTGGAGAGAAGGGAACGAGCAAGGGTTCCCTCCTGCATGTGAGCCCGCGCTGCCAGCTCGGCGAGCTTCTCGGCGTGCTCTTGGTCCAACGTCACGTTCACGCGTCGCATTGGCGCTGACATGGGACGAGCCTACACGAAAGTACACGGAGCGTGTAGTGCCTTAGTAGGCGGTATTCCGCGAGCGGGGGCGGGGCAGGGACTTGTAGCGCAGGGAACGGCCGCGGTTCCAGAGGGCGCTGTCGATCTCGGCGGGGGTGAGTCGGGAGGCGCCGGCAAGGTGCTCGATGGCGTGGACGGCGCAGGCGCGCAGCTCGACCTCCTCGGGGGAGCCGTGGGTGAGCAACTCTTCGGCTTCGATCCGTGCGGTCAGGGCGGGGTCGAGCTGGAGGACACCATCGACACGGAGGACGTGGGGGACGAGGTTGTCGGCGAAGGCGGTCAGGTGCTCTAGGCCGGGGAGGTCTGCGCCGCCGGCGCGGTGCAGGTCGGCCGCCGTCAGCTGGGCGCGCTTGTAGAACGGGACCCGGCGGCCCTCGTAGGTCGAGGCGTCGGCGAACGAGTCCCAGCCGGCGAGGAGGCCGGCCAGGGCGGGGATCGAGTTGACGCTCTCGGGCACACCGAGGAAGCGGCCTCCGTGCTCGGTGACAAGGTGCTCGCCGACGCCTCGCAGCGCCGCGGCGAACTGGGCCATCAGCGGGTGCCCCGGATCCTGGCCGACCACGGCCGCGATCATCTCGGCGTCCATGGCGACCAACTCCTCCGCGCTCCAGGAACCAACGTCAGCGAAGCGGTCCTCGACTCCCGCCGCCATCGTCGCGTAGCCGCTGTGGCCGGGGCGCTTGCGGATCGTCGGCCACCACCCGGAGCCGAAGTTGATCGCGTTCATGCAGATCGCGAAGGCAGCAGCAGCTTCCCGGTTGGCGGCGGTCTCTCTCGCTGGCTCCTGCTCGCCCCCGTCCGCGGCCAAGCCCGCCGCGTAGGGCTCGATCTCTTCCTCCTCGATCCGTACGAAGCGCGCCCGCTCGGCCACCCAGGCGCAGGCGGCGCGGACTTCGTCGGGTAGGGAAACTGAAGCCATGACCGACTCAGAGATACAGATTCGCGAAGCGACCGTGGAGGACGCCTCGGAGATCGCCCGCCTCCTGCACGACTTCAACACCGAGTACGAGGAGCAGACGCCGCCCGTCCCGGAGCTGACCCGGCACGCGGAGCGGATGCTGCGCGAAGGTGAGATGACCGTGCTGCTGGCGGGGGAGGGGCCCGACGGGCTGGCGCTACTGCGCTTCCGGCCCTCGGTCTGGACCGAGCAGCAGGAGGCCTACCTGCAGGAGCTGTACGTGGTGCCGGCGCTGCGCGGCAACGGCATCGGCGAAGCGCTGATGCAGGCGGTGCTCGCAACCTGCCGAGACCGCGAAGCCGCCTGGATCGAACTCAACACCGGCGAAACCGACACTGCCGCCCGCGGCCTCTACGCCAAGCTCGGCTTCACCAACGAAGCAGGGCCGCAGGGCACCGCGATGCTCTATTACGAGCTGGAGCTCTGAAGCGACAGCTCGGCGAAGCCGATCCCTGCCGGCGGCTCTGCCCGGTCGGGGTGGAAGAGGTGGGCCAACAGCTCGACCCCGTCGATCAGGCGCGGGCCCGGCCGCGAGAAGGTCGAGGCGGCGTCGACGGCGAAGGCCCGGCCGGCGCCGAGCGCTCCCAGCCGATCCGCGTACGCCAGCGCCTGCGCGCGAGAGTCGTCGAGGTAGAAGCCGCAGGGCATCGCGACGATGACCTCGGGTTCGAGCCCGGCGAGTTGCTCCCATTCGACCTGCGGCGACTTCTGCCCGGCCTTGCCGACGACATCGACACCACCGGCGATCTCGATCATCTCCGGCACCCAATGGCCGCCGAGGAACGGGGGGTCGAGCCACTCGAGCGCCAGCGCCCTCGGCCTGGGCGCTCCCTCGACCGCCGCACGCACCCGCTCCAGCCGCGCTTCGAGGCCGGCGCGAACCTCAGCCGCCCGCGCCTCGATCCCCGCAGCCGCGCCGAGCCGGGTCACGTCCTCCAGCACCTCCGCCAGCGTGCTCGGGTCCTGCTGCACCACCTGCGGCCGCCCGGGCAATCGCGCCGCCACCGCGACCACGTCCTCGTAGGAGACCGCGCAGACCTCGCAGACCGCCTGGGTGACGATCAGGTCAGGCGCCAGCTCCGCCAGGCGCCCCTCGTCGAGGCTGTAGAGCGCCCGGCCTTCGCCGACCACCTCCTTCACCGCGGCGTCGATCTCGCCGGCGCTGAGCCCCTCCGGCAGCACCGTCGCCGTCAGGTGGGGGAGGGAGGCGGCATCCGGTGGGAAGTCGCACTCGTGGGTGACGCCGACCACGTCCCCCCCGAGGCCGAGCGCAAACAGCATCTCGGTCGCGGAGGGGACAAGGCTGGCGATGCGCATTACCCGACTATTTCACCGCGGCCAGGAGCGCGTTGGCGCCGCCGACCATGCCCGCTTTGTTCGGGTGGATCGGAGCGGCGAGGGTCGTCGGCACGAGCGGTTCGACCCAGCGGGTCGAGGTGCCCTTGCAGGCGTCGTGGCCGATGCTGGCGTTGTACCAGTTGACCAGCGTGGCGCCGTTCGCCGCCGCCTGCGTCGCCAGCATCGAGTTCAACCGCTGCTCGGTCGAGCGCAGGTAGGGAACGTCCTGGAACCCGAGCGGCATTTGCGGCCAGCAGCCGAACCCGGTCTCCGGGAAGATCGCCGGGTAGTTGACGACGTAGATTTTCGCCGAGGGCGAGCGGCTGTGGATCCCCTGCAGGACCGCGGCCACTTTCGGTGCCGTCGCTTCGATCCGCGCTTTCAGCTGGTCGACCCCGCCGGCGTTGTATTTGTCGAGGCAGGGATGGCTGAACGGATTCGCGGTGATGCAGCTTTCCGCCACTTCGGAAAAGCCGATGTCGTTGCCGCCGATCGTCAGCGAGACCACCGTCGTGCTCGCGTCGAGCGAGTTGAACTGCGGCGGGTTGGGCCCGTCGGGTTCGACGTTCTGCGGGTTGGTCATGTCCTCCGTCTCGGCCCCGCTGCAGGACGCGTCGCGAAGGGTCAGGCCGATCCCGGGTGCCGCCAGGTGCGCGTAGTTGTTGCTCGACTTGAGACAGCCGAGCGGCAGCACCGGGTTGGGGATCAGCGGCCCGGCGGCGTAGGAATCGCCGAGCGCGGTGTAGTTGGCGGCTGCGGCCCCACCGGCGAACCCGGCAAGCAGCAGCGCCGCTGCGACAAGGGCCAGCAGGCCGACGCGCAGGCGTTGGAACGTGGTCGTGTTTTCCATCATCTCTCCTCCCGAATGAGAACAAGAAAGAGCCACTAAAGCTCAATTATCTTTATAGTAACTTTTAAGTAGGCACACGGGTAGAGGAGGAAGGTCGATGCGGCGATTCACGGCGGTATTTGCGGTAGTCATGGCGATGCTCGGGCTGGGAGCAAGCGCGGCGAGCGCCGACCTGCCGGTGATCTACAACGGCGTCTACGGCTACGCCCACGTCAGTCCCACCGCGAGCCCGCCCGGCGCCAACGACTGGTCCTGCAAACCCTCCGCCGCCCATCCCCGGCCGGTGGTCCTCGTCCACGGCACCTTCGCCGACATGTCCGACAGCTGGCAGGCGCTCTCGCCGCTGCTGAAGAACAACGGCTACTGCGTCTTCGCCCTCAACTACGGCGACTACCAGGGCAGCGGCGCGATCGGCGTCTACGGGGTTGACGACATCCCCACCTCGGCCGGCGAACTCGGCGCCTTCGTCGACAAAGTGCTGGCCGCGACCGGCGCCGCCGAGGCCGACCTGGTCGGCCACTCGCAGGGCGGGATGATGCCCCGCTACTACCTCAAGTACCTGGGGGGCGCCGCCGAGGTCCACACCCTGGTCGGGCTCTCGCCGTCCAACCACGGCACCACCCTGGACGGCCTCTTCGTCCTCTCCAACTTCTTCCCGGGCGCCAACCAGTTCACCGGCGCCCTCTGCCCTGCCTGCGAGCAGCAGCGCGCGGGCTCGGCCTTCATCACCAACCTCAACAGCGGCGGCGAGACCGTTGCCGGGGTCGACTACACGGTGATCCAGACCCGCTTCGACCAGGTCGTCACGCCCTACACCTCGGCCTTCCTCTCAGGCTCGAGCGTGAAAAACATCCTCCTCCAGAACCAGTGCGTGCTGGACCTGGGCGACCACCTCTCGATGCCCTACGACCACATCGCCGACGCCGACGTGCTGACGGCGCTCGACCCGGCGCACCCGCGCAACCCGATCTGCACGCCGATCCTGCCGACCTCCGGCGGGTAACGCGGGCGGCGCCGCTCAGCCGGCGCCGTTCTCCCCGCGGTAGGGCCCCGGCTTCGGCCGCGGCTCGCCGCCGGGGAAGGCCAGGCGCAGGATCGTCCGCTGCACCATCCCCAGCTGCTGGCTGAACGGGCCGCTGTTGTACGGCAGCCCGTAGCGCTCGCAGACCTCTTTCACCTGCGGGGCGATCTCGGCGTAGCGGGTGCTCGGCATGTCGGGGAAGAGGTGGTGCTCCACCTGGTAGCTGAGGTTGCCGCTGGCGACGTGGAAGAGCGGGCCGCCCTCGATGTTGGCCGAGCCGGTGAGCTGGCGGATATACCAGCCGCCGCGGCTCTCGTTCTCCACCTCCTGCGGGGAGAAGGTGTAGGTCTGGTCGGGGAAGTGGCCGCAGAAGATGATCGCGTAGGCCCAGACGTTGCGGACGATGTTCGCCGTGGCGTCGGCCTTGGCGGTCGCGCGGAAGGTCCTGCTGCCGCTGTTCAGCGTGGCTTCCACCACTGGCGCCCAGCGGCTGCGCCGCTTGCGCTTCACCCGGCCGAGCAGCCCGCGGGGCTGCTTGCGCTGCCGCCGCGTCTCGACCACGGCGTCGACCGCCGTCGCCGCCAGGGCGCTGACCAGCGGCCAGGCGATGTAGTCCTTGACGATCTGGCTTTTGGCCTTGCCGGCGATCCCCTTCAGCTCCCGCTTCACCTGGTGCATCGGCTTGCGGCCCTTGCGGATCGCCTCGAAGTCGAGGTCGTGCAGCGCCACGCCCCACTCGAACAGCGCCGCCAGGATCAGGTTGTAGACCGGCTGCGCGAGGTAGACCGGGTGCCACTTCTGCTCCGGGTCGATCCGCATGATCTCGTAGCCGAGGTCCTTGTCCTTGCCGCGGATGTGGGTGTAGGTGTGGTGGACGAAGTTGTGGGAGTGCTTCCAGGCCTCGGCGGTCGAGGCGG
>Ga0164301_10000314_pt1 | contig 13708 bp, 11 predicted proteins | sample Whisoiple_231_MG_FD_109711 | JGI IMG/M metagenome (GOLD analysis project Ga0164301, IMG submission 109711) | Unamended control soil microbial communities from upstate New York, USA - Whitman soil sample_231_MG | ecosystem: Environmental > Terrestrial > Soil > Agricultural land ... | reverse complement strand
GACTGGGCGGTGGTGTGGAGGCGGTCGATCGCGTCGGTGACGATCTGCACCGCGGTGTCGAAGCCGAAGGTGAAGTCGGTGCCGCCGACGTCGTTGTCGATCGTCTTCGGCACCCCGACCAGGGGCAGGCCGCGGTCGGCGTGCAGCTGGCGGGTGATCTCCATCGTGTGCTCGCCGCCGATCGCCACCACCGCGTCCAGCCCCCGCTCCTCGAAGGCGGCGGCGACCTTGTCGACCGCGCCCTCGCGGATCGGCTCGAAGCTGGAGGTGCTGAGGATCGTCCCGCCCTGGTGGAGGATTCCGGAGACCGCGCGCATGTCGAGCGGGAGGTAGTCGTCCTCGGCGAGGCCGCGGTAGCCGCGCCGGATCCCGATCGCCTCGTCGCCGCGCTGCATCGCCGAGCGGGCGACCGCGCGGATGGCGGCGTTGAGGCCCGGGCAGTCTCCTCCGGCGGTCAGGACTCCGATACGCATAGCGAGCGAGTTTAGGCAGGCGAGCGCCTAGGATCGTCGCCCATGATCCGCCTCCCTGTGATTGCGATCGCCGCGCTGGCCGCCGCCGGCCTTCTCGCCGGCTGCGGCGAAGACGGGGCGGCGGAGGGGGCGAAGCTGAACGTCTACGTCAGTGCGCCGCTGCGGGGCGCCGAAGGCAAGGCGGGGAAAACGGTCTGCGCCGAAGCGCGCGAGGAGGCAGGGCGAGCGGGCAGCCCGGGCGGGTTCGAGCTGCGGGTCGTCTGCCTCGACGCGGCGGGAGCGGAGGGTCGCTGGACGCTGGCGCAGGTCGGCGCCAACGCGCGGAAGGCGACCGAGGACTCGGCCACGGTGGCGTACGTGGGCGAGCCGAGCCGAGCGGCGCGACGGCAGTCCCAGCCGATCCTCGAAGCGGCGGAAATCGCCGAGTTGGGAGGGCTTTCGGGTAAAGAGGCGGTGACCAAAGTCGCCGCTGCGATCGAAGAAAGCGACTCCAGCGACCCCCGGCGGGCAGTGTTCGACGCGGTCGAAGGCTGATGGGGGAGGAGCGCCCCCGGGTCTCGGTCGTGGTGCCGACCCGAGACCGGCCGCAGTTGCTGAAGCGCTGCCAGGCGGCTCTGGAGGCCCAGACGCTCTCAATCGAGGTGGTCGTGGTGGAGGATGCCGAGGGGCGAGGCCCCGCCTGGGCGCGCAACGAGGGCGTCCGGCGGGCCCAGGGCGAGATCATCTGCTTCACCGACGACGACTGCGCCCCGGCACCTGGTTGGGCCGCGGCCCTGACGGCCCCGATCCTCGCCGAAGAGGCGCAAGCGACCGCCGGCCGCACCCTGATGGACGAGGGCGCGACCCCGGCGGACCGCGCCTGGGAGGCGATCGTCGGCTACCTCCAAGAGCAGGCCGCATCCCCTGGCACCACCTCACCCGGCTTCGCCCCAACCGCCAACCTCGCCTGCACCCGAGCCCTGCTGCAGCGCCTCCCCTTCGACGAGTCTTTCTCAGCGGCAGCCGGAGAGGACCGCGACTGGTCCGAGAGGGCGACCCGCCAAGGCGCGGCGCCGCGGCTCGTGGCCAAGGCGTTGGTGTTTCACCAGCCGGGCATGAGCGCCCGCGACTTCCTCCGCCAGCAGTGCCGCTATGGCCAGGGCGCGGCGCAGTACCGAAAGTCCGGCCAAGACCGGCGCGCCGGCTCACATGGTTTCTACTCAGGCCTCCTGCGCGCCGGGTTTCGCTCTGGGCGCGCGTCTGGTGCCCTCGTCTGCGCCGCCCAGGTCGCGACGCTGACGGGGATTCTCAGCGCTCGATCAGCGGCTCGCCGTTGAGGCCGTCCAGGGGGACGCCGTTGAGGGCGGCGACGGTGGCGGGGATGTCGGTGATGCGGGCGGGGCGGTTGAGGGTGCGGGTTTGGCCGGCGCGGGGAGCGAGGATCGCCCAGGCGTCGCCGTCGGTGTGGTTGCCGGTGCGGCCGCTGCCGTAGCCCTGGCGGTGGACGCTGCCGAAGCTGGGGGAGTGGACGGCGCTGAGGGCTACCGAGGAGGTCGGGCGCCAGCGGACCACGAGGTCCGGGAGGCGGTCGGCGGCGGTGCCCTGCCAGCGGTCGGCGACCTCGTCGACGGCGACCACCGCCGGCTCGCCGTCGGGGTCGCGGAAGTCGAGCAGGCCCTCGCGGATCTGCTCCACCAGCTCCGCTGCCTCGCCCTCGCCGACGATCCCGTCGCGCTCGCGGCCGGCCCGGTTGAGGGAGACGTAGCCCTGATTGTCGGCGGGATGGGCGAAGGCGCGGGTCGAGGACCAGTCGACGCCGCGGAGCTCTAACCGTGCGGTCAGCTCCAACGCCAGCCGGTCCGGCATCGCCGCGGCTACGGACGAGCGCAGGCGCCCCGAAAGCGCCCCGCGCAGGCGCCAGATCGCGCCCGAGTCGGAGTCCGCGGATTGGCTTTCGCCCGTCATGACGGCGGAGAGCATGCCCGGCAGCAGGTCGGCGCGGCTGGTGTTCTGGTCCATCCCCAGGACCGAGCAGACGATTACGTCGCAGTCGTCCGGCAGCGCCTCGAGGACGCGGCCGAGCTGGGTGTCGACCTCCTGGTAGATGTCGGCCAGGGTCCCGTCGAGGCGCAGGCGCTCCTCGTCGCCGATCGCGTCGCCGTCGATGTAGGGCGGCACTTCCCAGAGCCGGTGGCCGGCGAGGTGGGGGGCGGCGAAGACGATCCAGGCGAGGTCGAAGCTGCGCTCCCGCAGCCGCTCGATCGCCAGGTCTGCCACCCGGGCGGGGGCGGCGAGAAAGCGCTCGCGCAGGCGGCGCAGATCGCGCGGGGTCTGGGCGCCGAAGACCTCGGTCACGTCGGGCGGTCGGCCGTGGCGGCGGCGGGCTTCCCGGTCGCCACCGTCCGGCACCGACCAGCGCTCCAGCACGACCCGCTCTCGCATCCCCCAGCCGCAGACCAGCTCGCCCTCGGCCCGCTGCGGACGGTGGCACTCGTAGGGGTCGATCGCCAGCGTGCTGCGGCCGTGCTCGCCGAGCCGGTCCCAGATTGGCGGCGGGGCGCCGAAGGTCCCGGCCAGCCGGATCCGCTGGTCGCCGGCACCCCACTGGAAGGGATAGAAGAGGCCGTGGTCGCCGACCTCGACCCCGCGGTAGAGGTCTTGGTAGGCGCTAGCCGGGAAGTGCTCGGCCGGCGTCTCCAGCTCCACCCGGCTGCCACGCCGCCGCAGCTCCTCCAGGTTGGGCAGCCGCCCCTCGCCCGCCAGCTTCTCCAGAAGGCGGTCGCTCGCAGCATCGAACTGGATCACTGCGATCACTGCGCAGCCTCCGCCACCGGCTCGACGGTGACCTCTGCGCCCTCCATCTGGGCCGAGCGCCGTGCCGCTTCGACTATGGCCATCGCGGTCACGCCCTCTCGCGCCGTGGCTATCGGGCCGCCGGCAGTGAGCGCCTCCAACTGTCGCTGCAGGGAGAGCACGAGAGGGTCGGTCCCGCCCACCAGCCCTCCCAGTCGCGACCGCAGGCCGCCCCAGCTCGTGCTCGCCAGCAGCTTGCCGGAGCGGTCGCGGACGCTCATCGCCTCACGATGGGAGCGGTCGGTCGCGCACTCGATCCGGGCGCGGCCGCGGCTCAGCTCCAGCTCGAAGGAGGCGCGCTGCGGCTCGACCTGTGCGCCACGCACCGCGATCGGCGCGGAGCCGCTGAGGTGGCAGGCGAGGTCGACGAGGTGGATGCCGGCGTCGAGCAGCGCCTCGTCGCGGACTTCGTGTGCGCCCCAGGCGCCCTGGCGGAAGCGCAGCTCGAGGTCGATCTCGATCCAGCCCTCGGCGGGGATCTGCTCGCGCAGCTCGGTCCCCTGGAGGAAACGGCGGTTGAAGGCGAGCAGGGGCTCCGGGTGCAGTGCGGCGAGGCGCTGCGCGCCGGCCTGGTCGGGGGCGGGGGGCTTCTCGACCAGAGACCGCACGCCCGCCGCCGCGGCCTGCTCGGCGAGGGAGACGTGGAGGTGAAGCGGCGCGGCTACGACCAGCAGGTCGATCGGCTCTGCCGCCAGGAGATCGCCCAGGTCGGCGAAGCCCTCGGCCTCGCCGCCGCCCTCGCGCCAGAGGCGCAGGCACTGATCGAGTCGATCCGGGTTCGGGTCGGCGAAGGCGGCGATCGTCACACCCTCGGCCGCCGTCGCCGCCGGCACATAGCCGCGCTCGACGATCCGCCCGCAGCCGGCGATCCCAAGCCTCATGACCGCTTCTCCGTCGCCTCGAGAACCATCGCCGCCGGCACCGAAGCCACCGCCGTCAGCTGGTGCAACTGGTGCAGACCGATTCCCGCCAGCAGCAGCCTGGCCCCGCCGCGTCGGGCGAGGAGCGCGTAGAGGTCGCGGTCGAGGGCGAGGTTCGCCAGCAGCGCCGCGACCGCCAGGCGCGGACGTCGAGTCAGCAGCGACCCGAGCAAGGCGATGCTGCTGACAGCGCTGACCCGCCGCCGCCAACCGAGGTTGAGCGCCGTGCTGTCGCTTCCCTCGCGCAGCAGCAGGCGCGCCCAGGGGACGCCGCGGCGGCCGAAGTCGGTGCGGACCATGCTCAGCGGGGTCCAGCGCTTGAGGTGGCGGCCACGGACCGCCGGGTCGAGCAGGATCCGTGCCCCGTCCCGCCACAGTCGCATCCCCAGCTCGATGTCCTCGACGCTGGCCGCGGGGAAGAGCTCGGCGTTGAAGCCGCCGACCGCCTCGAACCGCTCGCGCCGCACTGCCCCTAGCCCGGCCCAGAAGGTCTCCGCCTCGCCGGCCGCCTCGACGTGGACGTGGTGGTGGAGGAGGTTGCGGTAGCGCGAGGTCAGCGCCGGGTGCGCCGGGTCGTCGTCGTAGGCGCCGAAAACCGCCGCCAGCTCGGGGTCGGCGGCAAAGCGCCACTCGATCTGCGCCAGCGCCTCCGGGTGCACCTCGACGTCGGAGTCGACGAAGACCAGCACGTCGGCATCGCACCCAGCGGCGCCGAGGTTGCGCGCCGCGGCGGGCCCGGCGCCGGCCGGCTCCTCCAGAACCGTCACCGAATCGGGCTTGCGCGACCCCGCTTGCAGCGCCGCAAGGCAGCGCTGCAGGGTGGGGGGTCGGTCGGTCGCCGGGACGACGACGCCGAGGGTCGGAGCGGGGCCGCGAGGGTGGCGCGGACCCGGTTGGGAGGCTGGCATTAGGGATACCTAATAGCATCTCGCACCCCGATGTCGATTGCCGCCCCCAGAGCCGAGTCCGCGCCCGTCGCCGTGCTCGGAGCCGGTCCCGCCGGCCTCACCGCCGCCTACCGCCTGGTCCAGCGCGGCGTGCCGGTCGTCGTCTTCGAGGCCGGCGAGCAGGTCGGCGGCCTGGCCCGGACCGAGACCCGCGACGGCTACCGCTTCGACCTCGGCGGGCACCGCTTCTTCACCAAGAGCGCCGAGGTCGAGGCGCTCTGGGAAGAGCTGCTTGGCGAGGAGCTGCTGACCCGGCCGCGGCTCTCCCGCATCTACTGGCGCGGCCGCTTCATCGAGTACCCGTTGCGCCCGGCCGACGTCTTCGCCAAGGTCGGGCCGCTGGAGCTGGCCCGCAGCCTCGGCTCCTACGCGCGGGCGCGCCTGCGCCCGGCGGCGCCGGAGGAGAGCTACGAGGACTGGGTCAGCGCCCGCTTCGGCCGCCGCCTCTTCGAGCTGTTCTTCAAGACCTACACGGAAAAGGTCTGGGGGGTGGAGACGGGAGAGCTGCGGGCCGAGTGGGCGGCGCAGCGCATCTCCGACCTCTCGGTCGCCTCGGCGCTGCGGGCGGCGCTGCCGGGCCGCGGCGAGACGCCGAAAAGCCTGATCGAGGAGTTCCGCTACCCGCGCCTGGGCCCGGGCCAGATGTGGGAGGAGATGGCGCGGCGGGTGGAGCAGGGAGGGGGCGAGATCCGCCTCGCGGCGCCGGTCGAGGGGCTCGAACACGAGGACGGCCGCATCACCGCGGTCCGCGCCGGCGGCGAGCGGGTCGAGGTCGCGGCGGCGATCTCCTCGATCCCGCTGCGGACCACCGCGGGCGTCGCCGAACCGGCGCCGCCGCGCGAAGTGACGGTCGCCGCCGCCGGCCTCCGCTACCGCGACTTCCTCACCGTCGCCCTGCAGGTCGACGGCGAGCCGCCCTTCCCGGACAACTGGGTCTACGTCCACGACCCGGCGGCGAGCGTCGGCCGGATCCAGAACTTCCGCGCCTGGAGCCCGTGGATGACCCCGGACCCGCGCCGTTCCTGCCTCGGGCTCGAGTACTTCTGCTTCGAAGGCGACGAGCTGTGGTGCGCGAGCGACGAGGAGCTGGTCGAGCTCGGCCGGCGCGAGGTGGCAGCCCTGGGGCTGGTCGAGGTCGAGCGGGTCGCCGGCGGCCACGTGATCCGCGTCCCCAAGGCCTACCCGATCTACGACGCCGAGTACGCCGGCCGGGTCGAGCGGATCCGGGGCTGGCTGGAGGGCTTCTCCAACCTGCAGCAGATCGGCCGCAACGGCCTCCACAGATACAACAACTCGGACCACTCGATGCTGACCGCGATGCGGGCGGTCGAGAACCTCTGCGACGGCGCCGGCCACGACGTCTGGGCGGTCAACGCCGACAGCGTCTACCACGAGCGCGAAGAGGCCGAGGAGCAGCCCTACCGGGTGGCGCCGGAGACGCCGGCGATGGCCCGGCCGCTGGCCGAGGTCAGCGAGTAGGGCAGGGGAAGCGGGTCGCGCGCCAGCGACCGGCGTGGGCGATCACGTCGCCGCCCGGCAGGGGCTTGGTCGAGAGGGCGATGCCGTAGCGGGGCCGGTGGCGGATCGCGACCGAGGCGATCGGCTCGTCGAGCTTCCAGGCGAGGGCGGTCTGCTCGCGGACGTGGGTCATGCGGACGTGCCCCTGGCAGGCGAGGAGCTGGACGCTGCCCGTCTTGTCGACGAGGTCGAAGAGATGTTCGATCGAGGTCGTCTGCCGTTCGACGACATCGAGGTCTCCGGGAAGCTGCGCGAGGCGCCAGCCAAATCCGGCGACCGCCAGAAGGAGGGTGACTATGACCAGACTCCGTCCAGCGGCCCGAGCAATTCCTACACCGCCGGCTATCGCGACGGCCGCCGTGGCGGGGGCGAGGAAGCGGGGGAGGCCGGCGAAGCCGGCGATTGCCATCAGCGCCACCAGCAGGATCCAGGCGCCGGCACCGGCCAGGAGGATCGCCAGCGGCCGGTCGAGGCCGTCGCGTTCGCGCCAGAGCAGCAGCGCGACGCCGATCCAGGCGGCGGCCAGGGGCGCCCCGAACGCCCGTCCCAGGACCTCGAGGCCGTCGAGCGGCTCGATGCCGCCGGCGCGGGCGGTTTCGCCTCCCTCCAGCGGAGTGCCGGCGCCGACGATGTCCGGCACGAACCAGGCCAGCGGCACCAGCACCGCGACGGCGATTGCGGCGGCGCGCAGGCGCGGGTGCTCCCGGGTCGCGAACCAGGCCCAGACGGCGAGGAACGGCCAGCACTCGGGCCGCAGCAGCGCCGCCGCCGTGCCCAGGCCCAGCACCCATTCCGGCCGCTCGTCCAGCGCCGCCCAGATCGCACCCAGGACCAGCGCCACCAGCAGCGGCTCCGAGAGCCCGCCGGTGAACTGGCGCAGCGGCGGCGTGAAGGAGTCCCAGGTCAGCGCCACCGAGCCGGCGGCGACCGCCGCCGCGACCCAGCGCCAGCGGCCGGTCTCCTCGCCGCTCAGCCGCGCCGCCAGCAGTCCCGCCATGAGCGGGGCGCAGATCCAGCCGGCGCGGGCGATCAGCAGCCAGGCCTTCGGCGCCGTCCCGCCGAGCAGCGAGAGCGGGGCGTCGATCAAGACGGGCAGCGGCTTCCACGACGGCCCGGAGGCGGTCTCGAAGCTCCCGTGCAGCATCTCCCGCCCCCAGACCAGCCAGGCCCAGGGGTCATAGACCGGGAAGAAGGGGAGGAGGAGGGAGGCAGCCGCGAGCACCAGCGCCGCGGCCACGACCAGCCAGAGCACCCGGGCCCCGCCGACCCGCTCGGCGCTCACCCGATCACGGCGGCGCCGCGCCCTGCTCGCTCAACAGGTAGACCGGGATCGCGGCCACCGCCAGCAGCACCAGGGCCGGGATCGCGCTCGCCTCGTAGAAGCCGTAGGTGGTCTGGGTCCAGATGTCCGTCGCCAGCGTTTTGAACCCGATCGGGGAGAGGATCAGGGTCACCGTCAGCTCCTTCATCGCGTGCAGGAAGACGAGCGCGGCGCCGGCCATCATCCCGCCGCGGGCGAGCGGGATCGTGATCGTGCGGAAAACTTCGGCCTGGCCGCGACCCATGCCCCGCGCCGCCTCTTCGATCCGCGGCGAGAGCTGCAGCAACGAGCTGGCGGTCGGCCCGATCGCCAGCGGCAGGTAGTGGATCGTCATCGCGAAGACCAGCAGCGCGATCGTCTGGTAGAGCGCCGGCACCGCCCGGGTCGCGAAGAAGACGAGGCCGAGGGCGACGAGGATCCCCGGCAGCGCGTAGCCGGCGTGGGAGAGGCGTTCGACCAGCCGCGAGGCGGGGGAGGGGTAGCGCACCACCAGGGCCGCGACCGCCAGTGCCGCGACGGCGCCGATCGCCGCCGCCCAGGCCGCGATCAGCAGCGAGTTGCCGCCCAGGGCGGCGATCGTGTTCAGCGAGGTGCTGCCGGTGGAGATGCCTTTGCTCGCCCAGTAGATCAGCACCCCGACCGGCAGGGCGAAGGCGACGAGGACGATCAGCGAGCAGAAGGCGAGCGCCGGCCAGCGCCAGCGGCCGAGTCGGTACGGAGGCGCCGGGCGCAGCGTCCCCGGCCCCAGCCGGTGGACGGCTTTCGCGCCGCGGACCTTCGAGCTGGCGAAGAGCAGGGCCAACATCGCGACGACGAGGACCGCGCCGAGCGCGGCCGCCGCGACCCGGTCGAAGCTCGACTGGTAGGCGATGTAGATCTCGCTGGTGAAGGAGCGGAAGCGGAGGATCGAGACGGCGCCGAAGTCGCTGATCGTGAACAGGGCGACGAGCAGCGAGCCGGCGGCGATCACCGGCCACAGCTGCGGCAGGACGACGGTGCGGAAGACCTCCAGCGGGCTGCGTCCCATCGCCCGCGCCGCGTCCTCCAGCTGCGGGTCGATCCGCCGCAGGGTGGCGCGCAGGGGGATCAGGACCAGCGGGTAGGTGAACAGGGTCAGGACCAGCCAGGCGCCGGTGAAGCCGTAGATCGAGGGCAGGCGGTCGACCCCGAGCGCTTCCTGCACCATCCCGTTCGGTCCCAGCGCCGCGACCAACAGGTAGGCGCCGACGTAGCTGGGGATGACCAGCGGCAGGGTGCAGAGGACAGCCCAGAGGCGGCGGCCGGGGAGGTCGGTGCGGACCGTCAGCCAGCCGATCGGCAGCGCGATCGCAACCGAGGTGACGACCACCGCCGCGGTCAGCGCCGCCGTCCGCAGCAGCGTTTCCAGCGCCCGCGAGGAGAGCGCCGTTTCCAGCGCGGCGGAGAAGTCGCCGAAGACGACGACCGCGAGGTAGGCCGCCGGCAGGACCGCCGCGAGGCCGACGACAGCCCCGGCGCCGAGGAGCCAGACCGGGGCGGGACGCGCCCCGAGCACTACAGCGCCCCGCTCTCCTGCATCAGTTCGATCGTCCCCTGTAGCTCCTTGAGGTCGACCAGGCTCGAGTCCGAGACGGGGATCTGGTTGATCGGCACGCTCAGCGAGGGGTCCGGCCTGGCGCCCTTGGCCAGCGGGTACTCCTTCGAGCTCGAGGTGAAGAACTGCTGCGACTTGTCAGAGAGCAGCGAGCGGACGAAGGCGAAGGCTTCCGGCTTGCGGTCGCTGGATTCGAGCACCCCGACGCTGGTCAGCAGCATCAGCGAGCCGAGCCCGCCGGGCGGGAAGTAGACGGCGACAGGGTAGTCGGGACCTTCTTCGCCGATCGCCTGGGCGACGTAGTAGTGGTTGATCAAGCCGACGTCGATTTCGCCTTTGGCGATTGCGTCGCGGATCGTCACGTTGTCGGGGAAGGAGACGGCGCCGTTGTCGACCATTTCTTCCAGCCACTGCCTGGTGCGGTCGTCGCCATAGCGGGCGCGCAGCGCGGTCACGTACTCCTGCATCGAGGAGGAGGCGGGGCTCCAGCCGACCCGGTCCTTCCACTTCGGCGCCGTCAGCCCGAACGGCGCGGGCGGCAGTTCCGATTCGGAGACGACGTCTTTGTTGTAGGCGATGACCCGGGCGCGGCCGGTGACCCCGACCCAGCGGCCTTCGGGATCGCGGTAGCGGGCCGGCACCATGTCGAGGATGTTCTGCGGCAGCTTGGTCAGCAGGCCGGCTTCGGCGACGGCGGCGATCGCCCCCGGCTCCTGGGCGAAGAAGGCGTCGGCGGGGGAGGCGTCTCCCTCCTCGACCAGGGTCGCGGCGAGGTCGGCGGTTTCGGCGAAGCGGACCTTGACGTCGCGGTCGGCTTCGGCCTCGTAGCTGTCGACCGCGGGGCCGATCGCGGCCGGGATCCGGCCCGAGTACAGCGTGATGCCTTCCGGTCCCGAGTCGTTCGAGCCGCCGCCGCTGTCTTCGGTGCTGAAGCCGCAGCCAGCGAGGACGACGGCGGCGAAGACGAGCAGGGCGGCGAGCAGCCGCTGTGGTTGCGAGAAGGGGAGTTTCATCAGGGGAGGAGGTTAGGGGGCGGAGGTTAGGTTGCCCTAATCTTATGGATTCCTCCCTTATGGAGTACGAAGACTCCCAACAAGAGTTCGGGCTGCGGCTGCGCGGTCTGCGCAAGTCCTTCGGCGACGTCGTCGCCGTCGACGGCCTTGACCTGGACGTCCCGGAGGGGTCGATCTGCGCCCTGCTCGGCCCCAGTGGCTGCGGCAAGACGACGACCCTGCGGCTGATCGCCGGCCTCGAGCGGCCCGACGCGGGGACGATCGAGATCGGCGACAAGGAGGTGACCGGCCCCGGCGGCTCGGTCCCGGCCGAGCGGCGGCGGATCGGCATGGTCTTCCAGGACTACGCGCTCTTCCCGCACATGGACGTCGCCGCCAACGTCGGCTACGCGCTCGGCCGCCGCCCCGACCGCGAGCGGGTCGAGAAGGCGCTGGAGACGGTCGGCCTCGGCGGTCTCGGCAAGCGCAACCCGCACCAGCTCTCCGGCGGCCAGCAGCAGCGGGTGGCGCTGGCGCGGGCGCTGGTCGCCGAGCCGCGGGCGCTGCTCCTCGACGAGCCCTTCTCCAACCTCGACGCCGGCCTGCGGGCGCGGGTCCGCGAGGAGGTGCGCGAGATCCTCGCCGAGCAGAAGCTGACCTCGGTCTTCGTCACCCACGATCAGGAGGAGGCGCTCAGCGTCGCCGACGTGGTTGCCGTCGTCAACGAGGGCAAGGTCGAGCAGGTCGGGACCCCGGAGGACGTCTACTCGCGGCCGACCACCCGCTGGGTGGCGGACTTCCTCGGCGAGATCGAGGTGCTCCCCGGGACCGCGAACAACGGCACGATCGAGTGCGAGCTGGGGAACCTGCCGAACCGCGAGGGTCACGTCGGCGAGGTCGACGTCCTGGTCCGGCCGGAGTCGCTGGCGATCGGGACGAGCCCGCCGCCCGACCGGCCGAGCCAGAAAGCCACCGTCCTCTCGCGCAGCTTCTTCGGCCACGACCAGCTGGTCGAGCTGCAGCTGCCCTCGGGGAGCGTCGTCAAAGCGCGGCGGCTCGGCTTCCCCGCCTGGCACCCGGGCGACAACGTGCGAATCTGGATCGAGGGCCCCGCCGACGTGCTCGCGCGGGACTAGCGGCGCCGGCTAGAGCAGGTCCCGCAGCGCCTCGTCGAGGTCGGGGTGCTTGAACTCGTACCCCAGCTCCTCGGTGCGCCTCGGCAGCACCCGCTGGCCGCCGCGCAGGACGTGGCCGAACTCTTTGCCGAATTTGAGGTCCAGGACGAGCCCGGGGACGGGGGCGATCGCGGGGCGGTTGAGCGCCCGGCCGAGCGCCTTGGAGAAGTCCTTGTTGGTCGCCGGGTTCGGTGAGCTGGCGTTGACCACGCCGCTGACCTGATCGTTGTCGAGCGCCCAGAGCAGGATCCCGACCTCGTCGTCGATGTGAATCCAGGAGAGGTACTGGCCGCCGCCCGCCAGCGGGCCGCCGACGCCGAGCTTGAACGGGGTCAGCATCTCCTTCAGCATCCCGCCCTCGGTCGCCAGCACCTGGCCGGTGCGGGTGATGACCAGGCGCACGCCGCTGCTGTCGAGCTCGTGGGCGGCGGCCTCCCAGGCTTTCACCACCTCGGCGTCGAAGCTCGATCCCGGCCCGTCGCTCTCGTCCAGCTCGTCGGCGCCGCGGTCGCCGTAGTAGCCGACGGCGGACTGGCTGACCAGCACTTTCGGCGGGCTCGTCAGCGACTCCAGCGTCCCGACCAGGTTGTGGGTGCCGGTGCGGCGGCTCTCCATGATCCGCTGCTTGGCCTCGTCGGTCCAGCGCTGGTCGATCCGCTCGCCGAGCAGGTGGATGACGCCGTCGACCCCCTCGAAGGCGGCCGGGTCGGGCCGTTCCAGCGTCGGCTCCCACTTGTGCCAGGTGACGCGCGGGTTGGCCTGGCGCGCCGCGCCGGGGTTGCGGGTCAGCCCGGCGACCTCGTCGCCGCGGGCGAACAGCGCGTCACACAGGGCTCGGCCGATCGTGCCGGAGGCGCCGGTGACGAGGACCCTCACTAGCTGGTGGCCTCCACCGTGGCGAAGGTGCCGGTCTCTTCGTCGATCCGGGCGATGCCGTCGCGCTTGGCCTCCTCGACCACTGCTTCGGCCACCTTCGGCGCCACTTCGCGGTTGAAGACGCTGGGGATGATGTAGTCCTCGGCCAGGTCCTCCTCGGAGACCGCCATCGCGATCCCCTTGGCGGCGGCGAGCTTCATCTCCTCGGTGATGCTGGGAGCGCCGGCATCGAGCGCGCCGCGGAAGATCCCGGGAAAGGCGAGCACGTTGTTGATCTGGTTCGGGTAGTCGGAGCGCCCGGTGGCCATGATCCGCACGTAGGGAGCCGCCTCCTCGGGCATCACCTCGGGGGTCGGGTTGGCCATCGCGAAGACGATCGCGTCGTCGTTCATCTTGCCCAGCGACTCGGGCTGGATGATCCCGGGACCGGAGAGGCCGACGAAGATGTCCATGCCCTCGATTACGTCGTCGGGCTGGCCCTGGATCAGCTCCGGGTTGGTGGTCTCCGCGTACCAGCGCTTGGCCTCGTTCATCTCGCCGGACTGGTAGTCCTCGCGGGCGGTCGAGAGCGCGCCCTTGCGGTCGCAGCCGACGACCTGGGTGATCCCGGAGGCGAGCATCATCTTGGTCACCGCCACCCCGGCGGCGCCGAGGCCGACCACCAGCACCCGCAGCTGCTCGATCGGTTTACCGGTGATCTTCAGCGCGTTGAAGAGCGCCGCCATCGTCACCACCGCGGTGCCGTGCTGGTCGTCGTGGAAGACGGGGATGTCAATGCTCTCCTTGAGCCGGTCCTCGATCTCGAAGCAGCGCGGGGCGGAGATGTCCTCGAGGTTGATCCCGCCGAAGGTCGGCGCCATCAGTTCCACCGCGCGGACGATCTCGTCGGCGTCCTGGGTGTCGAGGCAGATCGGGAAGGCGTCGACCCCGGCGAACTCTTTGAAGAGCATGCACTTGACCTCCATCACCGGCATCGCCGCCTCGGGGCCGATGTTGCCGAGGCCGAGGACGGCGCTGCCGTCGGAGACGACCGCGACCGTGTTCTTCTTGATCGTGTACTCGAAGGCTTTGCTGCGGTCGT
>Ga0164301_10000313_pt1 | contig 13753 bp, 14 predicted proteins | sample Whisoiple_231_MG_FD_109711 | JGI IMG/M metagenome (GOLD analysis project Ga0164301, IMG submission 109711) | Unamended control soil microbial communities from upstate New York, USA - Whitman soil sample_231_MG | ecosystem: Environmental > Terrestrial > Soil > Agricultural land ... | reverse complement strand
CCTACACCTACAACGTCTTCCACCTGCTGGCCGCGGCCTCGGGCGAGGAGCCGATGGTCGTCAACAACGACGCCGTCTCCTGGCGGGTGCTGACACGGATGGACTTCGACGCGATCGTCCTCTCGCCGGGGCCCGGGCACCCCTCGCGCTGGCACGACTTCGGCGTCTGCCGCGACATCCTGGCGAAGAGCGAAGTCCCGGTCTTCGGCATCTGCCTCGGCCACCAGGGGATCGGCAACCTGCTGGAGGGGACGGTCAACCGGGCGCCGATGGCGATGCACGGCCGCCTCAGCCGCGTCATGCACGAAGGCAAGGGCCTGTTCAAGGACGTGCCGCAGGGCTTCTCCGTCGTCCGCTACCACTCGCTGGCGATCACCAGCCCGCCCGGACCCGACGGCAGCATCGTCGCCTGGTCCGACGACGGCGTGGTGATGGGGGTCGAGCACACCAAGCGGCCGATCTGGGGCGTCCAGTTCCACCCGGAGTCGATCTCCACCGAGTACGGGCTGAAGATCGCCGAGAATTTTTTCGAGCTGGCTGCGAGTTACACGCGGCCGGGGGAGAAGCCGGCGGGGCGGGCGACGATCGTCCCCCAGGCCTCGAAACGGGCGCCGCGCGCCGCGGCCCAGGAGGGCGCCGGCGAGCTGGAGCTGCGGATGCGGACGATCGCCGGCCAGGCGCCGACCGAGCACGTCTACGAACGGCTCTTCGCCGAACACGACCCCTCCTTCTGGCTCGACAGCGCCGACGCGCCGACCTGGCTCGCCCAGTGCTCCTACATGGGGACCACCGCCGGCCCGGATCGCTGCTTCGTCAGCTACGACGTCGACAGCGGCGAGGTCGCGGTCAACCGCGGCGGGGTCGAGACGGTCGAGCACAAGTCGATCTTCGACTACCTGCAGCGGGAGCTCGGCCGGATCGCGGTCGACCCGCCCGAGGGCGTGGAGCGCGGGCTCGTCGGCGGCTACGTCGGCTACCTCGGCTATGAGCTGAAGGCCGACTGCGGCTCGCCCAGTGTCCACAGCTCCGACCTGCCCGACGCGGCGCTGATGCTCGCCAACCGGGTCGTCGCCGTCGACCACACCAAGGACGTGACCTACGTCTTCGCCCTCTGCCGCGGCGAGGACCCCGAGGCCGAGCTCTGGCTCGACGCCGCCGAGGAGCTGATCGCGCGGGCGATCGCCGAGCCGCCGGCGGAGCGGCCGCTGGCGCCGCCGAGCGAACCGGGCGGCCATGTCAGCTTCCACTCCGGCCGCGGCCGCAGCCGCTACCTCGCCGACATCGTCAAGTCGCAGGCCGAACTGCTCGCCGGCGAGTCCTACGAGGTCTGCCTCACCGACCAGTTCTCGACCGACGCCAGCCCCGAGCCCTTCGAGCTCTACCGGCAGCTGCGTCGCGCCAACCCCTCGCCCTTCTCCGCCTTCCTCCACTTCGGCGAGAACGCGATCGTCAGCTCCTCGCCGGAGCGCTTCATCTCCGTCGACCGCCAGCGCCAGGTGATGGCGCGGCCGATCAAGGGGACGATCTCCCGGGTCGAGGACCCGGCCGAGGACGCGGCCCGCGTCAAGGAGCTGGGCGAGGACGAAAAGACCTACGCCGAGCACCTGATGATCGTCGATCTGCTGCGCAACGACCTCGGCGTCGTCTGCGACGTCGACAGCGTCCAGGTCCCGGACCTGATGGTGATCGAGCCCTACGCGACCGTGCACCAGATGGTCTCGACGATCGTCGGCCGGCTCGAGGACGGCCGCAGCGCCGTCGACTGCGTGCGGGCGACCTTCCCGGGCGGCTCGATGACCGGCGCCCCGAAGGAGCGGACGATGGAGATCATCGACGACCTCGAGGCGGAGGCGCGGGGGGTCTACTCGGGCTCGATCGGCTACTTCGGCGCCGACGGCTCCACCGACCTCAACATCGTCATCCGCACGATCGTGATGCGGCCGGGGCGGACGACGATCGGCGCCGGCGGCGCGATCGTCATGCAGTCTGACCCCGAGGAGGAGTTCGACGAGATCCTGCTCAAGGCGCGGGCGCCGATGGCGGCGATCGCCCGCACCGTGACCGGGAGCGACGCGCCCGGCGAGGCCTGGAGCGTCGAGCTGGAGCCGGTCGCCCGGCAGGCGGAGGCGGCGTGAGCGAACCGGTGGCGACCGAGTCGACGGTGCGCGAAGCGGAGGCCGGCGACGTCGAGGGGGTGGCGCGCGCGGTCGAAGCGCTGCTCGTCGAGCTCGGCGGCCGCTGCCCCGAGCGCTCCCTACTTGAAGCTGAGACCCGCGCCCTGCTGGAGGATCCGGCAGGTGGCTCGGTGCTGATCGCGGAGGCCGACGGCGAGATCGTCGGCATCCTCAGCGCCAGCTGGCAGCGGGCAATCCACGTTCCCGGCGTGTACGCGACGATCCAAGACCTCTGGGTCGATGGGGCTTGGCGCAGTCGCGGCGTCGGGGCGGAACTGGTCGAGGCGATCGCATCCCAGGCGCGAACGCGCGGGGTAAGCCGGCTGGAGGTCGGTCTTCCGCGCGAGACCTTCGCGGCGATCGCTTCGACCGAGTCCTTCTACAGGCGCAACGGGTTCGAGCACCTCGGGCCGCGGATGCGGAGGCTGCTGACGTGAGCACCGAGCTGCTGATGATCGAGCAGCGCCAGGGCAGCGGCGACGCCGCCTTCTGGGTGCGGGAAGGGGAACGGCTGATCGAAGGCCAGGACTCCAATCAGCGCCTGGTCGAGCTGCGGGCGGGGCTGGTGCGCCACTCGCGGGTGCGCGCGGTCGCCGCCGACGCCGACGACGCCGAGGTGCACGAGACGCTCGAGTCGCTGCACGAGGCCGAGTACCTGCGGGTGCTGGAAGGGCTCTCCAGCGCCGAGCCGGTGGTGATGCCGGACTTCGCCCCGCCCGGCCTCGAGCCCGACATCCCGGTCAACCGGGCGCTGGTCTCCGCTGCCCTGGAGGGGATCCGCACCTCGATCACCGCCGCCGAGCGGCTGCTCGCCGGCGCCCGCTTCACCTACGCCGTCTGCCGCCCCCCGGGGCACCACGCCGGCCCCGCCTTCCACGCCGGCTACTGCTACCTGAACAACGCCGCCGCCGCCGTCCGCCGCCTCAGCGAGGGGGGCATGAAGCCGGTCGGGATCGTCGACCTCGACCTCCACTACCCGAACGGGACTTCGGCCTTGGTCGAGCGGATGGGCCCCGTCGCCGCTCTGCACTCGCTGCACGCGGCGCCGGTCACCAACCTGCCGCCGGGGACGCGGCTGCCGCGGCTGGCGGGCGAACGCGCCGTCGCCTTCGTCGAGAGCCCCGACGAGGAGACCTACCTGCGCGAGGTGGCGCACTCGGTCCACGACCTCTCCGAGATCGCCCGCGCCCTGGTCGTCTCGCTCGGCTACGACACGGTCGCCGGCGACCCCCACGGCGGCTGGGGCTTCCGGCCGGAGATCTTCGCCGAGATCGGCCGCCTGCTGGCCCGTTCGGGGCTGCCGGTCTGCGTGATCCAGGAGGGCGGCTACGCGCTCGACGAGCTCGCCGCCTGCAGCCACGCCTTCGCCAACGGCTTACTGGGGGAGGGGTGACGATGAGCGCCGCCGGCCTCGAGCCCTTCCGCCGCCGCCTCGACCGGATCGACGACGAGATCGCCCGCCTCTTCGGCGAGCGGCTGCAGATCTGCCGCGAAGTCGCCGCTTACAAGAGCGAGCACGGGATCCCGATGATGCAGCCCGACCGGGTCGAGGTCGTCCGCGAGCGCTACCTCGCCCGCGGCGCCGAACACGAGCTGCCGCGCGAGTTCAGCGCCGACCTCTTCGAGCTCCTGATCGGCACCACCTGCCGGCTGGAGGACGAGCTGATGGACGAGCTGGCGGCGCAGGACGGGAGGGACGCGGCATGAGCGCTCTGCCCACCGGGCCGCGGCTGCCGCGCGCCCTGCAGGCGGTCGGCTGGACCCAGAGGCCGCTGCCCTGGCTGGAGAAGTGCCAGCGCCGCTACGGCGACGCCTTCACCCTGCGTATCCGCCACTACGGCGACTGGGTGATCCTCAGCGACCCCGACGACGTCAAAAAGGTCTTCACCGCCGGCCGCGCGGTCGGCGTCGACACCGCAAACCCGCTGCTGGGGCCGCTGCTCGGCCCGCGCTCGGTGATGCTGCTGGAAGAACCCGAGCACATGACGCGCCGCAAGCTGATGCTGCCCTCCTTCCACGGCAGGGCGGTCCAGGCCGACGCCGAGATGATGGCCGAGGTCGCGGGGCAGGAGATCGCCCGCTGGCCGGTCGGCGAGCCGTTCGCGCTCTGGCCGCGGATGCAGGACATCACCCTCGACGTGGTGATGCGGGCGGTCTTCGGCCCCGATTCGAGCTCTCCGCGCCTGCAGCCCCTGCGCCAGAGCCTGCAGGCGCTGACCACCTGGATGAACGAGCCCCGCAACCTGGCGATGCTCGCCTTCCTCGGGCCCGGCTGGGTGACCCGCAGCCGTGGTTACCGGGAGGCGATGGGGGCGGTCGAGGCGGCGGTGATGGAGGAGGTGCGGCGGCGCAAGGCCGACCCCGACGGCGGCGCGATGGGCGTCGTCTCGATGCTGGTGCAGGCCCGCTACGAGGACGGCGAGCCGCTCTCCGACCGCGACCTGCGCGACGAACTCGTGACCCTGCTCTCCGACGGGCCGACCTCCAGCACCCTGGCCTGGACCTTCGAGCGGCTGCTGCGCAACCCCGACAAACTTCACAAACTCCAGGAGGACCTCGACGCGGGCGACGGGGAGTTCCTCGATGCGGTCGTCAAGGAGACGCTGCGGCTGCGGCCGCCGGTCCCGGTCGTCGTCCGCAACCTGCTGGAGCCGATGCGCCTCGGCGGCTGCGAGCTGCCGGCGGGGACGACGGTCGCGCCCTGCATCCACCTGATCCACCGCGACGAGCGCCACTACCCCGAAGCCCACCGCTTCTTGCCCGAGCGATTCATCGGCAAGCAGCCCGGCACCTACACCTGGATCCCGTTCGGCGGCGGCGTCCGCCGCTGCCTCGCCGCCAGCTATGCGGAAATGGAGATGAAGCGAGTGCTGCGGATCGTGCTGGAGACGACCGAGCTGCGCGCGGTCGAGAGCGGCGCCGAGCGGGCGCGCAAAAGCGCGATCTCCTTCAGCCCCGACCAGAAGGGGCTGGTGATCGCCGAACCGAGGGAACCCGAACCGGCCGGGCCGCGCGCCCTGGCCCCGGTCTAGGAGGAGCGGTGAGCGACAGCGACATCCTCGTCGTCGGCGCCGGCGCCAAGGCCGCGGCGCTGGCCGCCAAGGTCCACACGATCAACACCCTCGGCCTGGGCGAGGTCTCGATGACCGTGATCGAGAAAACCGAGCCGGCGGCATCCTGGCTCGGTCGCAACGGGATGACTTCCGGCGAGGAGCCGCTGGCGATCCCGCCGATCAAGGACGTCGGCTTCCCCTACCAGAGCTCGCGCCAGTTCGGCGAGCTCGGCGACGAGATCGACGCCGCGCTTCTGCCCTTCACCTGGCAGCGGTTCGCGATGGAGCGCCACGAATGGGCCGCCTGGGTCAACTCCGGCTCGCCCTCGGTCCGCCATTGCGACTACGGCGAGTACCTGGGCTGGGTGCTGGAGCGCGCGACCGAGGGGATCACCGTCTACGACGGCAGGGTGACCGAGGTCTCGCTCGGCGAGGGTCACGACCGCTGGCAGGTGGAGGTCGCCGAGCGAGGCCGGCCGGGGGATCCCGAGCGCCACACCGGCGGCGCCCTGGTCCTCACCGGGCCGGGGGTCCACCGCCACTTCCCGCACGACCCCGACGTGGAGTCCCGCGTCTTCCACTGCGACAGCCGGCGCCAGGAGTTCTCCCGGGTGCCGGAGGGCGAGCCGGTGGAGATCGCGATCGTCGGTGGAGGGGAGAGCGCCCTCAGCGCCCTCGTCTTCCTCCGCGACCTGCGGCCCGAGGCGCGGCTGATCGTCTACACCCCGACCCTGCCGCTGAGCCGCGGCGAGAGCTTCCTCGAGAACCGGGTCTTCGCCGACCCCGACAACGTCGACTGGGAACACCTCGACGTCGAGACCCGCCGCGATTTCGTCAAGCACTGCGACCGCGGCGTCTTCGACCAGACGGTGCTGGCCCGGATCGCCGACGACGACCACCTCTCCTTCGTAACCGGACGCGCCGTCCACGTCGCGCTCGCCGAGGGCGGCGACGGCGCCCTGCTCGAATTCGAAAGCCCCTCCGAAGGGATGCGCTCCGAGCGCTACGACTACGTCATCAACTGCACCGGGTTTGACCTCCTGCGCCAGCTGCGCGGGCTCTTCCCGGACGCGGTCCGCGACGAGGTCGAAGAACAGTGCGGGCCGCTCTGGGACGGTCCGCCGCAGGCGGAGGTGCCGATCGGCCGCGCCCTCGAGCTCGACGGCGTGCGCCCGCGGCTGCACATCCCCGGCCTCGGCGGCCTGCGGCAGGGCCCCGGCTTCGCCAACCTCGGCAGCCTCGGCCTGCTCGCCAACCGGGTGCTGCAGCCGCTGCTGGCCGAACTGGGTGGCCGCTTTGCAGGAGTTTCTGACAGGATAGAAGACAAATCCTTATTACTCGACTAGGGAGGAGTGGGAGCGATGGTGTCTAGGTATTGGAGGTTGCCGCTGCTTGCGGTGGCCGTCGCCGTGGGGGCGCTGCTGGTGGGATGCGGATCCTCTTCGGACTCATCGTCCTCCTCCGGCGACGCCAGCTTCACCGGCGACGCCGTCGCCAACGTCGACCTCGCCAGCACCCGGGCGGTGAAAGGGCCGATCAACAGCGGCAACGTCGCCGAACTGGAAGAAGTCTGGTCCAACTCGATCGCCGGCACCGGCGTCTACGGCAGCTACGCCTCGACCCCGGTGATTGCGAACGGCGTCATCTACTCCCAGGACCTTGAATCCAATGTCCAGGCGATCGACCTCGAAAGCGGCGACGTCCTCTGGAACAAGAAGTTCGAATCGCCGAGCCACGGCCCCAACGGGCTGGCCGTCGCCGACGGGCACGTCTACGGCGCCACCGCTTCGGAAGCGTTCGCCCTCGACCAGAAGACCGGCAAGGCCGTCTGGCAGGTGGAACTGAACGGGGCGATCGACATGGCCCCGGGGGTCAACGACGGCCGGGTCTACGTCTCGACCGTGCCGGAGACCCCGGCGGCCGAATACGAAGCCGGCGAGGTCGGGACGCTGTGGGTGATGGACGGCAAGAGCGGCAAGAAACTGTGGCACTGGGACACGGTGCCGAAAAGCCTCTGGGGCAAGCCGAAGGTGAACTCAGGCGGCGGCCTCTGGTACCCGCCCTCCTTCGATGACAAGGGCTTCGTCTACGCCGGCACCGGCAACCCGGCGCCGCTCCCCGGCGCGCCCGGGGAACCGTTCGGCTCCAGCCGGCCGGGACCGAACCTCTACGCCGACTCGCTGGTCAAGCTCGATCCCAAGACCGGCAAGATGGTCTGGTACTACCAGGAGACGCCGCACAACATCTACGACTGGGACTTCCAGAACTCGCCGATCATCACCAAAGTCGGTGGCAAGGAAGTCGCGATCGGCTCCGGCAAGTCCGGCTACGTCGTCGCCGTCGACGTCAAGACCGGCAAGCCGGTCTGGCGGACCGCTGTCGGCAAGCACAACGGCCACGACAACGACCCGATGTACGCGATGAAGGGCGAATACAGCAAGATCAAGCCCGGCGAGGTGTTCCCGGGCGCGCTCGGCGGCGTCGTCGCTCTGCCGGCGACCGACGGCAAGCGGATCTACGTGCCGATCGTCAACCACTCGGCGACGCTGATCAACGGCGAAGAAACCAGCGAAGAAAGCGCCGCCACCGGCGAAGTCGCCGCGCTCGATCTCGCCACCGGGAAGGTCGTCTGGCAGACGGAACTGCCGCAGCCCGCTTACGGCTCGCTGCTGGTCTCCAACGACGTCGTCTTCGCGACCTCGGCCGACGGCGTGATCCACGCCCTCGACTCCGCCAAAGGCGGCGAAGTCTGGCAGGCGGCGTTGCCCTCGGGCACCAACGCTGGCGTGATGATCAGCGGCGACATGCTCGTCGCCGGCGCCGGCCTGCCGCTGGCCGAAGGCCAGACGGCGAAACTGGTCGCCTACAAGCTCGGCGGTTGAGAACACCGCGGGTAGCGCCGCGGTAACCGCCAACCAGCCATCGACCCGGGTCGTCAGACTCGGGTCGATGGCGGGCATGCACAGCGCCGGGATCCTGCTCTTCCGCCGCCGCGGCGGCGTGGTCGAGTTCCTGCTCGTGCACCCCGGCGGTCCGTTCTGGCGGCGCAAAGACGCCGGCGCCTGGACGATCCCCAAGGGGCAGATCGAGGGCGAGGAGGAGGCTTGCGCCTGCGCGATCCGCGAGATGGAAGAGGAGCTGGGGGCGGCGCCCGCGCTCGACCCCGAGCGGCTGATCGAGCTCGGCTCGATTCGCCAGCGGGCGGGAAAAGTCGTCGAGGCCTGGGCGGCGGAGGCCGAGTTCGACCCGGCGAGCCTCGCCAGCAACACCTTCAGCATGGAATGGCCGCCGCGCAGCGGCAGCGAGCAGGCATTCCCCGAGGTCGACCGGGCGGAGTGGTTCGACCTCGCGACGGCGCGGGAGAAGATCCTCCCCGCCCAGGCCGAGCTTCTTGATCGCCTCCTGGAGCGGTTAGAGTCGGCTGATGGAGAACGGGGCGTCCCAGAACGGTAGGACCCCGCTTCCGGCCCGCCTGCTCGGGGTCGGCTTCAAAGGCGCCCGCACGGTAACCAAAGCGACGGGGATCGACCGCGCCGTCGAGGTGGCCGCCGAGGAGGCGATCGTCGCCGCGGTCGAAAGCCAGGCGGTCGAGCGGGCGATGGCGCGGGTGCTCGAAGGGCCGGTCGTGCAGGAGGCGGTCGACGGGGCGCTGGAGAGCGACGCCGTCAAGAAGGCGCTGCTGGAGGCGATGGACTCCGAGCTCGTCGACGAGGTCTGGAAACGGCTGCTGGCCTCCGACCAGGCACAGCAGCTGGTCGAGCGGATCGCCGAGGCGCCCGAGGTGCGGGCCGCGATCAGCGCCCAGGGCATGGGGCTGATCGAGGACGTCGGCCGCACGATCGGCAACCTCGCGCGGCGGCTCGACGATCGCTTCGAGCGGATCGTCCGCCGCCTCTTCTTCCGAGCGCCACGGCTGCTGCCGACCGACCGCGCCGGGGCGGTCAGCCGCGGCCTGGCAATGGCGATCGACGGCGTCTTCGTCAACCTCGCCTTCACCGCTTTCATCGCCCTCGTCACCCTTCTCGGAAATGCCTTCGGCGGCAACGGCGAAGGCGGCACCGGGCTCGCGATCGCGGTCGGCTCGACCGCCTGGCTCTCCTTCGGCGCCGTCTACCTGCTCGGCTTCTGGTCCCTCGCCGGCCAGACCCCGGGGATGCGGTTCCTTGGGATTCGCCTCGCCGGCGGCCGGCTGCCGCTGCGGCGCGCGGTCAGGCGTCTGCTCGGCCTCGGCCTCTCCGTCGTCGCCTTCGGGCTCGGCTTCGTCGGGATCGTCTTCCGCGAGCGGCGCCAGGCCTGGGACGACCGGATGTCGGGCTCCGAGGTCGTCTACGACGAGCGCCGCCCGCAGCCCGCGCCCTGGTCGCAGCCGCCGGCGGAGCCGCCTATACCGGAGCCCCGGAGCGATTCGGAAGCCATCGCTGCACCGCCAGGGTGAGCGTGGCGGAGACGATTAGCAGCGAGACGTTGATCGCCAGCACCACCGCCGCCCCCATCGCGTGCTCGATGCCGCCGCCGCCGAGGGCGACGCCGAGGTAGGCCGAGGCCGGGATCGTCGTCACCGAGATCGCGACCCCGACCGCGGTGCTGGCCCGGGTCTCGAAGGAGAGCATCGCGGCGACCCCGGCCGCGGCGGCGATCAGCACCGTGGAGTAGTCGGTATGGGCGAGGGTGGCGAGGCTGCTTTCCTCGACCTTGAAGCCGTCGGGCAGGAGGCCGGTCCATTTCAGCAGCGCGCTGAGGACCATCGCGGTGACGACGACGAGGCCGAGGCCGAGGACCAGCGTCGTAAAGGCGCGCCAGGCGAGGCCGTAGCGGCCGCCGACCAGGCCGACCGCGGTGGCGCAGATCGGCAGCAGGTCGGGGCTGACCGCCATCGCGCCGACGATCAGGATCGAGCTGTTGGTGATCACGCCGAGGGCGGCGATCACCGCGGCGACGTTGATCAACGCCAGGTAGCGGGCCAGCGGCCGCGAGTTGGCCCGCGCCTGCCCCATCACCTCGACCCAGGCGAAGCCGTCGACGCCGCCGTCGCCGTGGTGGTGGCGGTGCTGGGGGGCGATCACCTCGACCTTGCTGAGGACGTAGTCCTCATGGCCGATCCCGAGCGCGGCGATCTCCTCGAGCAGGCGGTCGGCGATCGCCGGCTCGACGTCGGCGACGAAGACGTAGGAGCGGGTGGGGGTGCCCTCTTCGGCCGTCTGCACCACCCGGCGGACGCCTTCCAGCTCCCGCAGCAGCGTCCCGAACTCGTCGGCCTGGTGGTGGGCGACGGAGGAGCGCAGCCTCAGCATCGCGGCGTCAGGAGACCAGCTTCAGGACCTTGAACGAGCGGTCGCCTTTCGGCGTCTCGACCTTGACCGTCGAGCCGACCCGGGCGTCCATCAGGGCGCGGCCGATCGGCGACTCGGCCGAGAGCCGTCCTTCGGCGAGGTTCGCCTCGGTCGAGCCGACCAGGGTCCAGGCGTTGGTCTCGCCCTTGCCCTCGTCGAGGACCTCGGCGGTGCGGCCGAAGGTGAAGGCGTCGCTGTCGATCGTCGAGACCTCGACGACGACGGCGTTCCGCAGCCGCTCCTGGAGCCGCTTGATCTTCGTCTCCATGTGCGCCTGGTCCTCTTTGGCGACGTGATACTCGGCGTTCTCCTTGAGGTCGCCCTCCTCGCGGGCGACCTTGATCCGCGCCGCCATCTCTTTGCGGGCGGGCCCTTCGAGCTCGGCCAGTTCGGCTTTCAGCTCGTCCAGACCCTCCTGGGTGATCGGCTCGCCGTTCTGCTCCTGCGCGTTCATGCGCGGAAGCGTGGCAGAAATCAGTCGCCGCCGTTGCCCGCGGCGAAGGCCGAGGCGAAGGAGCGCACTTTGGCGCCACCCGCCTTCTCCAGCGGCTGTAGGCCGAACATGTCCTCGAGCGAGCGCAGCAGCGAGTAGGGGTCATACGCGGTCCCGTCGGTAGAGCCGGGCGCGAGCAAGGGGGAGACGAGCAGGGCGCCGACTTTCTTCGGGTCCGCTTCCGGCGCGGCCGCAGGGTCGGCGGGCGGCGCCGGGTCGGCGGCGCCGAAGCTGACGATCAGCAGGCCGTCTTCTTTGTAGGCCGCGGAGGCGAGGATCCCGGGGACGACCTCGGCGAGGAAGGCGTCGGCCGCGGCGGCGCCGTCGGCGGTCCCCTCCGGGCACTTGCCGCGGAAGCCGGCGCCGCAGAGGCCCGGAGAGACATAGGAGAGGTTGGCGGTCGTCTCCGGCTTCTTCAGGTCGCCCGCCAGCTCGCCCAGCGGCACCGCGTTTTCGTCGCAGGCGCCGAGGTCGAGCAGCGAGTGGAAGAAGACGAAGGGGTTGAGCAGCGACGAGTACCCCTCGGGGGTCGGGACATCGGCGGCTTCGGGTTCGGGGTGGACGCAGGTGTCGGGCTTGCCTTCTGGGTCGGTCATCCCTTCGAAGTAGCCGTGCCAGCTGAGCTGGGCGGCGGAGAGCTGGTCGGCGATGGTCAGCGTTTCGACGTCCTGTAGGCAGGCTTCGTAGCTGGGGCAGCCGGCCTCGGTCGCCGCGCTCGGGGGCTGGCCGCCGATCGCGGCGATGCCGTTGGGGAGCGGTGCGGCGTCCAGCAGCGAGTAGTTCGTCAGCAGCAGGCCCTGCGGGCGCAGTTCGCCTGAGAGGTAGGGCATCTGCGTGGCGGCTCCGAGCGAGGCTTCGTAGCCGGGGCTGGCGAGCGAGACGAGGAAGACGTGCTTTACCGGGCCCGGTTCGGGGCCTTCGGATTCGGCCGGGGGCGGGGCCGGCGCTTCGGGTTCGGGGGCCGGCGCGGGCGCCGGCGCCGGGGCGGGGAGCGACCCGGAGGAAGCCGCCCCCGCGCTCGGCGCCGGCACCGGGGAGGAAGGGGAGGCGATCGGTCCCGCTTCGGGGGCGGCGGCCGGCACCGCGGCGACCGCGGCGCTTTCGCTTTCCAGCAGCGCCCGCGCGGCGGCCTCCTCGAGCGGGCTGACGCCGCCGGTGCCGCCGAGGGCGACCGCGACCACCCCGGTGGTCGCGACCAGCGAGGAGGCGACCAGCAGGGAGAAGCGTTTGCCGGTCAGCGACGCGGCCGCCTCGGAGGCCTTGCGCAGGGTTCCGGCGAAGAGGTTCATGCCGCCGCCCTCGCCGGGACCAGGGAGTTGCCGCACTGGGGGCAGAAGCGGTCGGCCGCGCCGTAGGGGGAGCCGCAGCTGCCGCAGAGGCCGGCGGCGTCGGCACGTTCGATCTCCAGCAGGCGCTCGACCGCGAGCAGCTCGGCGTCGACGCGCTGCAGCTCGGCCGCTTTGCGGGTGAGGACGTCGAGGCGGACGTGGTCGCGGATCGCCATCTCGTAGAAGGCGCCGCCGAGGTCGGCCTGCATCACCGTGAACCTCTCCAGCAACCGGTCGCGCTGGGCCACGAGCTCTTCGTTCACGGTTCCACCCCCGAGGGGGCGGGGGCGCTGCCGCCTTCGCCGCCGACGACGATCACGTCGGGCAGGTTCTGCTGCGCCTTGATGTAGTTCTCGCCGGTCTGTTCGGGGTTTTCTTCGACCAGTTTGGTGTCTTCGGCTTCCTTCTCCGCCGAGGCCTTGAAGTTGGTCACTTCGTGGACGTCGCCGTTTTCGGTGTGGGCGACGACTTTGCCCTCGCCCTTGCCTTTGGCGGCGCCCGCTTTGGCGCTTTTTTTGGCTTTGGCGGCGGTCGCCGCCGTGGCGGCGCCGGCGGTCGCGGTCGCGGCCGGCCGTTCGCGCAGCGCCTGCAGCAGCGCCTCGCTGTTGTCGCCGCCGCCGGAGCCGCTGTGGCCGACGACGACGCCCAGCCCCACCGCCAGCGGCAGCAGAGCGAAGAAGGCGACCGCTGCGGCGCGGCTGGTCGGGCTCGGCTTCTGCGCCGGCCGCCCCAGCGGCCGGCGCGCCCGTTTGCTCATCGTCGCGAAGTAACGCGAGGCGGGGTTGGCGCCGTTGCCGCGCCGCGAGGCGCAGTTGACGCAGTAGCGCTGCTGGGGGTCCATCGCCGCCCCGCACTCCTCGCACGGCTCGAAGGCCTGCGGCCGGGCCAAGGTCTCGTTCTCGCTCATCCCTGCTCCTTGTCGTGCTTGCGCTGGTGCCGTTTCTTCTCCTGGCGCTGCTCGCGCGCCTTGAGGATGCGCGCCGATTCGGCCCGCTGGGCGGCGGCTTTCTCCTGAGTCGTCGCGCAGCCCGTCAGACTCCCGGCGGCGAGGGCGCCGCCGAGGACCAGGACCGCCAGCTGCCCCTTGCGGCTAGCCGAAGGCACCGCTCACGTACTCCTGGGTGCGTTGCTCGCGGGGCGAGCCGAAGAGGGCGGTGGCGCTGTTGTACTCGACCAGGTCGCCGAGGTACATGAAGGCGACGTGGTCGGCGATCCGGTAGGCCTGCTGCAGGTTGTGGGTGACGATCACGACCGCGACGTCGTCGCGCAGCTTGACGATCAGGTCCTCGATCACCTGGGTGGATTTCGGGTCCAGCGCCGAGCAGGGCTCGTCGAGCAGCAGCACCTCGGGCTCGGCCGCCAGGGCACGGGCGAT
>Ga0164301_10000311_pt1 | contig 13797 bp, 9 predicted proteins | sample Whisoiple_231_MG_FD_109711 | JGI IMG/M metagenome (GOLD analysis project Ga0164301, IMG submission 109711) | Unamended control soil microbial communities from upstate New York, USA - Whitman soil sample_231_MG | ecosystem: Environmental > Terrestrial > Soil > Agricultural land ... | reverse complement strand
GATCAGCGGCCGCGGCTTCTTGATCAGCGCCTGGCGGCGCAGCAGGTGGAAGTACTGGGCGGCGGTGGTCGGGTAGGCGATGCGGATGTTGCCCTCGGCGCCGAGGGCGAGGAAGCGCTCGATGCGGGCGCTCGAATGCTCCGGGCCGGACCCCTCGTAGCCGTGCGGCAGCAGCAGGGTGAGGCGGCTCGTCTGCCCCCACTTCGACTCGCCGGAGACGATGAAGCTGTCGATGATCACCTGGCCGGCGTTGGCGAAGTCGCCGAACTGCGCCTCCCAGAGGACCAGGGCGCTGGGGCTGGCGGCCGAGTAGCCGTACTCGAAGCCGAGGCAGGCGGTCTCCGAGAGGGGGCTGTTGTAGAGCTCGAAGGGGGCGGAGGCGTCCTCGAGGTTTTGCATCGGCGTGTACTCCAGGCCGGTGTTCTCGTCGTGGAGGACGAGGTGGCGGTGGGAGAAGGTGCCGCGCTCGGTGTCCTGGCCGGTGAGGCGGATGTGGACGCCCTCGGTCAGCAGGGTGCCGAAGGCGAGCGCCTCGGCCTGCCCGAAGTCGATCCCGCCCTGCTCGAGCGCCTCGATCCGGCGCGCCAGCGGGCGGCGCAGCTTGCGGTGGACGTTGAAGCCCTCGGGCGTCTTCTGCAGCGCCTCGTTGATCCCCCGCAGCTTGTCCGCCTCGACCGCGGTGTGGACCGGCGGGCTGGCGGTGCGATCGAGCAGTTCGCCGGTCTGGGTGGTGACCCCGGTGACCGTCGGGTCCTCGTACTCGCCGGCCTCCATCTTCTGGCGCAGGCCCTTGAGCGCGTCCGACATCTCAGAGTGGCGCTCGTCGGAGGCCCGGCCGACCTCCTCGGCTGACACCGTCCCCTCCTCGATCAGCTGCTCCGCGTAGAGCTCGGAGACCGGCGGGTGGGACTTGATCGCGGCCGCCATCGTCGGCTGCGTGTAGGCCGGCTCGTCGGTCTCGTTGTGGCCGAAGCGGCGGTAGCCGATCACGTCGATGACGACGTCGCGGCACCAGCGCTCGCGGTAGGCCATCGCCAGCCGCACCGCGGCGACGCAGGCCTCGACATCGTCGGCGTTGACGTGGATGATCGGCACGTTGAACCCCTTCGCCATGTCGGCCGCGTAGGGGGGCGAGCGGGCGTCGGAGGGGTCGGTGGTGAAGCCGACCTGGTTGTTCTGGATGACGTGGATGGTGCCGCCGGTGGTGTAGCCGGGCAGCGCCTGCAGGTTGAGGGTCTCGGCCACGACTCCCTGGGCGGGGAAGGCGGCGTCGCCGTGGAGCAGCACCGGCACCGCCCGCTTGTGGTCGAGGCTGAGGGTCGAGCCCTCGAAGTCCTGCTGCAGGTATCGGGTGCCGCCGGTGACCACCGGGTCGACGAACTCCAGGTGGCTCGGGTTCGGGTAGAGGCGGACCGAGATCTTCTTGCCCTCGGCGGTCTCGTAGACCCCGCGGTGGCCGTAGTGGTACTTGACGTCGCCGGTGCCGCCGTGCGGGATCGCGGCGACGGCCTTGACCGCGTCGATCTGCTTCGAGCCCTCGAACTCGGCCAGGATCGACTCCACCGAGCGCCCGAGGTTGTGGGCGAGGACGCTGAGGCGGCCGCGGTGGGCCATCCCGAAGACGACCTCCTCGGCCCCGTCGCGCTGCGAGAGTGTGACGATTTCGTCGAGCATCGGGACGACGACGTCGAGCCCCTCGATCGAGAACATCTTCTGGCCCAGATAAGCCTTCTCGAGGAAGCGCTCGAACTGGAAGACGTCGATCAGCCGCTCCAGCAGGCGCTTCTTTTCCTCGTCGGCGAGCGGTTGGCGGTGGGCGCCGGTCTCGATCATCTCCCGCAGCCAGATCCGCTGCTGGTGGGAGGAGAGGTGCTCGACCTGGTAGCCGATCGTGCCGCAGTAGGCGTCGCGCATCCGCGGCAGCGCCTCCAGCAGGGTTTCGCCGGGGACCCCGATGCGCAGGATCGAGGCGGGGATCCGCTCCATCAGCTCCGGGGTGAGGTTGACGTTCTCGGGCTGCAGCGCCGGGTCGCCCTTCGGCTCGGAGCCGAGCGGATCGAGCTGGGCGGCGAGGTGGCCGTGGGTGCGGTAGGCCTTCAGCAGCGAGGTCGCCGCCTGGACCGCCTGCAGCAGCTCTTCGTCGATCTCGCCCGGCGCGGTGGTCGGTTCCGCACTGGGGGCGGCGGCGCTCAGCGGCGGCGCCGAGGCCGAGGCCGGGTGGGCGGTGGTGACCACCGAGGCCTCGAAGCCGAGGTCGGCGGCGAGCGCCTCGTAGAAGCCGTCCTCACCCTGCAGCAACTCCTCGACCCGGCGCAGGAAGGCGCCCGACTCGGCCCCCTGGATGACGCGGTGGTCGTAGGTGGAGGTCAGCGTCATCACTTTGCTGACGCCGAGCTGCTTCAGCCTTTCCGGCGAGGCGTGCTTCCACTCGGGCGGGTAGGCGATCGAGCCGGTGGCGATGATCGCGCTCTGGCCGGAGAGCAGGCGCGGCACCGAGGCCATCGTCCCGATCCCGCCCGGGTTGGTGAGGCTGATGTTGGTGCCCTGGAAGTCGTCGGCGGAGAGCCTGTTTTCGCGCGTCTTCGCGATCAGCTCTTCGTAGTTGGAGTGGAAGCCGGTGAAGTCGAGCCCGTCGGCGCCCTTGATCGCCGGCACCATCAGGCTGTGGGAGCCGTCTTTCTTCTCCACGTCGACGGCGATCCCGAGGTTGACCGGACCGCCCTCGATCGCAAACGGCTTGCCGTCTTCGGAGGCGAAGACCCGCACCATCACCGGGAAGTCCTTGGTCGCCTGCACGATCGCCCAGGCGACGAGGTGGGTGAAGGAGACCTTCAGCCCGCGGTCTTTGAGAACGGAGTTGATCGCCTTCCGTTTCGCGTCCAGCGTGTCAACGGCGATCGTGCGGAAAGACGTAGCCGTAGGCACCGCCCGGCTTTCGTCCATCGCGTTGGCAAGCATCGCCGCCGCCCCACGAAGCTGCTTCGCCTCCCCGACCGCAGGAGCAGCACCATTGCCGCCACCGTCGGCCGCAGCCATCACGTCCTCTTTGGTGACCTTGGATCCAGGCCCCGAACCCTGAACCGAGCCCAGATCCACGCCAGTAGCTTCAGCAACCCGCCGAGCCACCGGCGTAGCCCTCACATCCCCGCCCGAGCCGTTCCCCGATCCGTTCGAACCCTGGGGGGAAGGCGCCTGTGCCGTGGGTGGCGTGGTAGGGGGGACCCCCTCCTGCCGCGCAGGAGGGGGTGGGTCCCCTGCCGCGACAGGACCCGCGGCCGCACCGCTTTGTCCCTCACCGTTCCCGGACCCAGCTTCCATCTCAGCCAGAGGCGCCCCAACCTGGACCTCGTCGTCAACCGAGGCGATCAGCTTCGTAATCACCCCGTCCATAGGAGCCGGCACCTCAGCATCGACCTTGTCAGTCGACACCTCGACGACGGTATCCCCCTCGCTGACCGAGTCCCCCTCGGCAACGTGCCACTCGAGCACGATGCCCTCGGTCACCGACTCGCCCATCTCGGGCATGGTGATCTGGACGGTCGCCGTCTCGGGCATCTGGGCTCAGTCTAAGGAAAGTGGTTTATCGGCACGCCTATCGAGATACCCTGGTACCCCAATGAGCTACTTCGTCACCGGCGCGACCGGTTTCATCGGCCGCAACCTCGTCCAGAAACTACTCCAGCGCGAGGGCACGATCTACGCCCTGGTGCGGGCTGGGTCCCGCGGCCGGCTGGAGGAGTTGCGGACCGGGCTCGGCGCCGACGGGGCCCGCATCGTGCCGATCACCGGCGACCTCACCCAGCCCGGGCTCGGGGTCTCCGAGGAGGACCTGGTGGCGATGCGGGGAGAGATCAAGCACTTCTTCCACCTGGCGGCGATCTACGACCTGACCGCCGACGCGGAGACCCAGGAGATCGCCAACGTCGAGGGGACGCGCCACGCGATCGAGCTCGCCGGCGCCCTGGAGGCGGGGTGCTTCCACCACGTCAGCTCGATCGCCGCCGCCGGCCTCTACCGGGGCGTCTGGACCGAGGACATGTTCGACGAGGCCGAACGGCTCGACAACAACCCCTACTTCCGCACCAAGCACGAGTCCGAGCGGCTGGTCCGCGACGAGTGCCAGCGCCCCTGGCGGGTCTACCGGCCGGGGATCGTCGTCGGCGACTCGCGCACCGGCGAGATCGACAAGATCGACGGCCCCTACTTCTTCTTCAAGGCGCTGCAGCGGCTGCGGCGGGTGGCGCCGTCCTGGCTGCCGACCGTCGGCATCGAAGGCGGCGAGATCAACATCGTCCCGGTCGACTACGTCGCCGCGGCGATCGACCACATCGCCCACAAACCGCGCCTCAACGGCCGCGCCTTCCATCTCACCGACCCCAACCCTCACACCGCCGGCGAGGTGATCAACCTCTTCGCCCGCGCCGCCGATGCGCCGCAGATGGCGGTGCGGCTGGGGACCGACGTGACCGAGCCGGCGACGGGAGCGGTGCGCAGCGCGCTGAAGCTGTTCCCGCCGGCCAAGCGGGCGGCGAAGCTGGCGCTGGACCAGGCCGGCCTGCCGGCGGAGCTCCTCTCCTACGTCGACTACCCGACCACCTTCGATTCGGCCAAGACGCAGAAAGCGCTGAAAGGCTCGGGCATCGAGGTGCCGCCCTTGGAGTCCTACGCGACCCGGGTCTGGGACTACTGGGAGCGAAACCTCGATCCCGACCTCTTCAAGGACCGTTCGCTCTCGGCGGCGGTGCGCGGCAAAGTCGTGCTGATCACCGGCGCGTCCTCGGGGATCGGCAAAGCGACCGCGCTCAAGGTCGCCGACGCCGGCGCCACTGTGCTGCTGGTCGCCCGCTCGCTCGACAAGCTGGAGGAGACCAAAGAGGAGATCGTCGCCGGCGGCGGCAGCGCCCACATCCACCAGTGCGACCTCTCCGACATCGAGGACATCGAGCGGATGGCCGAGGAGGTGCTGACCTACCACGGGCACGTCGACATCCTCGTCAACAACGCCGGCCGCTCGATCCGCCGCTCGATCGCGCTCTCCTACGACCGCTACCACGACTTCGAGCGCACGATCCAGCTCAACTACCTGGGCGCGGTGCGGCTGATCCTGGCGCTGTTGCCGGCGATGCGCGGCCGCAAGCAGGGTCACATCATCAACATCAGCTCGATCGGAACGCAGACGAACCCGCCGCGCTTCTCCGCCTACGTTGCCTCGAAGGCGGCGCTGGACGCGTTCAGCCGGGTGATCGCCTCGGAGGTCGTCGACGACAACGTCCACCTGACGACGATCAACATGCCGCTGGTGCGGACGCCGATGATTGCGCCGACGCGGATGTACGACATGTTCCCGGCGATCACGCCCGAGGAGGCGGCGGAGATGATCGCCAAGGCGATGATCGGCCGGCCGAAGAAGGTGGCGACGCGGCTGGGCAACTTCGGCGAGCTGATGTACGCGGTGGCGCCGAAGGCCAGCGACTCCATCCTCAACACGGCTTACAAGCTGTTCCCGGATTCGCAGGCGGCCAAGGGGAAGAAAGACGAGGCTCGGGACAAACCGCCTTCTACCGAGGCTGTTGCCTTCGCGCATCTGATGAAAGGTGTCCACTGGTAGGAGCTCCGGCGCGGCGGGGCCTGACCCCGATTTGGAACCACCATCCCTATCGGGATGGTCCCCCAAATCGGCGCCACCCACCGCGAGGAACGCCTCGGTGGACTAGCTCCCGGTGACTGAGCGTCGGCTCAAGCATTGGGGGTGGGGGTACGAGGATCAGGCTCCTACCTCGACCCAGCTGCGGGAGGCTGCTGAAGGGATCAGGGCTCGGTTCGGTTTCGGAGGCGAGGTCGAGAAGCCGGTGCCGCTGGAGGAGGTGGAGCTGCGAGCGCCTCGGTTGAAGGCGCCGAGTGGGTCCGGGGACCTCTACTCGGATGGGCATTACGAGCGGGTTTCTCATGCTTTGGGGAAGGCTTATCGGGATGTGGTGCGGGGGTTCTATGGGCGGTTCGAGAATCCGCCGGACCTGGTTGCGTTTCCGCGGGACGAGTCGGAGATCGAGGCGGTGCTGGGTTGGGCCGAGGCCGAGGGGGCGGCGGTGATTCCTTTCGGCGGCGGCACCAGCGTCTGCGGTGGGGTCGAGGCGCGGGTGGGGGAGCGGCCCGTGGTCTCGCTTGACCTGCGGCGGCTGGACCGGGTGCTCGAGGTGGACCCGACCTCGCTGGCGGCGCGGATCCAGGCCGGGGCGACCGGGCCGGGCCTCGAGGACCAGCTGCGCGAGCACGGGCTCACCCTGCGCCACTTCCCCCAGTCCTTCGAGTACTCGACCCTCGGCGGCTGGGTGGCGACCCGGGCCGGCGGCCACTTCGCGACCCTGGAGACCCACATCGACGACCTGGTCGAGTCGGTGCGGGCGATCACCCCGCGGGGGACCTGGGAGAGCCGGCGGCTGCCGGGCTCCGGCGCCGGTCCTTCGCCCGATCGCCTGCTGGTCGGCTCGGAGGGGATCCTCGGGGTTATCGCCGAGGCCTGGGTGCGGGTGCGGCCGCGCCCTGAGTTCAAGGCCTCGGCGGGGGTCGAGTTCGGCGACTTCGGCGCCGCCGTGGGCGCCGTCCGCGTGATCGCCCAGTCGGGCCTGCATCCCGCCAACTGCCGCCTCCTCGACGCCGCCGAGGCCGAGCTGACCGGCGCCGGCGATGGCAGCGCCAACCTCCTGATCCTCGGCTTCGAGTCCGCCGACCATCCGCTGGACGCCTCGATGGAGCGGGCGCTGGAAATCGCCCGCGAGCACGGCGGGGTTCCCGGGACCGTACGCACCTCCAACCCGCCGACGGGACGAAAGTACGCCCATACGGAGGAAAATCGTCCCGTCGGCGGTGAGGACGGCGGGGCGGTGGAGCAGTGGCGTGGGGCGTTTCTGCTGGCGCCGTACCTGCGCGACACCTTCGTCGCCTGCGGCGTCCTCTCCGAGACCTTCGAGACGGCGATTACCTGGGACCGCTTCGACGAGTTCCACGCGACGGTGATGGAGACGACCCGCCGCGCCGTCTCCGAAGTGAGCGGCGTCCCTGTCGACGGCCCCGGCGCCCCCCGCGTCAGCTGCCGACTGACCCACGTCTACCCCGACGGCGCCGCCCCCTATTTCACCGTCCTGGCGCCGGCGATCCGCGGCGGCGAGGTCGAGCAGTGGGACGAGATCAAGGCCGCCGTCTCCGAGGCGCTGATCGACGCCGGCGGCACGATCACCCACCACCACGCCGTCGGCCGCGACCACCGCCCCTGGTACGACCGCCAGCGCCCCGCGCCCTTCGCCGCCGCCCTGCGCGCCGCCAAGGCCGAGCTCGATCCTGCAGGAATGCTGAACCCAGGCGTGCTGATCGACCCGGCTTGAGGATGTCGCCGCCGCGCGGCGCTACCCTTTCGCGACTCGCATTCCCGGTCTGGCAGCCGATCCCGGCGCCTGGACCGCTCTTGCTCGATGGAAACGATCACCTCCGAACAGCCCACCGTGCCCGCTGAGCCGGGCGAGCACGCCCAGCAGCCCGTCACACCGCGGCGCTCGCCGCTGCGCGCCGCGATCAAGACCGGGCGGCCGAAGGAGTGGATCAAAAACGTCTTCGTGTTCGCCGGGCTGCTCTTCTCCGGCAAGTTCAACGAGGGCCACGCGGTCGTCGAGGCGACGATCACCTTCGTCGCCTTCTGCCTGATCTCCAGCGCCGGCTACTTCGTCAACGACCTGATCGACGTCGAGCTCGACCGCAAGCACCCGAAGAAGCGGTTCCGCCCGATCGCGGCGGGCGAGCTCTCCGAGCGGACGGCGATGATCGTCGCTCCGATCCTCGCCGCGATCGCGATCGCGATCGCCTTCGGCGCCGTCAACTGGGAAGTCGGGCTGATGGCGGTCGGCTACGGCGTCGCCCAGATGGCCTACAGCCTCGGCCTCAAGCAGATCGTGATCATCGACGTGATGACGTTGGCGGGGCTCTTCATCCTCCGCGTCGCCGCCGGTGCCAGCGCCGTCGACGCCCACGCCTCCGAATGGCTGTTGCTCTGCACCGGAATGCTCGCCGCCTTCCTCGGCTTCACCAAGCGCCGCCAGGAGGCGGTATCCGAGCTGCACGAAGGCACCTCGACCCGGCCGGTCCTGGAGCACTACTCCCTGCCCTTCCTCGACCAGATGGTCTCCCTGGTCACCACCGGCACCGTGATCAGCTACGCGATCTACACCGTCAACTCGCCGCTGATCGGCAGCCAGATGATGCTCACCATCCCGCCCGCGGTCTACGGCATCTTCCGCTACCTCTACCTGATCTACGACCGCAACGACGACCGCTCGATGTCCGGCATCATCGCCGGCGACCGCGGCATCCAGGCGGCCGGCGCCGCCTTCGCGATCATCGCCTTCCTGCTGCTCTACGTGTTCAACGGCTAAGGGCGGCCGCTCAGGCCATGCCCAGCTCCTCGGGCGAGGCCTCCATCAGGTAGAAGCGGGCGCGGCCGATCTCCTCGCCGTTGACCTGGACGACGGCGGCGTGGGGGCCGGCGGTGGTGAAGGCGGCGGTGGCGGCGATCGACATCACCAGGCGCTGCTCCTGGCCTTCGGGAAGGCCCGGGGGGCGGCCGGTCTCGAAGCTGGCGGTCAGGCCCTCGCCGAGCTCGGCGCCATCGGGGTCCTGGACGCTGACGAGGAGGTCGTGGGGGGTGTTGGTCTCGTGCCAGGCGACGTCGATGCCGAGGCCGATCGAGAAGGACCACTCGTGGGGCAGCTCCGGGAGGCGGAGGACGTTCCAGCCGCCGCCGGTCAGGTAGAGCTTGCCGTTGACGGCCTCGCTGTGGTCGCAGAGGAGGAGGAAGCCGATGTTCACGGTGCCTCGCCCTCGGCGTAGGGGATGACTTTGAGGTCGGAGCGCAGTTCGACCTTGCCGCCCTTGCTGAACTGGAGGTCGATCGTCTCGTCCTTGCGGTAGGTGCCGAACAGGCCCAGGTACATCGCCAGCCAGCGGCCGGTGCCGACCTTCTCCTTGACGATCGGGCGGTCGAAGACGATCTCGCCGCTTTCGATCCGGTAGGTCTCCTTGCTCTGCTCGACCCCGTTGATGAAGACGGTGAAGGGGGGTTCGGCGCCCGCGGGCAGCCTCACCCGCTCGCCGGCGGCGTAGCTGCCCTTGGGGATCTCGGTCTCGCTCCTGCTCATCGCTCCGCTTCCAGAGTCTCGCGCACCAGGTCGAACGGCGTGTCGTGGTGGGTCGGGTCGAGCTCCTCCCGCACCACCCCGCCCTTGAACGGCACGAACGTCCCGTCGCCGCGGACGTCGACCCCGGCGACCGATTTGCGCAGGAGCCCGCCGCTGCTCAGCTGCAGCCGGGCATGAACCTGCTCCGCCGGCCCGAAGTCCCGCAGCGACTGCACCGGCCGAACCGGCCCCTCGGCCCGAATCGCCAACGCCCGTTCCCGCATCGCAGCCACAGCTTCACCAAGCTCCTCAAAGGACGCGTGATCAACATCCGACCCATGTCGGATCGTCAACTTCCACTTCGGACGTGACACGGGAGCAGCCTAGGCGATGGCAGGAGGTCGGGACTCCCTCTCCAGACACTCAACATCGAGCCATAGCGAGATGTGTCTGGGGAGGGAGTCCCGACCCTCCCCCTACCAACTACGCCCCGCGCCGCGGGCGTTTCGGCCTGCGCGCCGGGGGCCCGACGATTTTCTCCGGCCCCTCCCGCTGCTCGACCGGCGCGTACTCCAGCTCCCGCGCCCCGGTGTAGATCTGCCGCGGCCGGGCGATTTTCTTCTCCGGGTCTTCCTGCATCTCCATCCATTGGGCGACCCATCCGGCGGTGCGGGGGATGGCGAAGATGACGGTGAACATGTCCGTCGGGATGTCCATCGCCTCGTAGATGATCCCCGAGTAGAAGTCGACGTTCGGGTAGAGCTTGCGCTCGGTGAAGTAGTCGTCGTCGAGGGCGCGTTTCTCCAGCTCTTGCGCGATCTCGACCAGCGGGTTGTATTCGGTCGCCTCGAAGACGTCGTCGAGGTGCTGCTGGATGATCCGCGCCCGCGGGTCGTAGTTCTTGTAGACCCGGTGGCCGAAGCCCATCAGTTTCTCCTCGCGCTGCTTCACCCGCTCGAGGAAGTCGGGGATGTTCTCCGGAGACTCGATCCGCCGCAGCATCCGCAGCACCGCCTCGTTGGCGCCGCCGTGCAGCGGACCGTAGAGGGCCGCGACGCCCGCCGCCACCGCCGAGTAGGGGTCGACGTCGGAGGAGCCGACCCCGCGCACCGCGTTGGTCGAGCAGTTCTGTTCGTGGTCGGCGTGGAGGATGAAGAGGACGTCGAGGACCTTGGTCAGCGCCTCCTTGGGGATATGCCGGTCTTCGGTCTTCTTGAACAGCATCGAGAGGAAGTTCTGGGCGTAGTTGAGCTCGTTGTCGGGATAGACGTAGGGCAGACCCATGTTGTGCCGGTAGGAGAAGGCGGCCAGCGTCGGCACCTTGGCGATCAGCCGCACCGCGGCCATGTAGCGCTCTTCGGGATCGTCGATCTGCTTCGCGTCGGGGTAGAAGGTCGAGAGCGCGCCGACCCCGGCGAGCAGCATCCCCATCGGGTGGGCGTTGTAGCGGAAGCCCTCGAAGAAGTGCTTGAGGTCCTCGTGGACGAAGGTGTGGTGGGTGATGTCGAAGGTCCAGCGGTCGAGCTGGGCGGCGGTCGGCAGCTCGCCGAAGATCAGCAGGTAGGCGACCTCGAGGAAGGTCGAGCGCTCGCAGAGCTGCTCGATCGAGTAGCCGCGGTGTTCGAGGATCCCGGCGGCGCCGTCGATGTAGGTGACCGAGGAGCGGCAGGAGGCGGTGTTGGTGAAGGCCGGGTCGTAGGCCATCATCCCGAATTCGTCCTCGTCGACTTTGATCTGCCGCAGGTCCATCGCCCGCACCGTGCCGTCGGAAATCGGCACCTCGTAGGACTTGCCGGTGCGGTTGTCGGTGATCGTCAGCGAGTCGGTGGCCATGGGGCGGCGCCCATTCTGTCACTTCGCCTGCGTCGGCTGTTAAGAAGCCGCGGGACCCTCGAACTGGGTCATCGCGCGCAGCTGCTCGAAGCGCTCGTCGATCTCCTCGCGGGTCAGCCGCGAGACGCGCTCGGTCCCGAACTCCTCGACGTTGAAGGAGGCGAGGACGGTGCCGTAGCCCATCGCCCGCCGCAGCTCGGCGTCGTCGAAGTGGTCGCCCTCGACGCTGTCGAGGTAGCCGAAGAAGCCGCCGGCGAAGCTGTCGCCGGCCCCGGTCGGGTCGCGCACGTCCTCCAGCGGGAAGCCTGGCAGGGCGAAGAAGCCGCCCTCGGTGAAGAGCGCGGCGCCGTACTCGCCCTGCTTGGCGATCACCGCCCGCGGTCCCATGTCCATCACCGTGCGGGCGGCGCGGGCGAGGTTGGACTCGCCGGTCAGCATCCGGATCTCGGCGTCGTTGACGACGAGGCAGTCGACCTCGGCGATCGCCGCGCTCAGCGAGTCCTTGGCGGTCTCGATCCAGAGGTTCATCGAGTCGAGACCGCTGAGGCGCGCCGCGCCGCACTGGGCGCGGACCTGGCGCTGCAGGTCGGGCTGGATGTTGGCGAGGAAGAGGGTGTCGGCCGCCTGCGAGGCAGCCGAGAGCTTCGGCTCGAACTCGGCGAAGACGCCGAGCTGGGTGTCCTCGGTGTGGGCGACGTTGAGGTCGTACTCGTAGCGGCCGCGCCAGAAGAAGGACTGTCCTCCCGCGACCCGCTCGACGTCCTCGGTGAGGATGCCGCGGCGCTCCAGGACCTCGAACTGCTCGGCGCCGAAGTCGTCGCCAACCGGCCCGACCGGCCGCACCTCGGTGAAGAAGCTGGCCGCCAGCGAGAAGTGGACGGCGGCGCCGCCGAGCATCCGCTCGCGCTCCCCGAACGGGGTCTTGACCGCGTCGAACGCGATTGAGCCGACAACCGTGAGCGCCATCCGGCCGCAGCCTAATCGAGGTGACCGCGCCGCAGGCGGCCGCCCTGCGAGACTCACCGCCCAATGAAAGCGATCCAAATCGAGGAGTTCGGCGGGCCGGAGGTGTTGCGCTACACCGAGGTCGCCGACCCGAACCCGAAACTGGCCGAGGCAGTGATCAACGTCAAGCGAAGCGGGATCAACTTCGCCGACACCCACGCCTCCCGCAACGACTACCTCGCCGAGCAGACCCTGCCGCTGATCCCCGGCGCCGAGGTCGCCGGCCAGCTCAACGACGGCCGCCGCGTGGTGGCGCTGCTGGGCAGCGGCGGCTACGCGGAGAAAGTCGCCGTGCCGCAGGCGCAGCTGATCGAGCTGCCCGAGGGGGTCGACTACGACCAGGGCGCCGGCGGGCTCCTGCAGGGGCTGACCGCGATGGCGCTGGTCCACCGCTGCGCCCGGATCGAGCCGGGGGAGACGATCGTCGTCGAGGCCGCCGCCGGCGGCACCGGCACCCTCGCCGTGCAGCTGGCCAAGCGCGCCGGCGCCAAGGTGATCGGCCTCGCCTCCAGCGAGGAGAAGCGCGAGCTGGTCACGGGGCTCGGCGCCGACGCCTGCGTCGACTCCCGCGCCGAGGACCTCGGCGCGGCGATCCGCGAGGCCAACGACGGCAAGCGGATCGACGCGGTCCTGCACATGAGCGGCGGCGATGCCTTCGACGCCGAGATGGACGTGCTGGCGCCGCTGGGGCGGATGGTCGTCTTCGGGATCGCCTCGCGCGAACAGCGCGAGGTCTCGACCGCGGCGCTGCTGCGCGGCTCCAAAGCGGTGATCGGCTTCTGGCTCGCCCACCTGCTGAGCCGTCCCGACTTGCTGGTGCCGATGATCGGCGATCTGCTGGGGACGATCGCCAAAGGCGAGCTGACGGTTACGATCGGGGAGGTCTACCCACTGTCGGAAGCGGCGCGGGCGCACGAAGACCTGATCGCCCGCCGCACCAGCGGCAAGCTCCTCCTGGACCCGTCTCAGTGACCCCTCTTAAGTGACCGCACCCAAGGTGAACTTCAAAGAACTAGGCCTCTCGCCGGACATCCAGCAGGCCCTGGACGAGCTCGGCTACGAGGACCCGACGCCGATCCAGGAACAGGCGATCCCGGAGCTGCTCGGCGGCCACGACGTGATCGGCCAGGCCCAGACCGGGACCGGCAAGACCGCCGCCTTCGGGCTGCCGCTGCTGCAGTACCTCGATCCCGCCAACGAAGAGGTGCAGGCGGTCGTCCTCACCCCGACGCGGGAGCTCTGCATCCAGGTGACGCAGGCGCTGCGCTCATACGCCGAGCACCTCGACATCGAGATCGTCGCCGTCTTCGGCGGCGCCCCGATCCGCTCGCAGCAGTCGCAGCTGCGCTCCGGCGCCCACGTCGTCGTCGCCACCGTCGGGCGGATGATGGACCTGATGTCCCGCCGCTCGCTGGTCCTCACCGCGGCCCGCTACGTGGTCCTCGACGAGGCCGACGAGATGCTCGACCTCGGCTTCATCGAGGACGTCGAGAAGATCCTGCGGATGTGCCCGAGCGGGCGCCAGACGGCGCTCTTCTCGGCGACGATGCCGCCGCCGATCCAGAAGCTCGCCGAGGGCTACATGTACGACCCGACGACGATCAGCATCACCCCGGAAACGCTGACCGTCGACAAGATCCAGCAGGCCTACGTCGAGGTCCCGGCCAAGGAGAAGGCGGCGCGCCTGGTCGCGCTGCTGAAGACCGAAGAACCCGAGCAGGCGATCATCTTCACCCGGACCAAAATCGGCGCCTCGAAGCTGGAGAAGACGCTGAAGGACAAAGGCCTCGACGTGAAG
>Ga0164301_10000309_pt1 | contig 13815 bp, 13 predicted proteins | sample Whisoiple_231_MG_FD_109711 | JGI IMG/M metagenome (GOLD analysis project Ga0164301, IMG submission 109711) | Unamended control soil microbial communities from upstate New York, USA - Whitman soil sample_231_MG | ecosystem: Environmental > Terrestrial > Soil > Agricultural land ... | reverse complement strand
CCGGCTGCCCCTCCTGCGTGCAGAGCCCCAAGTGCGGCAACCTCAACGAACCGCTGCACAAGGCCGGGGCGCTGGAGCTGATGGGGCTGATGCGGGCCGAGCTGTAACTCCCCCGAACTGCATCAATTTCTACTTCTGCTGGGTGTAGAAGTTGATGCAGTTCGGGCGGGCCAGAGTTCCTGGAGGGCGAGGATCGCGAAGGCGTGCGACCAGGCGAGCGGGGTGGTCGAGCGGGGGATGCCGGTCTCGGCGTCGACCCGCTCGGGGAGGTCGCCGGCGGGGGTGGCGGTGCGCCGTAGGTCGCCAATCAGCGTCAGCGCTTCGCGTCGCCCGCCGAGCGCGGCGAGCGACCAGGCGGTCCAGGCGGTGGGAGCGGACCAGGGATCGTCGCCTCCCGTCCAGCCTGCGCCGGGAGTGATCCCGAACCGCGTCCGCTCGGCGACGAGGCTCTTCAGCGTCCGGCGGATCGCCGGGTACAGGCCGGGGTGCGGAAACGGCCGCACCCCCCAAGCAGCGGCCGAATCGAGGCCCGAACCGGGATTGCCGGCCTCCCGAACCAGCCCGACCAGGGGGGTGTCTGAGCTCGCGGCGTGTATAGGACCCGTGAATTCAGACACGTCTGCGTGGGAGGCGAGGGCGTTGCCGAGGTAGTCGCCCGCGCCGCCCTCCCAGTAGTCGGCGCGCCCGCGCCAGGGGACCGGGCCGCCGCCGGCGAGGATGTGGGCTGCCTGGCGGGCGCTGCCGACGATGCCGGCCGCCCGGGAGGCGGCGGCGACCCAGCCGATCGCATCGCCCTGGCCGGCGCGGCCGGGCACCGGGCTGCCGTCGCCGTGGAAGCGGGCCGCGTGCTCAAGGCCGAGGCCGAGGAGGAACTGCGTCGTCCGCTCCGCCTCGGGCTGGTAGCCCGCCGCCGAGTAGGCGATCGCAGCTGCGCTGGCGTCGCGAGGCCAGACGTAGGCCCAGCCGTCGCGGGCGCCGGCGGCGACAGCGCCGGAGCCGCGATCGGCGAGCGCGTGGAGGACGAGCAGCGAGCGCTCGTACATCGCCCTCGCCCAGGTAGGGGCCCCGGCGCCGAGCGGCCGCGCGCGCCGCAACCAGCGGCGGTCAGCCGCGGCGGCGTCTGCGAGCCGCAAGCGAACGCAGTTGTCCCCGCATACCGGGGACAACTGCGTTCGGTCCCTGCTGCAGACGATGGTCAGGCCCCCAGCCGTCTGTCGCTGCTCGCACCTCGCGTCCGCGTTGACTCGAGCTTCGACCGGGATGGCGCTTCTGGCGTCGATCAGCAGACTCGCTCCCGCCGCCTGCGTGATCTGCACCCGCTCTCGCCCGAATATCGCCACCGTCCGCAGCACATTCGACCCCGGCAGGTAGCGCTGCCGCACCTCGTCCGCGCGCCGCATCGGCAACATCTCATCGCCTACCCGCGCCCAGACTTGGATCCCGGTGTCCTCCTCAACAGTCCCCGCCGCCTGCGGCCCGGCCGGGTTCTCGATCAGCGCCGGTCCCGCCGGCCCCTGCCGCAGGTCGACCACGTCTCCGTACGCGTCCACCGCCGCCGTCAGCTGCCCGTCGCCGAGCACGGCGACGCCGAGGAAGGGTGGAGGCATCCCCGGCAGGCCCGCCGGGGTCTGCGGATCGCTCCCCGAGCGACCCGAGAGCAGCAGCAGCGCGACCGCGACCACCCCCGCCAGCGCCACCAGCCCACGAGCACGGCTCATCCCCTTATGCAATCAGCCCCGTCCCGCGGCCGACCGCTAGCCTTCCCGCTGCGCGAGCGAACCGCGCTGCCTGGCCAGGTAGCTCAGTTGGTAGAGCACACGACTGAAAATCGTGGTGTCGCCGGTTCGAATCCGGCCCTGGCCACTAGCCTCGCCTGTGGACCTCGGTCGCCGTCGCCTGGTCGCGGGGGCGGACCACGATCTCGTCGATGTTCACGTGGGCCGGCTGGGCCACCGCCCAGCGGATGCACTCGGCGACGTCCTCTGCTCGCAGCGGTTCGACGCCCTCGTAGACCCGCCGGGCCGCGTCCTCGTCGCCCTCGAAGCGGACCAGCGAGAACTCGGTCTCGACCATGCCGGGCGCAATCTCGGTGAGCTTGACCGGCGTCCCGAGCAGCTCCAGCCGCAGGGTGCGGAGGACCGCGCGCTGGGCGTGCTTGGCCGCCGAGTAGCCGCTGCCGCCCCGGTAGGCCTCGAAGGCGGCGATGCTGGTGACGGCGACGATGTGCCCGTCGCCGGAGGCGGCCAGCATCGGCAGCAGCGCCCGGGTCATCCGCATAGTCCCCATCACGTTCGTCTCGTACATCTGGCGCCACTTCTCCTCGTCGGCCTCGCTGAGCGGATCGAGGCCGAGGGCGCCGCCGGCGTTGTTGATGAGGACGCCGCACTCGTCGACCTCGGCGACGAACTCGTCGACCGACCGCGGCTCGGTGACGTCGAGCGGCAGCGCCCTGCCGCCGATCTCCTCCGCGAGGGGGTGCAGGCGCTCGAGGCGCCGGGCGCCGAGGACGACCGCCCAGCCGTCACCCGCCAGCGCCCGCGCCGTAGCGGCGCCGATTCCGCTCGACGCCCCGGTGACGACTGCGGTCTTCATGCGATTCGCCCCTCCTCGTCGTTGTTGCGCTGAAAGCTAGCCGCCGCGCGGGAGGGGAGGTGGGCCGGCGGGCTCGATCAGCCGTCTTTGGGACCGCGCTCCTCGAACTGACGGTGGAAGACGGCGTGGATCCGCGCCGCCGTCTTCGGACCGATCACCCCGTCGACTTCCAGCTTCTGATCCTTCTGGAACGCTTCGACCGCGTCCACCACCGGCTGTTTGAAGGTCTCGTAGAAGCGGTCGAGGTAGGCGGCGCCGCCCGGCTTGTGGATGAAGGCGAGCCGTTTGGTGATCCGCTCCACCCGTTTGCCGTGCGAGCCCTTTTTCATCAGCTCGAAGGTGGGAAAGTCGACGCCGCCGACGTAGTTGACGTGCCACCACTCACTCGGGGCTTCGGTCTTCCGCCAGCCGAACTCGCCGCCGTGCTCGTCCATCCAGGCCCGCATCCAGGTTTCCTTGAGGTCGACGCAGAGGCCGAGGCCGTGGTTGCTGGTCCCCGGCACGGCCGCGTTCTCGCACTTGCCCTGGCCGCACCAGTAGGCCCGCTGCTTCTCCTGGCCCGCCACGGTCCGGTAGCTGGATTCGGACCCGGTCGGGATCAGGTTCGCGTCCGCTGGCCCGCCGGGCGCGTTCCAGGCGGCGGCGGCCTTGACCGCCAGCTGCCCGCCGGGGATGGATGCCAGTTCCGATGCCGAAAGCTTTCCGTTCTGCGCCATGTCTCTCCCTAGGTTCCGTTTAAGTACTTAAGAGAACCTAACCGGAAACGAACGGGTTTGAAAGTCGGCTCGGGCCGGCCCTCGGCGCCCGCCATACTCCTCCGGGATGGCGGCCCACCTGCCCGAGCCCGTGCGAGCCCGCCTCCCGGATCTGATCGCCCGCGAGGAGGAGACCTTCGCCGCGCGCACGCCGCGCTCGCGCGCGCTGTTCGAGGCGGCGCGCACGGAGCTCCTGGGCGGGGTGCCGATGAGCTGGATGGCGCGCTGGGCCGGGCCGCACCCGATCTACCTCGACCGCGCCGAGGGGGCCGAGCTGACCGACGTCGACGGCAACTCTTACGCCGACCTCTGCCTCGGCGACACCGGGGCGATGGCCGGGCACGCGCCCGCCGCGGTCGGCGCGGCGCTCGCAGCCCGCTACGGCGCCGGGGCGACGACGATGCTGCCGACCGCGGACGCCGCCTGGGTCGCCGCCGAGCTCTCCCGCCGCTTCGGCCCACGGCGCTGGCAGTTCACCCTCAGCGCCACCGACGCCAACCGCTTCGCGATCCGGATCGCCCGCCACCTCACCGGCCGGCCCAAGGTCCTGGTCTTCGACTACTGCTACCACGGCACCGTCGACGAGTCCTTCGCGACGCTCGCCGGCGGGGAGGTCGTCGCCCGCGCGGGGAACGTCGGCGCGCCGGTGCCGCTGGCGGAGACGACGCGGGTGGCGCAGTTCAACGACCTCGCCGGGCTGGAGCGCGAGCTGGCCGCCGGCGACGTCGCCTGCGTCCTCACCGAGCCGGCGCTGACCAACATCGGCATCGTCCTCCCGGATCCCGGCTTCCACGAGGGCCTGCGCGAGCTGAGCGCGGCCGCCGGGACGCTGCTGATCGTCGACGAGACCCACACCCTCAGCGCCGGGCCCGGCGGTTGCACCCGGCGCTGGGAGCTGCGGCCGGACATGGTCACCCTCGGCAAGGCGATCGGCGGTGGCGTCCCGGTCGGCGCCTTCGGGATGGACCCGGAGATCGGCGAGCGGATCCTCGCCGCCGGCGACGCCGACCTGGAGGACACCGGCGGCGTCGGCGGCACCCTTGCCGGCAACGCGCTCTCGCTGGCCGCCGCCCGCGCCACCCTCGGCGAGGTGCTCGTCGACGAGGCCTGGGAGGGGACCGAGGCGCTCGCCACCCGCTTCGTCGACGGCGCCCGCGCCGCGATCGAGCGCCACGGCGCGCCCTGGCACGTGGTCCAGCTCGGCTGCCGCGCCGAGTACCGCTTCTCACCCGAGCCGCCGCGCGACGGCGCCGCCGCCGCGACCCTCGGCGACACCGAGCTGGAGCGCTACCTCCACCTCCACGCGCTCAACCGCGGGGTGCTCATCACTCCCTTCCACAACATGGCGCTGATGTGTCCGGCGACCACCGAGCAGCAGGTCGACCGCCACAGCGAGGTCTTCGACGCCGCCTTGCGCGAGCTGTTCGCCGCCTGAGACGATCCGCCGGTGGAACTCGAGACCCGCTACGCGGACTCCGGCGGCGTCAACATCGCCTACCAGGTGCGGGGCGAGGGGCCGCTGGACCTGGTCCTTGTCCCCGGCTTTGTCTCCCAGGTAGAGCTGCTCGACGAGGACCCCTCGACCGCCCGCTTCCTCCGCCGCCTCGCCTCCTTTTCGCGCCTGCTGGTCTTCGACAAGCGCGGCCAGGGGCTCTCCGACCGGCCCGGCCGGCCGCCGACCCTGGAGGAGTCGATGGACGACCTGCGGGCGGTGATCGAGGCCGCCGGCTTCGAGCGGCCGGCGATCTTCGGCGTCTCCGAGGGCGGGCCGATGTCGACGCTCTACGCGGCGACGTACCCCGGCAAGGTCTCCGCCCTCGCCCTGTTCGGGACCTTCGCGCGGATGGTGTCGACCGACGGCTTCGGTCACGGGATCAGCGACGAACAGCTCGACCGCTGGGGGTCGGTGGTGCGGCGCGACTGGGGCGGCCCGGTCGCGCTCAACGTCTGGGCGCCGAGCCGCGTCGGCGACCGCGAGTTCGAACGCTGGTGGGCGCGGCTGCTGCGCCAGGGGACGAGCCCGGCCGGGGCGATCGCGCTGATGGACCTCTACCGGGAGATGGACGTGCGCGCGATCCTGCCGGCGGTCGACGTCCCGACCCTGGTGATCCACCGCGAGGACGACCGGATGATCTCGGTCGCGCAGGGCCGCTACCTGGCCGAGGCGATCCCCGGCGCCCGCTACGTCGAGCTGCCCGGCGACGACCACCTGCCCTTCGCCGGCGACCTCGATGGCCTCCTCGACGAGGTCGAGGAGTTCCTCGTCGGCAGCCGCGGCGGCGGCGAATCCGAACGGGCGCTGGCGACGATCCTCTTCACCGACATCGTCGGCTCGACCGAGAAGGCGGCGGCGCTCGGCGACCGCGGCTGGCGAGCGCTGCTGGAGCGCCACGACGCCGCGATCCGCCGCCAGCTGGCGCTCCACCGCGGCCGCGAGGTGAAGACGATGGGAGACGGCTTCCTCGCCACCTTCGACGGCCCGGCGCGGGCGATCCGCTGCGCCAGCGCGGTCCGCCGGGACGTCGCCGGCCTCGGCATCGACGTCCGCGCCGGGATCCACACCGGCGAGGTGGAGCTGATCGGCGACGACGTCGGCGGCATGGCGGTCAACATCGGCGCCCGGATCGGAGCGCTGGCCGGCCCCGGCGAGGTGCTGGTCTCCAGCACCGTGCGCGAGCTGGTCGTCGGCTCGGGCCTCCAGTTCGAGGAGCGCGGGGTGGAGAAGCTGAAGGGCGCGCCGGGCGAGTGGCGCCTGTTCGCGATCGAGTCGCCGCCGGCTTAACGCGAAATTGTGATTTGTGACGGTTCTGTCACAGACAATTAGTTACACTTGCCATCATGGAGGCGATGGCGAGAGAAGCGTGGACCGACGAGCGGCTCGATGACCTGAAGGAGCAGATGGCAGCGGGCTTCGAGCGGGTCGACGCCGACATCCGGGAACTCCGAGGCGAGGTCAAATCGGTGGAGCGGACGATGGTGTCGGGGTTCATCACCTTGTCCGGGATCATGGTCACTGGCTTCTTTACGTTGGCGGGCCTGCAGATCTTTTAGCCATCCTCCTTCTTTAGCTGCGCGTAAAGGAGTTGTGACAGCGTGCGGGCGGTGGACTCGTCGCTGCTGCACGCGGTCAACGAATTCCTCTTCCGCCACGACGCGGTCGAGGATCCGTTGCTCTTCTACGTCAACGCCTCCGAGGCGCTCTTCGTCGCCACCCTGGCGATCGTCTTCATCGCTGCTCGCGGGCCGCGCTGGGCCGACTGGCGCCGCGCCGCCGTCGCCGCGGTCGCCAGCGCCGGGCTCGGGCTGCTCGCCGCCAAGGTGATCGCCGAACTGGTCGGCCGGGCGCGTCCCTTCGTCGCCGAACCCCACCAGGTCCACCTCTTCGCCGCCCATGCCGCCGACCCCGGCTTTCCCAGCGACCACGCCACCGCCGCCTTCGCGATCGCGGTGGCGATCCTCCTGCGCAAGCGCAGCTGGGGATGGGTCGCGCTCGGCTTCGCGACGGTGCTGGCGATCGGCCGGGTCGGCCTCGGCGTCCACTATCCGACCGACGTTCTCGCCGGCGCCGCCCTTGGCGCCGCCGCGGCGCTGCTGCTCTGGACGCCGCCCCTGCGCGCCCGAATCGACCGCCTCGCCGACTGGGCCGGCGGCCACTGGGACCGCGCCGTCGGCCGGCTCTACCCGACCGCGACCTCGTAGGCCGAGTCGGGCTTTCTGGGTAACGCCGAGCCCCGAGCGTAAGATTCACGACATGAGCGCGTCATCCCGGAAAACCCTCCTGGAGCCCGGCCACGAGGCCGAGTGGGCCGAGCTCAACCGTGAGAAGCGCGAATACCATCAGCAACAGGCTCGCGCCCTTACCCCCTCCCAGCGCGTCGCCCAAGGACAAAAGCTCTCCCAGCAAGCCGTGCAGCTCCTCGCCTCTACGATCCGCCGCGGCCATGTCTCACCCAGAGCCTTCTGGTCCTGACCTTGACGGCGTTGTGGCCGCCGCCAATGCGGTCGGCCGGTTCCCGATGGTGACGCCGCCGACGGTGCGATTCTCCGTTTTCTCGAGCGCGTCGAGGCAACTCGTCTACATGACGACATGGTGCTCTCGGAGGACGAAATAACGGCGGCCGAGCATCTCCGGGTCCGCAGCCGACACGGAATTGTCGACCTCCTGCGCGGCGGCTTGCCGCCCCTCGATTTCGAGACGGTGGCCGCCCGCGCGATCGAGGGCGAAGCCGGCGGGGAGCCGGCCAAGTTTGCCTCCCTGCGGAGCATCGTCGGCTTCAAGCGCCTCGCCGGGCGCCCGCAGGATCGTCGCGATCTCGAAGAGCTCGAAGCTCTCAACGGCGAGCTTCCCGAAGACGAGATTCCTGGTCTCGACTGATCGGTCTTCCGACCGTTCAACACCAGGTCCGGCAGGGTCTCCGGGCCCTTCTTGTCGACGTGGTCGTAGAGGAGTGAGTAAAGGGTGCCGCCACTAATCCGCCGCGGTGGCCGCCCCGGCAGCGCGGGCATCCTGAAAGGCCACGATAGTCACTCTGTCCCGCGCCTCCTCATAGGAGTAAATGGCGATCAGCCAGCCCCAAGGACCGATCAACGCTCGCAGGCCATGCCAGCGCCCGGTGAGGATCCTGCCCCCGCGGGGGAATTGCTCCAGGGTGAGTAACGAGCGCCCGACCCGTTTGCGCGTGTCGCGAGGCAGGTCCCGGGAGTGGATCAGCTCCGCCAGGTCGTGCTCGGCGACAAGGGCGATCTCGACGGTGGCCATGGGGCCGATCGAGTGGACCTAGAGGAGATCCGAGAGGGGAAGCGTTTCCCCACGCCGCGCCTGCTCGAGCCCTTCCTGGGTGCGCTCCCAGGCTCCGGGGATCGAGTCGAGGAGCTCGGTAATACGCCGAGCCTCGGGATCGGCATCGTCGAGCGCGAGCGATAGGAGGGAGCGCGCCAGCGTCCCCTCCTGTATGTGGTTCTGCTGGGCAAGCATCGCCAGCTTCTCCGCGTGCTCGGAGTCGAGCGTCACATTGATCCGCTTTGCGGGAGCGGCCGCCATCGTGGCCTGACCTTACACGGATCGACACAGAACGTCTACCCCACCGCGACCTCGTAGGCCTCCTCGGCCTCGAGGAACGGGGCCAGGGTGACGTAGACCAGCGTCGGCACCAGGTCCGGCAAGGTCTCCGGGCCCTTTTTGTTGACGTGGTCGTAGAGCAGCTCGTAGAGGGCGCCGCCGATGGCCTCGGCGGCGATCGGCGGCGTCTCTGGTCTGAGTTCGTACCCGGGGGCGAGGAGGCCCTCAAACCCTTCGGTCACCATCTCGCGCTGGTCGAGCGCCCGTTTGCCCGCCGCGTACATCTCTTTCCCTCCCAGGCGCGCGTACTCGGGCTCTTCGGCTCCCCAGCGGAACATCGCTTCCTGGGTGTCGTGGACGGCACGGGGCCAGTCGGGAGCGCGGCGGAAAGCGGGGAGGGCGGCGGCGAGCATGTGCGCGGAGCCGCTGTCGAGGGCGGCGACGATCGCGTCCTCCTTGTTCTTGAAGTGTTCGTAGAAGGTCCGCTGCGAGGTCGAGGCGCGTTCGACGATCTCGGCCACGGTCGTGTCGGGATAGCCCTTCTCGGCGACGACCGCGGCCAGCGCCCGCAGCAGCCGCTCGGGCGGGCTCGACTGCGCCTGGCGCTCCTCGAAGGGCACCGCCTTGACCACGCGGCGGCGCGTGGCTTTCAGCGGCCCCGGCGGCACCGGGTAGCTGAAGAGCCACTCCCACAGCTGCGGCGCCAGCGCCGGCAACTCCTCCTCCTGGCCGCGGTAGAGGCGCTTGTGGATCACCTTCTGGATGCCGCCGACGATCGCCCGCACCAGGTCGCGCGGCAGCCCCTCCCGCTCCGGCACCTGCTCCAGCATCTGCACCGCCAGCTCGGTCGCCTGGTCCATCGAGCGGTCGACCAGCGCCGCCCCCTCCGGCCCCGCGGCGTAGACCTCGACGATGCACATCTTCGCCGCCGCCGGCTGCGCGACGATCAGCTGGAACAGGCCCTCGAACGCCTGGCGTGCGCGCTCCACGCCGGCCGGGGCACTCTCGTCCCCGCCCAGTTTCTCCAGCGTCGGGCCGACCAGCTTTTCGACCGCGGCCAGAAAGCAGGCCTGCTTGTCGTCGAAATGGCGGTAGAAAGCGCTGCGCGAGACCCCCGACAGCTTGACCAGGTCGGCGACGGTGGTCGCCTCGTAGCCCTTCTCGTCGACCGTCGCCACGATCGCCGCGAAGAGCCGTTCGCGCTGGTTGCGCTCGGCCTCCTCGCGGGGCGTGCCCCGCCCCGGTCGCAGTCTTTTCTGCCGCAACTGGGCCGCGTCCCCCCACGGAGTTCTTGCCATCGCAGGGGGACCATATCCGGGCGCCTTCACGCGACCCATGGCGATTGGCCGAGAACTCTCAAGTGGTACGAAAGTGACTGGATAGTGCCTACTCTAGCGCCCGGCCCCAAGGGCATCCACTTCCTTTTGTAGAGCAGAAAAGACGGGATTGCGCCACTATGGCCTACGAGGCTGCTCAGGCGTCTCTTGACAAACTGGTCCGTGTCTGTTCTTATTTCCATCGCCTTTTGGAACAGGCAACTCGAGTTGGAGAGCCAGGGTGTTCCGGGGGCAGGAGAGAAATCGGCCGGCAGCCCCGGCCAGGGAACCCGCTCCAAGCGGGTTGGGACAGGGGCGATGGCCAGGGACAAGGAGAACAGCTAGGTGAGACGCCACCCGTACCGGGCCCGCAGTTCGAGCCACGCCACCTCCGCAACGCAATTCGCGTGCACGTCGCCGAGCGCCGGCACGCCTGACTCTCAGAAGGAGAGCTGAACCGATGCTCAATCGTCTACGCGAACAACTCGGCACCGCCGGTCTGGTGGTTGCCGTCGTCGCTCTTGTCGCCGCAATGGCCGGTGGCGCCTACGCCGCCTCGGGCGGTCTCAACCCCAAGCAGAAAAAGGAAGTCAAGAAGATCGCCAAGAGCTATCAGGGCCAGGGCCCGGCGGGGCCGGCCGGCGCCGCAGGCGCCAAGGGCGACGCCGGTGCCGCGGGAGCCAACGGCAGCAACGGGAGCAACGGCAAAGACGGTGTCAGCGCCGAAACCGCGACCTTCAACGGCAACCTCCACGGCTGCGCCGAAGGCGGCGTCGAAGTGAAATCCGCCAGCCCGGTCGCCTACGTCTGCAACGGCAAAAAAGGCACCAACGGCACGACCGGCTTCACCGACACTTTGCCGTCTGAAAAAACCGAGACCGGCGTTTGGTCCGTCGGCCACATAGAAGAACGCCTTAACTACCCAGGAATAGGAAAGCCAGTCCAGGTGCCGATCTCATTCTCGATCCCTCTGGAATCGGATCTGGCCGGATCGCGGGTTCACATCATCCTTCAGAACGGGAAAGAACTCGACATTGCCTTCCAGGAAGTTGTCTCGACGGCCTGTACCGGAACCGTAGCCGAACCAACTGCGACGCCCGGTGACCTCTGCATCTATGCCGGAACCGAACTCTTTGACGATCCCACTGAAAACCCCCCGCAAGGAATCCTGATCTACCAGGGTACGAGCTTCGTCAACCCTGCCACTGGGCAAGCGGGCGCATCGAAAGTTGGGATGACTCTTCGAGCGTTTGCACAAAGCGCCAACGTCGAAGCTTTCGGAACCTGGGCCGTCACGGCTGAATAGACCCGATCGCAGAGTTAGGCGACACAAAGCTGACCGGACAGCCAGCACGGCTGTCCGGTCGCTGCCGACCCCTCCCAACCCGATCACCAGGAACGGCGATGAGAATGAGCGAGAAGCCAGATGCGGGACCGCAATCCGAAGGCCGGGCTCTGCTCGCCCCGATGCTCATCGTCCTGGCCTTCTCGCTTCTTGCCCTGTTCGCGCCCGCCGCGAGCGCGGCGCCGCTGCCGGAACTGCTCACCCAGCTCTCGCCCGGCGGTTCGGCGACCGGTTCGGGCGCGGGGGAAATCGAACGCCCCTGGTCGGTGGCCACCAGCCCGGTCAACGGGCACGTCTATGTAGGCGACGTGGCCAACGCACGGATCGACGAGTTCACCGCCTGGGGCGTCTTCGTCAGGTCCTGGGGCTGGGGGGTCGACACCGGCGCCGCCGAATTCCAGATCTGCACCGCCGCCTCCACCTGCCAGGCCGGAATCCCGGGTGGGGGAGCAGGGCAATTCGGCGGAGGTTTTCAAGGAGTCGCAGTCGACCCGGGCGGCTACGTGTACGCGTTCGAATACGGAAATTACCGGGTGCAGAAGTTTGCTCCCGACGGGCAGTTCCTCCTTGCTTGGGGGGGCGACGTGGTCGCCGGCGGCCCCGGCAACTCCCTCAACGACGAGCAGCAGGAAATCGTCGTCGCCGCGACCTCGGGCAGCTTCAAGCTGAGCTTCGCCGACCCCTTCGGCGGCGGGCAGACGGCGGCGACCCCGGCGATCCCCTATGACGCCGGCGCCGCCCAGGTGGAGGCGTCGCTGAACGCGCTCGCAACCATCGCCGGCCACGGCGGTCAGGTCAGCGTCAGCGGCGGTCCCGGCGACGGGACCGGTTCCGCGGCCTACGTCGTCACCTTCGAAGGAGACCTCTCAGGAAATGACGTCCCGCAGCTGAAGATCGACCGGACCGCGCTCGGGCCGGCGACGATCGGCGCCCGGCTCGTCTGCTCGGGCACGGTGGAGGCGCCGACGATCGAATACGCCTGGCTGCGAAACGGCACCCCGATTCCCGGCGCCACCTCGGCCGACTACGTCACGACCGCCGCCGACGAAGGCAAGGCCGTTCAGTGCCAGGCGACCTTCCTGACCGCCAACACCGGCGCCACCCAGGCCGCGAATCCGGTCTATGTAGCGCCGCCCGCCCCCGCAACCGCCCCCCCGGTTGCCCCGTCCCAGGTTACGCAGCCGCAAAGAAACGGCTACATAGAAGTCGGCGGACCGGGCGGGATAACTCTCACCTGCAATGCGGGGGAATGGCAGGGCGCCTCCTCTTTTGCCTACCGCTGGTACCGCAACGGCGTCGAGATCGCCGGCGCAACCGGACCGGTCTACGTCACCACCGCTGCCGACCAGGCGAGCGCCGCGACCTTTCAGTGCGCGGTAGTTGCCGCCAACGCCGGCGGCGCCACGGTCAAGTTCAGCGGCATGGAGTACACCAACCCCGAGCCGGTGCCGCCGGCGCCGACCGATTCGGTGAGCGGGTCCGTCGACGCCAGCATGGAACCCGTCCTCACCTCCAGCCAGGGAGGGGGCCCGGAGATCTGCAGGCCGGCTGCGGGCGACGTCTGCAAAGCAGGGAACACCGGCGGCGCGAACGGTGAGTTCGCAAGCTTCGGCAACTATGCGATGGGGAGCATTATCGCGATCTCGCCGAGCGGGACGATCTACGTCGGCGACCGTGACCGGATTCAGGAGTTCGAACCGGACGGGTCCTATAAATCGCAGGTCGACCTCCCCGGCGAGTCGGTCTACGCGCTGGCGGTGGCGCCCACGGGTGAGCTCTACGTCTCGCTGTTTGCGCTCAAGTTCGAAGTCAAACCAAACGTCCGCAAACTCAGCCCGGCCGGGAACGTGCTCGGCACCCTCCCGGTGAACCAACCGGTGGCGCTCGCCACCGACGCGGCCGGCAACGTCTACGTAGTCGCGAAGTCCCGGGTCGAAAGCAAAACCGACCCGATCGACGAGGTCCGCGAGTTCGACCCCGCCGGCGAGCCGCTCATTCCCGCGGGCGCCAACTTCGCCTCGCCTGCGATCGTCCTGGAACACAAAGGCAGCGGAGAAATCAAAGCGGTCGCCACCAATGCGGTCGGGGATGTGCTGGTAGGCACGGACGGGTCCACTTCGCTGGTTTCTTCCAGCTACCTCGACATCTACGGCCCGCCGCCGATCGCCTTCGAACCGCCGCCGCCGGTCCCTCCCGGGATCCTCAGCCAGTACGCAACCGGTGTCGATGCCGACAGCGCCGAGCTTGGCGCCCAGATCAACCCCCGCTTCTGGCCCGATGCCCATTACTACGTGGAGTTCGGCGAGGCCGACTGCTCGCTCGGCGGCTGCACCTCTCAGCCGGCGCCTCCAGGGTTGCTGCTGACCGACAAATCGCTCAGCGGCTCGGTCGCGGTCGCCCCGGTCGAGCTCACCGGCCTCCAGGCCGGCACCACCTACCACTACCGCTTCATCGCCCAGAGCGGCGGCGGCGGCCCGGTGGCCGGGCCCGACCGGACCTTCACCACCTACTCGATCGCGCCCCCGGGCCTGCCCGACTCCCGCGCCTTCGAACTCGTCTCCCCGGCGAACAAGGGCGGCGGCGAAGTGGCGGTGCCGACCGCGGCCGGCGGCGGCGCCGAGTTCTCGGTCGAACCGCTGCAGGCCTCCCCCTCGGGCAGCGCCATCACCTACAGCTCCTTCACCTCCTTCGGCGAGGACCCCGAAAGCGCCCCGGCGGCGAGCCAGTACCTCTCCACCCGAGGGCCGG
>Ga0164301_10000305_pt1 | contig 13899 bp, 10 predicted proteins | sample Whisoiple_231_MG_FD_109711 | JGI IMG/M metagenome (GOLD analysis project Ga0164301, IMG submission 109711) | Unamended control soil microbial communities from upstate New York, USA - Whitman soil sample_231_MG | ecosystem: Environmental > Terrestrial > Soil > Agricultural land ... | reverse complement strand
TGCGGCGAATGCGACATCGGCTGCAATTACGGCAGCAAGAACACCACGGATTATATGTTCCTCAGCACCGCCCTAAGGAAGGGGGCCGATCTACGACCGCTTTGCGAGGTAAGAGAACTGATCCCGTTACCAACCGGAGGCTGCACGGTGAGGTACGTGCGCTACAATCCCGGATTGGAATCCCAGGGCGGCGACGTTGCGCGACGTTTAGAAACGATAAAGGCGCCTCTCGTCGTGCTTGCCGCGGGGAGCCTTGGTTCAACCTCTCTTCTGCTTCGCAATAAGCATCACTTCCCGGGAATAAGCCCGCAGCTTGGGTTTCGCTTTTCCGGGAACGGCGACCTTCTCGCCTTTGCTTTGCGCTGTCGAACCAGAGGAACCAAGGAGCCGCGTTTTCTAGATCCGACATTTGGGCCAGTTATCACGAGTACGATCCGCATACCTGATGAAATTGATGGAATTCCAGGAGCCGGCCGGGGAGGATACATTCAGGACGGAGGCCAGCCATATTTTGCGAGTTGGCTACTCGAGGGCGCAAACATACCTCGCGTTTCGATGGGGGTGCTATCGCTCCTTTGGCATTATCTGGCTCGTCGGCTCAGGTTCAATAAGGACAGCAACTTGAGTGGTGAAATCAGCCGAGCATTGGGAACGGGCGCGTTGAGCGCCTCTACGCTAACTCTTCTCGCGATGGGCCGCGACGTTGCCGGTGGAAAAATTACCTTTGATGAGGGCTCGCTCGCCATCGATTGGCCGCGCAAGCCCTCACTCGAATATTTTAAAAGCATGAATAGAACGATGTCCGAAATTGCGCATTTCCACAATGCTCGATTCGTCCAAAACATCCTTGGCTATATTGGCCGCACGATTACCGTTCATCCCCTCGGGGGCTGCTCGATGGGCCGCGACGCTGATCATGGGGTAGTTGACGCATTCGGGCAGGTCTTCGGCTTTCCGGGTCTCGTCATCGCGGATGGTTCTGTTATGCCGGGTCCAGTGGGCGCAAATCCATCGTTGACCATTGCGGCTTTGGCCGACCGCTTTGTAGAACACTCTATCAGTACGCTCCGGCGAGGACGGACCAGAGAGGTCGTCCACTGATGGGCAGCCTTGAGCATAACATCTGCGCCGGGTCACAATACCACAGCTAATCTCACGAGGAGTTTGCAAACGGGAGGAGTGGCGTTATGCCCCAAATCGGCGTTCGGTTTCACGAGTTGATGAAGGGCTGGATCGCTGTCCCTCAAGCGAGTTTGGAAGACTCGGAGCGCGCGTGGCTTGAGCTTCGGGCGGACGTCTACATCGAGAATTTAGACGCCTTTCTGGCCGATGATGGCCATCGTGGGCAACTGGTCGGAACTATAGATTTCGGCCGGTTTGGTCATAGCATTCCCGCAGTTGGTCACGTCGAGCTCTTCACGATGAGTGCAGATTCGGCCACGCGCCTGATGAGGTATCAAGCCTCGTTTGTGGTCAATGGTCTTGAGTACAAGATGATCGGTACCAAGTACGTCGCTAAATCGGCAGGCCCGAACGTCTGGAGACACACGACAACTCTCTTTACTACTATTGCGCGCAATGGACCTGGGGATTATGTCTTCGTGGCAGCTGGCGTCATTCGCCTATCGTTTTGGCAGGGCACCCGGATGCTGTTTACGTTGCGCGGTACGGGTTCAGATTCTCTGGCAACGCGATCGAAAGCCGTTTTTCGCTTCGTAAAATTTTTCGCTAGCGAGGTTTCCGCCGTATACTTTCGCTAACGTTCTCTGTCAGCACTCGCTCCCTCGATCTCTTCGCTCTCCTCACCCAGCATCTTAATTGCATGCTCGAGGCTGCGACGCATCCGATTAAATGCCTTTGATAAAAGTGCCATCTCATCTTCGCCTGAAATGTTGAATTGCTTCACGTCGGAACTTCCCATGCTCACTTCCGTAGCAATTGTCGAAATTTCTATAACAGGCCTGATGACGAGATAATGCAACAAAGCATTCAGAATGATAATCATCAACACGAACACAGCAAAAATGAGAAGAAGAAAGGTTTTGAGGGTTTCACGTGCCTGTGATAAAGCGTTGTCCATCGAAACAGAGATGATCTGCGCGCCGATAATCTCGCCTACCTGCCAACCGAAGCCGTTTGCATCACCGTAAAGCTTTCTCATACTTGCGGGAGCATCGCCTGGCGTACTGTGGCAGGCGAGGCAGGAATGCTCCGTCACCGTGATTGGGTGAGCAAGACTCAACAAGCGGCCCGAAGGAGTTTCCCGCTCAGCAATAAACTCCTGCTGGGTTTTATGGCCGCGGAAAAATGCGACGACATCTGCCTCCCAGTCTGTCGTCCGGTGAGCGAGATTGGTCGGATTGACGACCGCCTCTTTGTAACTGTAATCTGGAAAGTCGTACTGAATGGCTTGGAAATGGGACTGCGCTGCAAATGCGGGCACCGAAGCAAGTAAAAACGTCCCCTCCCGTTCCACTCCAATTAAGGGCTCGATCGTATGGCTGGTATAATGCCGGATCGCATTTGCGGAAGCCATCATCACCCGGGCGTTCTGGATTGCGTCGCTCCGAGCGTTTGCTTCGAATCTGTGCAATAGGAGGAAACCTGTGACTGTAAAGCCAACAAGAAAGGCGACGAGAATCGCCAGATTGAATTTGCCTCGAAGGCCCATTCAGCTAACCACCAACCGTGAAATGATGCTCGACGGTCAGTTACCCTAAGGGGCTCGGCCTAGGGGGTCAAATTGACCTTTCCACCCTCCACTTTTCAGCGGGCAAGGATGGCTGCCGACATTCCACATGATGTTTTTATCAGCTTCTCATCGCTGGACTCGGCTGATGCGTTACGGTTGTGCGAGCGCCTCGAAAAAGAAGATGTAATTTGTTGGATTTCAACCAGAGATGTCAACCCTGGAGAGAACTATCAAGCCGCCATAGTAAATGCCATAAAAACAGCAAAAATCATGGTGCTCGCGTTTTCTGCGAACGCTAATGCATCGCCCGAAGTAAGCAAGGAATTGTCGCTCGCGAGTGCCTTCAAGATACGTGTTATTCCGGTGCGGATGACCGAAGCTGTGCCGCAAGGCGCGTTCCTCTATGAGCTCAGCACGCGGCAGTGGATAGATGCTTTCAACAAGTGGGATAGTGCACTCGAACTCCTAGTGAGCACCGCAAAAGCGATTTGTGCGCGCTCTCCTGATGTAGGGGGACTGTCTCCGGCGGGCAACCGAGCCGCAGAAAGTGCTCCCATGCAGCGTCAGTCACCAGCGAGCGGGGCTCTGCAGATACCAGGACCGGATCTCGAGGAAGCGCGCACTGTGTTGGCGTACTTCGTAGGTCCGATTGCCCGCGTTCTAGTAAAAAGGGCAGCGAGCGTCGCGGCATCCCTCGCTGATTTCCATGATCGACTAGCCTCTGAAATTCCGTCGGCCGAGGAGCGCAAGGCCTTCCTCAAACGGCTCAAGGCTCGGTTTGGGAAAGACTCAGGTAACGACTAGGCGGAACATGCCGCATGGAGCGACAACTCACGGAAAAGAGAGCCGAAGAACACTGCATCGCCGTGTAAACAGAACGTACATAGCTCTTGACCCAAGTACCAGGAACCGCGAAGCTGTTTGTCGCGCGGTAAAGACAACGTCTAGATCGAGACGATGAAGATCCTGACATTCAATGCCTGGCATGGTTTGGATGGAAAGGGCACCCTTTCCCACGGAGAGCTTGAGAGTCCCCTCGTGCGCGCATGTAGGCTCGAGAGGCAGGTCCGCAAACTAGCCGAATGTGCGCCGGATCTTGCGTTTCTGCAAGAAGTGAATCCTCTTGGCAAGCGGCTGCCCCAGCTTGCTCGCGCGTTATCGATGGAGGCTGTCTCGCAGAGCGATTTATCCGGGATCAAAATATGGGGAAAAGGCGTTCCGGCAAATTTGAGTTCCGGTTTGGCCATTCTGGCAAAAGATGAGTTGCGCAAGCTAGAAGGTCTTCGCTTGAGCGGCTCTCGGTGGTCGTTTGCAACTGCGGATTTTAGCTTCCAACTGTCCGAGACTCGGTACGCGTTGCTGGCGGAGCTAAGAAACAGTATTATGGGAAGACTTCTCGTCGTTAATGCCCATCTGCACCATGGTCTAGAGCCGAATGCATCCTTATTGGAAAAATTGCAGCGACTGTTCGATGACAAAGTTGTTAGCGCCGCGCAACGCAATGAGATCGTCAAACTAATGGGTGGTGCACGGGAGCGACGTTGTGGGGAGGGCCGCCGTCTAGTCGACAGGATCGAAAAGCTCGCGCCGTCCTACGACGGAGTAATTCTCGCGGGTGACATGAACGCCGATCCGGAGTCGGCCGTGATAGAGTTCCTCAGGAGTCATCATCTTGTCGATATCGTTCCAGCAGGCATCAATACATGGAATAAGGCTGCTAATGCCCATGTCTTTCAACTTTCGGAATCGTTCCAGCTTACGATCCCTGATTTCGGAATTGCTCCTCTTAAAGATATTTTGCGCACGCACGAGGCCCGACCGACCCGATTGGATTATATTTTCATGAGCAAAAATTTATCGAAGCGGGTACAGTCGGTAAGCTTATTCGGCCACGATATGCTTCCAGAGGAAAGCATCTCTGATCATTTCGGCATTTGTGCAACATTGCATTGAGGTGCGTTGAACCCCGGCCCCAAACGCACCGAAAGGATGGCGGCCTGTGGTATAGAGTGCTTGCCATTTCAGCGGAAGCGGGCAAGATTCTCAAAAGCGCCGGAGGAAACGGTGAAATGCACAATCTTTACGGACCACGTTTCCCGAACGGTGCGCCTACCTTCAGATTCGGGCGCGCCCTGGTCACAGGATTTTGCACCCTGCCGCTTTTATGCGCTTGCAAGGAACAGGTGCCGCCGCCCCCTCAGCTTCGTGCGGTTGCGACGGTGACGGTTCACCGCCGTGTGATTACTGAAACTGTGACGCTGAAGGGCGTGTCAAGCGGGCGTGATGCGACTTTCGACGTACCTGCTCAGATGCTGCGTGGGGCGCCCGAAAACCCGAGTGTGGACGTGTGGTTAGCCGAGGACCCATCTGTGCGTGTAGCCGGGCGCGTCCGGGAGGTCGTTCCGGCAGATGCGACAGCGCGCATGATTACGATAAAGGTTGGTCTCGAGAATCCGCCGCCAAGCATGCAGCCTGGGGCAAATCTCAGGAGCCGTATGAGGCTGCACTCGGATGCCGCGTTCCTCCTTCCGAGCACCGCGTTGAACGAGAATGACGGAAGACCCGCGGTTTGGGTCGTTGATTCGCAACATCAGACCGTCAATTTGCGATCTGTCGAGGTCCTACGATACGATGCAACTTCCATAGCGATATCTAACGGGCTTGAAGATGGGGAAATCGTCGTCACTGCCGGAGTGCATGCACTTGTGCCCCGACAGAAGGTTCGACTACTCCGGTCTGCTTCATGAGCGAACAGTTTAATCTATCCGGATGGACGCTGGCGCACCGGTCTTTTGTTACCTATCTGATTATTTTGATTATTACGGCGGGTATATGGTCCTTTTTTCGCATCGGGCGCAGCGAGGATCCACCATACAAACTAAAGACTATGGTTGTGCAGGCGGTTTGGCCCGGCGCCACTGTGAGCGAAACACTGGAGCAGGTGACAGACCGTCTCGAACGAAAGCTCCAGGAGGTCCCGCACCTCGATAACATTCGGAGCTACACCACTGGCGGCAAATCGACACTGCTCATCACTGTACAGCAAGCGGCGCATAACATCGTCCCAGAACTGTGGTCTCAAGTTCGAAAGAAAGTTGACGACATACGTTTGGAACTCCCGCAAGGTGTTATTGGACCTGGTCTGAATGACGAATTCGGCGACACGTTTGGCATTGTCTACGCGTTCTCCACGGACCGGTTTAGCTTTCGGGAACTCCGCGATTACGTTGATCGGGTCAGATCGCAGCTGCTGCAGATCGCCGACATCAGCAAGATTGAAACGGTCGGGGAGCAAGAGGAGCGCATTTATCTTGAATTCTCCGTGGATCAGTTATCCGGGCTTGGTATCGATCCCGCCTCCTTGATTAAAGCGCTGCAAGCCCAAAACGCCGTAACTCCTCCAGGCGTGGTGGAGACGAAAGACGACAAGCTTCTCATTCGCACAACGGGCGCTTTCGAGTCTGAGGAAAATATCCGCGAGGTCAACTTCGCCGTAAATGGAAGGATGATCCGCCTGACTGACATCGCGACCGTCAAGCGCGGATATGCAGATCCACCTCAGCCGCTGTTTCGCGTTAATGGTCGAGCAGCGATCGGGCTTTCGGTCTCAATGCGTGCTGGCGGCAACATTTTAACTTTGGGGAATAACGTCCAGGGCACGATGGCTCACATTATTTCCGATCTGCCAACCGGCATTGAGGCCAAACTCGTGGCGGATCAGCCGTTAATGGTCAAACACGCTGTCAATGAATTTCTAGAGGCTTTGTTGGAGGCCGTCGTCATTGTGCTTGCCGTAAGTTTTCTGAGCCTGGGCTTCCGGGCGGGAGCCGTTGTCGCCTTCTCCATCCCAATCGTACTGGCGGTGGTTTTCACGATTATGTATGCGACGGGCATAGATTTCCAGAGAGTGTCCCTGGGCGCCCTTATCATCTCACTGGGTCTCCTCGTTGACGACGCGATGATTACGACCGAGACCATGGTAAGTCGCCTTGAAGCCGGAGATAACAAAACGTCTGCGGCAACGTACGCTTACAGGACAACAGCCTTTCCAATGTTGACCGGAACGCTGGTGACCATCTGCGGATTCGTGCCAATTGGCTTTGCTCAGAGCGATGCTGGAGAATATACATTCTCCCTGTTCGCGGTGGTCTCGATTGCTCTCATTACGTCGTGGTTCGTTGCCGTTCTATTTGCTCCGCTAATTGGTGCGGCCGTTCTCTCGACCAATGGGAAAATGCATTCGGACAAGCCAAGTCGCGGGAACCTAATCTTTCGCACGATCCTCGCTCACGCCATGCGCTGGCGCTGGTTCACAATAGCAAGCACGATTGCTCTGTTTGGTATCTCGATCTATGCTCTGCAATTCGTTCCACAGCAATTCTTTCCCCCCTCTGATCGGCCCGAACTCCTGGTGGATTTGAAATTACCGGAAGGGTCATCGATCTACACGACAGACCTAGCCACCTCACAAGTCGACGAGCTTTTGCGCGGCGACGAAGATGTCGACCGTTGGACCACGTATTCCGGTCGCGGAGCGATGCGTTTTTACCTATCATTCAACGTACAGCTGACGAACGACTTCTTTGGGCAAGTTTTGATCGTCGCAAAGAGCTTTGAAGCCCGTGAGCGGCTCCGCACCCGTCTTGAAGCTGCATTAGATGAGCGGATTCCCTCGGCGGTTGTGCGGATATATCCCTTATCGATAGGCCTTCCAGGAGATTGGCCCTTGCAATACAGGGTTACTGGGCCGGAGGTGGAACAGGTTCGCCACATCGCCTACCGCGTGGCGCAGGCGGTCTCGACCAATCCATACGTGCGCAACACGAACTTTGACTGGATCGAACCCGCTCGAACAATACGCGTTCGGGTTGATCAGGATCACGCTCGCGCTCTGGGTCTCAGTTCGGATGCCGTCGCTCAACTCCTTAGGTTTGTCATGACCGGGGCAACAATCACCCAGGTGCGAGATCGCAAGTACCTGATTGACGCCGTGCTTCGGGCAAACGATGAGGATCGGGCTTCCGTATCGACTATACGCACGATGCAGCTTCCACTCCCGAGCGGCCGGTCGGTTTCGCTCAGCCAGGTTGCTTCTATAGAGCCCGGATTGGAATACCCGCTCATATGGCGCCGCGACCGGATACCGACAATCACGGTGCTGTCCGATCTTGCGCCTGGCATTCTTCCACATGCCGCGTCGAGTGCATTGACGCCGAAAATCGCTGAAATCAATGCAACGCTTTCACCAGGTTATCTAGTCACGGCTGGCGGCGAAACCGAAGAAAGCGTCAAATCTCAAAAATCCATCGCGGCTGTAGTACCCCTAATGCTATTCCTTACATTTACGATCTTGATGATCCAATTACAAAGCTTTCAATTACTTTTCTTAGTACTAAGCGTCGCGCCCTTGGGGCTGATCGGCGTTGTGTCGGCACTGCTGATCGCCAACAAGCCTCTGGGGTTCGTTGCCATTCTCGGAGTTATTGCGCTGATTGGAATGATCGCCCGGAATTCGGTTATTCTCATTGATCAGATTCAAATCGAGATCAAGCGAGGTGGATCACCTTGGGAAAGTGTCATCCACGCCACTACACACAGGCTGCGGCCTATTCTTCTCACGTCGGCCGCGGCGATCTTGGGACTTATCCCCATCGCACCAACTGTGTTCTGGGGTCCTTTAGCATACGCGATCATGGGCGGACTAGCCGTTGCGACGCTGCTCACGCTGATCTTTCTCCCGGCACTGTATGTCGCGTGGTTTCGCATCAAAGACGACCGACGGCAAAGTGCAGCGCTGTAGGAGATGCTGGGCGCAAGAGATACGGAGCTCCTCGGCGGGTGTTGGGATAATCAGTTTCGAAGGCATATCTGCTGTTCGGGAGGCGTTCGCCCACTTGCAACATCAGCAGTACGCTGATCTATTAGCCAGGGCGCTGTCGCTCGCCGAAGGGCGTGCAAGGTGAGCCGGTTAAACATTATCAGCGGCATGTTGCTTTCGAAGCAAACACATTCTGGATTGCAGGCCAGGAGAACGGATCGCGCAAGGTGTCTATCGCCTTGGCATGAGCGCAACATGACAGTTGAGCTAACGGACAAAGCGGGGGCGCATCATGGCCGAGATACGGGATACAAGCTTCAACGGTTTGGACGAGACTGCAGGAGCGGAGCGAAGCGCCGGTTTGAAAGATCTTTTCGCCTACCCTCTCATGCAGGCGATGCAGGACCGTCGCACACGACGGGTTGCGCAAGGCGTTTCGATCCAATGCACCGACGACTTGTCTCATAGCAGCCCGAATGCTCAGTCGCCTCTGAGCCCGATCGAGGAAGCCGTCCTTATAGCTGCAACTGGGGTTACGGGCGCGGTCATGCACGACGGCCCGCTGATCAAGCCGACCGGCCTGCCGGAACTAGGCACCCCGTTTCTCAATAGCGTCGGCCGTGCCGCGCCCAGCGCCGACAACGGGCAAGCAACGTCCATGTTCTTGATCAATGACGAGGGCACTTGGCTCATCCAGCGCCCCCGCGGACAAGCCGGCGTCGATCTTCTGCGCGATATTCCACCGCGTTGGGAGGACCGAAGCGATGCGGATTGGATTGCTATGGCTAATGCCGTCAAGCGCAAGGTCTATGATAAAAGACTCGATGCCCCTCGGGAATGGCCCTACTATCTAGGGTGGAACGCCCAGCATTCGAATGTGGCAGGAACAACGATCTTTCTTCCTGTCGTGGATAATACGCGTCAGTACATCAATGCTATCCTGATTTTGCTTTCGGAACCGAAGGGCAAAGCACCTTTATTTGTGGACGACTTTAGTCCGTTTCGGCCCAAGAGCTTTGTGGAGTGGGGGGTGTGGTGCGGCATGCAAGTCGGTCTGGCACCCTACATTCCCTACCAACCGATCGGGGGTATAAAGCGAATACAGGAAGGGTATTTCAGCAAGGATGTTCCGGCGCCCTTTGGTGCGCTCGCGACTGCTCGCACTGACCATGAAGCCTTCCTACTCCTTCAAAACCTCCTGCTCGTTGGTGAGGGGCTTCGCCTGGGCGGCTGGGTTCACTCTGCTATGCTTCCGCCGCATATCATGAAGCGGGACCCGGCCAACGGAGTTTTCGGGCTGGGCTTCCGGGAGCACGGCGGCAAGCAGCCGCGTTGGGGTCGCTGGCCGCCAGTACCCGCATCGCAGACCAATTACGTTGGTCTCGACGGTTTTCTCGAAGGTGCGTGCCCGCCTTACATGTCGATGAACGATGCCGTCGATGCGGTGCTTGAGGAAAAGTACGAGGCCGATCACGTCTACGGCAATGCAAAACTATTCGGTCGAGCTTATAAGGATCAAAGCAAGGCCGATTCTTTCCTGAAGCAGGCATCACATTTCCCGAAGCAGGCGGTGACATACGGGAAAGAGATTTGTAATTACGTGTACGACACATACGGTCGTTTTCCTTCAAATACCGACGCGTTTTATCTTCCCGGCATCTGGGCTCAGTTCTCGCACCTCGAGATCGAGTATTACAATAAGATGGCTCAGCCTTGGTTTTATCGGCGACAGGCAGAGGGTAAAAAGATTTGGAATCGCCACTGACGGGAGAACAAGCCGAACGTCACCGTCGGAGCAAGGAATTGCCGGCAAATCAATGCTTTCCAAGCGCCGGCTTACCGCTGCTCAGACTTTCCCAGGTCACGATTCGGGGCCGCGCGAAAACTGCGGCCGGATTTGTTCGACGACATTTTGGAAATCGGCGGTTCGGGAGAGATGAATTCACGTTTCGCCTCGCGCCTCCTCCACCTTTCCTCACGAAAATTGGAGCGTCCTGCGCGGTCGCAAGACTAGCTCCCCCTATTGGAAACCGGACAGTTGGCAACTTATGGACGTGAAAGACGTCAGGAGGGTTCGCTTAAGGCCCCGAGCATCCCCACGACGGCCGCTGCCTAGGAACCTATAAATTCGGCGGACGGATTGGTCCCATGAACGGCCTGGCAATGCGCCATCTACATCCTACTGGAAGACCCACATCATTGTGGCTTGGGCACAGCCGCCATGCCATAATTACGGATGCGCTCCGTGAAGACGCTCCCCGACGTCCCAGCGCTGAGACATGGTTGCGGCCCTAATGCCATTTAATGAGCCAATGGACGGACCTGACCCGATCCTCAGCGTAGGAATTACTGGTCACCGGTCAATTGCCGACGAACCGATTGTATCGGACGCTGTCGAGGCTGCGATTACAAGTGTTCTTCAGGCTCTTGAGAACGGAAGCAGACGCTCCACAGCCGCCAAACCTTTTGCGACTTCGAGACGTTTTCGTCTGAAAATCGTTTCGATGTTAGCGGAAGGAGCCGACCTTTTGGGCATGCAGGCTGGTCTAGACTGCGGCGCCGAGCTGGTCGGAGTGCTGCCGTTCGACGAGAAGTCCTACCGGGACGCCTTTGCAAATGCGCCAAGCCGCACTCTCTTCGATACCGTGTGGAGCAAACTCTCCTCAATTGTGGTCTTGAGAGGATTTGTGGGTGATGATGCTTCGTACGAGCAGGCCAATCGAGCAATTTTGGATCGAGCTGACGTCGTGATCGCCGTGTGGGATGGAGATCCGGCACGAGGACGAGGGGGCACGGGCGACGTGGTGCATGAGGCATTGGAGCGCGGCTTACCCGTTATCGTGATTAGTCCTCACGCCAATACCACTCCAAAGCTGCTTGGACCTGCTGGCGAGACCAGCTTCTCCGCAGATTCGTTAGACTTTTCGAATATCTGCAGGGACGTCAGCAGCTCGCAGGCGTCCAGAAAGTTCGCGCCAGAGCGGGCCAGCGAGCGTGAAGAGAAATGAAGGCTGCGTACCAGCCGGAACAGTTCGGTGGGGAGCAGGTTCCAAGCGCTTACCTCTGGCGAAAAGTCACAATTTAGAATCAGAAGAATTGGAAGCAACTACTTCCCTGGCACTTCACCGGCAACCCTGTGTAAGAAAATCGCATGATCCAGCAGCATTTATTTGGTCCCGGCCCGAAACGTATTCTCGCTCTCGACGGGGGTGGCATACGCGGTGCCATCACGATTGCTTTCCTGATAAAAATCGAGACAATCCTCAAGAAGCTATTCGGCCGTGAGACAAGGATCTCGGATTATTTCGATCTTATCGGCGGCACCTCAAGCGGCGCTATTTTGGCAGGTGCTGCTGCGGTGGGACTCTCCGGGCCGGAGATGCTTGAGTTTTTTAGCCGTCTCGCTCCGACCGTCTTTCGCCGTTCAGTGTGGCGAATAGTCGGATTTCAATCGAAGTTTGATTCGAGGCATTTGCAAATTCAGCTTGAATCTGTACTCGGAGATATCTCGCTTGACAGCGAGCGCATTCAAACTGGCGTCTGCGTCGTCCTGAAACGAATGGACACGGCGAGCGCTTGGGTCATAAGTAATAATCCTCGTTCCCAATTCTGGAACGATCCGCCGGACGGAAGTTATGTTGGCAATCGGCGATATAAGCTTGCGACACTAATTCGCGGCAGTGCCGCCGCTCCGCATTATTTTGATCCCCAACTCCTACAGATTGTCGAAAACCAGGAGCCAGGACTTTTCGTCGACGGCGCCCTTACTCCGTACAACAATCCGGCCCTTTTGCTCCTGTTGATTACCACGCTTCCCCAATATGGAATCCAGTGGAAAAGCGGTCCCGAAAATCTTCGTGTTGTTTCGCTCGGAGTAGGTCGGTTCAGAGACTACCTGGCCGTACGTGAAGGGTTACGTATGAGTGCAGTTGGCGTGGCCATTCGTTCTCTGACTGGTATGATCGCGGAATGCGACACAATGGTTCTCGGATTGATGCAGGCGCTTGGAACAACCCGAACACCATGGAAGATAAACTCGGAAGCCGGAACAATGAGCGGGCTCCTACCGAACGGTCCCCTTTTCGAGCAGCTGCGATATGACGTGATTCTGGAACAAGATTGGCTCAAGCGAGAGCTCGGCTTCAAGATCGATAGTAAAGCGTTGATGCGGCTGCGTCGAATTGACGATTATAACAGCGTTCGTCTAGCCTACGAAATCGGTCAACGCGCTGCCGAAAAGCAAATTCTCGAAGAGCATTTCGCGTCCGAGCTCTTCAGCGGGCAAACGTTGAATGCGCAAGCTAGCGGATCGCAATGAGCAATCGTGCGTAGGGAACTAACGGTCGAAAGAGCGGAGCTGTCTTGTATAACCTTTTCTACAAAGCTCTCTGCGTGCTGTTTATGCTCGAGCTCTGCCTTGGATTACGGCCAGCGCGCGCGCAAGGGGCGGATATATTAAGCGGCAAGCGTGTGGCATTGCTAATCGGAAATGCGATTTATCTCGACGGCTATAAGCCTGTGCCTACCGCACTCCATGACGCCCGTAATTTGGGAACTGAACTGCGGCGCAATAACTTTGACGTTGATTTAATGGAAAACCTCACGCGAGCGGACATGCGACGCGTACTCGACACTTTCTTTGCGAAGATCCAGCCGGGCTCGGCTGCTCTCTTATATTTCAGCGGTTTTGGGCTACAGATTGGGAATCAAAATTTCCTTATCCCAGTTGATGCGCAGATACGATCGGAAACTGAGGCAAGGCGCGACGGTTTCGCACTTGATAATATAGTTGACCGGATGGCGCAAAGGGGAGCTCAAGTGAAAATCGTAATCGTTGATGCGTCACGACAAAATCCCTACGAAACCCGATTTCGCTCTTTTTATGCGGGCCTCTCCAGGATTGATATCCCCAATGGCACGCTCGCCATCTATGCGGCGGCACCAGGGAAGGTGAAAGAGGACGACACAGGAGCAACGAGCCTGTTTATGCAACAATTGCTGACCGAAATTCGAGATCCGAACAATACTGCTGAAGAGGCGTTCAGCCGCACCAGGCTCGCCTTTTCCGCCGCCTCGGGAAGCGAACAGATTCCCTGGGTGCTATCGTCTTTGAAGGAGGGCTTCTATTTCGTGAGGAGCAAAGGTGTGCGGAAGTCAGGCTCCGAACCTGCGCCAATAACCTTATCTCCTTTACGTTCCGAGAGCGAGCCGGCAGGTCCGCCACCTACATATGCGCCACCGTCCTCTTCGCGGGATACCGGAGCAGCCGCCTTTCCCCCGAGCGTAGCTGATGAGCCCCGCCGCGTTGCTGAGACATCCGCCGCACAGTCCAGACCTATAGAGACGTTTCGTGATTGCCCGGACTGCCCGGAGATGGTCGTTATTCCTC
>Ga0164301_10000303_pt1 | contig 13943 bp, 11 predicted proteins | sample Whisoiple_231_MG_FD_109711 | JGI IMG/M metagenome (GOLD analysis project Ga0164301, IMG submission 109711) | Unamended control soil microbial communities from upstate New York, USA - Whitman soil sample_231_MG | ecosystem: Environmental > Terrestrial > Soil > Agricultural land ... | reverse complement strand
GCGAGTACTCCTCATGGTCGGCGCGGTGGATCGACATCCCGACGTCGTGCAGCAGGGCGCCGCCGGCGACGACCACCTCGGCGTCGCGGTCGCGCATCCCGTGGTCGGCGACCATCGCCGGCTCGACCCCAGCGCGGACCAGCAGCCGCAGCAGCCGCAGGGCGATGTTGAGGACGATCTGCATGTGGACCCAGCTGTGGTCCGACATCCCCAGCCGCTCGGCGTGGACCTGGGTCATGTACCACCAGGCCCGCACCTGCTCGTCGGAGTTGACCGCCTCGAGGAAGCTCTCCAGCTTGCGGTTGCCGCGGGTCGGCGCCCGCACGTGTGCCTCGGCGATCGCCTCTTTCGGCGGCTTGCGCTTGGGACCGCTGGGATCCGGGGCGGGAACCTGCTCCTCGTTCACGCCCCGGATCGTAGGTTCAGCCGCAGACGGGCCAGGGGCTGGAGCCGGACTGCGCGTAGAGCTGCGCCGCCCGGTAGTCCTGCTCGGCCTCGGGGGCCGCGGCCGGGTCGCCGCTGCCGCCCATCGATTCCCAGGTGCCGTAGTCGAACTGGTATTTGCCGCGGTAGCTGCCGTCGGAGGAGACCGCGGTCGGGTCGCCGCCGGACTCGCAGGAGGCGATCGATTCCAGCGTCGCCATCGAGACGCCGAGCTCGGCGAACTGTTCGGCTTCTTCGCGCTGCTTGCGCTCGGCGGCGGCGCGTTCGTCGGCGCGGATGTCGGCAGCGATCGTCTCGACCACGTGATGGAAGCGGTTGACCGGCCGCTGCAGCGACGCAAGCGGCGCCACCTCGGCCTGGCCGATGGCAGGGCCGTCAGTCTGCCCCCCGTCCCCCGGGGCAGCCAACGCCGCAGCCGGGAAGGCGAGGAGGATGAGCAAGATCGGGGTGAAATGTTTGCGTTTTGTGAGCAAGCGCAGAACCGTGAGGGTTCGCGCCGGTCTCATGTGTGGTCGGCATCACACAAGCGCCATCGCTCGCAACACATCTCACAAGCTCAGGCACGACACCGCTCGCGCCGATCCATCAAGTGATCGACATCTTGCGCTCGCAGGCGGGGAAGGACACCCCCTCCAGACACTCAACATCGAGCCATAGCGAGATGTGTCTGGCGGGGGTGTCCTTCCCCGCCCCAACCAACAGCTACTGGGACTTGGCGATCAGCAGGCGCAGGTCCGGCAGGGTGCGGAACGACTTGACCTCGACCTTGCCGTAGCCGCTCTCGCCCATCCAGCGGGAGACCTCGTCGACGGTGTAGGTGTCGGCGCCGGAGGTGAGATGGAAGAAAAGGCCGAGGATCGAGGCGAGGTTCGCCTGCTTGCCTCCGGGCCGGTCGTAGAGGTCGAGGATGCATAGCGGCGAGCCGGGGCGCAGCACCGCGTGGACGCGACGGAACAACGCCCGAATCTGGTCGGGCGAGAGGTGATGGATGATGTTGAAGCAGAGGGCGCCGTCGTAGTGGCCGTCGTAGTCGACCTCGAACATGTCGCCGACCAGGTGGCGGACGCGGTCGCTCATCCCCGCCTCGGCGACGATCTCCTCCCCCACCGCGGCGCTGCCGGGCAGGTCGACGATCGTCGCCCGCAGCCCCTCGTGCCGGCGGCAGAGCGCCATCGAGTACTCGCCGTGGGCGCCGGCGACGTCGAGCAGCGAGTGGGCGCCGCGGGCCAGCGGGATCGCCTTCGCGACTTCGGCGCTGGAGAGGCGCGCCACCTGGAACTGGCCGCGGATGTAGGACTGCCAGTAGGGATCGTCGGGCGCTTTGCCGTGCAGCTCGACGTGCTTGCCGTCGCGGACCAGATCTTCGAGCCCGGCGTACCAGTCCCAGTACTCGTAGGTGTCGGCGAGGAAGTCGCCGAGATAGGTGTCGGAGCGCGGATCGAGCCAGCGGTGACCGCTCTTGGTCATCTCGTAGGTCCCGTCCGGGTTCTGGCGGACGTGGCCGACCGTGGCGACCACGTCGAGGACCCGCAGCGTCCCCGTCGCCTGCAGCCCCAGGTGCTCGGCCAGCTCGGCGGGATCGCGCGGCCCCTCGGCCAGCGCGGCGAGCATTCCGGTCCGCTGCGCGACCTGCAGCGAGCGCGCCACCGGCATCGAGAACAGCGACTCGCCGATCGGCGTCGGCACCTTGCCGAGCAGCAGCCCGAGCCGCTCGACCAGGCTGTCGGGGATCGCTCCAATCCGCATCGGCGGCAGCCTATCCGCGATGATCGACGGATGGGAGACGCCCCGACCTCGCGGCTCTTGCTCGCCTGTCCCGACCGCCCCGGCCTGATCGCCCGGGTCAGCGGCTTCCTTGCCGATTCTGGGCTCAACATCGTCGACGTCGATCAGCACTCGAGCGCCGAGGGCCGCTTCTTCATGCGAATGGTCTTCGACCGTGTGCCCGACCCAGAGGCGCTGGAGCGGCGCTTCGCCGAGGAGATCGGGGGGCCGTTCGAGATGGACTACGAGTTCAGCGAGTCGAGCCGCAGCAAGCGGGTGGCGGTGATGGTCTCGCGCGAGGATCACTGCCTCTCCGACCTGCTCTGGCGCTGGCGCAACGGCGACCTCGGCGGCGAGCTGGTGACCGTGATCTCCAACCACGCCGATCACGCCGATCAGGTCGAAGCCGTCGGCCTCCCCTTCCACCACGTCTCGGTCGAGCCGGCGACCAAGGAGGAGTCCGAGCGCCAGGCGCTGGAGCTGCTCGACGGCGTCGACCTGCTGGTCCTCGCCCGCTACATGCAGATCCTCTCCGACGACTTCCTCCGCGCCCTCGCCGCGCCGGCGATAAACATCCACCACAGCTTCCTGCCCGCCTTCGTCGGCGCCGACCCCTACCACCGCGCCTACGAGCGCGGGGTGAAGCTGATCGGCGCCACCGCCCACTACGTCACCGCCGAGCTCGACGCCGGCCCGATCATCGCCCAGGACGTCGAGCCGGTCGACCACCGCGACGAGGTCGCCGACATGATCCGACTCGGCCGCGACGTCGAGCGCCTCGTCCTCGCCCGCGCGGTGATGGCCCACCTCGACGACCGCGTCCTGGTCGACGGCGAGCGCACGATCGTCTTCTGAGCAAAACTGGCCAGCCAGCCAGTTTTCTGTAACCTGCCTCGCGATGGAGCAGGCGACCCTTCCCCGCCCCCAGGCCGCGCGCCGCGATCCGTTCCCGCCGGGGCCGCGCGGGTCGTCGCTCGGGCAGGCGATCCGTTACTCGCGGGACCCACTCGGCTTCCTCGCCGAGCACCAGCGCCGCTACGGCGACATCTTCACGATCCGCTTCCCCTACTTCGGCAAGATCGTCTACGTCGCCCGGCCGGACCTGGTCAAAGCCCTGTTCACCGGCTCGCCCGGCGACTTCCACGCCGGTGAGGCGAACGCCACCGTGCTGGAGCCGGCGCTGGGGCCGAACTCGGTCCTCACCCTCGACGACGCCCCCCACATGCGCCAGCGCAAGCTGCTCCTGCCGCCCTTTCACGGGGAGCGGATCGAGCGCTACGGCGAGCTGATCGTCGAGATGACCCGCCAGGAGATGGAGAGCTGGCCGGTCGGCGAGCCGTTCGCGATGCGCCCCCACACCCAGCGGATCACCCTGGCGGTGATCATGCGCGCCGTCTTCGGGGTCCACGACGAGCAGCGGCTGGTCCGCTTCGAGGGCCTGATCGACGACTTCGCCCGCCGGGTCGGCGTCATCACCTCCTTCCCCTTCCTGCGCCGCAACCTCGGCCCGTTCAGCCCCTGGTCGCGCTTCCAGCGCTCGCGCGCCGCGCTCGACGAGTTCATCTACGAAGAGATCAAGCTGCGCCGGGCCGAACCGGGCCACGAGGAGCGCGACGACGTGCTCTCGCTGCTGCTCGGCGCCCGCGACGAGGACGGCGAGCCGATGAGCGACGAGGAACTGCGCGACGAGCTGGTCACCGTGCTCGGCGCCGGTCACGAGACGACCGCGACCGGCCTCGCCTGGGCGGTCGAGCTGCTGAACCGCAACCCGGCGGTGCTGGCGAAGCTGCGCGACTCGATCGCCGCCGGTGAGGAGGACTACCTCGCCGCCACGGTCAAAGAGGTGCTGCGCGCCCGCCCGGTGATCGTCGACGTCGCCCGCAAGCTGAAGGCTCCGGCGACGATCGGTGGCTACGAGCTGGAGCCCGGGACCTTCGTCCTGGCGGCGATCGCCGCCCTCCACTACCGCGAGGACGTCTTCCCCGAGCCCTACGAGCTCCGTCCCGAGCGCTTCCTCGAGGGCAAAGCCGACAACTACGCCTGGATCCCCTTTGGCGGCGGCATCCGCCGCTGCATCGGCGCCGCCTTCGCCGAATACGAGATGCGGACGATCCTGCGCGAGTTCGTCCAGCGCGCCGAGCTGCGGCCGGCCGCCCCGAAGCCGGAAAAGGTCCGGGTCCGCAACATCACCCTGGCGCCGGCGAAGAACACCCGCGTGGTCCTCGAGCGCCGGCTGGCTTAGGTCGCAGCGCCCTCTGCCTCGCGCTGGGCCTCCTCCCACTCCTTGTAGAGCTCTTCGACCGCCGCCTTCGCCTCCGCGTGGCGCTTGCTCGCCCGCTCGACCCGGCCCGGGCTCGACCAGGCGGCGGGATCGGCCAGCTCGTCCTCCAGCGCCTGCAGCTCCGCCTCGGCCTTCTCGATCCGCTGCTCCAGCTTCGCGGCCTTGCGCGCCGCTTTCTGCGCCGGCTTGGTCGCGCTGTACTTCTTGCCGCCGCCCGAGCTGACCTTTGCCTCGGCGCTCGCCGCCGAATCTACTTCGTCGCGACGCGCCTGGTACTCGGCCCAGCCGCTGGCATGGCTGGTCAGCCGGCCGCCCTCGCAGACCAGGGTGCGGCTGCCGACCGCCTCCAGCAGCGCCCGGTCGTGGGAGACGAGCAGGACCGTCCCCTCGAACTCGGTCAGCGCGTCCTCCAGCGCCTCGCGGCTCTCGATGTCGAGGTGGTTGGTCGGCTCGTCGAGGACGAGGACGTTGGCGCCGGAGGCGACCAGGATCGCCAGCGAGAGCCGCCGTTGCTCCCCGCCGGAGATGTCGGAGAGCTGTTTCTCGACGTCGCCGCCAGAGAAGAGGAAGCCGCCGAGCAGGGCTCGGCACTTGTTCTCGTTGAGGCCCGTCTCGCGCTTCGCCGCGTCGAGCACGCTGCCGCTGCCGGCGGCGGTCTCGGCGTGCTGGGAGAGGTAGCCGAGCTTGACGTTGTGGCCGCTGCGGACGCTGCCGGAGGCCGGCTCGCGCTGCCCGGCGAGGGTCTCGATCAGGGTCGTCTTCCCCGACCCGTTCGGCCCGACCAGGGCCACGTGTTCGCCGCGCTCGATTTCGAGGTTGGCGCGGTCGAGCAGGGTTCGGCCCGGCACCTCCAGGGTCCCGTTGACCAGTTTCAGCACCACTCGCCCCGGGCGCTCCGGCGGTTTGAAGTGGAAGCGCAGGCTGCGGCCGTCGCGCTTTTCGGCCATCGGGCCGTCGCGCTTGGCTTTCTCGATCATTTTCACCCGCGACTGCGCCTGGCGCGCCTTCGAGGCCTTGTAGCGGAAGCGCTCGACGAAGCGCTCCATCCGCGCGATCTCCGCCTGCTGGCGCTCGATCGCCTTGCCGAGGGCCATCTCCCGTTTCGCCTGTTCTTCGCGCCAGGCGTGCCAGGGACCGGCAAAGAAACGGGCGCGGCCCGCCTCCAGCTCCAGCACCGAGGTGCCGACCGCCTCCAGGAACCAGCGGTCGTGGGCGACGAGGACGACCGCCGAGTCGAGCTCGACCAGGTAGCCCTCCAGCCACTCCAGCGAGGGGATGTCGAGATGGTTCGTCGGCTCGTCGAGGAGCAGCAGGTCGGGACGGGTGGCGAGGGCGCGGGCCAGCGAGGCGCGGGTCAGCTCGCCACCGGAGAAGGTTGCCAGCGAGCGGCCGGACTGCTCGGAGTCAAAGCCGAGGCCGCGGAGCACTTCGAGCACCTGGTCGCGCCAGCGGTAACCGCCGCCGGCTTCGAGCCGATGCTGGGCGGCGGCGTAGGCGCGCATCGTCTCCTCGCTCACCTCGCCGGACATCTGCCCCTCCAGGCGCTCCAGCTCGGCCTCGGTTTCGAGCATGTCGGTGCGGCCGGAGAAGACGTACTCGCCCAGGGTCGCCTGCGAGTCCCGCGGTGGGCGCTGGTCGTGGAGGGCGACCCGGGCGCCGCGCTGCACGGTCAGCGACCCCGAGTCCGGCGCCAGCTCCCCCGCCAGCACCCGCAGCAGGGTCGACTTGCCAGCGCCGTTGCGGCCCGACAGGGTCATCCGTTCGCGCGGCTCGAGCTTGAAGCCGACATCTTCGAAGAGGAGCTTGCCACCGACGTAGACGTCGAGCGAGGTTGCGGTCGCGATTGCCATGGCAACGACCAAGGTAAAGGGCGCGGGGCGGGCGTACGCTCTGGGCATGACGGGACCGCTCGGGCACCTGGGGGAACTGGCGAAGGCGCGGGCGACGCGCCGCTCCAGCGAACGCGACGACCGCCAGGCGCTGGGCGAGCTGGAGGCGCGGCCACTGCAGCTGCCGGACGGACTCGAGGTCGAATGGCTCGGCGTCTCCGGCTACCGGCTCAGCTACGAGGGGAAGACGCTCTTCGTCGATCCCTACCTCTCCCGCGTCCCCTTCCGTGACCTCGTCCTGCGGCGCACCGCGCTGCCGGACGCGGCCGCGCTCGACCGCTTCGTCCACGCCCCCGGCGAGGTGGTCGGGGTGCTCGTCGGCCACACCCACTTCGACCACGCACTCGACGCGCCGGCGATTGCCCGCCGCTTCGGTTGCGATGCCTACGGCTCGCGCTCGCTGGTCAACCTGATGGCGCTCCACGGCCTCGCCGAGCGGACCGTCGAGGTCGAGCCCTACCGGACCTACGAGCTCGGCCCCTTCGAGGTCTCCTTCACCCCCAGCCTGCACTCAAAGCTGCTGCTCGGACTTCGTGTCCCCTACGACGGCGAACTTTGCTGCGACCACCTCGACTCGCTCTCCCCCGGCGCCTACCGCTGTGGCCAGGTTTGGGGCATCACGATCGCCGTCGCCGGCGTCCGCTTCTACCACCAGGGCAGCGCCAACCTGGTCGACGAGGCGGTCCGCGAGCGCGGCGTCGACGTCTTCCTCGCCGGCGTCGCCGGACGCAGCTTCACCCGCGACTACTGGCAGCGGATCCTGCCCCGGCTCGAACCGCGGGCGGTCGTCCCCACCCACTACGACAACTTCTTCCGGCCGCTCGGCGAGGAAATGGACTTCGTCGCCAACGTCCAGCTGGCGCGGCTGCCGGAAGAGATCGGCGCCGTCAGCCGCGACTTTGAAGTGGCGGCGCTCCCGCGCTCGGACCGCGTCTAGCCCAGCTTGGCGGCGATCTGCTCGACCGTCCCCATGGTGCGCATCGTGCCGGGGCCGAGGGCCGCGTCGATCGCCTTCAGGTCGAGCTCGGATTCGCTGATCCCGCCGCTGGGCAGCCAGTAGAGCTCGCGCCCCTCGATCGCCAGCAGGTCCTCGTCGGTCATCTGCACCAGCACCTGCTTGCGGGCCGAGGCAGCCGGTTTCTCCTTCAGGAAGGAGACCTGCAGCTTGCCCTTCGACTTCGCCACCAACTTGGAGTCGAACGGCTCCTGCGCCGCGACCGCGGCCACCTCGGCGGCGCTGCGGAGAAAGACCGGGACGTCGTAGCCGAGCCGCGCATCCAGCTCGGCTTCCACCCGCTCCGCCAGCTTCCCCTCCGACTCCCGCTCAGCCGTCGCGAAGATCACGTTGCCGCTGGCCCGGAAGGTCGCCACCTCCTCGAACCCCATCTCCTCGAAGTGTCGCCGCAGGTCGTCGTTCTTGATCCGCCGCCCACCAAGGTTCATCCCGCGCAGGAAGGCGACGTAGCGGTTCACTCCTGAGCCGTTAGTGGGAATTTCGTCCACCAACGGGGACGGTCGCGTCACTGATCTGCCAACGAGGACCAGGGCCATATTCGAGAGCGACGCCGCCAGGGGTGATCAACTCCCAGTTGCAGGGATCGTCAGGGGCCTCTTGCTCCGCGGGCTGAACCGAGAACACCGAGCCAGTGACGAGGATGCAACGTAGCTCGCCGGTCTTCTCGTCAATTTCGGAATTCTCGATCGTCTGCCCGACCAAGGCGGCAGGATCGACAGGGGACCACTCCGCATCCTGGGTGGCCAAAAGCCAGAGGTCACCGTCGAAGTCTCGGATCTCGACGTGCAAAATTTCCGGATACGCCGGTCGCGCATCCACGATTTCTCCGCGCAGCGAGCGAAGCAAACTTGCCAGAGATGCCTTTTCCGCGACTACGATCGTCATTGGTTCAACTTCCATTGTCTCAGCCAATCGAGCAGCTCACCATAGGTCTTGTCACGCCCACGCCCCATTGATTCCTTCTCCGCATGAAGGTCGTCACTCGCCCGACGTCGCTCGGGGGGCAAGAGGTCGACGGCATCACACGCCTGTTTGAACTGCTTGATGTCGCGTTTGGGGGCGATGTCCCCCTAAGCCGATGCGACCTCAACCTCTCCCCCCCCGATGCCTGACGACCTTCCGCACGAACCGCAAAGTGGCCTCGGCCGGGCAGTTCGAACTCTGCGAGAGAGAGCGGGTGTCGATCAGGCGACGCTGGCCGAGCGGGCCGAGCTGCCCGAGACGCTGATCGCCGAGATCGAGAGCGAGAAGGCCGACCCCGTCTGGGGGGATGTGCGGCGGATCGCCCTGGCGTTAGACGTCTCGCTGGAGCGGCTCTCGGACCTGGCCGAGGAGCTCGAAGCCGACTAGGGGCCGGAGAAGCCGATCGAGAAGCAGGGGCCGCCGCCGCAGTCGTCGCTTTGCGGGATCGCGCCTTCGAAGAAGTCCGAGACCAGCTGCTGCTCGGCCGGCGTCGCTCGCGGCAGGCCGTGCGGGTCCTGGCCGCTGCGGTTGGGCAGGTTCTCGTAGGGCGGCGGTTCGGTCCCGATCTGGGCGCCCAGGTTGGCCGGGTCTTCGCGGATCGGGCCGCCGTCCCAGTAGTAGATCGCCGAGCCGGTGTAGGGGTAGCGCTTGATCGAGGGCACGCCCCAGAGCACGTCGGTGTCGGGCCAGCGGCCGGGATAGAGCACGGGCCGGTGCGCGGCGGCGCCGACGGTCCGCGCCTCGACGTCGGCTTGGTAGTCGCTCACCTGGTGGTCGCCGAAGGCGACGTTCATCAGCACCTGGTGGCGAGGCGTGTCGGGCAGCGGGTCGGTGGTCATCCGGTGCGCGTAGCCGTTCGGCTCACCGCGGTCCCAGAGCATCTGGATCAGGTCGAGGACCAGCGGCCGCGCGGTTTCGTTCGGGTAGGACGGATAGAGCACCTGCGCGAACTGATCGAAGTCGACCGAGCGTGGCAGCAGCACCGAGTAGTTCATCGCCGGGACCCCGAGCGAGGCGCGGGTGAAGTCGGGCGCCAGCGCGGTCAGCGCCCCGCCCATGATCCCGCCCTGGCTGTTGCCGTTGTAGTAGAGCCGGTCGGTGTCGAGGACCGAGGCGCTCAGCGGCGTCCCGTCCTGGCTGAAGGCCGGGGCGGTCGTGAAGCCGGTCGGGCTGATCATCAGCCGGCCGAGGTAGAGCTCGTCGAGCAGCCCCTGCTGCAGGCGGTCGGGGATCGCCGGGAAGCGGGTCAGGTCCTGGAGCGCAGAGATCGCGACCGGGACGTCGGATTCGGACATGCCGATCTCGTCGGTCGCGCACTTGACCATCCGGTGCGCCTGCGCCAGTTCGCGCTGCGGGGCCGAGGCGACCTCGGCGGCGCGCCCGAACAGCCCGTGCCCGTAGAGCACCGGCCGCCCGGAGGCCGGAGGGCCGGTCGTCGCCGAGAGCGGCACGATGCAGTCGAAGTTGGCGGTCCAGGTGCCGTTGCGGGTCGGCAGGCCGTTGCCGTCGAGCTGCATGGTCCCAAACGGGGCGCAGCTCGGGAACAGGTAGCAGGGGACCTGGAAGGTGCCTTTGACCCGGCGGGCGATCTGGCCCGGGTTCGGGTTCTCTTCGACGCTCAGCACCTGGAAGCTCGGCGCCGCGCCCTGCGGGACGAGGTCGGAGAGGTCGGTGTCGCCGAGCTGGCCGAAGGCGTCGTCGCGCATCGCCAGCGCCCGGCGGGCGTTGCTGCGGTCGCTGGCGACGGTGAAGTCCCAGGCGAGGTAGAGGTCGCCGCGGTCGATCCCGGACTTCTTCAACCGCCGGAAGATTTCTTCGAAGTGCTTGCGCCGCGCCTCGACCTCGGGCTGCTTGGAGTGGACGTGGTCGCGGTAGTAGCGGAACGCGTACGGCGCTTCGATCTCCTCGCCGGCGGCGTTGCGAAGGCCGCGGAGGGCGACGATGTAGCGGTGGCCGGAGTCGAAGTTGACGGCTGGGTGGATCTCCAGCGCCCGTTTCGAGGGGTCGGCCTGGGTCGAGTCGATCTCGACCCAGATCGGCTGCCGCTTGCCGGTGGCGGCGTCGATCACGACGACGGGCGCGCCGGGGCGGCGGTAGCGGCCGATGTGGTTGATCGGCACCGCCCCGGTCGCACGCACGTCGGCCGTGGTTTCGATCCCAGGCACCTTGAGCAAGATCGTCGCCCCCTGGCTGAAGCCGTCGGCGGCGTTGTAGGGGTCGGCCGCGATCGGCTGGCCGAACACGTTGGTCGGCATCCCCGCGGTCTTGAAGTCGATCCGCCGGCCGGTCGGGCTGCTCGGGTCCGGCTGCGTGTAGTAGTCGTCGGGGAAGGGCAGCATGCACAGCGGGCTGTCCGGCTGAGCGATGAAGTCGCAGGTCGCCGCTTTCGAGGTGTCGACCGGCGGCAGCGTCCCCGGTTTCGATTTCGCCAGCGCCAACGCCGGCAGCAGCGCCACCGCCATCAGCGCCACGGCAAGCACGGTGAAGCCATTCCCCTTGAGCCTGTTCCCCATCCCCTGCCAGCTACCCGGCGCCGCGAACCCTCAAAACGCACCCATCGGCAAGGAACTGCGCCGCCCCGTGCGCCGCGGGGGCTAAGACCGCGCTAGGCGTTTACGGTCAGCCATCCAATGTTTTGGGTCACTCTCGCCGTCCAAAGGTGAACGCCGCAATCTGTGCGTTGCAATTCTCCTGCATCCAGGCAAGCGCTCCCAAGCCAACTTGGCTGATGGCACCGGCGGCAATCAGCCCGGCAGGGCCACCCAGACCGATCAGCGAAACGGTGCCGGCGCCCACGAGAGCGATCAGTGCGGCGCACCTGAACGCCGCTCTTAGGTCGCCGGGAGGGATCTCCCCCACCTCTAGGATCGTCTCTACTTTCTGTCGAAGCAGAGCTGCTTCGTCTAGGGCCGTGGCCAGCATGTAGTCGCAACCGGCAATCGCACTGCTCCGGATCTCATAGCTGTCGAGCTGGGAAGGCATCTCGCGGATCGACCCCGGTGACCCCTCTGACTGAGCGATCGACCGGAAGGCTTGGTCGACCTGATCGTCTTCGGCGCCGTTGAGCAATTCCCTCAGGCTCTCTATCGAGGCCCGACCCCCGTCGAGGGTGCGCTCCATCTCCCTTGCCAAGTGCTGCAGACCAACGAGCTCGACCTCCCCGAGCCGCCCGCGACCGGTGGCCTGCTCCAGTTCGATCGTCCACAATTCGTCGAGATAGATCAGGTGCTGCAGCGATGAACCCGCCTGCGCTGCCACGTAGCGGCCATAGGTGGTGTTGACCTCTGGTCTGAGCCCGACCTCCATGAGTTGCCTCCTGAAAGAGTCCGCTGATAAGAAGATCAAACCTAGAGCGGTCTCGAGCCCTACGGGGGAGTTCCTAAGACGAAGCGGCAATTTCCGTCGATGGAGAAATGCTCGCGGGTGTATCTCCAAGGGAACGGTCGCCTACCGGCCGAGGCGCACGTCGCCGTAGCTTCGCCCAGAGGCTGAAGCTACGGCTGTCCGATGGAGGCGCCGAGATTCGAACTCGGATCCGCGGACGCGGTGCGAGGGTGTCTACAGGTTTAGCCGACGCTTGATTCTCGTCTCCCGGGGTCCGCGTCGGCGGGCACTACGGGAGATAAAGCCCCTTCGATGTCCCCCGGCGGTCAGGGCTATCCGCTTGGGTAAGCCCGCTTTTGAAGCCGGTGCCCCTTCCCGCGGGCGGGGAAGGACCGACTCTCACAGCGCTTAGCTCTTAACTAAGCGGCGAGGGCGAACTCATGGTCCGCACGTATTGGTTTGTGCTGGGGTTTAACGAGGCCTCCAGCAACCTCGACCTGCAACCGTTCGCACGAGTCGACCACGTCGAAGCCTGTCGCCCCCGTGCTTGGGAATGCCCAGCGATTGTAGGGGGTAGGGCTTGACTGCCCTGTGATGATGATGGCCTTGAACGAGCACACCTACGACGCGATCGTCCTCGGCGCCGGCCCCTCGGGCGAGGTCTGCGCCGGGCGTCTGGCCGACGCCGACTGGCGGGTGGCGATCGTCGAGCGCGACCTGATCGGCGGCGAATGCTCCTACTACGCTTGCATGCCCTCCAAGGCGCTGCTGCGGCCGGCCGATGTCCTGGCCGAGGCGAAGCGGGTCCCCGGAGTCCCCACCGGCCACGGGGAGATCGAGCCGCAGGCGGTGTTGGAGCGCCGCGACGAGGTGATCCACGACCGCGACGACTCCGGTCAGCTGCCCTGGCTGGAAGAACGCGACATCGCCCTCTTCCGCGGCGACGCGCGCTTCGAGGGTGAGCGGCGGGTCCGGGTCGGCGAGGAGACGCTGGTCGCCGAGCGGGCGATCGTCGTCGCCACCGGCAGCAAGGCGGCGATGCCGCCGATCGACGGGCTCGACACGGTAACCGCCTGGAACAACCGCGACGCGACCGCCGCCGAGCAGGTGCCGGCGAGCATGATCGTCCTGGGTGGCGGCCCCGTCGGCAGCGAGCTCTCCCAGGCCTGGGCCAGCCTCGGCTGCGACGTCACCCTGGTCGAGGGCGGCGAGCACCTCCTCTCCCGCGAGGAACCGTTTGCCGGCGAGGAAGTCGCCGAGTCGCTGCGCGAGAACTTCGGGGTCGACGTGCGGACCGGGTCGAAAGTCGAGGCCGTCGCGCCTGGCGAGGGCGGCGGCGTGGTCGCGACGCTGGCCGGCGGCGAGCGGATTGAGGCGGAGCAGATCCTGATCGCGGTCGGCCGCGTCCCCCACACCGCCGACCTCGACCTCGGCGCCGCCGGAGTGGAGGCGAACGAGCACGGCTTCCTCGACACCGACGACCGCCTCCGGGTCGGCGGCCGCGACTGGCTCTACGCGATTGGCGACGTCAACGGCCGCGCCCTCTTCACCCACATGGGCAAGTACCAGGCCTGGGTCACGGCGGAGAACCTGCTCGGCCGTGAGACCGCTGCCGTGGCCGAAGGCATCGGCTCCCCCCGCGTCACCTTCACCGACCCGCAGGTCGCCGCGGCGGGCAAGACCCTCGAGCAGGCGCGCGAAGCGGGAATCGACGCCCGCGCCGTCGACGTCCCCACCGACGGCACCGCCGGCGCTAGCTTCCAGGGAAAGGACACCGGCGGCACCTGCCGCCTCGTCGTCGACCCGGCGAAGGAAACGATCGTCGGCGCCACCTTCTCCGGCTTCGAGACCGCCGACTTCCTCCAGGCGGCGACCTTCGCGATCGTCGCCGAGGTGCCACTGAAGAAACTGCGCCACGCGGTCGCCCCCTATCCCTCCCGCAGCGAGATCTGGCTGAAGCTGCTGGAGAAGGCCGAAGAAGCCGCCGACTAGACCGTCGAGCGGGTCTTCAGGTCGTCGAGCAGATCCTGCGGGAAGCCGGCGACCTGGTCGAGGTCGTCGAGCGACTGGAAGCCGCCGAGGCGCTCGCGGTGGGCCAGCAGGCGCGTCGCCTGGGTGACCGAGAGGTTCTGCTCTCGCAACTGCTCGAAGGTGACCATGTTGAGGTTGATCTGGCCGCCGGCCGCTGGGGCCGGGGTCGCGTCGCCGCTGAGGGCGCCGTAGCCGGGCGTGGCGACCGGAGCCGGGGGCTCGGCCGCAGGCG
>Ga0164301_10000301_pt1 | contig 13999 bp, 10 predicted proteins | sample Whisoiple_231_MG_FD_109711 | JGI IMG/M metagenome (GOLD analysis project Ga0164301, IMG submission 109711) | Unamended control soil microbial communities from upstate New York, USA - Whitman soil sample_231_MG | ecosystem: Environmental > Terrestrial > Soil > Agricultural land ... | reverse complement strand
GCGACTGGGCCTCTGTGGCGTTCACGCCCACCTTTTCCAAAAGCAATGGCAAGTTCTACCTGGCCTTCCGCCTGCAGGCCATCATCTGGATGGGAAAGCACGAGCCCATGCAGGCGGACGCCCTGGCACACGGCCTGACGGGCTCGAAGGTGGAGCCATCGGCGCTGCCGGTCATGTCGCTGGGATTCGGCTCGGGAGCAGGCATGACGATTGGATACAATGCACCTCGTCTGCTGCACTAGGAAGCGAAAGCAGGTGGAACTGGACGGCCGGTTTGAGAGAGGATGTAGCGCAAGTCTTGGATGCGTTGTTGCTGGCTGAGCCAGATGCGCAATGTGCGCACAGAGGTGTTGAGTGCATGGGCGATGCCTTCGATGTTTTCCTTGTCGAAGAACCCAGCTGGCTTGCAGTGGTAGATGCGCGCGAGGCGATCGATTTGCGCGGTGGTAAAGTACGTGTTTTGGCAATCTGCGAACCACATGAGCACATAGTGCATGCGATCCGACGCGAATTGCAAGCGCATGTTTTCCAGCACCGGCGTCACCAGTGCCTCTGGATCACGCGCGGCCGGGGCCACGACAGCACGCTGCATCCACTCGGCTGACGTTTCCACCGACGCGTGCAAGTCGGTCACGTTGTTCCAACATGCATCAAAGTGCGCACGGTACGAGCTGTACATGATGTTCCACATAATCATCTCCTCGTCGACCATATTCGCAAACATGTTGATGTGACGGTTCGACTGAAACGACGGAATGAGCTTGTATGTATCCAAGGGAGATGTGAGTGTGGTAGTGTGGTTGTAAAATGCATTGCTTTGCGTTCCGTCGCGCACCAAAGCAATCATCTCTGACGCATAGCGAATTGGACGCGCGTCCGTCATGATTCGAATTGTGACAGATACGGAATGCGGTCAGGCGGCACACTTATGCACAGCAAGAGGCATCCAGTAGCCAGTGCGGAAGAGAAAAGTCTCCCAACAAAAAAAGAAAAGACGCCATGTTGTGGCGAAAAACATGGTGTCCGTACTTATCCGAATCGTACTTATGGGTGGGCACCGTACTTATCAAAAAGTCACTTTTGCGTAAGTACGACGAGCCCCCATAAGTACGATCCGGATAAGTACGGTAGCCATGACACCTACAAAATATTTCCCAGCCATGGCGCCCGTACTTATCCAGATCGTACTTATGGGGGCGGCCCGTACTTGTCAAAAAGTGGGATTTTCATAAGTACGATGCACCCTCATAAGTACGATCTGGACAAGTACGGCCGCCATGATGCTTTTCAACATAAACATGGCGCCCGTACTTATCCAGATCGTACTTATGGGGGCTCGGCGTACTTGACAAAAAGTGGGTTTTCATAAGTACGGCTGCCATGTTTTTTGTCCAAATGTGTCATGGCGCCCGTACTTATCCGGATCGTACTTATGGGGGCGCCTCGTACTTGTCAAAAAGTCGATGTTTCATAAGTACGATAAGTACGGCACGTGTGGCCACTATGTCGTATATTCAACTTCGGACTCCGAAAATGTAACGCAAATGTAACGAAGTCACGAGCTAACGAACAAAACGAAAAAAAAGAAAAAACATTGAACCCCTAAATGTTTACACTATACTACAATATAGACTGTATTTCACATTAATTCTATACAATAAAGAGGTAGAATCAGTACATAAATATATAGAATAAGTGTAATTGTAGAAAATATGATATACTACTATCAACACTATGTATTCTTTACTCTCTCTTTCTCTCTCTCTTTACTCTCTCTCTCTCTCTCTCTCTCTTTCTCTCTATCTCCTTGCTTTTTGTCTCTCTCTTTCTCTTCCTGTAGCCATCTCTCCCTATTGCTTGATAATGCAATACAAGACAAAGCCAAATACACCAAGAGAGAATACACAAGATGCGGTATGAATGTAAACGTAGATGCGTGACGCCTGTATGACGATGCGCTTGTTCTTCTCCTCTTGCTCTACATCTCGTACATCATCCGTGGCGACACACACACGGTACTCTGAAGATGCATCAGTGGAAATGTTGTTCATGGCGATGAAAAAAAAAAGGTTTTCTGAAAATCAAAGTTCTTCTGGGGTAAGAATATCACTCGGTGACTCAGGTATATCCCCTCGGTACATTGTGCTGACTTTTGCAATGCATCCCATATTGGCAACTCGGTGGCGTATGCCAGTCACTCGTCACAACCCAAGTCGCAAACCATTTGTTCCGCGCCCTCGGCCAGCCCCCATCGACATGTCTTTGGCAGTCGTGGCGTCCCTGGCTGCAGGCTCATCGTCTGCAATGCCTCCGCCCACACCCTCTGGGTCGCCACCTCCCACACACGGGAGCACCGCCGCACTGCCTCCTTCGCCGCTCCTCTTGTCCGCGCCATCCGGGGCGCAACCCATTGCACTGCCGGCCTTCTCCGAAAGTGATCCGGCGCGATACGTCTACCAGTTCCACTTGGTGGGTGCGTGTATCGTCATTCCGCAAACAGAGGCAGTGCAGGCGAACGTCTTGGACTCTGTCGAAGCGGCACGCGTGGCTGCACAGCAGGTGGATGCGTGCATTGGAAGCAATGCCCTGCGTCCCGATGCGTTGGCCAACGTGTTCGGCTCGGCACACCACGCGATTCGTCTCGCGCTCACGTCCTTTTGCTACATGCCTGCCAACGACGAGGCCATCACCAAGATCATGAATGCGCTTCTGCCGGGCGGAGCAGTGACGTGGTTTGCACGCACCAAGGCGCTGCCCATCCAACATTTGAGTTGGGCGTACATATCGTTTTGGCTATGCGCAAACGGGTGCAACACGGATCTGGGCGGATCACTGTTTACACACCTGTCGTCTGCCCTGGTGAATGCATACGGACAAGCCGGTCTGACGGTGATTCGCTGGACGCACTCGTTCACCGTGTGCATGCTGTCTCCCGCCAATACACTGTGGAGCTGGCCGCACGCGATCAAGACGTACAACGAGTGCATCACACTGTGTCGCACGGCCCTGGAAGTGACGCACCACCACATGGAGGCGTGGCAATTACAGCGCCGCGACGCGTCCACGCGGGAGGCATACAAGCTTATGCAACAGATTGCAGAAACAAAACAATTCATTGATCAAACGCGCGCAACAGCAAGCGTCACAACAAACAAGCGCCAGGCGGCCAGAACAGATGGGAAATAAAAGTGGATGTGTCTTCTACAAACGCAAGCGCGTCGAGAAAGTGAGCTAGCAACGCAAAAAACATCGGCGTACGCGGACCTGTGAGATCCACATGCAATGGGGAGAATAGCATGGTGAAAGAGTTTCAATGCATTGAAACTTTTTCCGTGTGTGTTATAGTCTTGAAGTCTTATCCTCTTCTGTCTCTGCAGCATATCCTCTCTCGTCTGCTTCCTCATCTTCCTCGCTCCGGTACGCATTGTCGTCTGTTTCGTCAAAGTCTATATCATGCTCACCCACGCCTTGGTTGCGCATGAAGGCCACCTGGTGCAGCATGCCGTGATTGCACTGACTCGACGGCGCGCAAGTGAACTTGCAGCGCCACCGCCCATCGCCTCCGTCCGGCTGTGTCGGGGCACTACAGTCGCGACATCGCGCAGGGAACGCGACACGGCGCACACATAGTTTGCACCCGCAATGTGTGCATGTGATGACACGCAGACGCGCGAGGCCTGAGATCGGTTCGCGCACGGTGTCGTGAAACCAGTGATCACACTCGTCTGCGAGCGGCCGGTCCCGCGCTGCTGCGACGACACTGAAATAAGGCACGGACCATTCGTTCTCGGCCCAGTAGATGCTGGCTGTGTCCCAGCGCGACACGTCACGCAACCGGCTCATCTCGCTGTGGAGGAAACAAAAAAACAGAAACAGCGAAAGCGCTCACAGCAGGTAAGACCTAAAATTGTGAAAGTGGTAGTTACAGCCTCCAGTTTGTCTAGTTGAAGAGTGACACTTGACCGGTCAAATGCGTCACAACTCAAACTGTTTTTTTTTTCTATTACAACATGCAGCTTTCCATTCCACCTCCGCACACGGCGCGCGGTCCGCCTTTGCCTCCACCGCACGTGCTCTCTGCCGTAAACGGCGACACCGAGACGACATGCAAAGACACATACACGCGCCTCTCTCGTCCTGTGCCCACACACGAGTATGCTCTCACCGAGTGCCTCATGGATCAGCCCGCACAGCTTCTCGACTACCAGAACTTCATTCAGTCGCGCGACAGCTCCGCCATCACCAAACGTGCCGCGGCAGTGCACAAGTACAAGCTTCTAGCCAACACGGGCATGATTGAGATTGACGGTGACATTCCCGTAGAGGTGTGGAGCAACACGCTCAACTACAACGATGAGCACCAGGTGTGGAAGCACATGTTGAAGAACTACGAAGGCGTGCAGACGCGCGGCATGTACGAGCAATTGATTCTGCGCGACGACACGCCCGACCCGGTGTGGGAGTTGGGGCTGTTTGGCCACAAGCACAATGCGCTCATGCCCGTGTTTCGGCTTGCTGTGGTCATTTGCCACTACGACAAGGACAATGCAGGCTACAAGCTGTTGAAGCACGTCGTGACAATGGTGTGTTTGCAGTACTATCTCATTCAACGCAACCGCTTCTATGTGGTGAAAGCGGACAAGTCCAAGCCGTTCTATGACATTCATCAGCCGTATATCTTTATGTTTCACCATCGCTACGACGTGAAGAAAAACACGTACCGCATTCCAGCGCACGAGATGAAAGCAGAAAACATGGCTCGTATTGCGTGCACCTACGACTTTGTCAGTTTCGTCGTGGCCGTATTGCGCCACACACTGCCGATCTGCGACCGCTTGGCGCCTGCGTGGCTGTCCAAGTCTGTGTTCAACCTGTGTGACCGCAAAATCTCGCAGGGCGTTTCTGCCAACCTCTTTAACAACTGCGGCCTGGTGCTACTGACGTCGCGCTTCTCTCATTTGCGCATCGACAGGTTCGCAGACAAGGTGATCGAGAGCATCTCCAAAGGCGTGAATGTGCACACGCTGCGCACGGAGGGAAAGAACCGCAAACCGTTTATTGAAGAGGTGCTGATCAAGTTCTTTATGGCGCCCAACGCAATCAAGTACCCGCGCACACGCTTCCCACCCAAGCCACCGTACAACAACAAAGAGAACCAGGCCGATGTGCCCACCTCGTCGGGCAACCAACTGTCACGCTACCAAGCGCTCGTTCCAGATCTCTACTGCCACTTTGACTACTCGTACTCCAAGCCCATGTTTACCTTTTCGCATTGCAAGGCCGTGGAGCAGCAGCCAGAAAGCCTGTGGGAGCTGCATGAGCCCGATGATCACATCCTGCACAGTCGGCTACGGTGGCAGGACATGACTCTCGAGACGGTCATTCCCTACGTAGACAGTACGTTGCATGAAGCGTGCATTACAGTGCTGAATTTGGCTTTTCGCGAGGTGCGCATGCAGCGCGTTGCGTCACAGGTAGAGCACCACGACGGGCCCAAGGAGGAGGAAGAAGACGCCGTAGGAGTGAAAAAGAAGCGACGCGTAGGACATGCGGCTATGGTCTCGCAGAACAAACGCCCACGACTGGTGAAAAAGGAGGTAGAAGAAGAGGCACAAGAACACAAAGTACAGCAAGAGAGGGAGCAAGGCGCGCATGTCGTGGGCAAGGTACGCGAGGTTGTGTACTCTGTGCCGCGCATGGACGCCGTGCGTGTCGCCTATTCGTATGTGATTGCAGATCGTAAGGGCATTGCCAACGGCGTCAAGTCGTCGATTCGCGCACGCCCGTTCCATGCAGAAACTAGCCCGTACTACATCAGTCAACAAGCGTTTGAGTGGATGATGAGCCGGCCGTACGATGTGCTATACACTCCACTTCGCTCCCACGGGCCCGTGATGCAGCAAGAAGACGAGGAAGACGAGGAGTACGACGCATTTCAGTGGCCTCCCATTCACGGCATGCACAAACTCAAGTGGAAGTTGCGCATACGCAAATCGCTCCGTGTCGTGTGGAGTAGCGCTGAACACTATTGCGTGGCGTGTTACTTGCGCAACAAGCTGGACGCGGGCGCGCCTAAGCTGGGCGAGGTGCACGTGAACTTTTACGTGATGTTCTACGCCCTGGTGGTTCTTTTGCGCAGCGAAGAGAACGCGATGTTGCAACTGCGCGAGGACGTGCTCGAATGGACACACAAATCCGACGAGGCGCAACAGTGGACGCAGAGCGTCTACAGCTCGACCACTCCGATTCTTTTACTGGTGCAAATCCGGTCCTCGTACTCGCTGCTGCTGGCCACGGTCAATTCGCGCATGCGGGAGATTGAGAGCGAGAACGCATCGCTGGCGGCGCTCTTCAACGCGGCGCAGCGCAAATTCCGCGCCGAGAGTGGCAACACGGCGTCCATTCCGACCGAGCAAGAGTGGCAGGCTGGTATGCAGGCCAGTGTGTATCGCAACATGGTTCGGGAAGCGAGCCAGGTGCCTTGCACGCTCTCCTCCTCCTCGCCGTCCTCCTCGGAAGTGCTCGTGGACGCCCTGTGTGCCTACTGGGCAGGCGAAACAGGTGCACAGCACACCCTGGAGCGATACAAGGATGTGCAAGTCACGCTGCGTGGCAGAGCGCTGTCTTTGGCCGCTTACGCCAACTTTCTGTACACCAATGTGTATTTCTGCAGCATTATTCTTTCGTTCGCATGGCGACTGGTGATCCCGGCCAACGTGATTCCACCGCCGCAGCCATCGTCCAGCCAAGACTTGAACGACATGCGACGTCACGCGCCGATCTCGTATCGTCTTCTGTGTCACGTGATGAAGATCATACGCGGCAACGACTACAAGCAGGAGCTGCAGAAGTTCATTTCGTACCACAGCGACAAACCCATCAACGACTTGAGCAAGACGGTGTTCAACGCAGTGCAGTTTCTCTACACCTATGTGCGCAAGATCCTCGTGGTGCCCAAAGCGGGTCAGGACGAGGATGAGACGGGCAAGCTGCTGCAGCAAGTGACCCACCAGACGCGACCGGGAAGCGTCGAGTACTCCAACGGTAGCATGGAATACATCGAGATGCACCGCCAGCATGCGATGGCACAGTGTGTGCATTTCATGAATGGCCGCATGGCCTTGTTTGGTGCAGGCGCATTCGAAGAGGATGCCATCAAGTTCCTGTGCGACACCCTCTCGCCTGTCTTTGCGCCACTGGATCTGCCCGCGCGCATCGTGGATGTGCTCAGCCAGCTGGACAAGGCGCATCGCACACTCGTGGATGCTTTCCGCGACGCCGCCCTCGAATCGCATTACGCAAATGAAAAGGCACGCAAGAACGCCCTGGCGTTGCAGCCACGACACGACGCACACCAACACATGCGTCTACGTTTGGGAGGAGAATTCAGCAGGCGCACAGGCGCACGGCCTATCATGCCGCAGCAAGTGACTCTCTTGCCTGCAGCACCTGTGCGCCTACCCACACCAGATGCTGCGCGCAGCCTCGCAGTGCAGCGTGCAACAGAGCTCGCCCAGCGTCTCACGCAGCAGCACAAGCACAAGACAACCATGCGAGCGTAGGAGAAATTAGATTTTGTATATAGTGACACCGTCTCTCTGTTTGAGTACGTTTCGTAAATTCTGTTGTCATCATGTCGTATACTTTCCTCCATGACTCGCTGTACCACCCGGATCACATGCCGCATCCGCGCGCCGATATTGCACACACCGGCTACCCCACAGATGGCCCCGGCGAATATTTCAACGGCAACAATCTCGGCCTAGGAGGCGCGGGCGGTGTGCCGGGCATCCACAAGGGCAAAAACACATACGGCACGGGCCCCACCGACACAAACACCACCGTGAACTACCAGCTGCTGCAAGATACGCGAAACGGCGAGCTGGAGCGCAACGACTTGCAGCACGAGTCGCTTCTCTTCATTCGCACTTTCAAAGCGGGTGGACAGGAGCGCATTCGCACGGCAACGTACCCCATGATGGGCTTGTCTGCGTTAAACCGCGAGCTGATGACCAATCCGGAGTGGCGGCAGATGTACGGTTCGTCCAAAACATTTTCCGGTTTCATGTCCGAGTGGGCGATGATGGGCACGCAGGTGGGCGTGGAGCCGGCAGGCTACAGCTCTGGCAACGCCTACTACGCCACGTCGCGTGTGTTCACGGTGGCCATGCAGTCGCGCATGCTCAACATCTGGGCCATGCTCAACGCCGGCGGTGTGCCGCGCGGGCCCGTGACAGCGGGCGATGTCTTGTGTCTCGTTGCGCAGCGCAAAGAGTACAAGCCTGAAATTGAGCAGCAATTGGGCGTGGTGAGCGGCAGCCACGCGATGAAGCGCATTCGTCTGGCCGAGAAGTCGCACAAGGAATACTACTGGCGCCTACTGCCTTATGTGGGGCGCAACGGCCAGCCGCCTCCAGTGGATGTGTACATCCAGCCGGACATTGTGGACCCGAGCGACTGCAAAAAAGTGCTGCACGAGGGATACATCGGCACAGTCATTCACGTGGGAAAAGTGTGGGACTTGCAGGGCAATTGCAAGCCGAGTGAGCAAGCACGCATCACTGCGCGTGCATTCTTGATGCCGGGAGACAAGAGCAACCAGTACAAGTATGAGGTGGGCAAGATGTCGCATGTGATTGTCACCCTAGGCCAGTGTTGATCAATTTGCAGTTTCTATATAGAAATTACATGTCGTGGTTTCAGCATCTGTCGTGCACCTCTGCTCATCATGTTTCATACTTTTGGCAACTCACATGTGGATTCCGTGCACCGCGTCCTGTCCGGCCGCCACAGCAATGGCACCAGTGTCATCACACAGGGCCCGCTGCAGAGCCGTATCGCTCCGCAGGCGCAGGTCGTAGTAAACGTCGTGCCATACACCGACATCTCCAACCGCACACGCGGACGTGATTTGGAGTGTGTGGCTCCTTTCTACGACGACGAAGAGTCGTATCGCCTGTTTCCGGGTGAGATTGCATTCACGCGCGACAATGACATTGCCACCATGGGCCCGCTGCCCAACAACGTTCCGAAAATCCAGGCCTTCACCAACATGGCCGGCATTCTGTATGAGGATGTCGGCAAGGTGCGCCCCATCGGCATTGTCAAGAACCCGGGCATGGGCGGCGGTGTGGATCGCGGCCTGGACAACGAGGCCGGTGTGGTAGTGTCGCACGGCACGGAGACGACGTGGAATATGTCGGAGCACAACATCGAGGCCGGACACTATGTGTGGGCGAGCCCTATCCCGGCCAGCATCTACAACGGTCTGGAGCGTCAGCGCGCCATTGTGTCGGGCAAAATGAGCCGCAACAAGTGGCTGGCCAGCACGCACACGCTGCGCGACACCAATGTCACCGTCACGCAAGACTGCATTGCCATCTTCACGCAGCGTATGTTTTCGTATGACAACCAGGGCGGCAGCAACTCGCTGGACTTTGACGATACCACCACCGCACGCGCCGTCGAGCAACGGGTAACGCAGACGCTGCAAAGCGAGCTGTCGCTGGAGCCCATTATGCCGCTCTGGAACTTTGCTCACCTGCGCGCAGCGCTGGACTGGCTCGATGGATGGGCCGATCGCGCACAGAATGGAAGCGAGGCAGCCTTGGGCGACGACAACCGCGTGGTGCCCAACGGCATCGTCGACTACCTGGTGCGTTCGTACAACAATTTCCTGGACAACTCCAACATGCTGGCCAGTGCATACACGCGCGAGATCGGAGACGAGCCCATCCTGCAGTCGCACTACAAGCCCGAGCAGTTTTACAACAAGTCGTACACGAAGTTGAGCGTCATGTTGCGCTCCAAGATCGAGCAGGCGCTGGCCAAATCGCAAGCACGTGCACACGACTGGCTGAACCGCATGGTGATTGGAAAAGCGCTCACGGGCGCAGTGCCCGGACAAGCCTTTGACATTTTGCTGGGCATTGGCCACACGTAGATCAAAACAACATGTATTGAACAAACAGTCTTCAAGGAAGGGTGTGTGTGTATGTGGGTGGAAAAAATAAGTTGATAAAACAAAATTGACTAGACAATCTCTCTTTCATTAATTCCGTGAATCTACACTGCGCAGTGAGTGGTGGAAGCGCGTGAGGCCAAAGTGCATGCGTTTCGACACAAAGCAGTAGGAAAAGTACAGAATCGATGCGCACGTGAACCCGATGATATGTCCTGTGAATGCATGCCACACGCCGTAGTAGTTTCCCGACGCAATGGCTGCGGCGCCGCTGCGGTAGATGTTAATGGAGCCACCCGATACGGGAAAGGCGTAGCTGCATGCGAGGAAGAATCCTGCGGCGTTGCACACGGCCACCCACACCAAATCCATGTGCTTCTCCAGATGGCATTTGGCAATCACGCGCTGCACGCCCTGTTCATTTGTCACGTCGCGCACACTGTCCTCGCACTCCTTGTGTGCCAGCTTGGCCACGCCCCACATGTAAATGGAGCCGTAAATGAACGTCGCCACAGCCTCGGCCACGCGTATTTCGCCGCGGGTTGAGTTGGGGTCCACTTTCGGCCCGCCCACCTTGTCATAGTCACCGCTCTTCAAGTGCGTCACGCCCAGCGCAGCTGCAGATGCCACAATGCCAATCATGAGGATGATGATCATGTTGGCAAACTGCAGCACCGAGTGACGTGCACGCACGCGACCATGTAGCATATCGTCCAAGTACTGGTGAATGACGAGAAAAGGGTTGATTTGCACGCCCGGATAGTGATACGTGATGATGAACTCGCATAATGCACCCACAGACGCCACGTAGATGGAGTGCTGCAGTGTGTTGGCCGCAACGGTCAGCTGCGCAGCCTGCATGATGACACAAAAGAACAAGACGCCGATGAATGTGAAAACCCAGTGCTGCATGGCCTTTTCAAACGGCACGTGCATTTCCGACATGTTGCTGCAGCATCCCGACTCCCGCCCCGCATAGTCATCCTCCTCGTTGTCGGTCATTGGTTCCATGCTGTCGCGTCGGCCACGCATAGAGCCTGCAGTGCCTGCGTGTGCAGCAATGACTGGACCGGATGCGGATGGGCTACGGGAGTTGGAGCGGACTTCAAACGCAGCTGCGCGAGTTGTACGAGACATGGTAAAAAAAAAGAAAGGCGAGGGGAAGAAGGGAGATGGGCTTTGCAAACAGTACTTCAACGCGGGGATGGAAAAGTTATATACACATAATGTTTATTCGAGCGAAGGTTGTATCCATCTACTGATCGCTCTCGCGTGGCGCAGGCGTGCAAAACGGCTCGCGCTGCGTCTCCATGTGCGTAATACTCGAGTCAAGCCAGTGCTCTGGTTTCAGGTGCTTCACGCGCTCAAACGTGTCGCGCTTCTCAAAGCAGCTCAGCAGGAACTTATCGTCGTGCCACGCGTTTTTCACAAAACGGTTAAACACCTCCATGGAGTTGGAGTCGCCCCACATGCGAAAAGCGGCCATCAACTGCGGCGATTGCAGCTTGATGGAGCGCGATTTGACGCTCGCCTCTTTGTTGATGCGCGACTCGCGCACCACGCGGTGCATGAGCGTGAGCGAGTTGGCGTTGCGCACAATACGCTCCATGTCCGCCTCGACAATCGCGTGTGCGGCGCGCACAAAGTCACGAGAGAGGCGCACGTCGCTACCTTCATCGCGCAGCACATTGGCCGTGACGCGGCACTGTGCGGTGTGGTTCAAGAGCGTGAGATGCTCCGAATTGCGCACCATTTTGTGGTGGGCCATGAGGTTGCGCACGGCCGGCTTGAAACGGCGCTTCTTTGTCTCCAGCTTCACCTCCGTCTTGGGAGACACCTTGACTGCACCTTTGGCGATACGCTTCATCGACGTGGCCGAGTGCGCATGATGCGGCGTGTTTTTGAGACGAGCCATGGCGGAAGAGAGAGAGAGAGAGAGGAGCACAAGTGAATTTATGTGCAGCAGAAGCGCATAAACATCCAATTGGATTTGTGGGGATCCTTTGAAAAACACGCACGTCTTGTGTTCAGGCGATTACCAATCACTCCACTGCGTAACAGAAGCTACGAGAACATGCCGTTTTTTTAGTACGATGCCCGTCGTACTTATGAAACAATCGACTTTTTGACAAGTACGGCGAGCCCCCATAAGTACGATTTGGACAAGTACGGCTGCCATGTTTGTTCAACTTTTGTAGACTCATCATGGCAGCCGTACTTGTCCAAATCGTACTTATAGGGGCGCCCCGTACTTATGAAAAAGTGGGTTTTTGACAAGTACGACGCGCCCTCATAAGTACGATTTGGACAAGTACGGCCGCCATGCTTTTTTGCCATTGGCTGCCGTCATGGCAAGTATCGTGTTTGCAAGGTGGATCGTGTGCGTCTCGGGTGTTTGTACGCAGCGTCTTTCTCATTTAAAAGATGCAAACAAGGCATGAAATGTATATATGGCACTCTTCGTTGTGCGTTTGTATCTCCATCATCTGAATGACGACTCTGCTGCACCGTGTGATGGAAAGCATGCAATCGCGCAAGTCTCCCAGCCCTCAACGCGACCTCCGCCCAAAAGACATGGATAGCGACGACAACAACGACGGAGTAGCGGCGTCGTACCAGCAAAACATGCAGACCATACTCGATGACGACGACAATACGCGTGGACCGACTCACGACGAGGAAGAGGAAGAGGAGGAGAAGCAAGTGACTCGCCTACCGCAGGAGGAGCAAGAACAAGAGGAGAAGACTCCAGAGCGTGCTCGACCTGTAGCAGTGCCCCGCGCCATCGTGCCTGCGCGGCCCAGGCCGACGAGTGGCCCTCGTCCCGGTGCCAAAAGGCATGCCAAGGATGCGCGCAACCGTCTGCTGCGTCGTCCGGGCGAGACAAGCAACCAGGCGCGTTTGCGCAACATGTATGACTCGGGCTTTATTCGCAAGATCCGTGTGATCAGCGGTGTGCGTCAGATGAACACCAAAACCAAAATGCTGATCAAGCTCATGTACGAGGAGATGTACCGCGACGTGGTGCGCATTTGTTTGTCTCTCGCAGATCACAGTCGTAAGACGCTCAAGGTGCGTGATCTCGAGTATTGTGTCGGGTTGCGGCAGCGAATGGTGCACCAAGCAGTGTATTTCTCCTACGTGCCCAAGATCAAGAAAGAGGAACAGAGCAAGCCCAAGGAAACCGCTCCTACGCCTGCGCCTGCTGCGCATCAAACCGCTAAATCATTTCTCTTGTCCAGGGTGCAGCGTGTTTAGGTGCAGTGAGTTTTCGTGCATATCGCGCATGAGTTCGCGTTGGTTGCGTGCCAGCACGTTGGGACACAGGCCGCATGCGGGATTGTACGTGCGCGGGTCGCGCGTCATGAGATCAAATTGCACTTCGCCGTGCAGATGGCACATGGTTTTTGCAGGGTCCATGCTCAGGTAGCGCTGATAGCACGCCTCGTTGAACAGCACGAATTCCTTGATCAGGTCCGGGTGTGGTTGCTCCGTGCTGCCGGTTGCGGCCATGTTGCGCAGCGCCGCGCTGGCATCAAAGCACGCCTTGTGGTACAAGTAAAAATAGGCAAACAACCACCATTTCGCGTTCAACTGATCGCTCTGCTTGCGCGCCACATCCGAACTGGGCGCATTCAGTACATTGCGCGTGTAGTGCAGCACGCTGTTGTACACGGCGGCTGCGTACCGTATGCCGTCAATGACGCTGTTGTCGTGCGTCTTGTAGTCGGGCGTGATGGGGAACTTGGCGGCGCGCGCAATGCTGTCGTCTGGGATGCATGATCCACACACTTGCTCGTGCGTCTTCGGGTTGATGCCGCGTGGACACTCGGGGTGCGGCTCCTCGGCCGGCACCACTTTTGCGTGCTGCGGGCAGTAGACAAAGTCTGGATTGCTAGTGCGCCAGCTGTTGACGGCGTCCTGCTGCACCGAGTCTAATTGTGCATACAACACGTCGCCGCGCGTATTTCGCAGTGCCATCATGGCCATCACGACCGACGCCCAGCCCTGAATCGATTCCATAAACTCGGTGGGGTT
>Ga0164301_10000300_pt1 | contig 14014 bp, 10 predicted proteins | sample Whisoiple_231_MG_FD_109711 | JGI IMG/M metagenome (GOLD analysis project Ga0164301, IMG submission 109711) | Unamended control soil microbial communities from upstate New York, USA - Whitman soil sample_231_MG | ecosystem: Environmental > Terrestrial > Soil > Agricultural land ... | reverse complement strand
GGATGGTGGGTACTGCTGTTAGTCGGTCTCGCGGAATTGGCGATCGGGTTCTGGGCCGCCGGCTCGTGGAACGTGTCGGTCGCCGTGCTGGTGTCATGGGTCGCGGCAGGCGCGCTCATCCATGGCGTGGGCCAGATCGCGTCCGCCTTCGCCGTGCGCAAGGTTGGCCATGGTGTTGGCGCCCTCGACGGACAGCACGCGTCGTGAATCGCCTGGTGCGATGACTTCGCTACGTGCCGAAATCAGCCGGCTCGTGCCGCGTCGGCTCCTCAAGGGCACCGAAATACACCACCCGGCGGTGATCGACGAGGCGCGCAAACGCAACGCGAGTTTCCAGCTGCGGGTGGCCGACCAGATCACGGCATTCGCCGGATCGATGAGCTTTGTCTTCATTCATGCGGCGTTGTTCGCGGTGTGGATGTTGTTCTTCGAGCGCAGTCCGTGGCCGACGTTGACCCTGGTGGTGTCGCTCGAGGCGATCTTCTTGTCGACCTTCGTGATGATCGGCCAGAATCGGCAGGCGGCTTTCCAACAGGCGAAGGCCGATCACGACTTCGAGGCACAGGAACTGGAGCTCAAGACCAACACCGAGCTGACTCGGGAAATCCACAGGCTCACAGCCGAATTGCACAGGCGTCTTATGGGACCGGCGTCTGGTGATCACGCTCCCGCGTCTGCCACATAAGACGGCGATGGACTTCAAATGCCAGGCAGAGTTCGGCGACATCGCGCGGACGCGACAATGAGCGACCAGTACGTTGCTCAATCCGATGTAACCGATACCGCACTGTGTTGGGGTGACAGAACAGCAATTTGCCCACCACGCGAAGTGATCCGTCGTTCTCGACCCAGACCCTGAACGTGTCGAAGAGAATGTCACGCTCATTGTGAGCAAGCTCTGCGAAGCACTCCAGCGTTGGCGTCACGAGTTTGACCATCAACTCTGGCGCACTGACCGCTGCAGTGGCGAGTATCGAGCCGTCAAACTGTGTCACTCGCAGTCCCGGGTCCGGCCTGCCGCGCAGGGTGATCCTGGCGTATCGAAGCGCCTGGGCGGTTTCGCGCAGGTCGTTGAAGCGCGCGCTCACCCCGACCCGCGTCGTCGCTATGCGGGACACGAGCGCCAACACACTCGCGAGATGTTTGTCAGTCTTGACGTGCACGATCCCAACCTGCAGATCGGGAAGCATCCGCCACGCGGAGAACACATCCAGGCTCCGCAGCTTCGATTCGACTTCCGGCAGGGCCTCCATGCCGATCTCGGCGATTTCGGCGGCGATGACGATATACGGTCCCTCGGTGGGCAGCCGGAGGTAGTCGGCCGCTTCCCAAACGCTCCACTGTTCGAACAGCCGTCCACGCAGGACCGAGTCGATGAGAACCGAGCGCTCGGACTCCTCGCTGAGTACCCGGCGTGCCTTCTCCTCCCGATATGCGCCAGCCATCGCATCCGTGTAAATATCTTGGGCAGCAGACACTTTCGCGGTCAGTACGCGCATTGCGTCGCCGTTGATGTGGTTGTGCATCGCAGATTCCGTCATCACCGCGTCCCACACACAACGGAATCCGACGCGGTATGCCTCCATCAACGATGTGAGCGGCACGCCGTCCCCGGCGCGCTGAATTCCCAGCTCCGCCGCGGCGGTTGGATCGAACGCCGAATCGTCGGCAATCGCGCTGAAGATCGGCCGCATGTTCCCGGCGCACCCACTGACGATCACCTCGAACGGCACTGGTGTCGTCGCCCGGTACAGCCTCACTTCCCGGGTGATTGCACGGGCAAGCACCGGCGCAAGCTCATCGGTTCGCCGGTAGAGAGCTTCCGCGATCTCCGCGATCTGCTGGTGCACCACGTCGCTATGCATGCGCGGAACGTTAAGCACAACCGCCACCTGGGGATTGTTCCCGGAGGACAAAGTATGCCATCGTCGTTGTCCCTCGCGATCGTGCTACGCCGAGTCCCGCCTGAGAACTGCGGCGCCATACCAATGGCACACCAGCAAGGCGAGTTCTACAGCGAGCCGATCCTCTGCGATCGGGCGACCGCGCCGGGCTTCCGCACGCCCGACGCGGTATTTCACCGTGTTGAAGTGCATGGCGAGTTGTTCGGCCGCCAACTTGTAACTGCTGCCGCAGCCCAGGAATACCCGCAGCGTCTCACGCAATCGCTCGTCGTTGTCGCTATCGGCCGCCAGGTCACCGAGCACATCGTCAACCCATTCGCGTACGTAGCCGACATCATCGCCGAGGAGCGCTGCGATGGACAGGCCGGGGTCGCTGGCGGAAATCACCAAGCGCTCGTGCCGACCGCTCGCCATCGCGACGGCGCGCGCCCCCTGTGCTGCGCGGTGCGACCGGCGGAACCCCTCGACGCCGGACGTCATCGTCCCGATCGCCAGACTCGGGCCGTCCCCTTGCTTCTGGGCGTAGGCGCACACTCTGGCCGTGGCGTCGGACGGTTCCGCACGGAACGGCAGCCATCCGTATCCGCACATCCGGTCGGCCGCGACGAACAATGGGTTTGCGTCGGCCCCTGCGGCCTCGGCGAGTTCCCGGACAAACCGCTGCAACGAGGCGAGTTCGTCGCCTTCGGTGCTCTCGTCGGGGCACCAAGTGATCACCGCCAGGTGGTGCCATCGCAGCGGGTAGCGGATCGATGTGCTCGATGCGTCCGCATCGACGGCCTTGTTCGCGGCCAGTACTTCTTGAACCCGCACGGCTCGAAGGCTGTTCTGATTCTCCAGCCAGCGTTCCCGCTCGTCTTCATACACCGCGACGACCTGCTGCGAGATCCAGTCGATGTATTCGAACAGGGTGCGGGTGATCGCCTCGACGACGGTGAACCTGACCGATTCGGGGATATCGATCGCGCGCACCTCGGCGAAAACGATCTCGTTCATCTGGCGCTGACCGAGACGATAGGCGCGGACCAGCGCGTTCACCGGGACGCCGTGTTGGGCGAGCCGGCGCGCATACTCCAGTGCTGCCGTGGGCGATTCCACCCGCTCGACGGCGATGTCGTAGCGCAGGGCGCGCAGGATGGTGTCCACGTTTCCCTCGACGCTGGAGCCGAGCAGCTCCATGACCCGCGCATCGCCGCGCAGCTCGGGGATCTGCTCCTCCAACAGACTCTGAATGCCAGACGACAGCGCCGCCAGCCGCTCGTGCAGCCGGTCGGCGGTCTCGGCGACGTAGCGGCTCATGTCGACGTCATCGTCGCGACGCCGGGTGGTCACCTCATGACAGTAGATCGTCGCGCCCCCGATAACCGGCGATTTGCAGGGCCTACAGGTTGTTGGCAGGCAACAAAGCCCTGGTCGATTGTTATCGGTTCGCGACTGTGCCGTGGATCGCCCGATTCCTATCGTTATCGCCACTCAACCCCGAACGAGGAGCGCATATGAACCTATCGGCACTTCCCGATCAACGCGCCGCGGAGGACCCACTGCGCAGCGCCGTCGCCGATGACAAAACCGATCTGGACAACGCCCAGTTCCTCGCCGCCGTGCAGCGCGCTGCGGCGTCGTTGCGCGGCCATGGGGTGACGGCCGGCGACGTCGTCGCCATCATGCTGCCCAACGCCGCCAGCTTCGTCGTGGCGATGTTCGCAGCGTGGCGCTTGGGCGCGGCGGTCACGCCGATCAACCCGTCGCTACGACCTGCGGAGGTCACCTACCAGATCTCCGACGCCGGCGCCAAGGTCCTGATCGTCGAGCAGACCCCGGAGTTCGACACAGGTGTGGCGGTAGTCGATACAGACCAGCTCGACGACGGAGAGGCAACGGCCGAAGCCGATGCGCCTCACGTGGGCGACGACGCGCTGGCCCTGCTGATCTACACCAGCGGGACGACCGGTCGGCCGAAGGGCGTGATGCTCGATCACGCCAACCTCGATGCGATGTGCAACGGGGTGATCGACGCGTTCAAGCTGACCGGTGCCGATCACAGCCTGCTGATACTGCCGCTGTTCCACGTCAATGGAATAGTCGTCGGGACTCTCTCACCGCTGCTGGCAGGCGGCAGAGCGACCGTGGCGGGCCGGTTCAGGCCCGAGTCGTTCTTCGACCGGATCGAGCAGAGCCGCCCCACGTACTTCTCCGCAGTACCAACCATTTACACGATGCTGTGCGGCTTACCCGCAAGCGTGAAACCGGACACCTCGTCGGTGCGCTTCGCCATCTGTGGGGCGGCGCCGGCCAGCGTCGAATTGCTGGAGGCGTTCGAATCCCGTTACGGCATCCCGATCATCGAAGGGTACGGGTTGTCGGAGGGATCCTGCGCCAGCACGGTTAATCCGTTGGACGGCGAGCGCAAGCCCGGCACGGTGGGACTTCCCGTGCCGGGTCAGACGATCCGCATCGTCGACACGGCTGGCCGTCGGGTGCCCGACGGCCAGCCCGGCGAGGTTGTGATCAAGGGCCCCAACGTGATGCGCGGCTACCTAAACCGGCCCGAGGAGACGGCCAAGACGGTCGTCGACGGCTGGTTGCACACCGGGGACGTCGGCCGGCTGGACGAGGACGGCTATCTCGTTCTGGTCGACCGCGCAAAGGACATGATCATCCGCGGCGGCGAAAACATCTACCCCCGCGAGATCGAGGCGATCGTTCACCAGTTGCCCCAGATCGCCGAGGCCGCCGTCGTCGGAAGGGCCAACGCGCTTTACGGCGAAGAGCCAGTGCTGTACGTGTCGCTGCATCCCCGACAGACGCTCGACACCGACGCCATCCGCGCGCACCTCAGCGAGTCGTTGTCGAAATACAAACTGCCGGTGGAGATCACGATCATGAATGACCTCCCCAAGAACGCGGTCGGCAAAATCGACAAGCCGACGCTGCGTAAACGACCTGTCGAGACACGTTGAAAAACAAGCCCATCACACAGCAGAGGAGCATCAATCATGGGATTCACCAAGCCGGACTTGCCCGACGTCGATCCGGACACCTTCATGCAGAAACCGCTCATGGAGCGGATGCGGATCCTCGCCACCGACTGGGTGGACAACGGATTCGGCTCACCAAAAATGGTCCACACCATCTACATCGCGAAGCTCGTCTTGTTATACGCGCTCGGCGGCATCCTGGTGGCGACGTTGACGTCCGGGCTTCCGTTCCTTCATGTTTCGCAGTGGTGGAACCAGCCCATCGTCTATGAGAAGGCCGTTCTGTGGACTGTCCTACTGGAACTGATCGGCGTTGCCGGATCGTGGGGCCCGCTGGCAGGCAAGATCAAGCCGATGACAGGCGGCATCCTGTTCTGGGCGCGCCCGGGCACCATCCGGCTACGGCCGTGGAAGTGGGTGCCGCTAACCGGGGGCGACCGACGGACCTGGTTTGACGTCGGCCTGTACATCGTGCTGATGATCAGCGTCGCCGTCCCCCTATTTGCGCCTGGGGTACACAGCGATTCACTCTCGGCCGCGATGCCCGGCAACACGTCCGGGCTGGTCAATCCCGCGCTGCTGATCGCCCCGATCGTGCTGCTCGTGGTCATGGGATTGCGGGACAAGATCGTCTTCCTCGCGGCGCGAGGTGAGCAGTATCTCCCCGCCCTGATCATCTTCGCCGCATTCGGTTTCGTCGATATGATCATCGCGTTGAAGCTGCTGATCGTGGTGGTGTGGGTCGGCGCGGGGGTGTCGAAGCTGGGGCTGCACTTCACCAACGTCATCCCGCCGATGGTCAGCAACAGCCCGTTCATTCCGTTCAAGTGGCTGAAGCGGGCGCACTACCGGAACTTCCCCAACGACCTTCGCCCGTCACACCTCGCCTCGTTCATGGCGCACGGGCCCGGCAGCGTGGTGGAGATCCTCGCGCCGCTGACCCTGCTGTTCTCGACGAACAAGTGGGTGACGCTGGTCGCCGTGGCGATCATGGTGTGCTTCCACCTGTTCATCATCTCGACGTTCCCGCTCGCGGTTCCACTGGAATGGAACGTGCTGTTCGCCTACGCGACCCTTTTCCTGTTCTGGGGCTTCCCGGCGTGGAACGGTTACGCGGTATGGGATATGTCCTCGGTCTGGCTGACGGTCGTTGTTGTCGCGGCGCTCCTGTTCTATCCGATCCTGGGCAACTTCAGGCCGGACAAGGTGTCGTTCCTGCCGTCGATGCGGCAGTACGCCGGCAACTGGGCATCCGCGGTGTGGGCCTTCGCCCCCGGCGCCGAGGCCAAGCTCAACAAGGTGACCCGCACCGCCAAAAACCAGGTCGACCAGTTCGTCGATTTCGGTTACGAGCCGCAGTGGGCCGATGTCACGATGCAACGGGTGATCTCGTGGCGCACCTTGCACAGCCAGGGCCGGGGCCTGTTCTCGGTGCTGCTGAAGACCCTGCCGGACATCGACAGCCGCTCGGTTCGTGAGGGCGAGTTCGTCTGCAACTCATTGATCGGATTCAACTTCGGTGACGGCCACCTACACGACGAAGACATGATCGCGGCTGTGCAGCGTGAAGCGGCGTTCGAGCCCGGCGAGTTGGTGGTCGTTTGGGTCGAATCGCAGGCCTGGGGCAGTCATGTCCAGCACTACAAGGTGATTGACGCGGCCCTGGGCGTGATCGAGCGCGGCACCTGGAAGGTCACCGACGCCGTCGCTGAGCAGCCGTGGCTGCCCAACGGCCCGATCCCGACAGAGGTCACATGGTCGCTCACGGCCAAGAGGTCGGCAGTGATCCGCGACGAGGAGGATCACGATCACGGGGCAATGGCGTGACGAGCACCCGAAGCCGAGCGCGAGTGAGGATCGCAGCAAGGAACGAGCGAGGACCGCAGCGAGTGGGAGGCGAGGCATGAGCAACGCGATCGTCGTGGGGGCCGGGCCGAACGGCCTGGCCGCCGGGGTCGCCCTCGCCAAGGCCGGCCTCCAGGTCACCGTTCTGGAGGCCGCCGACGAAATCGGGGGTGGCACGCGCAGCAGCGAGGCGATCATTCCCGGCCTGCTGCACGACCACTGCTCGGCGATCCATCCGATGGCCGTCGGCTCGCAGTTCCTCGCCGGCCTGGGTCTCGATCGTTACGGCTTGTCTTGGCGCCTCCCGGAAATTGACTGCGTCCACCCGCTCGACGGGGGTAGCGCGGGCGTGTTGTACCGCTCGGTCGAGGCCACGGCCGACGGGTTGGGCGCCGATGGTGCCCGGTGGCGCCGCCTGTTCGGCAAGACGTCGGCCAGTTTCGATGCGCTGGCCGAGGACATCATGGGTCCGCTGCTGAGGGTGCCGCATCATCCGTTGACGCTGGCCCGCTTCGGCGCCCCCACCGCACTGCCCGCATCCACCCTCGCCCGGTGGTTTCGCAGCGCGGAAGCTCGGGCATTGTTCGGAGGCGTTGCGGCGCACGCCTTTCGGCCGCTGCACTACCCCATGACATCGGCGATCGGCCTAGGCATTCTCACCGCGGGACATCGCCACGGATGGCCGGTGGCGGCGGGCGGTTCACAGTCGATCACCAACGCGTTGGCCGCGCTGCTTTCCGACCTCGGCGGCAAGATCGAAACGGGCACGCGGATCGAGACGGCCTCGCAGTTGCCGCCCGCCGATGTGACGATGTTCGATCTCGCGCCCGAAGCCGTCGCCCGCATCCTCGGCGACCGCCTGCCGCGCCGAATCGCCGGCGCCTTTCGACGGTTCAGGCAGGGGCCTGGCGCTTTCAAGGTGGACTTCGCGGTGGAAGGTGGCGTCCCGTGGATCAACCCGGCGGCGCGGCGCGCCGGGACCGTACACGTGGTCGGCAGCTTCACCGAACTCGCCGCTACCGAACGCGATATCCACGCCGGACGCATGCCCGAGCGGCCGTTCGTGTTGGTCGGGCAACAATACCTGGCCGACCCGCAGCGCTCCGTTGGCAACGTGCATCCGGTGTGGACGTACGCCCATGTGCCCAACGGCTATTCGGGTGACGCGACAGCGGCGATCGTCAACCAGATCGAGCGCTTCGCGCCCGGCTTCCGCGAACGGATCGTCGGACAGACGGTACGAACCACCAAACAAATGTCGCTCTACAACCCGAATTACGTCGGCGGCGACATCATGACCGGTTCGAAAGACATCCGCCAGTTGGCGTTTGGACCGCGGATCACCTTGTCGCCGTATCGAATTGGATTGCGCGGGATGTACATCTGCTCGGCGGCAACACCGCCGGGACCTGGTGCGCACGGAATGTGCGGCGCCAACGCAGCCGAGGCTGCGCTCAATGAGCTCGACCGACGCTGAACTGGAGACAGGAGATCATGACAAACATTCTCGAAACGGAACCGCTCGCATCGACCGAAGCCGTGTCACCGAAGCTGGCCGGCCGCGTCGCGTTCGTCACCGGCGGCACACGTGGTATCGGCGCCGCGATCGCGCGCAGCCTCGCCAATCAGGGCGCCACGGTAGCGGTCGGCTACGGCCGAAACCGGGACAGCGCCGACAGATTCGTCGCCGACCTATTGGGAACAACAACACGGCGCCACGGCGCCTCGGCCTCCGCCCACCGCGGCAACGTCGGCTCCGCCGGCGATTGTCGCCGCACTATCGCAGAGGTGATCGACACGCACGGCAGGCTGGACATCCTGGTGAACAACGCCGGTATCACGATAGACAAGACCGTGGCCGCGATGACCGAAGACGATTGGTACAACGTCCTCGCGGTGAATCTTTCGGGCGCGTTCTTCTTGTCCCAGGCGGCGTTGGAGCACATGGTTTCGCGAGGAACTGGGCGGATCGTCAACGTTTCCTCGGTCGTCGGTGAGACCGGCAATATCGGCCAGGCAAACTATGCGGCATCCAAGTCGGGACTGTTCGGGTTGACCAAGACGCTGGCGAAGGAAGCCGCGTACATGCTCGCCAAGTCGGGCAAGCGCAGCGACGACAGCATCGGCATCACCGTCAACACGGTTACCCCCGGGTTGATCACGACGGATATGACCACCGCAATACCCGACAAGGTGATGGAGAAGCTAACCAGCCAGATTCCCGTCGGCCGCGCCGGCAGGCCCGAGGAAGTCGCGCGGGTCGTCCACTTCCTGGCCGCCGACGCCTCTTCGTACATAACCGGACAGGTGTGGAGCGTCAACGGTGGCATGGACATGTAACCGCGAGCAGCCGATCCGCACGGGATTCCCTCAAGCGCTCGACTGCAGAACTCGGCAACCGCACGGCGTCGAACCCGGCGCCGTGGCCGAGCTGATCAAACAGTTGCCGGTGGTCGAATTTCCGTGCAGACATGCGATTTACACCGAAGGAGAGCCCGGCGACCGGCTGTACATCATCGCTTCGGGAAAGGTAAAGCTCACCCGTCGCTGCCCCAACGGCCGCGCTAGGCTGCTGACTGTCGTCGGCCCTCCCGACATGTTCGGTGCCGTATCGACATTGGACGCGGGACCACGCACGGCCAGCGCGGCGACCATCACCCCTGTGCGCGCGGCATCGATGGATCGCGACGCGATACGCGCCTGGATCACCAAGTGCCCCGAGAGCGGCGAACTGCTGTTGCGGCTGCTGGCCCGCCAGCTGCGCCGCAACGACGCCGATCTAACGGAATTGATCTCTACGGACGGGCCAGGTCGTGTCGCCAGGCAGCTGTTGGCACTCGCTCAGCGGTTCGGCACATACGAAGACGGCGAGCTGCGGGTGACCCCTGACCTAACACAGGAGGAGATCGCGCAAATGATCGGGTCGTCGCGAGAAACCGTCAACAAGACGTTGGCCTCTTTTGCCCACCGCGGCTGGATCGAGATCGACGGCAAGAGCGTGCTGATTCGCGAACCAAAGCGGCTAGCAGAGCGATTTCGCTAGTAGTAACAGGAGGAATGATCAAAATGTCCAACGAGACAACGGAAAAACAGGAATTCGGATCGCACGTCGCGGAGCACGCGACCGTCGAACACCGCCATGCCGAGGAGCATGCGGCGCTGTACGGCAGGCATCTGGCCGCGTACGAGAGGCTCTACGCGCGGCACCGCGGAGAGCACGTGCGCCTAGCGGAGAGTCACATCGCCGATCACGAACGAACAGCCAGTGCTTTGGTGGCGCGGCGGGTGGCGGCGTCCGGACGGCACGCCGGGCAGCACCTGGGGATGGCGATCCGCCACGCGTCCCAACTCACCTGGCTGACCGTGCGACACGCCGCCGAGCGTGTTGATTTGGACCGCCGTCATGCGACGGAGCTCATCACCCAAGAGCGTCGGCACGCGCGGGAAGATCTGCGCTGAGCGCGATCACCCGTTAACGAGCCTTGTGACGGCGACCCGCGCGGCGTCAGCAACGCGGTGGCGAGGCGCGCAACGCTGCGTTGTCGTCGGTGAATGCGGTTGCGGCAATTCGAAAATCGCCGTGCCATCGATTGCCCCAAGGGGCACGCCCGGGATCCGCTCAGTAGTTGTTGCAGCTGTTGGCGATCTGCTCGACCAGGCCAACGTAGCTCTGAGTCCCTGGAACGCTCTGCATCTGCTGAGCCATCTGCTGGCGCTGATTCACCGGCGAGCCAAAGAAAGTCCGCACCCAAGCCTGCGCCGCCGGGGATGCGTTGAACTGCTGGGCTGTTTCCGGCGATAGCGCGTTGAGCGCCGCCACCGCCTGCGAGTATGTGCATGTTGTGTTGATGGCCGCGTCTAGGGGATCTGCGAACGCGAACCCGGCGCCAGCGGTCAACGACAACGCCAGACCACCAACCGCAACTGCCATTCTTGTCGCCAATAGCGTGGCCATTTTCTTACACCTCGCAACTAACGTGCCGTCCAGCGCTGGGTGACGACAATCACCGCAGCGGATTCCGTCTCGAATCGAGGCTAGCAGGCCTCGTGCGCTATGCAAACAAATCGTTACACCCGAACGGAATTTGTTCATTTGCCGGCAACTCAAACTGGATCTTCCACACCACATTCGACGATGGTTCCAGCCACGATGCTCCATGAACGACAAACATGAGTTTGTCGTAAACCAGCGCAATGACCAAGACCCACATGAACGTTCAGTGCATCGTCGGCCACGCTCGCGGAACTCTGGCGGGTACTTGCATGGCCCTGTCGCCAGAAAGCGGGAAGCCTCACCCTGACGGCGATGATCGGTCCATTGGGTACGGCGGAAGTTCCCGGCCGCGCCCCACACGTCGCGAACGCGTGAGTGACGCCAACGGAATTCCAATGCACCGCAACATTCTCCGGCCCGGGATCGTCGGAGTTGGGGCTTCGCGATCACGACAGCGATTGACGCCTTGGGCCTGGGCGGCTTGACGAGGACCCGCTACGGCGGCTCGCGGATCGATGGACTACGCCATGGGCTTTTCTGCTTCTTCGTGAACGCCCGTCTTGGTGCGGCTGTCGGCCTCGAGGATTCGATCGAGGAACGTCATCGGCAACTGCGGCATCGCGGGGTCAGACCTGCCCATCTGCTGGTCGTTTCGGATTTCTGCGATGAGCGACACGAGTTGTTCGCCGCCGTCGAGCGGGAACCGAACCATGTCGAGGTCGGCGCACCGCGCGAGGACAGCACCGAAAAGTTGCTTGGCCTCCGCGGTCCGCCCGGCCGCCAATAGGCATTCGGTAAGTAGGCGCTCGGCCCGTAGCGATGCGCGATGCCTGCCGCGACCCTTCAGGCGATCGATCCATTCCTGTGCCCAGCGACAGGCAACGTCGTCCTGCTCGCGGGATTCTTTGATGAGCAATCGGATTGCGGTTTCCTCCTCGAGCTGCGCGGTTATCTCGTCGATCCCGTCCACCGGCCGTCGGCGGTGCGCAAACTCAACTGGCGGACTGACGACCGGTCGGCTCGGTAACCCGCGAATCACCCGCTCGTTCTCGACGCTGGCGAGTAATCGCGGTCTAGACAGTCGTTCGGCGATGTCGGCAGCCTGATCAAGGTACGCCGCCGCGGCGGCCCGCTCGCCGCGCAGCACCGCCAGGCGCGCACCGACGACGAACCGGGCGTTGATCATGTCGACGATGCCTTCCTCGGCGCCGAGCTTGAAACTCTCGGCGAGCAATCGCTGGGCCTCGTCGGTCCCTCCGCGCTCGTAAAGCAACTCCGCCAGCAGCGCACCGGCAAGTCGGGCACCCTGCCCATGTGCGGCCCCCGACTTGCATGCCACCTGCCGCGCAGCGCGGAAACATTGCTCGGCGCGCGCCAGATCCAGCTGCTCGAACGCGGCGATTCCATCCAGCGCATGTCCATACATCACGGTGTACGGCCCGCTGTTTTGCCGGTGGTACGGGCTCGCCCACGTCTGCCAGCGACGTGCTGCATCGAAATCGAATCGGGCGATCGCGGCGAACGTCGCAGCGTTCACCGCCACCGATACCACGAAGGGCAGCAATGTGTCTGGCCGGGACAGGCATTCGCCGACCAGGTCGTCGATGCCGTCGGCTCGATCGGTCATCCCCCGCACCACCGCCTCCACGACGCGGGCTTCTGCCCACAGATCCGCAACGTCGGTGCCGGAGCCCTTCATCGTTTCCAATGCACCGTCGACCCGTTCGAGCGCCGCGTACGCGAGACTTGTCCGACCTAGCAGCACGTAGGCCCACGACAAAATCATCTGCAGTTTCAGACTGGACACCACCGCCTCGGACGGCAGCTTTTCAACAAGGCCGAGGAGGGTCGACATCTGCGACTGCTCGAGCAACGCCGGGCCGTCGGTCTCGACGAGTTCGACCGCCCGCGGGGCGTCGCCCGCGGCCAGGGCGTGGTCGACCGCCTCAACGACCCTGTGGTGGTTGGCAAACCATTCCGACGCGGTACGGTGCAGCGGTGTTGTCAGCTCCGGGTGGTCACGATCGAGGCGTCGCCGCAGGAACTCGGCGAATAGGTCTTGATACCGGAACCAATCGCCATTGTCATCGAGCCTGCGCAGGAACAGGTCACGTGTCTCGACCTCCTCGAGCATGGCTTGCCCGCGCGCCTCGCCGCTGAGCGCGGACGCCAGCGATCCACAGATCCGCTCGGTGATCGAGGTCGTCAACAGGAATCGCAGCATCTCGGGTTCCAGTGCGCCCAAGACGTTCTCGGCGAGGAATTCCGCGATGGCATGATGCCGGCCGGAGATGTTGCTGATCAGCTCGGCCGGAGTATCGGCCCCCCGCAGTGAGAGCGACGCCAACTGCAGGGCAGCGACCCAGCCATCCGTCGAGTTGCGCAGGTCGATGACATCATCGTCATGCAGGTCCAACCCGGCAACGTCAACCAGAAACGACCGTGCCTCCGTCTCGTCGAAACACAGTGCGCCGATGTCGATTTCGATGAGCTCATCGCGGACCAGCATGCGGCTCAGTGGCAGGCCAGACCGTGTTCGGCTGGTGACCACGACCTGCAAGTTGTCACAGCAGTGCTCGAGCAAGAAATCCATCGAACCTATGACGGCGGCAGCGGTGACCCGATGCCAATCGTCGACGATGACAGCGAGAGGCTCGTCACGCTCGGCGATCTCATTGATCAGCGACGTCAGAACATACTGTTCGGCGTCTTCCCCGCGCTCTTCGAGTACATCCCCGAGATGGCCGGCAACGTCGGGATCTGCTCGCCGGATCGCTTCCACCAGGTTGGCGAGAAACCACCCGACGTTGTTGTCGTTGTCATCGACAGCCAACCACGCCACCGTCACCCCATCGCGCGCCAGTTCCTCTCCCCACTGCGCGGCGACCGTCGTCTTTCCATAGCCGGCCGGCGCGTGAATCACCGTCAGCCGCCGCCGTTCTCCCGCGCGTAGCGCATCGATCAACCGGTGCCGAAGGACCTGCGCCCGTGGACGACGCGGAGGACGAAACTTGGTAGCCGGGGTCGGCGGCGCCGTCGCCGGACCGAGGGAGGTACGTCGACGAGTCCCAGGCGTGAGCGGCCCCACTCCCGCCAGCAATAAGTCCTCGCCTGGATCCACGCGAAGTGCCATCTCATCCACACCCAAGCCGATCCGACGCCCGATCTCGCAGAGCTCCGCACCGAACTCGCCCGCCGAAGAAGGACGCTCCGCCGGATCGCGCGCCATCGCGCGCTCGACGGCACGAGACAACGCATCGGGAATGTCGACCTTGCCCAGATCCGGCACAGGC
>Ga0164301_10000299_pt1 | contig 14022 bp, 6 predicted proteins | sample Whisoiple_231_MG_FD_109711 | JGI IMG/M metagenome (GOLD analysis project Ga0164301, IMG submission 109711) | Unamended control soil microbial communities from upstate New York, USA - Whitman soil sample_231_MG | ecosystem: Environmental > Terrestrial > Soil > Agricultural land ... | reverse complement strand
GGGATGCGCCGCAAGGATTTCGCGCCGCCGCTCGATATGCGAGCGATCAGCGGAGGTTGCTTCCGATATATCCATCGGACGATTCATCAAGCCAGTCCTCGCGTCAGTGTTTCGCTGTTCCCGCCCGCACTGCTCGCCGCCAGCTCTTTGGTAGTCCCGGCCGGTGCGACGAGCTGCTTTTCGTACACGCGGTGGATCTTGTCCACCTGCGCCCCGCCGAGCTCGATCGGCCGGCGCATGGCCGTATTATCCTCCAAAATCCAGCCGAATTCTATCTGTTCCAGGCGGTAGACGCGGTACAAGTGTCGCATCCTGTCGACGAGGGCGAGAATGATCGCACCGCCCGTCCCGCTGCGCTGGAATTTCTTGCGAATGCCGAACAGCGCCATGCGGGCTGTCCTGAACTCCGCTTTCCGAATGCGCCCAATCAAACGAAGGCCATATGGGAAGAGCCGGCCCTTCAGGTCGCGCGTCATCTCGTGGAGGTTCGGTATGCCGATGCCGAAGGCCGCGGGCTCGCCGTCTAGTTCGAAGACGAAACCGAAATCCTCGGGCATGACATATTTGAGCGCGTCGGCAGTCGAGACGAGCTCGTCGACGGTGAGTGGCACGAATCCCCAGTTGCCGGTCCACGCATCGTTAAAAATCTCGGTGAGAACGGCGGCTTCGCCCCGAATGTCCTTTAGCCTGAGCGGCCGGATTTTCAGGCGCTCGCGCCACTCCGGGCGGCTTGAGACTCCAGAGTCTTTGGCGTCGGAGGGGGCGGGGCGGTAGCGATACGAGATGAGGTCTCTCGCCTTCACATACCCGCATTCCTGAATGAGGCGCGACAGGTAGGGCGGGTGCCAGGGCATGAACATCATTGGCACCGCGTCGAAGCCCTGGACCAGAAGGCCCGTCTCGCTGTTCACGGAAGGCGAGAACGGACCATGGATCATCGCCGCACCCCGCTCGCGCAGCCATGTTTCCGCCGCGCCGGTAAGGGCGGCGACGACTTCGCGATCCTCGATCGTATCGAGCGAGCCGAATTGCGCCCGCGACGCACCCACCGGCGTGATCTCCGGCCGATAAATCTGCGCGGCAATCCGCCCGACGAGCTTACCTTTCTTGCGCGCCAGCCAAGCCGTGGAGGTGACCTCCTTGAAGTGCGGATTGAGCCAGTGCGCGTAAAGGGTCCACCGCTCCGCATCCAGAGGCGGGGCGAAACCCGGCTGACCTTCATAGAGTATGCGAGGCAGCCGGCAGAACGCCAGGAACGAGGCGAGACCCGAGACCGGCATAACATCGATTGCGGACATCGGCGCGCCCTAGCAGCGATCCATGACCCGAAAAAGGCGGGAGTCGAATCGCTCCAAACGATGTCGCGGCTCAAAGGGCGACGCTGGCCACCTGTACTGGCGCGTCGGCAACAACGACCGGCCGGCTCCCCAACGTGGCGATCACCTTCCGGATTTCCTCTTCCGTGTGACTCGCCGAAATGAAGAACCGGAGCCGCGGCTGGTCCTTTGGAACCCCGATCTGCACGATAGGCGGACAATAGAAGCCATGCTCGAGCAGATGTTGGGAGGCGAGCATCGTCTCACGGCTCGATCCGAATAGGATGGGCACAACGCCGCGGCCGATCGCCGGGCCGGTGTCGAGCCCGGCTTCGTGCGCACATTGCCGGAACCGCTCGGCATTCTGGGCCAGTCGGTCAATCCGCCAGGTCTCTTCCTGCATGAGTTGCAGCGCAGCGCGCGCGGCGGCGGTGATCACAGGTGACAACCCGACGCTGTAGACGAAGCCAGGCAGCGTGTAGCGCAACCATTCGGTGATGCTGCGTTTGGCGGCAATGAACCCGCCACATGATGCAAGCGTCTTTGACAGCGTACCGATGATCAGATCCACGCGGTTCGGGTCGACGCCGGCATGTTCGCAGATGCCGCGGCCGGTGGCGCCGAGAACGCCAAGGGAATGTGCTTCGTCAACAAGCAGCCAGGCCTGATGGCGGTCCTTGATCTCCACGATGCGCGGCAGATCCGCGATATCGCCGTCCATACTGTAGAGGGCTTCTACGACAATCAGCACGTTGCGGTAGTTCTCGCGGTTATTTGCGAGGAGTTCGTCGAGATGATCCAGATCGTTATGGCGGAAGACGACGACTTCCGCGCCCGAACTCTTGGCCGCGCTGACAATGCTGTTGTGCGAGAGCTCGTCGATGAAAAGCGCATCCCGCCCAGCCATCAAATGCGTGATCGTGGTCAGATTCGTCAGATATCCCGAGACGAGCGACAGTGCCGTCTCAGTGCCGAGGAATGATGCAATCTCCTCCTCGAAAAGCTGATGGGTCGAGCGTTCACCTCCGACAAGTCGTGAAGCGAGGGCGCCGACACCGAGGCTCTCGAGTGCTGCGGCGGCGTCGGCCTTCACTTTGGGATGGTTCGCCAGACCGAGATAATCGTAGTTCGCGAAGCTGACGAAATGATCGCCGCGACGTTCTGCTTCCTGACCAAGGCGGTCGATCGGCGCGAAAAACGGATTGCCGAAATCGAGGACGGCTTTCCCGGCCAATCGAAAGCGCTTTGAAGCGTAGTCGCTGAGACTGTTGTGTCGGGCCACGCAGAAAGGGTTCCGGTTGAAGATCGAGCCGAGACGATATTGTCGAATGGTTTGGACCCTTAGCTCAATTGCCGTGGCGATGCCAGCGAAACAGGGGCTCGGGCACCGCCGATCGAATGGAATCCACGGCCGAGTGGCGGACGCGCAACGGCGATTCAAATTCTTGCGCTAAGCAAATGTTATGGCGCGTATTTTGTATGTCAGGGCAATGAGTTCCTGTGCCTGCCCTACCCTGCGTGGAAAAGATTAGGGCCGAGCTTCGCAACGAAGCGCAGGGGCACCGCGTTGTCAGATTCGAAAGCAATTGCCGAGGCATTCGTAGGACATGGGTCAACTCGACATTCTGCAGCCGTCCAGGCCGATCGTAGCGGCCAATAGAGGTCCCAAGTACGGCCGGCTGGTTGTGGTTTCCAATCGAGTTCCCGTTCCCACTGCCAGCGGGGTGCCGGCCGCCGGCGGACTGGCCGTGGCCCTGGATGCAGCTCTAAAGGCCCGCGGGGGACTCTGGTTCGGCTGGTCCGGCAAGACCAACGACATGCCGGAATCGGCCACATCGCTTCGTACCTATGGGCCGGTGAGCTACGCCGTCGCCGACTTGAGCCGCCGCGACCTGGAAGAGTTCTATCACGGCTTCGCCAACCGGGCGCTTTGGCCGATCTGCCACTACCGGTTGGACCTTGCTGAATATTCGGCGCAGCACACGGCCGGGTTCTTCCGGGTGAACGGTTCCTTCGCGAGGCGCCTTGCCAAGCTGCTCGATGAAGGTGACGCGATCTGGGTCCACGATTACCACCTGATTCCGCTGGCGCGGGCGCTGCGGGACATGGGTTTCTCCAATAGGATGGGCTTCTTCCTGCATGTGCCTTGGCCGCCAGCGGACGTTGCCTCGGGCCTGCCCGCCTACGAAGAGCTGCTGCGGTCCTTCGCTGCCTACGATGTGATCGGATTTCAGACCGAACTCGATGCCGAGAACTTCCTCCGCTGCTTCGAGACGTGCGGCGCCGGCCGGGCTCTCGGCAACGGGTGGTGCGAAGCTTTCGGCCGTCGCTTCCGTGTCGGCACGTTCCCGATCTCGATCGACACGAGCGCCTTCGCTGAGGAGGCGCGGGTCGCGGAGAACAATATTGTCGTAAAACGCACCCGCGCCAACCTCGACGGCAAAAGCCTCATCATCGGGGTCGATCGGCTCGACTACACCAAGGGCATCGTCGAGCGCATCAATTCGTTCAGCGCCTTCCTGGAGCGTCACCCGGACATGAAGAAGCGCACAGTGCTTCTGCAGATCACGCCGAAGTCGCGTTCTGAAGTGCCGGCTTACGCGCAGATGCAGCGCATGGTCGCCGAGCAGGTCGGCAATACGAATGGCAAATATGGTGACCTCGATTGGACACCGGTACAGTATATGAACAGGACGATGAGCCGCACCGCACTCGCTGGCCTCTACCGGATGGCGCGGGTCGGGCTCGTCACGCCTTTGCGCGACGGCATGAACCTCGTCGCTAAGGAATACGTCGCCGCGCAATCGCCCCAGGACCCAGGCGTCCTCATCCTCTCCCGCTTCGCCGGTGCGGCGCAGGAGTTCGACGCGGCACTGATCGTCAATCCCTACGACAAACAAGCCGTTGCAACGGCCATTGCCCGTGGCCTAAACATGCCGCTCGAGGAACGCAAAGAGCGGTGGCGGGCGATGATGGACGTGCTCGAACGAAACAACGTCGAGGACTGGTCGAAGAGCTTCCTCGACCTTTTACTGGAAGATCATCCGCAGCCCTTGAACGGCCGCGGCATGCCGCCGATCTGGACGACGCTCGACGGCTAAATCGCCGGCCACGCGTTTGCCAGGATCGTCCCAATGACGCGCCTGGAAGAGGGCTCGCCCACGCCGCTCGGGGCAACGTGGGACGGCAAGGGCGTCAACTTCGCTCTCTTTTCGGCCCATGCCGCGGCCGTCGAGCTCTGCCTGTTCGATTCGTCCGGCCGCCGGCAACTCGAGTCGTATCGTCTGCCACAATGTACCGACGAGGTCTGGCACGGCTATGTGAACGGGTTGCGGCCCGGGCAATTGTATGGGTACCGCGTGCACGGCCCGTACGAGCCGGTGCACGGCCACCGCTTTAATCCACGCAAGCTACTGATTGATCCATACGCGCGGCGGCTTTTCGGACGCATCCGTTGGCATGATGCGGTCTATGGCTACCGGCGCGACGCGCACCGAGCCGATCTAACGCGCGACAGCCGCGATAGCGCGCCGATGATGCCGAAATGCATTGTCGAGGATCCGTCGCACATGTGGGGCGGCGATAAGCCGCCGCGGCACGCCTCACGCGACAGCTTCATTTACGAGGCGCATGTCAAAGGCCTGACGCAGCTCCATCCAGATATAGCCATGACGATGCGCGGGACTTACGCCGCGCTCGCCCATCCAGCCATTATCGAGCACCTGGTGAAACTCGGCGTGACCGCGATTGAGCTCATGCCGATCCACGCGTTTGCCGACGATCAGTTCCTCGGCGAGAAGGGCCTGCGGAATTATTGGGGTTATTCGACGCTCGCCTTTTTCGCGCCGGAGCCGCGCTATTACGGGCCCGAAGGCGACGGCGTCCTCGATCTGAAAGCGGCGATCCGAACGCTTCACGAAGCTAAGATCGAGGTGATCCTCGATGTTGTCTACAACCACACCGCAGAGGGCAATCAGCTCGGGCCGACTCTCTCGTTCCGCGGTATCGATAACCGCAGCTACTATAAGCTCGCGCCCGACAATCCCCGCTTCGTCTGGGACGTGACCGGCACCGGCAACACCCTCGACCTCGCCCATCCGCGTGTCTTGCAGATGGTCATGGACAGTCTGCGGCATTGGGTTGAAGCCTATCACGTCGACGGGTTCCGGTTCGATCTTGCACCGGCGCTCGCGCGCGACCCGTTCGAATTTACCGACCGCGCCGGTTTTTTGCGCGCCGTCGGACAGGACCCAGTTCTGTCCCGGGTGAAATTGATTGCGGAGCCGTGGGACCTCGGCTCCAACGGCTACCAGCTCGGGCAATTTCCGCCGGGCTGGAGCGAATGGAACGATGCCTCTCGTGACACGATGCGCGCCTTCTGGCGCGGCGACAGTGGACAGATTGCCGGCCTCGCCCGCGCCTTGACCGGCTCGCGCGAAACATTTCAGAGGCGCGGCCGTCAGCCTTGGGCATCGATCCAGTATGTCTGCTCACATGACGGATTCACGCTGCAGGACGTCGTCGCTTACAACGACCGCCACAACGATGCGAATGGCGAAGGCAACAAGGACGGCCATCCGCACAATCTCTCTTGGAATTACGGCCATGAGGGCCCGACAAAGGACCCCGCGATTCTAGCGCTGCGCGCGCAGCAAAAGCGCAATCTCCTGGCAAGCGTCTTTTTCTCGGTCGGTGTGCCGATGCTGCTGATGGGCGACGAGTTCTCGCGAACCCAGAACGGCAACAACAACGCCTATTGTCAGGACAACGAGACGAGCTGGCTGGATTGGAAGCGCGGTGAGCGGGTCGATCCCGATCTATTGCCGTTCATTCAGTTACTCGTCGGGCTTCGGCGCGGGCACGACGTGTTCCGTCGGCGCCGGTATTTGAGTGGCGCCCGGGTCGCGAAGAACGGCTTGAAGGACGTCTACTGGCTCGCATCGGAGGGGCGCGAGATGACCAACGAGGACTGGGCAGATGAGAATCGCCGCACCCTCGGCATGCAGATTGGGAATGATTCGGCCGACGGGCAACGCTTCATCGTGCTTCTCAACGCGTATGACGAAAAGCTCGATTTCAGACTCGATCCGCATTTGCCCGGCGCGGCCTGGACGCATGTGTTCGACACGCAGGAGCCCCGCGGCCATGTGCGCGCGCCGGCGACGGTGCTCCATCCGGGCGGAACATTTCCCATCGGCGCACGTTCGCTCGCGTTATTCCAGGTCACACCCGTATAACGAAATGATAACGAGACGCCTGCATCGAATGCCGTTCGGCGCCCAAATCGAGCAAGAGGAGACCCGGTTCGCCGTCTTTGCACCGGACGCGGCAAATATACAGGCCATCGTTGGCGAGAAGGCGCACGCGCTGGAGGAGAAGTCCGCCGGATGGCGCGAGTTAAGGCTGCGGCACGCATGCGCGGGCACGCGGTACATTTATGAGCTGAACGGCGAGCTGCGTGCCCCGGACCCCGCCTCGCGCTATCAGCCGGAGGGTGTGCACGCGGCGAGTACGGTCGTCGATCCCTTGGCATTCGAATGGAAGGACGGGGAATGGCGCGGCCGCGCATGGGCCGAGGCGATAATTGTCGAGGTGCATGTCGGCACAGCAACGCCGGAAGGAACGTTCGCGGCACTTGAGCAGAAGCTTGAACATTGGCGCGATCTCGGCGCAACGGCGATCGAGCTCATGCCGCTCTCCGATTGCCCCGGCGTGCGTAATTGGGGCTATGACGGCGTCGCGCATTTTGCGCCGAATTCATCTTACGGTACACCTGATGATCTGAAGCGGCTGATCGATCGCGCACATGCGTTTGGTCTGATGATTTTCATCGACGTCGTGTACAACCATTTCGGCCCGAGCGGGAATTACTTACACGCTTTATCGAAAAGCTTCTTTACCAAACGGCATCAGACGCCATGGGGCGGCGGGCTTGCTTTCGACGAGCAGCGGGTCGTGCGCGATTTCTTCCTACACAATGCGCTTTATTGGATCGAAGAGTTCAATGCAGACGGTCTGCGCTTCGACGCCATCCACGCCATTGCCGACGAGAGCACGAAGCATATACTCGCTGAAATCGCCGAGACCGTCCGCAACACCTTTTCGGATCGCCACATCCATCTGATCCTCGAAAACGAGGAGAATGAGACAAAATGGCTGGAGCGTGATGCGAACCGCAGGTCGCGATATTACACCGCGCAATGGAATGACGACGTGCACCATTGCTGGCACGTTCTGATGACCGGCGAGAGCGAAGGCTATTACGTCGATTACATCGATGATACCGTTCATCGGCTCGGGCGCGGTCTGGCCGAAGGCTTCGTCTACCAGGGGGAGCCGATGCAAATCCGCGAGGGAAGGCCGCGCGGAGAGGAATCTGCGCATCTGCCGCCGACCGCTTTTGTCGCGCATTTGCAGAACCATGACCAGATCGGCAATCGCGCCTTTGGTGAGCGCTTATCCGCGCTGGTGAGCCCGGAAAAGCTTGCGCTGGCGCATGCCGGCCTGATCCTTTCACCGCAAATTCCGATGCTATTCATGGGCGAGGAATGGAGCGCTTCGGCGCCGTTCCAGTTCTTCGTCGATTTCTCCGAGAGCGAGGAATTGTCGAGCGCCGTACGCGAGGGCCGCCGCCGCGAATTTCGGCATTTCAAAGCGTTTGCCGATGAAGCCGCGGCCGCACGCATTCCCGATCCCACGGACGAGCAGACGTTCCTCGATTCAAAGCTCGATTGGGAGGAGATCGCACGCGAGCCGCATGCAAGCCTACTTGCCAACATGCGAGATCTCATCGCCATCCGACGCCGCGAAATCGTGCCATTGATCGCGAGTCGCTATTTCGACGCGAGTTACACCGTCACGGATGACGTGCTGAGTGTCGCATGGCGCTTTGCGGCCGGCGGTCTCGGCTTCGCCGCGAATTTTGCGGAGAACGCGCACGTGACTGATCTCCCGGCAGGGGCGGGCTCAATCTGGCGGAGTAGAAGCGCAGACGTGCAGGGGAGCCGAGCACACCTTCCGCCGTGGACTGGCATTTCGTGGAAAATGCCTGCATGAGCAGCGACTCCGATGTCGTTGACCGGCTGGCGACCCTGCTCGGCGTCGCAAACGGTTATACCGACGTGCATCAAAAGGAAAATGTTACGCGGGCGGAAACGAAGCAGGCTATCGTTGCGGCGTTCGGCTTCGATATTTCCAGTCCCAGCGCGGCGCGCGACTCACTTGCAGCCTTAGAGACGGCACGAGGCGCGCCTATCGCGCCGCTCGTTACGCCAGACATGTACGGCACGATCGCCGTTCGCGCCGCGCCGGGAACTCGCGTCGACTGGCAAGTCACGCTCGAAGACGGCGGCACGCGCGAGGGGCTCGCTGAAGTCGAGCATCATGACCGCGGCCAGGTGCTTTGGCTTGACAATCTGCCCGATGGGTATCACAAGCTTTTCGCACGGACAGGTAATGCGCAAGCGGAATCGCTGCTCATTATAGCCCCGCAGCGCTGTTATCAATCGGAACAACTCGAGCGGGGCCGCGCGTGGGGGCTGACCTGCCAGGTCGCAAGTCTGCGTGGCGCGCGCGATATCGGCATCGGCAATTTATCTGCCGTCGCGGAACTCGGGACGGTAGCGGGCCGGCACGGCGCCTCATTTCTCGGCTTGAGCCCACTGCACGCGCTGTTCGCATCAGACCGCAGTAAAATCTCACCTTATTCGCCATCATCACGACTGTTTCTCGATCCGATGCTGATCGACCTTTTTCAAATCCCGGAATTTGCTGGCAGCGGCGCTGCCAAACTCCTGGACGGCGAGAGCGGACAGATCAGATTTTTGCGCGAATCGCCGTTTGTCGATCACACCGCGGTGTGGTCGATCATGCGGCGCGTGCTCGATGCGCTTTGGCTGGAAAGCCAGGCAGGCGGTCCTTCGCGGGAGTTCGATGCCTTTCGCCGGGAAGAAGGCGAGAACCTTCGGCTTCATGCCACGTTTGAAGCCGTCGCCGAAAAGCTCCGCGATGAAAACCGCACGTGGCTCGGTGAATGGCCGGATGGCTACCGCGATCGCCACTCGCCGGACGTCGCGCGCTTCGCCAAAGCCCATTCCGATCTCGTTTATTTCCATGAATGGCTGCAATTTCTCGCCGATCGTCAGCTGGCAAATGCCGCGCGTGCCGCCATGGCCGCCGGCATGGAAATTGGCCTCTACCGCGATCTCGCCGTCGGCAGCGATTCCGGCGGCTCGGAAATCTGGGCGCATCCGGATCGCTTCGCGCCGAGCCTCTCGATTGGCGCGCCTCCGGACGCGCTCGGGCCGGAGGGACAGAATTGGGGTCTTCCGCCGTTCCACCCTCGGGCTCTCGAAGAGCAAGATCTTGCGGCGTTTCGCGCGCTCGTGCGTGCCAATATGAGTCATGCCGGCGCGATCCGCATCGATCATGCATTCCAATTGCAGCGGCTGTTTCTCATCCCGCGCGGGCAATCGGCTAAAGACGGGGCCTATGTCGATTATCCCTTTGAGGCCATGCTCGCGGTGCTGCGCCTCGAAAGCCATCGCAATCGCTGCCTCGTCATCGCCGAAGACCTCGGTACGGCGCCAGAGGGCTTCTCCGATGCCATCATGCGCGCCGGGCTTCTCAGCTATCGTATTCTGTTCTTTGAGCACGAGCATGACGGCTCGTTCAAACAACCGGACGCCTATCCGCGCGACGCGCTTGCTGCGCTGACAACACACGACCTTCCCACGTTTCTAGGCTGGTGGCGCGGTCTGGACGTCGATTTGCGCGAAACATTCGGGATTTTTAACCCGGATATAGCCGCGCGCGAACGCGCGACACGCGAAGCTGACAAACTGAGCTTGCGGCGAGCGCTGGAACAGCAAAACCTCTTATCCGCCGACGATCCCGACGACCCGCCGCTGATCGGTGGCATCCGTTATCTCGCGCGGACGCCCTCCATCCTCGCCGCCGTGCAAGTAGAGGATGCGACGCGCGAGATGAACCAGGCGAATATGCCGGGTCCCGATCGCGGTCACCCCAATTGGAAGCGTCGGCTGCGGCTGACGCTACGCGAGATCGCGGTTCCGGGCGGGCCACTCGCCAAAACAGCGGCGGCGCTCGCGCTCGAAGGCCGCGGACTGCGTCCCGAAGTTTCGCGGCTTGCGGCGCCGCCGCCGCGCGCAACGTATCGCCTGCAATTCCATCAGGACTTCGGCTTCGACCAGGCGAGCGCGATCATTCCCTATCTCGCACAGTTCGGCATCAGCCATGTCTACGCCTCGCCGATCTTTTCGGCACGACCCGGCTCGACCCATGGCTATGACAGCGTCGATCCGACGAAGATCAATCCCGAGCTCGGCGGCGAGGAAGCGTTCGTCCGCTTCTCGGATAGGCTCGCCAAGCACGATTTGCAGCTTATCCTGGACATCGTGCCGAACCATATGGGCGTTGGTGGCGCCGACAATCCTTGGTGGCTGTCGATCCTCGAATGGGGCGAGCTGTCGCCGCATGCGCATTATTTCGACATCGATTGGCAGCGGCTCGGCGCCAACGGCAAGTTGGTCCTGCCGTTTCTCGGATCGCCGTATGGCGAGGCGCTGGAGAGCGGCAACCTGCATCTTGCTTTTGACGCCGAGCAAGGCTCCTTCAGCGTCTGGCATTACGAGCATCGCTTTCCGATCTCGCCGCTGAATTATCCTGACATCGTCGATACCGCGCTTGCCATTCTCGGCAAATCGGCGATCGGCGGCGATGTGCTGGCGATTGTCGGAGAATTGCGCAGCATGGCAGGCGAGACATCCGCCCGCAGGCGCGCCAATCTTCCGGCCCGCGCCGAGACGCTCAAGGCACGTCTGGCGCGCGTGGTGCGCTGGCAGCCCTCCCTGCTTCGCGCCATCGAACGCGCGCTCGAAGTGTTGAACGGCATCAAAGGGCGGCCCGAAAGTTTCGAGCCCTTGCACAATCAGTTGGAACAGCAGGCCTATCGGCTCGCCTACTGGCGCGTCTCGGGGAGCGACGTGAATTACCGCCGTTTTTTCGACATCGATTCACTCGCCGGACTGCGTGTCGAGGAGCGCGATGTTTTCGAAGCAAGTCATGCACTGATCTTTCGGCTCGTTGCCGAAGGCCGGGTCCATGGGCTGCGTATTGACCATGTCGACGGTCTTGCCGACCCCACAGGCTATCTCGAATCTTTGCAGGGGGCGGTCGGACCCGGTTTCTACATCGTCGTCGAGAAGATCCTTGAACCCGGCGAGAAATTGCGCGATTGGCCGATCGCCGGCACGACCGGCTATGATGCACTTAGCCTGCTCGATGGTGTTCTGGTTGATCGCAATGCCAAGGCGCCGTTGGACAAACTCTATCGCGTCTGCACGGGCGGAGGCGAGAATTTTCACGCAGCGTTGCGCCGCGCCAAGCTGCAGATTCTGGAGACGAGCTTCGCGAGCGAGCTCGAAAGCCTGGTATCCGACGTCAAACGTATTGCCGATTCCGATCGTCGTACGCGCGACGCGACGGTGAACGCAATTCGTACCGCATTGAGCGAGGTGATCGCGAGCTTCCCGGTTTACCGGACCTACCTGACTGAACGCCATGCGGCTGCCCCTGAGGATATCGAGATCGTCGAACAAAGCGTGACGGACGCAAAGGTAAGGAGCCGGCTCGCGGATCCTTCGGTCCACGACATGATCGCAGCGATATTGCTGGAGCGCCCGGACTTGGGGATGCCTGCGCGTCCGAGCCGCGCCGTGCTATCGCGCTTCCGCCGCCGCTTCCAGCAATTGACCGGCCCGGTCATGGCGAAAAGCCTCGAGGACACGCTCTTCTACCGCGAAGTGCGCTTCATTGTGTTGAACGAAGTCGGCGGAAATCCCGAACAGTTCGGCATCGATCTCAACGCGTTCTATGCCGCGCAACAGCAGAGGTACGAGCGCCAGAAGAACGCGCTGATCGCGACCGCTACCCACGACACAAAGCGAGGCGAAGACGCGCGCGCACGTTTGCTCGCTCTTTCGGAGATGCCGGAAGCCTGGGCACGCTTGGTGGAGACGGTGGAACGCGCGGTCTTGGAGCGATTTGCCGATCGTGAGACAGTCGATGCGAACGATCGCTACATGCTGCTGCAATCGGTCATCGGCGCGTTACCCGTGGAAGCGATCCAGAGCAACCCTGCGCCTGACGTGATCGAGCCTTTCCAGGAGCGCCTCGAGGCGTACGCGGAAAAAGCGCTACGCGAATCGAAGCGCCACACCTCGTGGACCAATCCCGACAGCGCGTACGAGGCACAAGCACGCGAGTTTCTCGCACTTCTTTTCGAGGCCAGCGCGACACCTTGGAGAGCGATCGTGCCGCTCGCGCACGAGCTTTCGGCGCGCGGCATGCTCAACGGGCTGACACGCACGATCCTGAAGATCACGCTGCCGGGGGTTCCCGATTTTTATCAAGGCACCGAATTCTGGGATTTTTCTTTGGTGGATCCCGACAATCGGCGCCCAGTCGATTATGCCGCGCGCCAAGCAGCGCTGTCTGGCACCGGTAATCTTGTCGACCTGATCTCGTCCTGGCCGGATGGACGGATCAAGCAGGGCATCATTGCCATCCTGCTTGCCGATCGCGCCGCGGCGCCGGAACTCTACAGCGACGGCACGTTTGCGCCGGTGCCATTGCGCGGCGCGGAAGCGACGCGGCTCGTCAGTTTCATACGGCAACGCCACGAGGACATGCTGCTCGTGGCGGCTCCGCGGCTTTTGCATCGGCAGCTTGCCGGCCTTGATCTGCCTCTCGGGGAGGCAGCCTGGCGCGATACCCGGCTGAGCGTGCCCGAGGGGCGCTGGCGCAACCTACTCACGGGATCGGCATTTATCTCCAGCGGAGAAGTCGCAGCCTCAGAACTCCTCTCCGACCTGCCGTTCGCTGTCGCGAGGATCGGCGCATGACAGGACCGTTAAGTGCTCGAATATCGCAGACGCCGAAGTCTGCTTTGTCGCCGCAAATCGCGGAAGGCCGCATCGTCATCGAAGCGGTCAGCCCCATGATCGATTGCGGCGAGACGCCGATCAAGCGGATCGTCGGCGACACGCTCGCCGTGCAGGCGACAGTGTTTTCAGATGGGCACGACAAAATTGCCGTTGCTCTGTTGTATCGGCCGCAGCGGGAGACCGACTGGCGTCGCGCGCCGATGCGCTTTGTCGAGAACGATCGTTGGACGGGCTCGTTTCCGCTCGAAGAGAATGCGCGCTATGTCTATACGATCGAATCCTGGCGCGATCCGTTTGCGAGTTGGCAGGCAGCTCTTGAGAAGAAGCGTGCGGCCGGTCAGGACCTGAGCCTCGACCTCGAGCATGGGCTCGATCTGATCCGCGAGACGAAGCCGCGCTCACGCGGCGCAGTGAGGGAGCGCGACGAGATCATTGCCGCAGCGGAAAGCGCTGGAAGCGATGCGGCAGGCCTCTTACTTGAGCCGCGCGTCCTCGCTTTCATGACCACGCATGGGCGGCGCGACAACGTCTCGCGCTATGGGCGCGAACTCATGGTGATCGTCGATCGCAAGACGGCGGCATTCTCCTCCTGGTATGAGCTTTTCCCCCGGTCCCAAACGCCGAGCCCGCGCCAGCTCGGCACCTTCAATGGCGTGATCGCGCGCCTGCCTTATGTGCGCGATCTCGGTTTCGACGTGCTTTACTTTCCGCCGATTCATCCCATTGGCCGGACGAACCGG
>Ga0164301_10000292_pt1 | contig 14150 bp, 21 predicted proteins | sample Whisoiple_231_MG_FD_109711 | JGI IMG/M metagenome (GOLD analysis project Ga0164301, IMG submission 109711) | Unamended control soil microbial communities from upstate New York, USA - Whitman soil sample_231_MG | ecosystem: Environmental > Terrestrial > Soil > Agricultural land ... | reverse complement strand
ACATTTTTCGCCAAAATAAACAGCAGATCCGAAGATCTGCCATTGAGGTATAATTGTCTTTTCCACTATTATTATATGCTCGTTTGATCATTTTTGTTCTTCGGTTGTGGCAAAATATCCAACCAATCATCACATTCAATACAAGTCCAAAATCGAAATTTCTCATGATCCAGCCAGCCGCCATCATCCGATGGATCACCACAAATGCTACAATCTGGAAAAGTAGCAAACTTTGGTTTTATCATATAAGCATTTTCAAAACATTCTTGGCAAATGCCATCCATTATACTTTCTTCCACAATCTCATTTAAGCAGCATTTACAATTCCTTTCTTTCAATTCCTGCTCTAGCTGCTTAATTCGAGCGCGTAACCTATCTATTTCCTTCTGTGCGCTTTCTAATAATAACCGCTGTGCTGGTGTAATCATCGGCTTCTGATCACTCTCTTTCCTCTTTGATTCCATATAAAATACGTTGTTTCTCACCATAATTCCTCCTTTTCGACAACAATTTTATCATATGTATGCGTATACTTATATGTATATTCGTCAAAGCTGGTATAAAAGGAAGGTGAAAATTATGGGAAATATAACGGTTTATATCTCAAAAGAAGATCAAAAAATCTTTGATCGAGCGCGCTGCTGCGGATCTAGCCTTTCAAAAGTCATCGCGGCAGCGCTCAAAGAGTATTTAGAAAGGAAAGATCTTCATGATCAATAAAGAGATCAATGAGATCTGGCAGGAAGATATAAAAGAAAAGAAACAAAATGCGATCTTTCATAAAGCGCGAACAGGATCAAAAGGATCGAGCGGATCACGAAAAGGAATGAGAACGCCATATGACTATATGAGCGCTTCCGAGAAAAGAAAACTAAATGGAAAAGTCGAGGTAAAAAACATGTTTGATTTATTGCTAAACAAAGAAGAATTTACAACCTATCCAGAAGAAAAACAAACCGAGATTATGACACATTGGAGAACAAAATACTCCAATGCACAAATTATGGAATCTCTGGAAATTCATTCTCCCGGTCAATTTAATTCTTTGATCGAAAAATTACACGTTCCAAAGAAAAATACGTGGAAGCGAACAGGAAAAGCAGCCAAACAAAAAGAAGCTGCAGCGCAAAATCATTCGAGCGCGCTACAACTTCCGGTTAGAGAAAAAATGGACACTCCTATTATAGACGGATTATCTTTAAATTATCACGGATCATACACAGCGGATCAATTATCAAAGATCTGGACAAAACTTCAATTACTCACAGAAGGCGAAGAAAATTCGTATATTGTGTCTATAACCGTACAAGAAAAGAAAGAATAATAATGGTTTGTCCTCTCCTTTCTATTCAAGAGACAAAAAGAAAAAACAGACTGTTTCCGCAGCCTGTTTTTTCTTTTTTTGGATTTGGAGGAATGATATTTAACCTTAGTAGCCATTTCTATGCCATTTGAAAAAAAAGAGGTTCACCGTGTGCATGGCTTACTATTATTTTCCCTCAATTGAGTTAAAATATTTCTTTGATTCGATCCATCAAAATTTTCCACTTTAATTCTAATAGATCAAACGGTGGGCGGCTGGTCGGCTGGTGGTGCTGCTGGCTGCGGTGTAAAATCTGGCGCGTTTTCTTTTGTATCGGTTGGATGGGTTTCTGTTCCTCCTGCCGCGCCACCTTGCGCCTGTTGTTCGGCTGCTGTTACGGTTGGTTGGTCTGTTCTCGGCTTGTCTGGATTGGTTGTGGGTTGTGCTGCAACTGGTATATTTTCATCAGTAGCATTAGTCGTGCCGATGGCTGTTGGTGCGGCTGCTGCTGTAAGCGGTGCTGCAGGATTTTCAGTACGCGGAATCTGTCCAACCGTTGCCACTCCTTCCGGTGTCGCTTGGTTAAGTTCGGCTGCAGCTCCTCCACCGTGTGCCACTTCTCCGGCTACTTGCTGCCCGCGATCTGTCGAAAAAATACTATCCCATGTATGCGATCCGACAGTCGGATCATTATGATTTAAGCCATTATGAAACTTATGAACAACGACATGACACATTGTCAAAAAATCATAAACGCCACTTTCTACGATTCCTAGAGCGCGCTGCAGATCCTTCACAAAAGGCGAAGCTGTTCCTAGATCAAGTTGAATATTTGGAAAAGGATAATGATTTGGCATTTAAATTCCTCCTAAGATGGTTAATAATTTTGTGTTTTCTGCGGTTGTGCCGCTATAATTCATGATCCCATGCGCTCGCGCTAACTTCGCGCGATTGGAAAAGCTGGAATCAATGTTTTTACTTTTTAAAAAATCCACAATAGAGGTAAAACTTTTATGCGCGGCTGCTGCTTGTGTCTGGTCATATTTCGCCAGATCCTGTGATTTGATCACTCCAAGCAATTTTCCGCTATACGCTGGATCGGTCATGTATGGAGTTTTCCCAAATTGAATACAAGCTGCTGTGAGATCATGGACACCGATCACCGCTTTTTTATAAACGGTCGGATTCCATGAGATCCCATTTTTCATTAATTCGCAAAAGTCATGGCAAGACTCGCGGAAGCTTGGATATTTTTTAAAGGCAGCATTTACGCGGATCGGCTTGTTTTTCACATATTCGGTGGTCGGCAGCGTGACGGAATTTCCATTGTAGCTGCCTTTAATGCTAAAAAGATTATTGGCTTTGGTGCAAAGTGTGCTAGATCCATTTCCTGTTTCAAGGCTGGCAACCGCCATAATAAACGCTGGCAATATGTCATAGATCCTCCCTTGCTCGATTGCGTATGGTGCTAAAGTATTTTTTAGATCCACTAGATTTCCTCCTATTATTTGCGAAGTCCAAAAACGATAAAACCAAGCAAAAAGAAAAGTATTGAATTGGTTACAATTAATTCTGCTATTCGTTCTATCATTTTTATTATTCCCTTCGAAGTTCTTCTAAATGGTTATAAAATTTGGTGTTTTCCCTGCTGGAATGGCTAATAAACCGTTAGGCTCAAGTATAAGATCACTAGGTACAGTATCGACATTACCACCATATACCACTCCATTTCCTTGAGCGATTGCCATTTTGCGATCTCGAAAAGACTGTTGAAAACTGCTGCTCACATCATTTGCGCGCCTATTGGCAAAATAGCGCATGGTATACAATTCCTTTAATTCTGGTGTTATGTTGGTTGTTGGCAGCGCGGCAATAAAATTCATAATATCTGTGTGACATTGTGTTGTCATGCCGCCAGCTTGTACGCTCATATCAAAACAAAGAGAATAACCGCGCCTTGTCCATAAACCAAAATCACTTGCCCAAGTATCTGCCTGTGTAAAATAAGGCTGTGCGGCTTGATCCTGCCGATCTTGGCAGCTTTTAAAAGTCGCTAGTGTTCTAAAATAAGTATTCCACGGTTCGATCACAGTATTTTTATTGGCTTGATTTGTAATCGTATCTCCCCATGCGATTTGGTTCGTGGTGGTGCGATTTAATACCACATCGACAAACGTATTATAATCCGCTGTCACCGTAAACGCGGCTTGTACATCGGCAGGATGAAGATTAATCAAATCCCTGAAGATTGGCTGCAGATCGCCTGTTTTCCAATTAAACTGCAGAATTCCATAGCTACCGCCAGCGCCATCGAAATTACCGCTCATAATGCCATAAGCTAATGGCTTGTGTTGTCCTGTCTCATAATAATAAGTCGTAAAATCGGCTGCTTGTGCGCGTGTGTAGGCTATGCCTAGATTGCCGCTGGTCATTTGCTTAATGCCTCGACTTTTTCTGTTAGTTCTTGTACAGCTTTCCAAAGCATGCTGCACATTTGATAAAGATCCAAAGATTCATCGCCAGCGTGGATCTGGTCTGGCGCTTCCTGCCGGATCAAGCCGATCCGATCGCGTTCGCTTGGATCATCCTGTTTTAGTCTGTATTTCCGGACACGCGTATTTTTCACATGATCGAGCGCGCTGTCATCATAATTTTTTATGTCTTCTTTAAAACCAATATCAGAAGATACATTAAAGGCGCTTCCATAAAATGGTTCAAAAACAGTATCGTCATGATCTCGCGCGTGTATGCCATTGCTTGCCCATTTTACCATCATGTTACTGACTCCGGTATTAATTGAGCGCAGCGCTGGTTGTCCGGTGGCTATCACTAATAAACATTGTAATCCGGCTGTATTAACCGCTCCATTGTTCGGACACATATTTAACCAACCACGCGGCAATAAATTTATATTTTGTGAAATTCCTGCCACTACTTGATCATTCGTGACAAAATTCATATCTGCGCTGGTGGCGGTGGTGGATCTTCCGGTTCGCAAAGTTAGATTATCGAAATAGCTTCTTAATTCAATGGCTTTTGATCCGGTTGCAAATCTTCCCAAAGCCATATTATAAAAAGACGCGTCTTGCATGACTCCAATCCATGAACCATTCACGGCAGGATCGACTTGTGTCACAATTCCATTAGTCGATCCTGTTACTTGTAATTGTCCTGTTATCTTGGCATTTGGTATGGTTTGAAAACCGCTATAATTATTTGTAAGCATAACCGCTTCATCCACGGTGGCGCGGTTTTCTAAATTGGTTACGCGGTTCACATCAAAAGTCGTACTTAGTCCCATTTTTCTTCATCCTTTTTATATTCCATTTGTGATAGCCAATCAACGTAAAAATCATTAAAAAATTATAATTGTAAAATTGATGAAAAATCCACTCTCTCATTTTTTACCCTTCTTTCGGTCTGGCGCTCGGTTCACTGTTCGCAGCCAGCTTTTGGATCTTCCTAACATAAATTCAACTTCTGCCTTTTTCGGCAGCGTGGCGCGGTTCATATATTTAAAAAGATCTGTGAATTGATTGGCGCGCATTTTTAAAATTTCTTTATCTTTATCAAAAGAAAGATCTTTCGCTTCGCGCATATTCTTTTTTGTTTCTTTCCACATTTCCTCGATAGTCGGCATACATTTACACCGCTAAAATTCGAACAGTGCCAGATCCGGTTGTACGGATCATATTAAATTTATTGGTCTGGCGCGGCATGTCGCTTATGGCTTCTCCGGCTGCTAGTCTGATCCGCATATTTAAGCCGTTTGTTTGATTTCCTGCCAGCGTTATATCTGTAGTATCAAAAGTGAGATAAAGATCGGTCGATCCATCATTTTTTATATAGTCAATATTATTGACGGTGTTTCCTGCGCCTAAATCAAACGTAACAACGGTTTGGGCAACTGTTCCCTCAAAATATTGGTGGGTTGTTTTAATTGGTGAGTTTGAAACTTGTACAGGTGGCATGCTGGTTATAGACACTCCACCATCTATGCCCACCGATCCAATATGTGAAACTCCTGCCGGAAGCGCTGGCAGCGTATCAACATTTACATGTCCGATGTTGTTTGTTCCTGCTGGCAGCGTGGGAATAGATAATGTTTGTGCTGGCATGGAATCGACTGTCACGACTCCCACATGGTTGTTACCGCTTGGCAGCGGTACATTAAATCCGGTGATCGTGCTGTTTACATCGCCTATCGTTCCGGTAAAGGTGGCTGTTCCTCCTCCACCCTTCAAGGCTGTAGGCTCAAACGGTGCGACAAAACTTGTGATTTTACAGTTAACCACATCCGCGCCATCGTTATAAATATAAGCTGCGCGGAATCCATTTGGTGAACTATAAAGATTATCGGCATTTCCTTCGATCACCATGTCATAAACAAAGGCTGTCGGTAAAACGGATCTCCCAAAATAAAGCGTTCCCGAACTATAATTATTGACATAAACATAATTCGGGCTTGTATTTAAAAATTCCAGATCGACTAATGTTTTCGCTGGAATCGTGATTAATTGTTCGCGCGCTGTGATATTGCTGCTTATTTCTTTTGGCGCTGCTGCTTGTGTGCCGTTTCCTGCTGGTGTTGCCATTCTTTAATCCCTCACTTCGGAATTACTTTTATAATTGTTTTCACAGTCTTTTTGGCTGCTGCGCCTGTTTGTTTTGTTGCGCGGATTGTTCCGGCTACTGGTGGCGATCCTTGCAGCGCCTTGTAACCGAAAAAGACGAAAACAAAAAACAAAATCAAATAGATTAAAAATTTTGTGGTATCGGTCACAATCATTTGGAATATTTTCTGGAATCCATTTACAATCGTTGTGCCTATGTCCAAAGGATTTCCGCTTGATCCGGCTGCATTAATACTGCCTATATCCACATTGCCAGATCCGATCATACTTGTTATCGAAGCAACATAATTTTGAGTTTCTTTAAAAGGCGGTACACCGCCATATTTTTTCACGGCTGCTGGTCCAGCGTTATAGGCTGCCAATGCCAATCGCGTATCTCCATTAAATGATTTAAGCTGCTGTGCTAGATATTTTGTACCACCGTCTATATTTTGTGCTGGATCATAAACATTTGTCACACCAAGACCGCGCGCGGTGTCTGGTGTTAGCTGCATTAATCCATAGGCTTTTCCAGAAGAAGCATTTGGATTCCCTCCAGACTCCTGCTTGATCACGGCTTTAATTAGATCGGCTGGCACTCCATATTTGCTGCTGGCATTATTTATATACTGATCATAGCTGCCAGACTTAATTGTTACTGATCCCATAATGGATCACTTCCCTTGCGCTTTTAGCGTGTTCAATAATTGCACATTTTGCGCGGCTGTTCCGCTATAATTCGAGATCCCTGCTTGGCTTGCATATTGCTTCCGCGCGTTCATGTCTGCCACTGCTCCTGCTTGTTTTAAATTATCGACTACACTATTTGGATTCCAGCCGCCACGCGGTGTCGCATAATTTCCAAAATGAATCAAGCTAATACTGTGCGGATCTGGATGACTTGTATTATCGGTCGTTGTGGTTGTCGCTGGTAAGGTTGGAATCGCTCCTGCAACGGTATGCGCTGTGTTTATGGCTGTAATCTGCTGCTGTAAATTCGCGTTATTGGTATTCATTTGATCCTGCAGCGTGTGCAATGTATCGTTAACGGCTCCCATTTGGACACTCGCGTTCTGGTCGGCAATAGCGAGATACGTTGCCAGCGTTTGATCCATTCCTGTTCCACTTACACCGCCACCAAAAGAATCCGTTGGATAAGATCCTGTGTCGGTTATTTGCGGTGCTGGTGCTGGTGCATTTGCGGCTTGTGCTTGCTGTGCTGCTTGGCTTGCCTTGCTTGCGTTTCGGATCACAAGAAAGATCGCGATGATCGCTGTTCCAATGCCAATCATGATCCATTTCTTTTTCTTGTCCGATCCTCCGCCTACTTCTTCAAAAACTCCCATTTAAAATCCTCCAATCGGATTTCCTAAATAAAAGTCTGCTGGAAAATCTCCGGCTTTGACAGGATTTCCTTGAAAATTGGCTGCAGCTTCTTCAATTGGTACAGATAAAGGATTTGGAATCACAGCGGAAGATCTTCTGTTTGGTGTCATCCGAATATAGGAAAGTCCAAAAGGCTGCGTTTGCTCGGCTGTTTCAATTCCTAAATTTGGATTTGGAATATAGGCTGGAATCGTTAATTGCTGCAGCGCGATTTTATCGGTAATCGCGCGATACATTCCATTGTTTAAAGGCATGTTGTTTATCTCCCTTGCAGCGTTCTAATTCCTGCTGTTGTATTGCTTCCGATGGTTTGAATAATTCCAACCGTGGATTGTCCATTATTTAAAAAAAGATAAATCGCAATTAAAATGCCCATTCCACTTACTACATCAAAAACACGGTTCATTTAAATTTTCCCTCCAAAGAATGGTATTTTTTGAAGTATGTCTGGATGAAAAATGATTTGTCCTAATAAAAGAAGCGATAGCAGCATAAATGCCATTTTTCCTCCTGCCACCGATCCAATAATTAAAACCATTAATAAAAAGCCAATAATTTTTGGCGTGTCGGTATAGATCTCGGTTAGCATGTTTTACCCTCCAAAGGCTTTTCTTAATTGATAAGGCAAAGCCAGCGTTTCGCCAGCAACAACGGCTGGCAGACCAAAAGGAATCGAAGGCAGACTCCAATGCGGAATAAGATCATTTAAACTCCATCCGGCAGATCCGCTTTTTGGTTTTGTTTGCGGTTGTGTGCTTGGTTTCTTTTCTGGAATCAAAGGCAGCGGATTTGGTGACAAATTTTGGTTTGGTACTGTGCTTGGTTGCGTGGCTGCTGCTCCTCCGGTTGCTGGATCTGCTTTTGGATCTGTTTTTGCTGGTGGTACTAATTCACCACCAAAACCGCCTATAAATTGATTTACCCAATTCGAGATTTTGTTTTTTCCGATAAAATCATCCAATAAAAAATAAAATGCGATCATAGCAATAATTAAATAGACTACTGATCGCATGTCATTTCTGTTCATGCTGCAGCCACTTCCTTTTTATGCTGCTCGTCTAATAAAGAAAAAGTAAATTGCTAAAATGATTAAAATCATCGTTACCATATTCATTTAGGCACTTCCTTTTGATTTACGATTTGCGGATCTTGTATGGCTTGACCGACTTGTAATTTTGTTTCAAGTAAAGAAGATTCCAGGCACTTGATTTCGTTTATTACTTTGTCGTGTCTTGCTTCGGATCTTCTCTGGCTGTACATAAAATAAAGACACATGAAAATTGGAAAACCGAGATTCGAAATAAAATTTTGGACATTTTCAAGCGTTAAACTTGTGAGATCCATTTAGATTCGGATTCCTAATAAAAGAATTGTGGAAGCAATAATCAATAAACCAAAATAATGATTTTGCATATGATTTCCGCTAACGGCTGGCTGTACGGCATTAATCGCAGGATCAAAACTATCTTTGTCAATGGCTGCCACATCTTGCGGCAGCGGAATTGTCGTGGCGGTTGTATCGTTATAGCTTCCGAGATTCGGATATAAATCACCCATGTAATAGGTTAAGCGCATTGTTTTGCCACTCCTTTTAGGATTGAAGTCTTGCTAGGTTTTCACTGATAACCGTAATTGTTCCGGCTACACTGGCATTAAATCGAACCCATAGTTCGGTCAATTTTTCACTATCCACATAATTTTGAGATCCGCCGTAATTCACAAAACCTTGATCGGAAAAATCCAAAGCATAAACGCCACTTGGCAGCGGTTCGCCATATTGCATATGGTTAAGCGCGGATAAGGTTTGCGGCTGGATGGAATATGGCGTGTCGGCTTGGTTAAAAACAAAATCAATGTTTCCCGTGAAACTTTGATCGGTTAGCGCTGCGCCTGTGTTATCGACAAACTTCATTAAAATTTTTCTGTAAATTGTTCCAACCGGAAGCTTAATGACAGAAGTCGATCCAGCTTGGAAAATATCTGATTTGCTGCTGGTCAATTTTAAAACGGAAAGATCCGGAAAAGCTTGTGGTACATTTGGAATCGAATAAGTTTCCAAAGTAGGCGTGATTTTCATATTTTTAAATGTTACGGTGTCACCGCCTTGCAGCGTGTAAGCTTGTGCCAATGTACTGACATCCACGGTTAGCGTGACCACTGATTCGTCATTTTGTAATAATAAAAATCCAACCTGATCCCTTTGATTTAATGTACATTGAATCGGCAGCGTGAAACGGATCGCGCAGTCATGTCCTCCGGCTGCTGCAACATTTTCTACATAATTTAAGGCTTTTCCATTTGTGCTAATATCTAAAATCGATTGATTCATGCGAAGTCTTGAATACAAACTTAGATCTTGCCCGCTCAAAACTAGTGGTGAAAATCCATTGTTAAGATCCAAAGCGATTCTACGAAGAATGTTATATGGTGAATAAGCACTTGTGGCAATTGTTGCGTTTGTGCTGGTCAATGTTGCGGTTGCTTCTACATGCAATAAAATGCGAGATAATAATCTGACTTTTGGTAAGTTGAATTGAATCGTTGTATTTTCCGCGTTAACCGATTGAGTCGGCATGGTTTGAAAATTTTGGCGCGTTGCCTGTGCAAATAAAACCGCTCTTTGTTGTGGTGTTAATGTTTGTTTTCCTGTTCCTGCTTGTGAAGTAGTTCCTAAAGTTGACGCGTTCGCCATATTCATTACGCTCCTTTTTGTATAATCGTTCCGATGACCGGAAGATTATAACGATCATTTATTTCTTTTAAGATCCAGATAATCACGATGGTTAAAATAACGGTAATAAATGTTTTGCGAAATTCTCCCCAACTAATTCTCAAATTGAATCGCTCCTTTTAAATAGCGTTTACCATGTCACTTACACCAGACACCGGATATTTATTAAATACGACTTTAAACATTACAATGAAAATCATTGTCATGATCGAAATCATTAAAACATTTCGCATGCCTACTCCTGCGAAGCGTTCCATACTTTTTCACTCCCTCATTTTGAGTGTTGCTAACACTGGTTTATTATTCCCAATTTTGTAAAACCAAAAATAATACTTTTGCGGCTTGATCATAAATTCTTTTTGATCGGTCATCATAACCAATTTTTTTCGATCACTTTCTAAATTCATTTGAAAAATAAAAAACACTTGCGTGTTACTCAAAATAATATTTGGAATTTCGCTGGCTCTTTGGCTGCATGCCCAACATGTTGTATTCCGTGATCTTCCACGCGTATACACAGCTTTTAGCATGCGCGGTATTCTGTGTGGATTATCACATATACTCATTAATTCATCGATCCAAACGGTGGTATTTTGGCGCTCATAGATCCATTTAAAAAAAGCATCATAGTAACTAAATTCCTGTTCGTCATAATCTGGCACATAAATAATTTTTGGTTTGTCGGCATATTCCAGATCCTTTAATTTAAAAACCACTTGATAATCTTTTCCTTCTTCTAAACCTTTCCACGCTGGAATCCCTAATGTTTTCCGCTCGTAGTATTCGCCTTTGGTGTCGATTTTCACAACGTGTGGAAAATTGCTTCCTGCGAGATAGATTTCGGTCAATGCCGATTTTCCAGATCCTGTGCCGCCAGCAATGAAGACACTTTCTTGTCTAGTAATTTCCTGTTCGTTCTTCTTCGGCATGTGGAATGATTCCCTCACTAATATAATTTTTTAATTCCTGCAGGACATTGCACACTTTTTCGGCTGCTTCATCATTGTATAGCTGGTACGAGGTTATATAATTCTGCGCTAATATTCGCGCTGGCAACGGTAGATTCTCGATCAAGTTTTCGATCACGATCTCTAGTCTCTCGCCTTTCGTTTCCGCTGGCGGTGGTTCGCTCGGTTTGTTTTTTATTAGGTTCTGTAATAGCGACATACGGTTTGATCTTCTCCTTTTTATCCGGTTTTGCTGCCCACATCACAAAAGCGCGCGGAAGGATCACTGTTCCGAGCGCCACGATCAAGGCGATCCATTCGCCATACTCCGAGGTGATCCGGTCGATCATCGGATTTTTTGCCAATAATCCGCTTAATGGATCGGCTATCAATTCCGCTTCTTTTTGCGATAGCTTCCACATTTCCAATCCTTCGCGGCTGCCGATAATATCAAAACTTGTTTTAATTAAAATGGCAAGCTGCTCTTTTTTAAATTCGAATTGGATTTCTTTTCTTTTTCGTTTGCTTGGATTTTTTGGCGCTGCTGGTGTTGGTTCGTTTGTTTCTTCTATTTCTTCGGCTGCGTTTGGATCATCTACCAAAACCAACCGAGGAATGTTTGTGACGGTTTCGCTTCCTCCTGCTGCTGCTGGTTCTCCTGCTGGATTCTTTCTTGGTCTTCCTCTTCCTCTTTTGGCTTCGCTGGTGGCTTCGGTGCTGGAATGATTTTTGCTTCCGGTGGCTGTTCCTGCGGTGTCAATAATTTTATTATCTGTTTTGCCCATGCTGGCATGTCCTCCTCTTTTTTAGCTGCTTTTTTCTTTTTCTCGGCAGAAATTGTGGTGGAATCTTCATCTTCTTCTTCTTCGTCAAGATCCAGATCTTCATCTAATTCTGGATCTATTTTTTTCGGTTCTTTTTTTGCTGGTGCTGCCATTTTAAATTCCTCCTTATTTTTAAATAAAATAAAATACTTATTTATTATTTCCAATAAAAAAAAGGAAAATCATAATTAAATGATTTTCCTTTTTTTCTTCGCGTGGGGTCGAAGGCAAGTATTTAGTTTTTTATTCCGTGGCTGCCGGATCGGCTGCGAGAATATTTACATAAACCGTTCTGCGATAATATTCAATTGGTGGAAAGTCAATAATCTCATAACCGTATTTTTTCATTTCTTCGATATATTCGATTATTTCCTGCGGCTTTTCTGCAATTAATTTTATTAGCTGCTGCGGCTTTTTATTATCTGTGTACACGTGTAAAACCATGATAATAAAACTCCTTCCCTCCTTTTGACATTACCACCGATATTATTTTATTTTTCTTTGGCTTGTCATATGCTTTTTTATGAGATCCATTCCTCTATATCCAATAAAATATCTTCGACATTCCAGATCGCTTTTTCGCAGATCCATTCTAGATCATGTTCACTTTTGCTGCTAAAATATTTTCTTTTTATTTTTGGATCAAATTTTGAATAAATCGCATAGGCTTTTGTATTCCGGTTTGGAATTTTAATTTTTTCCTTAAACCATCCTTCTAAAACTTCTTCCCAACATATCCATGCTTCTTCTTCTAAATATTCTTCTTCTTCAATTATTTTATCAATTTCTGGCTCTGACTCTAAATCATATTTCCACGGCTCGGAATTATCGCCTGTGAATTTTCGTTTGTTTTCTTCTCCTCTAATGTACATTCCTTTTAATACATTTTCCATGTGAGAAAAATCTTGATTTCTTTTTATGCTGGTCATCATTTTATTTAATCGCTTTTGTCCGTCTTCTTCTGTCACTAATGGAATATAATCCAATTCTTTTTTCTGCTGCTGCTCATAAAGATAATTAATTCCTTCGCTGCCTGTTTTGTCGCGCTGCTTTTTTGTTACGCCTTTAAAAACTGTTTTTTGTGTTTTTGCGCCTTTCATGTGATACACTTTTTCGGCTGGAAAAGTCGCGGTCACATTTTTATCTTCTTCTTTCCATTTTCCAAACGTGCTGCTATCAATCATATTTTCTGGTAGCCGTTTATTTGAAAAAATTGAATCGGTGTCACAATAAAATATTTTTCCTTTCTGCTCCCATATTTTTTCAAATCCTTTGTATAAATGCATGCGCGCGTATGCTGTAATATAAGCAGCGATCTGCGGTTGAATAAAACGCGCTTCGGAAAAAGAATTGTATTCGAATAATTCATTTTCTCCGGTGAATTTCGAATAGGATTTTAGCGGTGCTGTTTTATTATCTAGATCGATTAATTCTAAAGCTGCGTGATAATTGCCATCGCATTCATTCATCATTTTTTGAAAAAATTCTAATTCATCTTCATAACGAAATATTGATTTTCGCTTGGCTGCTTGCTTTTTATTTTTTTCCCATCGTTTGATTAAACTTGGTATTTCTTTTTTGGAGATATATGTCCGGTGCTGTCTTCTGCTCCCAAATTTTCCATAAAGCGCGTTCAAAATTAATTTGGCTATGCTGCGAAGACTTTCGTTAATTGGTTCACCTTTTTTATTTAATCCAGATCCTTTTATATATTCGGTGTTGTCATTTTTTAATTTTTCAAAGTAATTTACAAAACCAATAAAAACAGAAGACATTTTTTCAAAAACTAAAATTTTATGAAATTCTAGGATCTGAACGCCACGATCTACCGCGAATTTTAATTCTGGTAAAGTCCACGATCCGCGGATCTTTCCTGTGGGAAAAAGCAGCTTGCCGCGCTTCTCACAATAAAATGGCAGCGGTGGAATGTTTTGATCATTAAAAGGATCTGGAATGTTAACGGTCGCTTCTATAATTCCTCCGGTGTCTTCTCCCTCGCAATAGCGCTGCCAGATAGATTTTACCCAACCGCCTTTTTTCATATAAAATTTTCCCACCGGATAACGGTATTCGCGCATGACAAAAGGATATTCGCTGGTCACATCATACAAAAAACCGCCAGCTAGTTTTTTAATAAAAACTTCTGTTCTCCCTCCGTGGTACGCTTCGCGGCAAAATTCTTCCGCTTCTTTTCCTGTCTCACCCATTAAAAAATTTTTATTGTGTGTTTGCTCGGTCTGGTCTGGGAAAAGATTTTCAAAGATCCGCATACTCATATTTGCGATGGTTGGACATTTTACAAATTCATTTATTTTTAATCCGCTGGCTGCGATCACTTTTTCGATT
>Ga0164301_10000288_pt1 | contig 14181 bp, 10 predicted proteins | sample Whisoiple_231_MG_FD_109711 | JGI IMG/M metagenome (GOLD analysis project Ga0164301, IMG submission 109711) | Unamended control soil microbial communities from upstate New York, USA - Whitman soil sample_231_MG | ecosystem: Environmental > Terrestrial > Soil > Agricultural land ... | reverse complement strand
CTCTCATAACAAGCAGTTAGTGGCGCGTCCCATTGCGATATTTCGCTGCAATTCAGCCCGCAAGCGCAAACTATCGCTCTGGAGCGGCGGATCGTAAGCTTCCTTCTCTCTTCCGGATGCACCCGCAGAATGTGAGCCGGTTCATAGAGGACGCGCGTAGGTCAGCCTATTCCTTTGGACTGAGATGTTTGAGGCGCGACGTGCAAGCATCAAGCCGGAAACTGCTCGCGCAGCTTCAGCTTCCAAAACTTCCCGGTCGATGTGCGCGGGATCGAATCCAGGATCTCATAGCGATCAGGCAATTGCCACTTCGCGAAAGCGCCGGCGAGATGCTCATTCAGATCGGCGGGCGTCGCCTTTTGCCCCGGCTTGAACACGATGCAGGCCAGCGGCCGCTCGTTCCATTTTTCGTGCGGAATGGCGATCACGGCGGCCTCCGCGATCGCCGGGTGCGACATCAGCGCATTCTCCATGTCGACCGAGCTGATCCATTCGCCGCCGCTCTTGATCAGGTCCTTGGTCCGGTCCGTGATGCGCATGTAGCCGTGCGGATCGATCGTTGCGACATCGCCCGTGCGCAGCCAGCCGTCAGACGTGTGCTTGTCGGGATCGGGTGGGGCATCATGATAGCTGCCGGTGATATAGGGCCCGCGGACCTGCACTTCGCCAACGCTTTTGCCGTCCCAAGGCTGCTCGCCCTCCTCGCCCATAATGCGCATGTCCACCATGGCCACCGGAACGCCAGCGGTCGCCCGCAGACGGAATATCTCGTCCTCGCTCGCATTCTCGAGTTCAGGCTTAAGATAGCTGATCGTGCAGAGCGGTGACGTTTCCGTCATTCCCCAGCCCTGCACCAAATCGACGCCGTGCCGGGCGAAGGCGCGGATCAGGCTTTCGGGCGCGGCGGACCCGCCGACGATGCTGCGCATGCCCTTGGGAAGGCTCCAGCGGTCAGGGTTCTGCTCGATCGCCTGGATGAAGGAGAGCCAAATGGTCGGCACACCGAGCGACAGGGTTGGCTGCGTTTGTGCGATCAGGTCCAGAAGATCTTCGGCGTGAAGATGCGGGCCTGGCATGACCAGATCGGCGCCGGTCATCACGGCGCCATAGGGCATGCCCCAACAATTGGCGTGGAACATGGGCGTGACGGCGAGCACGACATCGCAGCTCTTGAGCCCCCAATAGTCCGGCAGGCATGCGTTCAGCGAGTGCAGCACAGTCGAGCGATGGGAATAGGCGACGCCTTTCGGCCGTCCCGTGGTGCCGGAGGTGTAGCAGAGTGCAATCGGTTCGTTCTCGTCATGGGGCGCCGGCGTGAACGGTTTTCCCAGATGTGGCGCGATCAGCGTTTCGTAATTCGCGCAGTCGTCCGGGATCGGCTCGCCGCCGAACGGGAAAACGATGACTTTTTCGAAGCGATAACGCTCCGCGACTTGGCGGTAGAGGGACAGCAAAATGTCGTCCACGATCAGCACGCGGTCTTTCGCGTGCCCGGCGATCCAGGCGATCTCTTCCCCGGAGAGGCGCACATTGAGCGTGTGCATCACCGCTCCAGCGAGCGGAATGCCGAAGTAGCATTCGAGATGCACATTGTGGTTCCAGCAGAGCGTGGCGACGCAATCGCCTTTTTTGATGCCAAGCTCCTTCAGCGCATGCGCCAGCGCGCGCGTGCGCGCGGCGATTTCCGTAAAGGAATGGCGCACCAGCCGTTTGTCCGGCAGGCGCGATATCACCTCCGATTGCCCGAACAGCTTGTCCATACGCGCGAACATCGTGTTCGTGGACAAGGGCACGGCCATCATAGTGGATTTCATGGTTGCCTCCCTCTATGCTGGTTGCAGCGGAGTTACGTAAGCACATTTCTCGTGCGACCGTTCCGGGTGATTTAAGCCCGCCGGCATCGACGTTCCATAACATCTGTTTTGGTTTTCAACTTCACTGTACTGCGTAAAACTGCTTAGCGGATTACGTCCAGCCGTCGTCCGATTGCGGCGGCTTCAGCGCGGCTACCTGCGTTTAGCTTGTTATTGACGCGCCGGAGATGCGTGCGGACCGTGCTGTCCGAGATGGCCAGCTTCTCGGATATGGCCGAATTGGAGTTTCCATCGGCCACAAGTTGCAGCACCTGGATTTCTTTCTGTGTGAGAGGCTCCATGAGCCTATCGTCGTCTGAGGTCCCGAGAGGACCGGCAGGAGCTAGACCGAATGCGTTTATCAACCGGCGAACGTAGTGAATCAAGACAGGATCGCTGCGTTTCGCAGGCATTTCCTCCAACATCGCGTAGAATCGGCACACCAGCCGACCCACATATTCGCCTTCATCGACGATAAGTCGCACGAAGCCTTCCCTGCTGGCTTGTCGCAGAACACCAGCCAAAGTCTCGATTGCGGCAGAAGGTTCACCGCTGCGTTGCAACGCGAGGCTTTGCAGAACGCGCAGTCGCAAGGCACGGAAGTGTCTCGACTGACTCACTGCCTTGTTAAGCTCGCACTCCAGAAGCGGAAGTGTTGCGCCTGCGTCGCCGAAGTGAATGTCCCAACGAATGCGACCAAGTTTGAAGTATTCGATTTCGTGGGCAGGCAGCCTCTGCCGTTCAAGACGCTCCCAAACAGTTGAGTCGGCTGCGCGTTCAAGTTCTTCCATAGAGGCCTGCGAATTACCCTTTAGCAAAAACAAGCGACTACGCTCAAGTTTGGCGCTGGCCACGATACGTGGCAATCTAGAGCGATGTCCGAGATATTCCAGACCGGTCAACGTCTCAAACGCTTTTTCGACGTCTCCGCGATCGAATTCAATACGAGTCTGAATCGCGTGACCGCTGATTATGTGGTCGGGCAAAACAACATCGCACACCAGCGGCAGGTACGCATTCATGAGGCGTTCAGCACCGTCGAGATCATTTATCTCATACAGTATTGCAGCGTACAGGACGCCAGCCCATCCATTACCTCTGCTATAAGATGCGGCGCGTGATGCCTGGACTGCAATACGAAACTTGGCGGTTGCCGCCTGCAACCGCCCCCCTGCAGGTCCAGCATGCCTTCGAGGGATTCGGCATACATGCGATTGAATGTGCCATCGCCATGAAGGCGACGAGCATCATCAATCATGCGCCGCGCTTCCCTGTCTTCCCCCGTAATCGTAAAAACACCTCCCATTGTGTTGCAAAGAACACTATCGGCGAACGCATCCGAGGTCGGAAGGCGCGCAAGGCTCGCCGGGCCAACCGCGCGTGCTTCATCGTAACGATCCTGCATTGCGAGAATTAGTGGTTTCAGAGCACTGACATGGGCCGCCACCTGGGGATCTTTTGACACGATGCAACCTGATCGTTCAAGCTCCTCAGCCGCCTGCCAAGGGCCGTGGGTGAAGATCGTGGCCCAAACAGACTGAGCTTCGAGCAATGGAGAAGCACGGAGGTCAGCAGCCGGAATAGCGCTGAACCAACGTGAAAGCAGTCGCATCCGTCCCTCCTCAAGGAGACCCTGCGCTTGTGGCGCCAGCAGCGACAATGCGTAGCGATAGTCTCCCCCCTCAATTGCATGATCGATGGCGGGTACCGGGCGCATGCGCGATTCGTACCAACGCGCGGCTAAGAGGTGCAACCGAGCGACTTCCTCGGGCTTCTCAATTAACAAGTGGGTCTGCAGATAGTCCGCAAAAAGCGAATGATAACGATACGTGCGCTCCTCTCCTGGAATGGAGGTCAGGAATAAATTTTGCTCATCCAGCTTTCGAAGCATGCGCTCCGCGTCGCAATTCGGGACAAGCGCCTGACAAAGTGAAGCATTCAGATGTCGCAGTATACTGGTCTGAAATAGAAATTGGCGTAGGTCTTCCGGTTGGTATGTGAGGACCTCCTCCGTGAGGTAGTCCGCAATCGTGCGGCTTGAGCCCGAAAAACGCTCGACGAAATCGCCTCCAGGGCCCTGTCTCTCGATGGACATCGAGGCTAGCCAAAGTCCCGTAATCCATCCTTCAGTTTTGGAGTGCAAGCGGCTTACCGACTCTCCCGGCAGCCCAGGAAGAGACCTGAGGCGGAAGTACTGTTGCGTTTCATCAAGACTGAACCGCACATTGTCCGCATCGATCTCAAGTAGAAGACCAAGGCCGCGCAATCGTGCCAAACCTAGCTTTGGCGCGGTGCGAGAACCGACCACAATCCGGCCGCCTCTTGGCAATCGCTCAATAATGGGTCTCAACAACGCGAAGATCGCGGCTTCATCAATGACTTCAAAATTGTCCAAGAATATCGCGAAAGGAGAATTTCGCGTAAGAAGAGAATCAGCGGTTTCGGTCAAGGACTCTTCAATGAGCTCCTCGGGACTTAGATTGCGTACCGCGAGACTAAAGCACTTGAGGAATCGCGCCGCATCATTGTCTGAATGATCAAGCGTTAGCCAAGCCGTTGCTGCCCCCTGGGCTTCCAGGCGAGCGCGAAATTGCAGCATCGCGGTGGTCTTTCCGAAACCCGCGGGCGCTTGCACCAGGATAAGCCGAGCCGCATCGGCAGCGCACACCTTGTTGCAGAGTGCCTTTCGAATGACCTGCGTTGCAACGGGGCTGGGAGCCGTCAGTTTTGCAGCTAGAGCGGCCGACCAGCGCTGACGAGCGACCGGGTCCGGATCGCTTTGCCGCCGAGGCGTTGTCAAGATTGTGGCATTTCCCTTGGTCCGCATGATTGAAGCGACGGCATCCTGACCGGGCCCACCCTTCGTGACGATACCCCAACAGTCCCGAGGCGCAAGCTTCGACGCTCCAATCGAGAAACCATGCTGCAGTGCGGCGTCGCGCCACATGCATGCGCTGAATTTTCGCTTGGATACTCCTCACCGACGCGCTCCCATCGATCATGCGACGCAATATCGCAAAATCGCCTATAGCAGCCGTTAGCTCCTGAGGTCTTGCGTACATCTCTCCCGTCGTTCGAGATGTTGTCGGTTCTACCGATTGCATTGGCGCCGCCGCGCCATCAATGCGGGAGGAAAGGGACGGAATCCGTCCTCGGCCGCGCCGACCATCACGCAGCCGCATTTCAACAGAAATTCGACAGGCTCTGGCCTCGTCGGGAGAGGCACGCGTTAGCTTTCGCGCGCGACCGGCCGGCAGCAGTGGAAGTCTCCCGGTTAGCCTAAGCGACGGACTAGTTGACCTGACGCGCGTAGCCCTTCCAGTATTTCTCGCGCAGTTCCCGCCTAAGAATTTTGCCAGTTGCGTTGCGCGGGAAGGCTTCGATTAGGTCGATGCTCTTCGGTGCCTTGAAGGCGGCAAGGCGCTCGCGCGCCCAGCGGATGATGTCCTCCTGCTGCGGAGTTCGCCCAGGCTTCGGAACGATGATCGCTTTCACCTCTTCTCCCCAACGCTCTGAAGGAACGCCGATCACGGCAACTTCCTCGACATCGGGATGACCGTAGATCGCATTCTCGACCTCGGCAGGATAAACATTTTCGCCACCGGAAATAATCATGTCCTTCACACGATCGTGGATGTAGAGATATCCCTCCTCATCCAGATATCCCGCATCACCTGTTCGGAGCCATCCTTCCTTATCGATCGTCGCTGCGGTCGCTTCGGGCAGGTTCCAGTAACCCTTCATGTTTGACGCCGAGCGGATGGCAATCTCGCCGACTTCGCTGGGACCGAGGCGCTTTCCGCTCTCGTTGAGAATCGCGATTTCAACACCAGGCAGGGCCTTGCCGGCCGAACGCATCTTCGGACTGCCTTCCAGAGAGTGATCTTCCGGCGGCAACGCGGCGACGACACCGGTCGTCTCGGTCATGCCGTACATCTGCACGAAACCGCAGCCAAACACCTCGACACATTCGCGCAGCAATGCCAGCGGTATCGGACTTGCACCATACGAGATATATTTGAGATGGCTGTAGTCGATCTGGCGCGCCCGCGGATGACTTACAATCGCCTGCAGCGCCGATGGGACAAGAAAGACCTTGTTTATTTTTTCGTCCTCTATCAGATCGAGGATGCGGCCCGGATCGAAATCGCGGAGAACTATTCCTTTGGCGCCGCAGGCTAAAGTCCAAAACCCCCAGCCGGTGCCGCCGATATGGCCGATCGGCATAGTCATCAGGCTCACGTCATCCGCCGACCATTTGGCCCATTCCTCGTTGGTTTGATCTAATAATTTTGGAAGATTGGCAAGATTGCGCGCGGCAATCATAACGCCTTTCGGCCGGCCGGTCGTCCCAGACGTGTAAAGCTGGAGCACGTCGTCGTTTGCACCAACATCGGCTTGCGGAGCGCTTGCGAGTTGGCAGTCGCGCCAACTTATGTAGTCCGGCCAGCCGCGGGCGCTGTCCTCGACCGCGATGATCGTCTTGAGATCGGGGCACTGGCCCGCAATACCGGGAATCGCGTCCACAAATTCAGGCCCAACAAACAGAAACGGCGCACGCGAATCTTGAAGGATATAGACGATTTCCGGGCCGGCCAGGCGCCAGTTGATCGGCGTCGTTGTGCCGCCCATTTTTCCGGCGCCAAGGAAAACCTCGAAATAGGAATCGCTGTTCTTGCCGAGATAGGCGATGCGATCACCTTTCTTGATACCAGCCGCAATTAGAGCATTCGCCACCTGGTTTGTATGCTTTTCGAGATCGGCATAGGTCGTATGGCGCCCCTCGAACGAAAGGGCGACGCGGTCGGGCTGGCTGTCCGCAAGCTTGCGCATTATCTCTGCAAATGACTGCGGATGTGCAACAGCATCCATGAAATCCTCCTTTTTAATCTCCGACCCTCGCAGCGTCTGCGACGACGTGGTTTCGATTTTCCTCCAAGGCTCCTGCTTGAAAGTACCACGCAAGAGGGCGGCGTTCCTTACGGTCTAAAGTCAGCTCGTTTTTCAAGGGTCAAATACCGAGAGCGTCGGACACGCCCAAGGCATGCATCATCGATTGTACCACCCTCACGTCGTGGCTGAGCAGCACAAGATCGTGGGGCTTGCCGTTGCGGTCCTTGACGTGGTTGCGCAGCAGCGCTTCCGCGCGAAAGCCGAGTCCTTCATAGCTTGCTATAGCGGCACGCTGGTCGACTGTCATCTGCACGCACAATTTCTCGAGCCCGAGTTCCAGCGCCTGGGCGAAGCTTTCCTGAATGAGCGCGCGACCTAGACCCTTGCCACGCCATGTCGGAGCTACCAACACACGAAGTTCGCCTACATGTTGGGACCAGGACAAATCGCGGGTCACGATCGCCGTGCAGCCGACGATTCTACCATGGCCCAAGGCGACTATGCTGGTGACGCGGCCTTGAGGGATTGCATCAAGCCATGCCGCAATGACTTTTGGGTGTGTGATGTCGCGACTGAGGAACAGAAGGTCGTGCGCGGGCAGCGACTCGATGAAAGTGCTAAGTTCAGCCGCGTCGTTGGACGACATGAGGCGAAGTTCTACCGGTGAGCCGCACGCCACGGTGCGCGGATATTGGCGCGCTGCATTCGTCATGTTGATCGCCTTTCCAACCATTGATCGAGCTTTGGCCACATGCGCTTAATGGCATTTGCTCCAGCAACCAGACTGACGTGGCCGCCAGGCAATATGACTTCTTCCTTGTCCTGCGAGCCTGCTCGTTCGATCAGAGGCTTACCGCACTCGGGAGGGACGATGTGATCATGTGCGGCAAGGAAGTGGAGCAACGGCACCTTGATATTTTGCAAATTGACCAGCTTGCCCCCGACGCTCAACGTGCCTTCGTAAAGACCGTTCTTCTGCATTAGATCCTTGACCGTTTGTCGGAAGTACTCGCCCGCTACGGGCAAGGTCTCGGCCCCCCAACGGTCCATCATCCGATAAGCCTTGACGTACTCATCGTTCCAGAGATTGTCCCATAACCGCACCTGGCCAACCAGGCGACCTGCAGGACGCAGCATATCGAATCCGGCCATGATCATGTCCGGCTGGATGATGCCGACGGAGTCGACGAACCGATCGACATCGAAATGGCGCGCGTCGGTCCACGCCTGGAAAAGTTCCATTTTCCTGAAGTTGATCGGCGTGGTGAAGCAAACCAGGTTCTTGAGCGGTCCTTCGGCGTGCAGGGTTGCGTAAATGGTCGACAAAACGCCACCCATGCAGTAGCCGATGAGGGTCACATCCTCGATGCCCGAATGCATTTGCACTCGCTGCAGGCAATCCGGTATGAAATCGAGCACGTAGTTCTCAAGTCTAAGGTAGCGCTCCTCGCCTGTCGGGGGGTTCCAGTCCATGACGTAGACGTCGTACCCGCGGCCGAGCAGGTATTCGATCAAGCTTTGACCTGGCGTTAGGTCGAAGATGAAAGCCTTGTTTGTCGTTGCCATGACGAGCAGGATCGGGACGCGGAAGACCTCGCTTGCCGTGGGCTTGTAGTGGTACAGGCTAAGCGTACCGCGGCGGTGCAACAGCGTCTTCGGCGTTAGCCCTACAACCGGGGCGGGCGAGCCCAGATAACCGAAGCCCTTCAAGTTTCGTTGAATTGCGCGGTCGATCTCGGTTTGGATTCGGTCAACCGTGGAAGGGGCGGAAACTGTTTTGTTGGGCGAGGGCATCGTTCACCCGCCGCCTTGAGGCTGCTTGGTTGCCGGTTTCGTCGTAGCATTTTTCGGAGTTGAAGGCTGTCGCGTCCGGAGCGGCCGGTTCTCAAATGGTTCGCGCACCTCAATCGGGAGCAGCATATCAACCTTTTCCTCTAGCCTCTGAAGGGTTTCCGCAAGATCGACAATATCCTTGCGGCTTGGAAGATTGAGTGCCTTGAAGTAGCCGTCCAGCGCCTTCTCGAACGTCTGCTGCAATCCCGTCGATATTTGCGAGAACTGGTGAGCTGCCCGCGTGAACTGTTCCGAGCTCATGCCGCTGTTCGCCAGTGAATTCATTCCACCCTCGAGCTTGGTGACGACCTGCCTCCACATCTCGAATGGGTCGAGGTTGATAGTTGAAGTCATGACAATTGCTCCCTGGCATGAGTTATGGGACTTGCGCCGCGTTGCGGGTAGGTTTGCGTGGCCGCTAGCAGGTCGAGATAGGCGGTCACGGCACGGCGACCGAACGCCAGGGGAACCCACCAGGGAGAGAGCAAAAACCCCAAAGTGCTCGCCGCCGTCGGTAACAGAAGACGGGCTGTCGTGGTGCTCAATTGCCGCACTGTCCGGTTGGCCATGAAGGTTGCAGCCAACACTTCTCGCGCCACCCTGTACGCCGGCGCGCCTGATGCGGCGACTCGGTCCGAAATCTCGATCGTGCAGTCCGCCGGCTTGTCGCCACGATACGCGAGAGCCAATGAATCCCCGATACGCGCGAGCGCGTCGCGCGCGGCACCGATCAGAGAATCAAAGTTCAAAAAGCCGTGGAACTGTCCAGAATAGTGCAGTAACTCGACAGGAACCCCCGCAGCGCGCAATTTCGCAGCATAATTGAGTCCATCGTCGCGGATCGGATCAAATCCGGTCGTGACGATCAACGCCGGCGGCAGCTCGCGCAGGTCCGAACAGAACGCCGGAGACAGCCAAGGATCCCTTAAGTCCCGATCATGCACGATCAGAGGTGTGAGGGAATCAATGAAATCCGCGGTCAGCAAATACCCGCGGGCGTTCTCCACCTTTGACGGGAATTCGGCGATCAGGTTGGTCGCAGGATAAACCAGCACTTGCGACAAGAGAGTTGGACCGCCATGGCGCCTCGTCTCCTGTGCCACAGCGGCCGCGATATTGCCTCCTGCACTGTCGCCGCCGATCGCAAGACGGGTCGTGTCGATTCCGACCGAAGGCCCGTGCTCCGCGATCCAGTTCAAAGCTGCAAGAAAGTCTTCCCGTCCAGCGTAAAGGTCGTGCTCGGGTGCCAGGCGATAGCGCACGGCGACCACAACTGCTTTAGCAGCGCGCGCCACGCTACGACAAATGGCATCGGTCGAATCGAGGTCTCCCACCACGAATCCCCCGCCATGGCACCAGAGAAATCCTGGCTTCAGGTCGGAGGGCCCTTTCGGTGTATAGATGCGAAAATCAATCGGACCGGCGGACCCCTCGATCCGATGCTGGACAACGGATGCAACTGGAACCCGGCGCCCCAGCATCATCGCAAGAAAGCGGAAACCTTGCCGAACCAAGGTGATCTGCTCGCGGCTGACCGGCCTACCTAAGAATGGGCTCAGGATGCGCAAAAGCAACTTTGCTTCCCGGTCCAGTTCGTCGGCACGGAGCAACTGCGGCATTCCTGAACCGTCCTTCAAGAGGACCTGCCTGTTTTCGGCGTGTGATCCAGGAGAGTAGTTCATCAAAGATTCCTCGCGCATTAGATCAACGCGAATATTTCACGCCATCATCGAATGTAGGCCGATTTCTGCCTGACCTCGTCGTCGAATCCGACGACGCATTCGATCGCCGATGAATATTGTGACCGTTGATGCGGACAGGGGTTCGAACGTGACGGCGTAGCGGCCATCGAAGCCGCTCACGGTCCGATCGCCGGTCTTGTCAATGCAGCAGGCGCTGGTGAAAGCGGGGCTTTAGATATTCATGCCGTGGTAGCCAAACCGCCGTCGACGGGAATGACCGCGCCACAGACGAATCCGCTCGCCCTTGATGCGAGATAGAGAGCGATGCCCGCGATGTCTTCTGAGCGACCCATGCGTTTCATCGGAGCATTCTCGATGACTTCGCGCGCCTCGGCTTCCTCGATTGCAGCAGTCATTTTTGAGGGAAAGTAACCCGGCGCGATCGCGTTGACGGCGATATGCTTCGGCGCGAGGAACTTCGCCATGATCCGGGTCAAATGGTTTACACCGGCCTTTGAGGCTGCATAGGAATAGGCCTCCATGTGCATCGTTCGTATACCTTCGATCGAGCCGATATTGATCACACGTGACCAGTTGTCTGGGGACGCTCCCGCCTGCAGCAGGTCGAGCAGGCGTTGCGTCAGAAAGAATACGGACTTGACGTTGAGGTCCATCACCTTGTCCCAGCCGTTTTCGGGAAATTCCTCGAAGCGGCTCCCCCAACTTGCCCCAGCATTGTTGACCAGAATGTCGAGTTTTTTCTCTCGCTTGCGCAACTCGGCGGAGAGGCGATCGATCTCCTCCATCCGCGACAGATCTGCCGGGATTGAAATACACTCGCCAAACTCCGACAGCTCCTTAGCCAAGGCATCGCAGACCTCAGCACCACGTGCAGTAATATATACTTTCGCGCCGTTCTCCACATAACTCCGCGCAATCATTTCGCCGAGTCCACGACTGCCGCCCGTCACCAGCGCAATCTTGCCTCGCACGGAGAACAGATCGTCGATTTTCATGCAAATCTCCCGTCGAAGCCCGCCAGATAAAAGGTCGCCCGGGTCTTATGCAATGGCGCGGTATCATCTGCTCATCTCTCTCAACCCAACCGGGAAATTGATTTTCACAATTATCGGCTCACTCAATCTGCAGCAAGACCTATCACGCCTGCCTCATCGTCGCTTCCGACGACCCGTTTTCCAGTTTCATCGTATAGGCTCCGCCAATTAGGAGTATGGCCGATGCGACGGTGCAGAACTGTTGCGGAAGGACTCTATGTCTCGAAAGGTTCTCGTCACTGCCGGTGCTTCGGGTATCGGCAAGCATATTGCGGCAGCCTTTCTGGCTGCTGGTGATGATGTCTACACCTGCGACATCAATTCCGAGGCCCTCAAAATCGCTTCCACCGAACTTCCCGGCCTGAAAACTGGGGTTTGCGATGTAACTGACCGTGCCCAAACCCAGGAGATGGTTCTTGAGGCTGCAGATCAACTCGGCGGCTTAGATGTTCTCGTGAACAACGCAGGAACCTCCGGACCCACGGCGCCCGTACGGGACCTCGATCCCGATCAATGGGAACAAGTACTCCAGGTCAACCTGCACGGCACGTTCCTCACGACGAAGTATGCAATTCCGCATCTCATACGTTCAGGAAGCGGGGTCATTGTCGTCATGTCCTCTGCCGCTGGTCGCTTCGGATATCCGAACCGTAGCGCCTATTCGACCGCGAAGTGGGGACTGATTGGCTTTATGAAGACGCTTTCGATCGAACTCGGCGAACACAACGTGCGGGTGAATGCTATCCTCCCCGGCGCAGTGCAGGGGGATCGCATACAGCGTGTGTTCGAAGGTCGCGCAAAGGCGACTGGCAAGAGCCCCGAAGAAGTTTCGGAACTCGCAATGGCCAAACAGAGTCTCAAACGCCTCGTAGATCCGGACGAAATCGCCGCACTCGCCGTCTTCCTCGCATCTGACGCCGCAAAGTCTATCTCTGGGCAGGCTTTGGGAATCGACGGGGGTATGTGATTGCAATCTGCTCAAGCAAGAGGGCAGGCGCCAGGACAACAATTGCAGTGACTTGGCGACAGGATGGAAACGAGATCTTGTTTTAGGAACAAACAAGCCAAACAGGAGAGGAAATAAAATGCGCAGAACCATCGCCGCCATCGCGGCACTCGGCTTCCTTGCCAACATCGCTCATGCCGCGGATACAATCAACATCGCCTTTATCGATCCGCTCTCCGGTAATGCTGCGAATATCGGCGAGATCGCGCTGAAACATTTGCAATGGATGGTTGAGCAGCTCAATGCGGCTGGAGGCGCAAACGGGAAGAAATTCGAGGTCGTTACCTTCGACAACAAAACGAATCCGCAGGAAACCGTGCTTCAGGCGCAGAAGGCCGTTGATCGAGGTATTCGCTTTCTGACCCAGGGAAATGGATCCTCGGTCGCGGCAGCGCTATCCGAATACGCCGTCAAGAACAATGACCGGAACCCGGACAAGCAGGTCCTCTATCTGAATTACGCCACCGCGGACCGTGCTCTCACCGATGACAAGTGCAATTTCTGGCACTTTCGCTGGTCAGCTCATTCCGACATCAAGATGCAGGTTCTCACGACATTCCTAAAAGAGCGCCCCACCGTCAAGAAGGTGTATCTCTTCAACCAGGACTATTCGTTGGGGACGTCGATACGAGAAGCGGCACGCGCAATACTCAAAGAGAAACGTCCCGATATCCAGATCGTTGGGGATGAAGTGCACCCGCTGCTCAAGGTAAATGATTTCGCGCCTTATATTGCGAAGATCAGAGCCTCCGGCGCGGACTCGGTCATTACCGGGAATTGGGGGCAGGATCTCGCGCTGCTTCTGAAGGCCGCCGCAGATTCCGGGCTGCAGGTCGATTGGTACACCTACTATGCTGGCGGAATTGGCAGCCCGACAGCGATAAAGCAAGCCAACCTACCCGACCGCGTTTTCGTTGTTGTGGAACAGATTGCCAATTCCTTACCGCCCGAATCGGCAAAGCTGGAAGAGGAGTTCCGCAACAGGTTTGGGGGGTTCATCGGGTATCCAGGCCTTGTCAATGAGGCGCGCATGTTCGCCAAAGCCGTCAATGACGCGAAGTCCGAAGAGCCAAAGGCCGTTGCCGAGAAACTTGAAGGGATGACATTTAAAACATTCAGTGGTGGTGAGGGCTATATGCGCAAAGATGATCACCAGTTCTTTCAGGATATGTACGTCGCCAATTTCGGGCCGTTACCGGCGGGCGCAAAATTCGACGAAGAGAAAACTGGCTGGGGCTGGAAGACGTTGGGCGTGGTGAAGGCCAAGGATACCGAATTGCCCACCACCTGCAAAATGGATCGGCCGTCCTGACGAAGCCTCGTTAGGTTCATGGTACGCTTCGATTGTTGTAATTCTGCTCTGCTCGATCGAAGCGTATCGACATTCTCTCCTACCGACACTGCTGAATCGTACCAAGCCTTCGCAAATATTTTTCGGCCTTGTTGATGGGTCAGGTTAATACAGTGAGACTCTGATGAAGAAAGAAGACGTCAGGAAGTTGTATACGACCCCCGTTGGGGCGCCCGCCTTCGTCAAGGGTCCGCATCGTTTTACGAATCGCGAATACTTGAACATCGTTTACCGAACGGATCGTGATGCTCTCTTGAAGGTGGTGCCAGAACCGCTTGAGATCGACGAGCCGCTCGTGCGCTTCGAAGTAATGAAGATGCCCGACTCAACAGGATACGGCGATTACGTCGAATCCGGCCAAGCAGCCGTCGTCCGCTGTGGTGAGGAACGTGGAGAGTACATCTTGGGGATGTATCTTGACAATCTGCCAGCTATAGCCGCCGGTCGTGAGGTTAGCGCCTATCCAAAGAAGCTCGGTTCAGCGAAGCTCTTCATCGACTCGGACACG
>Ga0164301_10000287_pt1 | contig 14199 bp, 16 predicted proteins | sample Whisoiple_231_MG_FD_109711 | JGI IMG/M metagenome (GOLD analysis project Ga0164301, IMG submission 109711) | Unamended control soil microbial communities from upstate New York, USA - Whitman soil sample_231_MG | ecosystem: Environmental > Terrestrial > Soil > Agricultural land ... | reverse complement strand
TGGGGGGACGTCGACGGCCGCGCCACCTGCATCGCCGCCTACGACTTCACCGTGATGGCCGGCTCGATGGGGATGACCGGCGAGCTGAAGGTCACCCGCCTGCGAGAGATGGCGCTGCAGAAGCGGATGCCGTTCGTCTGGCTGCTCGACAGCGCCGGCGCCCGCATCCAGGAGGCGGCGGGCTCGCTGTTCGCCGGCTCCGGCCACCTCTTCCGCGAGGAGGTCGAAATGTCGGGGGTGATCCCGATGGTCGCGGCGATGATGGGCCCCTGCGCTGCCGGCACCGCCTACATCCCGGCGCTCTCGGACTTCGTGCCGATGGTCTCCGGCCAGGGCGCGATGGCGCTTGCCGGCCCGCACCTGACCAAAGCCGTAACCGGCGAGGAGATATCGATGGAGGACCTCGGCGGCGCCAAGGTCCATTGCCGCAAGTCGGGGGTGGGGGACCTCGAGGTCGCCGACGACGAGGAGTGCATCGCCTCGGTCAAGAAGTACCTCTCCTACTTCCCGGCCAACTGCGAGCAGCGGCCACCGCTGGTCGACGTCTCGGACCCGGTCGACCGTGCCTCGGAGAAGCTGATGGAGATCGTCCCCGAGTCGCCGCGGAAGCCCTACGACATGTACGACGTGATCCGCGAGATTGCCGACGACGGCGACTGGTTCGACCTGAAGCCGAAGTTCGCCAAGAACGTGATCACCTGCTTCGCCCGCTTCGGCGGCCAGCCGGCGGGGATCGTCGCCAACCAGCCCAAGCACCTGGCGGGCGTCCTCGACAACGATTCCGCCGACAAGGCCGCCCGCTTCATCAACCTCTGCGACGCCTTCAACATCCCGCTGGTCTTCCTCCAGGACGTCCCCGGCTTCATGGTCGGCTCGAAGGTCGAGCACGCCGGGATCATCCGCCACGGGGCGAAGATGCTCTACGCGGTCAGCCGCGCCACGGTGCCGAAGGTGACGGTGGTGGTCCGCAAGGCCTACGGCGCCGGGTACTACGTGATGTGCGGCAAGGCGTATGAGCCCGACCTGATCGTCGCCTGGCCCGGGGCCGAGATCTCGGTGATGGGCGCCGAGGGCGCGGTCGAAATCATCGGCCGCTCGGCGATCGAGGCCTCCGAGGACCCGGAGGCGACCCGCGAGGCGATGCTGAACGCGGTCCGCCAGCAGATCGACCCCTACATCGCCGCCGGCAACGCGGTGATCGACGACATCATCGACCCGCGCGAGACGCGGCAGACGATCGCCGACGCGCTGAAGATGGCGCGCAACAAGCAGGTCGAGAAGCCGAAGAAACGACACGGCGTGATGCCGGTCTGAGGAGGATGAGATGAGCAGCTTCGACGACCCGGTGATCATCAGCTGCTCGATCAGCGGCGTGATCGCCAACCGCGACCAGTGCCCGGCAATCCCCTACACGCCGGAGGAGTACGCGGCGGAGGCGCGGCGCGTGGTCGACGAGGGCGCCTCGCAGATCCACATCCACGCCCGCAAACCCGACGGCACTCCGTCGTACGAGGTCGAGGACTTCCAGGCGATCACCGAGGCGATCCTGGCCGAGGTCGGCGACGTGATCGTCAACTACTCGACCGGGGCGATCGGGATCCCGATCGAGAAGCGGCTTGAGTACCTGCGCGCCTGCCGCCCCGACGTCGCCGCGCTGAACATGAGCTCGATGAACTACGCGAAGTACTCGAAGCGGCGCAAGGACTTCGTCTTCAAGGCCGTCTTCGAGAACAGCTTCGACACGATCATTGAGTTCCTCACCGCGATGAAAGAGCTGGGGATCAAGCCCGAGCACGAGTGCTTCGACTCCGGCCACGTCGCCAACCTTGATCCGCTGATCGACATGGGGCTGCTGGAGCCGCCGCTGCAGATCTCGCTGGTGATGGGGGTGACCGGTGGCATCCGCCCGACGCCGCGCAACGTCACCCTGATGTCGGACCAGATCCCCGGCGGCCCGGAGGGCCCGAACCAGTGGCAGGTGATCGGCATCTCCCGCGACCAGTGGAAGCTGCTCGCCTCATCGCTGGTGCTGGGCGGCAACGTCCGCGCCGGGGTCGAGGACAACCTCTACCTGCCGAACGGCGAGATGTGCAAGTCCAACGGCGAGCTGATCGCCAAGGCGCGGCAGATGGCCGAAGACATCGGTCGCCGCCCCGCAAGCGTCGCCGAGGCGCGCGAGCTGCTGGGGGTCCCGAAGCGTGAGCGCTCTACCGCTTAGCGACGTCAGGGTCCTCGATCTGACCCGCCTGCTGCCGGGCGGCTTCTGCTCGCTGCTGCTCGCCGACCTCGGCGCCGAGGTGCTGAAGGTCGAGGACACCGGCATGGGCGACTACATCCGCTGGGCGCCGCCGTACTACGGCTCCGACGAGCAGCAGGCGCTCGGCACCCGCTCTTCGCTCTATCTCTCGCTCAACCGCGGCAAGCGCTCGGTCCGGCTCGACCTCAAGAACGAGGCGGGGAAGGAGGCGCTGCTGCGGCTGGTCGCCGACTACGACGTCGTCCTCGACGGCTTCCGGCCCGGCGTGCTCGACAAGCTCGGGGTCGGCTACGAGCGCCTGCGCGAGGCCAACCCCGGCATCGTCTACTGCGCGATCACCGGCTACGGCCAGGACGGCCCCTACGCGCAGCGCGCCGGCCACGACATGAACTACCTGGGGCTGGTCGGGCTGCTCGGCCTGACCGGAGCCAAGGACGGCCCGCCGGTGCAGTCGGCCGGGCAGATCGCCGACCTCGGCGGTGGCGGGCTGATGGCAGCCTTCGGGGTGATGGCGGCGCTGCACGAGCGCCGTCGCTCCGGTGAGGGGCAGATGGTCGACATCTCGATGGCCGACGGCGCCCTTTCCTGGCTGGCGATGGTTGCCGGCCGCTACTTCTGCGACGAAGAGGTGCCGCGGCGCGGCGAGCAGCAGCTCGCCGGCGGGCTGATCTGTTACCTGCCCTACGAGGCGAGCGACGGCTGGGTCAGCTGCGGGGCGCTGGAGCCGAAGTTCTGGGCCGCCTTCTGCAACGGCGTCGATCGCCCCGACCTGATCGAGAAGCAGTTCGAAGCGCCGGGCTCCGACGCCTGGCAGGAGGTCGCCGCTGTCTTCCGCTCCCGCAGCCGCGACGAGTGGCTGGCCTTCAACGACGAGCACGACTGCTGCATCGAGCCGGTCCTCGACCTCGACGAGGCGCTCGATTCGGAGCTGGTCAGAGCCCGCGAGATGGTCGTCGAGCTGGAGCAGCCGCAGCTGGGGACGGTGCGCCTGCTCGGCAACCCGGTGAAGTTGAGCCGCACCCCCGCCGACACCGGCCGCCCGGCGCCGGCCTTCGGCGAGCACACCGACGAGGTGCTGCGCGAGGCGGGCTACTCCGAGGAAGAGATCGCGGCGATGGTGGAGTCCGGCGCCGCCGCGGGCCCGAGCGCCACCGCCCAGGGGGAGTTCCGCGCATGAGCACCAACGCCACCACCGGCAACGAGAACGGCCTCTTGAAGATGAGCGAGCTGGCCGAGGCTTCCGGCGTGCCGGCGCCGACGATCAAGCACTACCTGCGCGAGGGCCTGCTGCCGGAGCCGGTCAAGACCAGCCGCAACATGGCCTACTACTCGCCCGAGTTCGTCGACCGGATCAAGCTGATCAAGCGCCTGCAGGAGGAGCGCTTCCTGCCGCTGAAGGCGATCAAGGAGGTGCTCGACACCAGAGAGCGCACGCGGACCAGCGCCGCCGAGGTCCGCAAGCGCTACGGGGTCCCCAAAGAGGTGCTGGACCGGCTCGCCAAGCTCGAGGTCCTGACCCCCAACAGTCGCGGCTACTCGCCCTCCGACGTGACGATCATCGAGGCGATCAGCCGCTTCCGCGCCGGTGGCTACGACGAGCAGATTGGCTTCACCGTCTACGACACCCTGCGCTACAAAGCGGCGCTGGAAGAGCTGGTCCGCCAAGAGGTCGACGTGGTGATGGAGCGGCTCGCCGGCGAGGTGCCGATCGAGCGCGTGGTGGCGATGCTGGAAGCGGGCGCGGAGCCGTTGAAGGACCTGATCGGCGCCCTGCACACCAAGCTGATGGTCGCCGAGCTCGAGCGCCGCGGCTGAGCGTCAGCCGGCGACCAGCTCGCGCTGGGCTTCGATGTCGAGCAGGCAGGTGATCGCGTTGGTCTCCCGCGCCACCCGCTCGGCTTCCTCGAGCGCCTCGACCGCGCCCGGACGGCCGGCCGCGTGGCGGGCCCGGCCGAGCGCCAGCAGGGCGATCGGCAGCGACCAGTAGAGGCCGCGCTCTTCGGAGGTCCGCACCGCCCACTCGGCCTCGGCGATCGCCTCTTCGTTGCGCCCGACGCCGGCCAGCGCCCGGGCCCGGAGCTGTGAGCGCCAGGCCTCCATCTCGCCGCCGATCCCCATCGCCTCGCGGTAGGTCCGGTCGGCCTCGTCGATCGCGTCCAGCGCCTCCTGGAATTCCTCCGCCGCGAGGTGGGCCCAGGCGAGGTTGGCGATCGCCAGGCTGCGGGAGAAGACGTCGCCGATCCGCTCGGTCAGCTCGCAGTTGCGCCGCGCCACCGAGAGCGCCCCCTCGATGTCGCCGCGCAGCGCCATCAGGCCGGCCTGGTTGCTGCGCACCCAGCTCGCGGTCTCGGGGTCGTCGGCTTCAACGGAAATCTCCAGCGACCGCTCGAAGTGGGCTTCGGCCGCCTCGAGGTCACCCTGCTCGCGGCGCGCCATCCCCTTGCCCATCTCGGCCCAGGCCAGCGGGGTGTTGAGGATGATCCCCGAGCCGATCGTGATGTCCCCGTCTGCCAGGTCGACGATCTCGTCGAGGGCGCGTTCGAAGCCGCCGAAGTCGGCGGCGATCAGGTACGCGTAGGCGCCGGCGGCGCGGATCGCGACCCGCAGGTGGGGGTCGCCCGCCTGGTCGGAGAGCGCGGTCATCTCCTTGACCTGGGACAGCCACTCGTCGGTGTGGAGCTGCAGCCCCGGCCGCCCCGAGGCCGACATCCGCACCAGCACCTTCGAGTGCAGGTCGCCGCGGCGGTCGGCGATCTCCTCGGCTTCGTCGAGGAGCAGCGCCTGCTCCTCGAGGTCCATCCCGACCCGCCAGGCGAACTGGATCTGGGCCAGCCGCGAGGCGATCGCGAGCGCGTCGCTCTCCTCGTCGACCTCGAGCCGGCCGGCCAGCTCCATCGTCTCGTGCCAGAGGCGCATCGCGTCGCGGGGGCGGCTGTGGCCGGCCCAGTGGGCGCCGCGGGCGGACCAGCGTGCCGCGTCGAGGGTTTCGCCGCCCTGCTTGAGGTGGTCGGCGATCTGCGCCGCCCGCTCGTCGTGGCGCTCGGGCGGGATCAGCTCGATCATCGCCCGCGCCGCCGCCGCGTGGGTGGCTTCCCGCTGGCTGGCCAGCTGGGTGCCGTAAGCGACCTCGCGGGTCAGCGGGTGGCGGAAGGCGAAGCGTCGCTGCGGGTACAGCTCGGCTTCGTAGAGGAAGCCGGCGTCGATCAGCGCCCCGAGGACGGCTTCCTGCTGGTCCTCGCCGAGGCCGGCGGTCAGCTGCAGCGCCTCCCCGCTGACCTCCTTGCCGACCACCGAGGCGACCTGCAGGAGGTGCTTGGCTTCGCTGTCGAGACGGTCGATTCGGGCAGCGAGGACCGCCTGCACCGTGACCGGCACGCCGGCGTCCTCGATCGGCTTCGCCAACCGATAGGTGCCACGCTCTCCCTCCAGGTAGCCGGACTCATCCAGCTCGCGGACGATCTCCTCGATGAAGAACGGGTTGCCGCCGGTGCGCTCGTGGATCGGCTCGTCGATCCCGTCCAGCGAGGGATCGCAGCCGATGATGTCGCACAGCAATTGGGCAGTGTCGTCCCGGTTGAGCGGCTGCAGGTCGATCGTCTCGTAGACCGGCGACTCGCTCCAGGCCGGCGTGTGCTCGGGCCGGTAGTTGACCAGCACCAGCGTCGGCGTCCCGCCCATTCCCTCGATCAGGCCGTGCAGCATCATCTGGCTGCCCTCGTCGATCCAGTGCAGGTCCTCGACGATCAGGACCAGCGTCTTGCGCCGGGCGGGATTGCTGACCAGCCGGCAGAGGAAGTCGCCGAGAGCGCGTCCGCGCCCCTCCGGATTCATCTTCGGAACGGGCCGCTCGGGGTCGGGGACGCCGAGGAAGTCGAAGACCAGTGGCAGGTCGTCGGCGAAAGCCGGGTCGAGGAGCAGCGAGCGGCCGGCGATCTTCTCGCGGGCCATCTGCTCGGGGTCCTGGTCGCCGATCGCGTAAAAGGAGCGCAGCATCTGCAGGATCGGCATGAAGGGGATCGACTTGCCGTGCGCCTGCGCCTGCGCCTCGAAGACCTCCAGCCCTTCGCCGCGGCAACGCTGGGCGAACTCGTGGTAGAGCCGGCTCTTGCCGATGCCCGGTTCGGCGACCACCCCGACCGCGTTCGCCTCGCCACCTTTGGCGCGCGCCAGCGCCTCCTCCAACCGGGCGATGTCCCCCTCGCGTCCGACGAACTGGGAGAAGCCGCGCTCGCGGGCGAGGTCGAGGCGGGAGCGCGCCTGGCCGACGCCGGCCAGCTCGAAGACCTCGACCGGCCGGCTCGCGCCCTTGATCTCGAACTCGCCGAGGTCGCGGAGGTCGAGGTAGCCGTGGGCAAGCTCGGCGGTGCTCTCGGTCAGGTAGGCCTTGCCGGGCTCGGCCAGCGCCTCCATCCGCTGGGCGAGGCCAACGGTGTGGCCGATCGCGGTGTAGGCGGAGCCGCCCCCGCCGCCGATCGCGCCGGCGACCACCTCGCCGGAGTTGATCCCGATCCGGGTCGAGAAGTTAAGGCCCTTCTCCCGCCGCAGCTCGGCCGCGTACTCGGCGACGTCGTCGAGCATCTGCAGAGCGGCGTAGCAGGCGCGCCTAGGGTGATCCTCATGGGCGATCGGGGCGCCGAAGATGGCCATGATCCCGTCGCCGGTGAACTTGTCGACGGTGCCTTCGAAGCGGGTCACCGTCTCCGCCAGCAGCGCGAAGAAGCGCTGCATGATCTCGCGCCACTCCTCGGGGTCCTCCTGCTCGGCGAGGTCCATCGAGCCGCTGACGTCGGCGAACAGGACCGTCACCTGCTTGCGCTCGGCATCGTCCTTGACGGGATCGTTCACAAGAGGACAAGGTTACGCCCCCGGTAGCCTCACCTCTGTGCGATCCGTACTAGTCACGGGGGCTTCGACCGGAATCGGCCGCGCCACCGCGCTGCGCCTCGACGCTTCCGGCTGGCGGGTCTTCGCCGGTGTCCGCAAGGAGGCCGACGCCGAGAGCCTGCGGGCCGAAGCCTCGCCGCACCTCGTTCCCGTCATTCTCGACGTCACCGACCCCGAGCAGATCACCGCCGCCGCGGAGCGGATCGAGCGTGAGAGCGACGGCGGGCTCGACGGCCTCGTCAACAACGCCGGCGTCGCCGTCCCCGGCCCGCTGGAGACGATCCCGCTCGACGACCTGCGCCATCAGCTCGAGGTCAACCTCATTGCCTACGTGGCGGTGACCCAGGCGATGCTGCCGCAGGTCCGCCGCGCCGAAGGGCGGGTCGTCTTCCTCGCCTCGATCGGCGGGCGGATCGCCTTCCCCTTCGGTGGCCCCTACCACGCCTCGAAGTTCGCCACCGAGGCGATCGGCGACGTCTTCCGGCAGGAGCTGCGGCCCTGGGGGATCGAGGTCGCGATCATCGAGCCAGGGTCGATCGACACCCCGATCTGGGGGCGCGGCCAGGAAAAGTCGGAGGAGATCGAAGCCAAGTCCCCGCAGACGAACCTGCTCTACGGCGCGGCGATCGAGAAGTTCCGCAAGGTGATCGAAGACACCGCCGAACGCGGCATCCCTCCGGAGAAGGTGGCGAAGGCGATTTCCCACGCGCTCGAATCGAAGCGGCCGAAGACCCGCTACCTGGTCGGCCTCGACGCCAAGGTCCAGGCGCGCCTGCAGCCGCTGATTCCGACTCGCCTCTTTGACCGGATCGTCGCCAGGCAGTTGAACCTCTAAAGCCGCAAAGCGCCCGGAGCGCTCATATACTGCCGGTGCCGATTGACTGGTCAATCAACGGAGGTCACGGCAGTGCGCGTAGCGGTGGTGCAGCTCAATTCGAACGGGGACAAGGCGCGGAACCTCACCGCCGCCGAGCGCCTGGTGCGCGAAGCCGCCGCCGACGGCGCCGAATTCGTCGCCCTGCCGGAGAAGTGGAACCTGCTGGCCGGCGGCGCCGAACTGGCTGCCGAGGCGGAGCCGCTCGACGGTCCGAGCCTTGCCGCAGCCCGCGGCTGGGCGCGTGACCTCGGCATCCACCTGCTGGCCGGGAGCATCTCCGAGCGCGGGGAGGAGGGTGAGAAGGCCTCCAACACCTCGGTCCTGATCGGGCCGGATGGCGAGGACCTCGCCGTCTACCGCAAGATCCACATGTTCGACGTCGATGCCGGCGGCGTCTCCTACCGCGAGTCCGAGTTCGAGCGGCCCGGCGAGGAAGCCGTCGTCTCCCAAGCCGGCGACCTCAGCGTCGGGATGACCGTCTGTTACGACCTGCGCTTCCCGGAGCTGTTCCGGATCCTCGCCCTGCGCGGCGCCCGCCTGATCGCCGTCCCCTCGGCCTTCACCCTCGCCACCGGCAGGGACCATTGGGAAGTGCTTCTGCGGGCGCGGGCAATCGAGAACCAGCTCTTCGTTCTAGCCCCGAACCAGTGGGGCGAGGCGCCGCCGCACTACAGCTCCTTCGGCCGCTCGGCGATTGTCGACCCCTGGGGCGTGGTCCTCGCCACAGCCCCCGACGGCGAGTGCTTCGTCGCCGCCGACCTCGACTTCGCGGTGCTGGAGAGGGTGCGCGGGTCGCTGCCCTCGCTCGCCAACCGCCGGCCGGGTGCCTACCGCTGGCCGCAGGCGACGGAAGGTCGCGGCTGATGGCGCAGGCACCGCCCGCCGACAAACGCCGCCTGATCCTCGACGCGGCGATCCGCGTCTTCGCCCGCCAGGGCTTCCACGCCACCCGCGTCTCCGACATCGCCGACGAGGCGGGGGTCGCCTACGGCCTCGTCTACCACTACTTCAGCTCTAAGGACGAGGTCCTGAACGAACTCTTCATCGAGCGCTGGTCGCTGCTGCTGGCGGCGATCGAGGAGGCCGACAAGACGGCCGCCAGCCCGCGCCAGAAGCTGGGCGCGGTGGCGCGGTTCATCTTCGACTCCTACCGCCACGACCCCGAGCTGATGAAGGTGATCATCGTCGAGGTGACCCGCGCCGCCAACTCCTTCGGCAAAACCCACCTGGAGGAAATCCGCCGCGCCTACGAGTCGATCGCGAAGATCGTCGCCGACGGCCAGGCGAGCGGCGACTTCCGCGGCGACGTGGCGCCGATCTTCGCCTCGATGTCCTTTTACGGCGCGATCGAGCAGCTGCTCTCCGGCTGGATCTTCGGCACGATCCCCGCCTCCGACACCGACTTCGACCAGGCCCGGGATCTCCTTGTCACCACGATCTGCGACGGCTTGGAGCCGCGCTGACGTGGTTTACTGCCGACTTCGCATGGGGAAGGTTCGAACTAGTGGATAACGAGATGGTCAAACGCCTCGTCTGGAGCGGCCTGCTGGCTGCGACCGGCGCGCTGGCGAGCATCGTGGCCGCCCGCATGGCGGGGCTCCTCTACCGCCGCATCTACGACGAGGACCCCCCGGAGTAGCCGATGGCAGCCGAGCCGCCCCAGAACCCACCGCCGCTGCCGCCCCCCGGGACGCCGCCGCCTCCGCCGTCCGACGACCAGCGCTCGCTCGCCGACATCGTCGTCGACGTCTCCGAAAACGCGTCGACCCTGGTCCGCGAGGAGATCGAGCTGGCCAAGGCCGAGGTCTCCGAGAAAGTCGGCAAGATCCTCCGCGGCTCGGCCGTCGGCATCGCCGCCGGCGTCTTCGCCTTCCTCGCCTTGATCCTGATCATGCACGGGATCGCCTGGCTGCTCGCCGAAGAGGTGTTCGACGGCAACGTCTGGCCCGGGTACTTCGTCGAGGCTGCGTTGTTCCTCGTGGTCGCCGCCCTCGCCGGCTGGCTCGCCTCGAAAGCGCTCAAGTCCGGGGCACCGCCGGTGCCCGAGCAGGCGATCGAGGAGGCCAAGCTGACCAAGGCGATGCTCGAAAAGGAGGTCTCGTGACCACCGGAGCCCCAGGACGCTCCCCGGCGGAGATCCGCCGCGACATCGAGGCCAAGCGGCTGCAGCTCGGCGGCTCGGTCGAAGCACTGCGGACCCGCGTCAACGAGCTGACCGACTGGCGCCGTCAGGCCGAGGAGCACAAACAGCAGCTGATCGTCGGCGCCGCCGCCATCGGGTTCGCGATCGGCGTCCGCGCGATGATGCGCCGCCGCCGTAACCGCGCCTAGCCCGCCTCAGGCGATCAGGTCTGTACGGACGCTGCCGACGCCGAGAAGCCCAGGGCCGACGTGGGCGCCGAGAACGGGGCCGACCTCGGAGATGAAGGCCGGCTCGCAGCCGAAGATCTCGTAGCAGTCTTCGACCAGCGCGTCGGCGGTCTCTTTGTCCTGGATGTACTGGACGACCCAGCCGTCGGCGCCTGATTCGTGGCGCTGGCGGGCGTAGCCGCGCAATCGCTCGAGAGAGCGGGCCCGGGTGCGGACGCGCTCGACGGGGGTGATCTCCTCCTCGAGGGTCAGGATCGGCTTGATCTTCAGGGCGCCGCCGATCCAGGCGCGGGCGCCGCCGATGCGGCCGCCGCGGCGCAGGTACTCGAGGGTGTCGATCGCGAACCACATCTTCAGGTTGTTGCGGGTCTCCTCCGCCTGGGCGATCGTGCCGGCGGCGTCCAGGCCGGCGGCCGCGCCGGAGGCGGCGCCCAGGGCGCAGAGGCCCATCCCCCCGGCGGCGGAGCGCGAGTCCAGCAGGTGCAGCCGCTCGCCGCCCTTGTTCTCGTCGATCAGGCGCTGGCGGGCCTGGCCGGCCGCCTCGAAGGTGCCGGAGATGCCCGCGGAGATGTGGATCGAGACGACTTCCCGGCCTTCGGCCAGCAGCGGTTCGTAGACCTCGAGGAAGTCGCCGATCGAGGGCTGCGAGGTCGTTGCCCCGCTTTCGGAGGCGCGCAGCCGCTCGTAGAAGGCGTCGAAATCGGAGATCTCCGACTCCCGCTCCTGCTCGCCGTCGACCGAGACATAGAGGCTGATCTCCTTGATGTCCCGCCTGGCCAGCAGGTCGGTGGGTAGGTAGCAAGTCGTGTCGCAGACGACCGCGGTCTCGGCAGACGAGCTCACAGTCCGATTCTAGACGCGCCGACCAATTCGGGACGGCGGCAACTCCCGCTACACTTTGTGAAGTGACCGATACGCCTCAAGCAGCGATCACCCTCACCGACAAAGCCGCCGAGAAGATCGGAGAGCTGCTCGGCTCCCAGCCCGACGGCACCGAGCAGGCGCTGCGGGTCGCGGTTCGCGGTGGCGGTTGCTCGGGCTTCCAGTACGCGCTCGCCTTCGACAAGGCCAAGGAGGACGACAACGTCTTCGAGGTCGACGGCGTCGCCGTCATCGTCGACAAGGTCAGCATGCAGTTCGTCTTCGGCTCCGAGGTCGACTACGTCGAAGGCCTCCAGGGCGCCGGCTTCCAGGTCAACAACCCGAACGTGGTTGCGGCCTGCGGTTGCGGCAGCTCCTTCCAAGTCAAAGAGGACGCCGCAGAGCAAGCGGCCGTCTAGCGGCCGGTTATTCGATCTGCAGCGGGGGCGACTGCGCCGGGGGCGCGGTCGGTGCGACCTGGGCGTCTGCGGGCTGCTCGACGCCGAGGGCCTCGCCCAGTTCGCCGGACTCGAACATCTCCTCGATGATGTCGCAGCCGCCCAGCAGCTCGCCGTTGACGTAGAGCTGGGGGAAGGTCTGCCAGTCGGCGATCTCGGCCGTCACTTCGCGCAGCGGCTGCAGCGCGGGGAGGACGTCGATCGCGCCGTAGTCGACGTCGACCTGGTCGAGCACCTGTACGACCCGCATCGAGAAGCCGCAGCGCGGCATGTCCGGGGTCCCTTTCATGAAAAGCAGGACCGGGTTGGCGGCGATCAGCTCTTCGATTTTGGACTTCAGCTCTGGGTCGGCCATGGAGGGCATTGTAGGGAGGCGGGTACCGCGGCTTAGATCTGGGTGGCGATCAGGCCGATGATCGCGGCGAGGACCGCCACGAAGGCCGCGAAGAGGCCACCGCCGACGAGCATGATCGTGTGCTGGAGAGCGTCCATGCGCCCGGTCAGCCGGTTGTCCAGCTCACTGACTTGACCTTTCAGCTCGGTCACCCGAGTGTTCAGGTCGTCAAGCCTCGAATCGGTCCAGGTGGATCGCATTGCCTCCATGCCTCCAGCGTAGAAGGAAAAAGCGCGCGTGTGGGACACGAAAGTGTAACTTTTTGTCGCCGAAGGCGGCTTCAGCCCGGAACGCTGGTCTTCACCGACAGCGCGTGGATCGTGCCGTCGTCGAAGCGCTCCTTTACGGCGGCCTTGACCAGGCGGTGCTGGTCGATCCGCGAGAGGCCGTCGAACTGGGGCGCGCTGACCGTTGCCCGCAGGTGGTCGCCGGTGCCGGTTTCGTCGATCACCTCGACCGCGGCGCCCGGCAGGGCCGCCTCGATCATCCCCTTCAGCTCAACCAGGTCGGCGGCCACTGCTAGCCGGCGAGGCGCTCGCCGACGGTGTCGAGCATCTCGTCGACGCGGACGAACTTGACCCGCGGGCGGCCATGGGGCTCGCCGCGGCCGACCTCGGCCTGGTCGATCGCCTGCCAGTCCTCGAAGCTGATGTAGCGGACACCCTTCTCCCGCAGCAGGTCCTCAACCGCGACGGGATCGGGGTTCACCGGGCTCAGCAGCGTCTCGGACTCGACGTCGGCGAAGAGGTGCTGGACCGTCTCCAGCGCGTCTTTCTTGTTGGTCCCGATCACGCCCGAGGGGCCGCGCTTGATCCAGCCGGCGGTGTAGTGGCCGACCTTGTGCCCGGCGTCGTGGGAGTCGAGGATGCGGCCACCCTCGTTGAGGATCAGGCCGCGGCTCTCGTCGAAGGGCACGCCCTCGATCGGGATGCCGGTGTAGCCGACCGAGCGCAGGACCAGCCCGCACTCCAGCTCTTCCCGCTCGCCGGTGTCCTTGGCGCGCAGGGTTCCGCCTTCCTCAACCAGCTCATTGCGGCCGATGACGATCGATTCGACCTTGCCGTCGCCCTTGATCTCGACCGGCGATGCGAGGAAGCGGAGGACGATGCGCTGCTTCTTGCCCTCCGGCCGGCGCTGCGAGAACTCTTTCAGCGTCTCGAAGTTGACCCTGGTGGTCTTGTCGGCTTCGTCGGATTCGACGTAGGCCAGGCTCGCGGCGTCGACCTCGACCTCCTGGGGGTCGACGACGACGTCGGCGTCCTCCATCTCGCCGAGCTCCTTGATCTCGGGATTGGTGAAGGCGGCCTGCACCGGCCCGCGGCGCCCGAGGACGACGATCTCGCGGATCTGCTTGCGGTCGAGCGCCTCGATCGCGTGGTCGGCGGTGTCGGTCTGGCGCAGCTCGTGGTCGGTCAGGGCCAGCATCCGGGCGACGTCCATCGCCACGTTGCCGTTGCCAATCACCACGGCGCGCTCGCTGGAGAGATCGAACTCGTGGTCGGCGTAGTCGGGGTGCGAGTTGTACCAACCGACGAAGGCGGTGGCGGCATGGCTGCCGGGCAGATCCTCGCCGGGAATCCCGAGCTGGCGGTCGGTCTCGCAGCCGACCGTGAAGACGATTGCGTGGTAGAGCTTTTCCAGCTCTTCGACCTCGATGTCGTGGCCGATCTTGACGTTGCCGAAGAAGCGGAAGCCCTCGCGGGCCGCGGTTTTTTCGTAGACGCGGATCACCGACTTGATCTTCGGGTGGTCGGGGGCGACGCCGCCGCGGACCAGCCCGAACGGGCTCGGCAGGCGGTCGAAGAGGTCGACCTGGGCGTGCAGGTCGCCGTCCTTGAGGATGTGCTCGGCGGCGTAGAAGCCGGAGGGGCCGGCGCCGACGATGGCTACGCGAAGTGGGGTCTCTTCAGTTCCGATCTTGCTCATAAGAGCGCGAAAGAATAGGGAAGTCGGTGCGTCAGCCGAGCGCCGGGGCGCCGGTGCCGACGGCGCTCGGGGTGCCGTCGAGGGCATCGAGCGCCTTGCCGACCGACATCGCGACGCAGGTGAAGATCGGCGTCTCGCGCTCGGTGTACTCGCTCGACTCGGTCGGCCGCAG
>Ga0164301_10000285_pt1 | contig 14214 bp, 15 predicted proteins | sample Whisoiple_231_MG_FD_109711 | JGI IMG/M metagenome (GOLD analysis project Ga0164301, IMG submission 109711) | Unamended control soil microbial communities from upstate New York, USA - Whitman soil sample_231_MG | ecosystem: Environmental > Terrestrial > Soil > Agricultural land ... | reverse complement strand
TTTTAATGAAGCTGTTTGAAAAAGTATTACAACCCTTGTTATTAGTCAATTAAGAATGACCAACTGCAGGAAAAATCAGTAGCAGAAGACTTTATGATTCGCAAACTGGTCGAGCTCGCTCTAAACGGCAAGGCGGTTTTTCTACGGGTAGACTTCAACGTCCCCATAACCAACGGCAAGGTCACCGAACCGCACCGAATCGACAGCGCGTTGCCGACAGTCCGGTTTATCTTGGAACAAGCCAGAAAAGTTATTGTGGCATCGCATCTGGGACGCCCCGATGGCAAAGTCGTTGCGAAATATAGCCTCGCGCCGGTGCGCGAGCACTTGCAGGACTCGCTGAACAAACCCGTTGTTCTCGCACCGGACTGCATCGGTCCAGAAACCGAGCGGATCGTTCGTGCTGATCACAACCAGATCGTGTTGTTGGAAAATCTTCGTTTTCATCAGGAAGAAGAAAAGAACGACAGGGAATTTTCGCGAGCGCTTGCGTCGCTTGGCGAAGTGTATGTCAATGATGCTTTCGGCGCCGCGCATCGCGCCCATGCCTCCATCTCCGGAATGACCGCATTTTTTACCGTCAAAGCCGCCGGTAAATTGATGCAAAAGGAGCTCGATTATTTGGGGTCGATTCTCACTGCTCCCGACCAGCCCTTCGTCATGGTATTGGGAGGCGCCAAAGTCTCAGACAAAATCGGCGTGATCAAAAATCTGCTGCCAAAACTAACGGCGCTGCTGATTGGTGGCGGCATGGCTTATACCTTTTTAAAATCCCAGGGTATCCAGGTCGGACGATCCCTTGTCGAAGAAGACAAATTAAATGTAGCCACCGAGCTGATCACCGAAGCAGCGCGCCGTGGTATTAAATTAGTTCTGCCCATCGATCACATCACTGGGGACGCGGAGAAAGGAAATCCTCAGCCCGCCGAGAAGCATATCGCACGCGACCGTATTGGACTCGATATCGGTCCAAAAACGGCGGCGCTGTTCGTGGAAGAAATTAAAAAAGCCAAATTGGTGCTGTGGAACGGTCCGGTTGGCCTTTTCGAAATGGCTCCTTATGACCAGGGTAGTCGGACGATCGCCAAAAGCTTAGCGGAAAATCACCCGCGGGTGACCAGTGTTATCGCTGGGGGAGACACGGTGGCGGCTGTCAGCGCCGCTGGGGTCGCCGAAAACGTCACGCACTTGTCGACGGGTGGAGGTGCTACCCTCGAGTTTCTCGAAGGACGCGAACTTCCAGGCGTAAAAGCGCTAGAGGATAGCCCATGACGCTCCCGTTGGTGGTGGGAAATTGGAAGATGAATGGCACCCAACATGAGTGCCAACAATTGGCGCGCAAAATTGCCGAGGAGCTGCCGACAAACACGGGCTCCTTAGAGGTCGCCGTGGCGCCACCGTTCACGGCGCTGTGGTCAGTAGCGAAGGTCAAAGGCAACCTAAAGCTCGCGGCACAAAACTGTCACTGGGAGGACAGCGGTGCTTTCACGGGCGAGATCAGTCCGAAGATGCTGTCGGAACTGGGTTGCGAATTCGTTATCGTGGGTCACTCCGAGCGGCGGCATGTCTTGCATGAAGACGATGATATGATCTCTCGAAAGCTCAGCCCAGTAATGGCCCACGGGATGCGTGTAATTCTCTGCGTCGGTGAAACGCTAAGTGAACGGCAACAAGAAATAACCGACGAAATCATCATCCGACAATTGCACTCCGCGTTGAAGGAGCTGAGCAAAAGTGCTATTACAAGTGTCGAAATTGCCTATGAGCCGGTTTGGGCCATTGGCACGGGTCACAACGCATCTTCACACCAGATTAGCGCCGTGCACAGCCGAATTCGCGAATTCCTCACGGGTTCCTTTGGTGATTCCGGCCGTAGCGTACGCATTTTGTACGGTGGCAGCGTGAAACCTGAGAATGCATCGATCTTGGCGCAGATTGATGAAGTGGATGGATTACTAGTAGGCGGCGCAAGCTTGCACGCGGAAACGTTTATGCCGATCGTATCGGCATTCATAAAAAACTGAAGCCAGATGATTATTGCAGTCACGATTATTCACGTCATCGTCAGTGTCGGTTTGATCCTGGTGGTCGTGCTACAGACAGGGAAGGGTGCGGAGGTCGGCGCGGTATTCGGCGGGTCGAGCGCCACGATCTTCGGCAGCAGCGGAGCAGGCAACTTCTTAACTCGACTAACAACCGGAATGGCGATTGTATTTATGATCACGTCCCTCACACTCGGCTACTTTGCCGGAAGGAGGCCATCGTCATCCATCTTCGATACCAGGACTCCCGTGACGGAGCCGCGTCCGGCGGCGCCGTCGGACGCGGCGAAACAGCAAAGCGCTCCATCCGGAAGTCCACAACCTGCAGCGCCGGAAACTGCGCCAGCGAAATCACCCACACCTTAACACCTCGCGAGGGTGGCGGAATCGGCAGACGCGCTAGTTTGAGGGGCTAGTGCTCGAAAGGGCGTAGGGGTTCAAATCCCCTCCCTCGCACCACTTCCAAAAAATTTTCAGCTCGCTTTTGGACCAGCTTCGTTTTCGTCGGGTTAGTTGAAATCCGTATTGTGAAGCTGCCATTTTTGTCACGGCCAGTTCGGAGGTGTCGATTTTTGACCAGAATGTTTTGGGTGCTCTGCGACTTTTAACTCCAAAGGCAGCGAAATATCACCAGTTACGTCGCGCTATTTTCTGGCATACCGCTTGCTTAAGTTTTGCGCGCTTAGGGAGTGGAATCGATGAAAAAACCCGACACAGCCATAAAGCTTTTGACCCTAGCCGAAGCCGCGACAATTCTCAAAATCTCCAAACGAACGCTGCACCGCATGATACAGAATCGGCAGATTCCGGCGTTCAAAGTCGGTGGGCAATGGCGTATTCTGGAAAGCCGCTTTCAAGAATGGGTTGAAGAGGAAGAAAACACGACCCCCAAGGCCGGCTGATAGAGAGACCTATCGTATTGGCAACTCCACGACGAACTTAGTTCCCTTTCCAAGCATACTGTCGACTCTTACACTGCCCCCCAGCAAGTCAGTAAAAGCTTTCACTATATAAAGGCCCATTCCAATCCCGCTTTGGGTTCGAGTTCGCCCGGAGTCAACCTGCCAAAACTTATCGAACACAAATGGCAGTTGGTCAGGCGCAATGCCGATCCCCGTATCTTTCACGTCAAAAATCATCTTCCCGTGTTCAGATTCATGCCGCGCCGATATCCAAACTTCACCGTCGTCGGTGAACTTAACTGCATTATTGATGAGATTCAGTAGGATAATCTTTAGTTTGCCTGGGTCCGAGATCACCACGGGCATTGATGCCGGGTAATCCCATTTCAAAGCTATATGCGAGTTGATGATGGTTCCCTCGCAGTTTTGCCGAAGTTCATCGAGAAATTCCGACAGCACCAACTCTTCGCGACGAATAGCTACCGCTCCAGTTTCGACGCTCGCTGATTCGAGTATCACATTGACTATATTCTCCAAGTGTTTAGTTTGCTGCAAAATCTTTGTCACTGCTAGCTCTTGATCTTGATTGATCTCGCCGAGGGCAGCGCTTTTCAGGGCTTGGCTGTAACTCGCGATGACGGTGAGCGGGGTTTTGAGCTCATGGGATAAAATATTCAGCAGTTCCGTTTTCGCTTGGCTCCGCTGCTCAGCTCTCTCCGTCAAAAGTCGTTCAGATCGAACCAGCTGCGCAAAATGACCATAAAAAATTCCCACGATCGTCAAAAAAACGAGCTGAAGATAACTTCCCGAATCGTGATCTGTTGCGTCGAAGAAAAATGCGGCGTAGACAAACGGTGCCGCGAGCGAAATGATCGCTATGACGCGAGGGTTTTCAAAAATAGCACAGATAAGAATCAGCAGAAAATAAGCGAGATACAAGTTCGTTTCCGCTTGGCCGTTGACCATCAGAGACGCAGTTAAAACCACGCTATCCAACGCAATGAGCCAAACATTAAATTTGAGCTGGTGAAAACGAGACTCGTCGACGAAGTATAAGCCGATATTCGACAGAGCATACAGTCCCACCGCCAAGCCGACGAGAAACGGCAAAGGTATCGGCGCGGCACGAAATAGGACCAGCGAGCAACTGATCAACATTACCGGCCATCGAATCACAATGATGGTGGATTTGTTGCGCAAACCCGACGGGCTGTTCGACGCTACTGTGCCTGTTGCGAGTTCATTTTTGCGGTCGTAGCGCATCCCCTTACTCAAAGCGCGGCTGCCGGGTTCCGTGATGGCCTGCATACTGTTTCTTACTCTGTGTGAAATTTCCTTAACGAGAACTTTTTACGTCCTTGCTGGCAAATCCGTAGTTTTCCCAATTTTTTAGTACTCGCTCTTGCAAATCGGCAGGCCAGAGATTTTCGAAGCTCGCTTTCTCCGGGATGCTTTCGCGAGGCCAGTCTTTCGGCCATGTGCAGTCGAAGATCACACCCGCCGCATCGCCGATCAACCTTTCCTTGGGCGCCAAGAATGGCAGCAGCACCGGAAACCCAGGAATATGCGGCACGTGATGAATGCCATTGACAGGATGACATTTGGTGGTGATGGCGTGCAGCACCGCATCCATATTTGTCGGATCGACATCAGCCTCGACAACCACTATGTAATACACAAACAGTCCAGGTTTGGTGGCCCAAACAGCATGAGCGACCCGCCGGGCGAAGTTGATGAACGGAACTTCAGTTGACACGACGCACATGTGGCCAACCCCGAACGGAGGACAGAATACTCCTTTGACGGGTAACCCAAGTTTTCTTAGTTCGGCATAAATTTCGGCCCCTTTGATCAATGCAGTGGCGGTCTGTCCTTCGTGCACGGGCATTCCCATATTAGAGAAGGGTAAAATCGGACTATTGCGGTAAGTAATGGCCGTGATCTTTAGAATCGGCTTCGGCGAGGACTTACCCGCTTCATAGCCCATATACTCGCCGAACGGCCCTTCAATCCGCCGCTCATGCGGCAACACTTCTCCTTCGATAACAATTTCCGCAGAAGCCGGAACTTCAAGATCTACAGTTTCGCACTTCACGAGCGGTATCGGCGCCCCCTGCAATGCGCCCGCGACATCAACCTCGTTGACATAAGGCGGCAACATCACGCAGCTCACCAACGGTATGACTGGCTGGCCGCCAATCGCCACCGCCACCGGCATTGGCTTATTCATCCCTTCATACTTTTGATAAATTTGTCCGATATGCTGTTGTGCTGGAAACAAACAGCCCAGCGTGTTTCGATCGTGAACCATCAGACGGTACATGCCCCAATTTACCCATGAACTGTCCGGATCTTTGGTTATGACGGTGTGCCACGTCCCAATGTATCGGCCGCCGTCGCCACCATGGATCAGAGGAATTGGAAACTTAAGCACGTCGACGGCCTCACCCAGATCGATATTCTCTTTGCATGGTCCGCTCTTCACCAAAATCGGTGCTATAAGCTTTTCTTTGCGTTTCAAGTAAGTCGACATAATTTCTTGAGGACTTGATGTTGGCGGCATATGCATTGCCAAGGCAGTGCGGGCGAATAAGCCATGCCCCGGATGTTTACTCGGTCCGAGCGGAGCGCCTAGGGCACGAAAGCCTTCCGGATAGCCTTTCACGTTTTCAAACAAAGCTGCGGGCGCACCTAAATCATAAACTCGACGAGTAATTGCGCCCATTTCGAGGTTCCAATCCACTTCGGCACCGATCCGCTGCACTTCGCGATACTCTTCGAGAATGTCGAGATAGTCTCTGAGATCGTCAATCTGCATAGCCACTCTCCTACTCGGGTATTTGTATAAACACCTGGGGTCAAATGGTGGGCACGTCCATGTGGTTATACCAAACCCAAGTCTTCGATGAAAAGCAATTTGATCCCTTGCTTGAAGCTGCAAGGCAAAAAAAACATGGACAACTTTGGTGTCGTGAATTATAGTTCAGAATTCATTCAGTCTCACAAAAAAAGGGGGGGATTTATGGCCGAAACCAACAGACCATCGGGTTTACCGGCAGACGTCGGAGCGTATCTCGGACCTGGCACTAAAATTAACGGTAAGTTACATTTCGACGGGCAAGCCACGATTGATGGCGACGTCGAGGGCGAGATCGTTGCCCAAGGTCATATAACCGTTGGTCAACAGGCCACTGTCAAAGGAAAAATCTCTGCCGCCTCGATTCTCGTTCAAGGAAAAGTTATGGCAGATGTAGCGGCTGAGAAGAAGCTCGAAGTTCAACCGCCTGGATCGGTCGTGGGCGATGTGACCACGCAAAGCCTAGTAATCGGTGATGGCGCGATCCTCGAGGGTCACGTTTCGATGAAAAAGACCGAGGGACGGGTATTGCCGCTTCGTCAAGAGCCAAAGAAGGAAACGGCGTTATGAGCGATTTCCGTCGATAGATTTTCACAATTTCTGCCTGATCAGATCCGGTTCCACTTAAAAAAAGGCTCGTCTTTGACGAGCCTTTTTTTATGCCGGCATTCAAGTTTAATTTCCGTGTCGCTTGTTATCATTAGGCGAACCCACGCGTGATCTCGACCTCCCATCAACGAAATCTCATTGCTCACACAATGGTGGCCGCTTCAAAATCATTACATGACGCCAATATTTAAACGCTTCCTTACAACGCTGAACGCGGCGCATGGTCAGGAGTGGCATCAAAAGCCGGTTCATCGTAAAGTAGCCCGGGGATAAATTGATAACTGCGTTGCAGTCCCGCTAAGCTTTGTCGAAAGGAAATTTTCACGATGATTATTGATTGTCACGCACATCTGGTTCCGAAGAGCTGGTATCATCCCAAGTCGCCGCGCTCGATTTTCGATATTGATGAGCTGTTCAGGCAACAGGATCAATCTGGGGTAAGTCTTACGGTGTTCGGCAACAACTGGATTCGCTCACCGGATGGCTACGATCCATTAAAAGTCGTTCAGGAATTTAATCAGCACGCCGCCGAGCTAACGGCTAAGCATCCCAAGCGCTTGCTCGGGCTAGCCTGCTCCGTGCCATACGATAATGACAAAATTCTCAAGGAGACTGAAAAGGCGATTCGCGAGTACAAGCTCAAGGGTATTATGATCGGGTCAAGCACCAATGGTGAGTATCTCGATTCGCCGCGCGCTACGCCATTCTTTCAACTGGTCAACGAGCTCGACGTGCCGCTCTTCGTGCACCCGCCAAAATTTACCATCGGCAATGAAAAGATGGAAATTCTGCGCTTACCGGAAATGCTCGGTCGACCGTTCGACACCACTTTGGCCTTAACCCGATTTATTTTCACGGGCGGTTTTGAAAAATTTCCCAAGCTCAAGATGATTTGTGCTCACGTGGGCGGCGCCCTGCCGATGCTTCCGGGGAGATATGGCTTTGGTTACGAGTTGAGGAAAGATGATAGCTTCGGACCCTGGGAACCTGATGTGATGACCCGGCCGCCAGCAAGCTATATGAAGCAACTCTATTTCGACACGGTTTGCTATCATCCGCCTGCAGTTCAATGCGCCATCGATACGGTTGGCATCGATCACGTCGTGTTTGGCAGCGATTCGCCCCCGGTGCCGCTTCCGCTCGCCCGAGCCGTCGATACAGTTAACCAATTGAAGATCGCGGAGGAAGATAAGCAAAAGATCTTCGGTGACAATGCGGCAAAGCTTCTCAAGCTAGCCGCTTGATAGGCGGCTTGCATGTGCGCTTAAGAGAATCATTACCATGGCGAGACAGCTAGGGCCGGGTGACAAATTTCCCGAATACCTTGTACCCGTCGTCGGTGATCGAAGCCTGCAGCTTCCGACCGATCTTCGTGGAGACTATGCAGTCATTCTATTTTATCGCGGCATCTGGTGACCCTACTGTGTTCGACAGGTCGCCGATTATCAGGCCCATACCGAAGAGTTCAAACAAGAGAATATCGATGTCGTTGCACTTTCTGTCGATCCTTTGGACAAGGCGCAAGAGATGGTCGAGCGCACTGGTGCACCTTTCCCATTGGCTACGGGTTAAAAGTGCCGGAGGATGCCGAAAAGATCGGGGCATATTGGGAAGAGCGTCGCGGCATCATTCACGCGACCGGCTTTACCGTCGGGCCGGATCGTAGAATTCTGCAAGCCTGCTTTGCGACGGGACCCATAGGCCGAATCGGTGCAGCCGATGCATTGAGTTCGATCAGGGGAGCTAAGCGCAGAAAGGCACAGAGCGGTAGCTAAGTCTGAATTAGAATCCGGTGCCGACAAGCTTTCCGATCACCCGTAGCGCCCGTTCGATATCTGCCCGGTCGACATCGAGATGAGTCACCATGCGGACACGGTGCGCGTCGACAGGACCGGCCAGTACCTTCTGCTCAGACAGGCGCTGCAAAAACTGTCCTGACGTCCATCCGGTCTCACTCACATCGAACAAAACGATATTGGTTTGTATTTTCTCCGGTTTGATTCGAATCCGCGGACAAGAGGCCAAACCTTCGGCCAAAAGACGCGCGTTCTCATGATCGATATGCAACCGCTTCGGTCCCTCTTCTAAAGCGATCTCGGCGGCAGCCGCCAACACGCCAACCTGGCGCATGCCGCCGCCGAGCATTTTGCGAATGACTCGACAGCGCTCGATCAATTCCCCGCTGCCGACAATCATCGAGCCCACAGGCGCTCCGAGCCCTTTACTGAAACAGAATTGCACGGAATCGAAGCCGCGGGTGATCTCAGCGACAGATTGGCCGAGATGCGTAGCGGCATTGAAAATACGTGCGCCATCGAGATGGACTTTAATCCCGGCGCCGTGTGCCTTCTCACAGATTTCGTGCGCAAGGTGCGTCGGGTAAACGGTGCCGCCCGCCATGTTGTGAGTATTTTCCAACGCCACCAACGCGGTTTGCGCTCGGGCATAGGATTTTTCGCGAATTGCGGCGCCAATCTGCTCCCAGCTCATGATTCCATCCTCGGCCGGAATCACACGTGGCAAAACAGCGCCGATCGCCGACATGGAGGCCATCTCGTAGTTGTAGATGTGACCGGCAGCCTCGCAGATCACTTCCTGTCCACGAACAGTTTGAGCCATGATCGAAATCAGATTTCCCATGCTGCCGGATGGCACGAAGAGCCCCGCCTCGCGGTCGAAGATTTCCGCGGACCGAGCCTGTAACCGGTTGCCCGTGGGGTCCTCGAGGTAAACGTCATCGCCGACCTCGGCCTCGGCCATGGCGCGGCGCATCGCGGGCGACGGCTTGGTAACCGTATCACTGCGCAAATCGATGACTCTGTCGGTCATGGCTACCGGCTCCCAACTTGAATATTAAAGGTTGAACCTTGAAACGCTATTCCAGTCGTCCTTCGATTTCACCAATGATCGCGGGCGAGAGAGACGGTCTAACGAACGCATTATAAATGCAATCATTCTGCAGCCACATGATGTCGGCGCGCTGCTTCACGGCTTCGCGCATTTGCTCCTGCAGCTTTTCCTCCAGGCAATGCCGCCGGATCACGTCGGTGACCATATTGCCGTGGCCTTCGTCATGATATTCATGGGCGCGAAAAAAATCTAAAGAGGTGCTTGGAATCCACGGATAGTATTTCTCAAGCGCTTCTCTTTCTTCTTTCATGCGTTTGGGTCCGCCGCCTTCGAATACCAGGCCTGTGCCGATGGCAACCGCCCAGTGACTTTGCTGCACCAGCGATACGTACATTTCTAGCGCAGCGCGAATCCCTGGAAGCGGCTCATAGTTCAAGATATCATCGCGAGCGATTCCCAATCCCTCGGCAAACTGCACCCACAAATCACGATGGCTCGGATATTTTCCGCCGAACAAATCTTCACCCTCTTCTTCGACCATGTTTTCCAGGAGCATGCGGCGCAACTCCGGAACCGGACATTTTTGATAGCGGATACCGAAAAAACGGTGAATATTGCGGAATTCGTGAAACTGATTTCTTGCCCACCCCTGAAGCTGATCTTGGGTCAATCGACCGCTGAGCAAGAGCTGCCGAACAGGATGCGGCCGAGGATGGCGCTGCTGCAAAGTGTGCTGCAGGTCTTCGATCAATTCTTCTGGTCCGAGCACGTTGACCATAACTCCTCCTTACAGAAGCGCCTGCGCAATGCGCCTGTTTGTTCCGGATGATAACCAAGTCACAAGGCTTTCGCCAGGCCAATTCATATTGTCTTTTCACGTCGCCTCGAATAGCATGAACCCGTGGTTTCGCTGTCGCTCCGCAGGTTGACCAAACGATTCGGCGCGGTCACGGCCGTCGATCAAGCCAATCTCGATGTCAACGGCGGTGAATTTCTCGTCATTGTCGGGGAGAGCGGGTGCGGTAAAACCACAACACTTCGCCTGATCGCAGGGCTCGAACAATCGGACAACGGAACGATCTTTATTGATGGAGTACCGGTGAATTCCATCCCCGTCGGCCAGCGAGGGGTACAGATGATTTTCCAAAACTTTGCACTCTGGCCGCACATGAAAATATTCGACGAGCAGCGCTATTCCAACCTGACCTTGCCGTTAAGAGTGAGAAGATGGTCAAAGGACAAGATCACCGAATTTCTTCGTCCGCTCGCTTGGAAAGTCGGCATCGAGGAAAGTTTTTTCAAGCGCAAACCCTCCGAGCTTTCGGGCGGTCAGCAACAGCGCGTAGCTCTCGGCCGCGCCATGGTCACTTCACCGCGGGTGTTATTGATGGATGAACCGCTGAGCAATATCGACCCGCCGAATCGCTTAAAAATGCGCCGTGAGATTCTGAGCTTTCACCGCGAACATCGCCTGACGACGTTGTATGTGACGCATAATTTGGCCGACGGGATCGCGCTGGCGGATCGCATTGCCGTAATGCACAACGGCCAATTCGAGCAGGCGGACACGCCGGAGTACTTGATGCGCCATCCCGCCACGGAGTATGTGGCTGACTTTTTCAAAGCCGAGCAATTCAACCATCGATTGGGCGCTCCTTAGCTCCATGAACAGACTGACCGGCCTCGCCCTGGTCGCGTTGTTCCTCGTGTCGGCGCAAACGGTTTATTCCGCCTGCCGCGAGCTCGAGGTCGCAAACGGTTGGACACGCTCGGTTTACGCCGCAACACCTGACGCGACGGTGGAGTTTTTTGGCCACAATTTTTTTCAAATTACGTCCAGCAAAGGCACAAAGATTATCACGGATCCGGTCGCACCGGGATTTTACCCGACGCCGGAGGTCTCGCCCCATGCCGTCACCGTCGGCCGCGAGCACCCGAATCACAACTATGTCGAAATCGCTAAAGGCAATCCGGTCATCCTGCGCGGACTGGGGAATTACGGCGCTGAATGGAACAAAATCAGCACGACCGTCCGCGACGTCTTAATCTACAGTGTCCCGGTTTATCAGCAGCAATTCGGCAATGCTCTAAAAGGAGCTGCGTTCGTTTTTGACCTGGGGACGCTGTGCATTGCCCATCTAGGCGATTTGAGCCACAAGCTGACCGAAGAACAAATCAAAGCCTTCGGCAAGGTGGACATCGCCATGATCCCGATTGGCGGCACCTTCACTATGCCGCCGGATACCGCGCGCGAGGTGCTGCAACAGCTCAAACCGAAAATCGCGATCCCGATGCACTATCGGGAAAGCACCTATCTGCTCGATATGTTCGTGAAGGACTATCCCCACAAATACCTCGGCACCTTCCGGATGACGTTCAGCAAAGCGGCGTTGCCGCCGCCGACACAAATCGTCGTTTTTACGCCGTGGGGAATGCGCGATTACAAATGAATTGCGCAGCTTCAGAAATTCGCGGCGCCAAAGTGCAAATTCTCTTGGTCCGCGCCTCGCTGCGATGCCATGGCTAAATTTTGAAAGCCTCGGCCGTTTCTCGCGCGAAGAGCTCATTTAGATTGAGTCGTTGCTTGATCAGTCCCTGTTCAAACAAATAGCTGTGCAGGGTCTCTAAATTAGTTCGGTTAGGCTCCAAACCATAAGGCCAATAATTGGTGGTCATGAGATCTCGCGTATCCTCGTATTCAGCAGAGGTCCAGGGCAAACTCACGCGCAGAATGTTGGTGTCGTAAAGATCGCGCATGCAAATATCCTTAGCGTCGCAGAACGCCTTGAAGAGCGTTTGCGCCACCCAGCGCTCCTTTTCATAGATCGACCGCCGGATCACGATCACGTGCATGATCGGAAACAAGCCGGTTCTCCTGAAGTAATCCATTTCGACCTGTCGATAATCCGGAAACAAGCGCTGCACTCGCGGCGAGCCTTGCAGAAAGCAGGTGGGCATGCGCGGCGACATCATAGCATCGATCTCTCCGTGCTCGATCATCGCGTTAAGAGTTGTGTCGGGCCGGCTTTCGAGCCGCACTCCCGCAGGCATCTCGAAATCCACACGATCTTTCCGACCGGGATGTTCCTCGCCGGCTTGAACCCATTCAATGTCGCCTGGCTGAACCCCGTATTCGTGTTGAAACAAGCCACGCAGCCATACTGCCGCGGTCATCGAATATTCGGGCACGCCCATACGTCTGCCGCGAAGATCCTCCACTCGCCTCACGCCAGCGTCGCTGTTGACAAAAATGCAACGGTGACGAAAAGTCCTCGACGGAAACACCGGAATCGCCACGAATGGCCGATGGCCGCGGGCGGCCGCGGTTAAAAAAGCTCCCATCGACAGCTCGGACACGTCGAACTCTTCGTATTTCATCATGCGCCAAAAAATCTCTTCCACCGACATGGTCAGATAATTGAGTTCAATGCCCTCAGGTTTGACGACGCCGTCTTTGATCGGGCGCGTGCGATCGTAGTCTTCACAGGCCAGCGTGAGACGAAGATGCGTCATGGCTGCTGCTTTCTAGAATTTGTTTTGTGCAACTGCGTCTTGTTTACAGTGCTAACGAACTTCTGAACTTCTCGGAGGAATGCTTTCTTGCCGGCTTTTGCCAGCAGTTCACCGAGATAACTGCTGCCCAAGCAAATACCGGTAACGCCAATTTCCAGGTATTCCGCAACATTCTTCAAGCTCACTCCGCCCGAAACGATGAAACGAATCTCCGGAAACGGGCCTTGCATTTGGCGAATAAAGTATGGGCCGCCGACCAGGTCGGCGGGAAAGATTTTTACTAAATCCGCACGAGCGCGGTGCGCCGCGATGATCTCTGTGGGGGTCGCCGCTCCCGGAAAACAAGCCACATTCGCGGCATGACAAATTCCGACCAAATTGATTTCCAACGTTGTAGACACGATAAAGTCTGCGCCCGCACCGATCGCTCGCTCCGCCTGCTGTGGTGCTAGGACCGTTCCTGCGCCCACGCGCAGATCGTTACGAGCTGCGAGTTCTTTAATCACGTCGAGGGCACCCGGCACGCTAAAAGTGATTTCGACAAATTGAATCCCAGCTTCCCCCGCGGCGTGCGCGAGCTCCAGCGCGGCTTCCGCAGTCTTGGAACGGACCACCGCAACCAGCCGGTGCCGATACAAATTGCTCGTGAGCTCAGTGCGATTCATCGCGTCCCGGTTCAGCCTTGCGCGGCAATATATTGCCCGGATATCCTTTACTGGTCGGTTAAGAAAGCGGAATTGGATATGACAGGTTTAAGTTTACAACGACTAGTGAGAAGTACCATCGGACAAGCGCAAGTTCAAGAAATTTTCAACGCTCCCTTACAACGCGTCTGAATCAGCGACTATCAGTTTTTCTCAATCTCTTTCAGCGCATCCCGGAGATAGCTTTGATCGACATATTTAGCAGGGTTCGGCAGCGGCCCCTTCGCACCGCTGTGCTCCGCATAGATACGAATGTTGTTTTTGAGTCCCTCCATGGTTACGTCGCCGTCCGGTGGCCAAAACCGGTTCTCTGTGTAGAACTCCCAACCTTTGCGCGCGTGCATAAGCTTGAGCTGCATCTCTCTTTGGAGAGAAAGTCGACCGCTGCATCGGGATTCTGGTACATCCAACGAAACGTTATGAGCATCGCTTTCATGAACCGAATTGCCGACTGCCGATTCTTCTCTGCCCACGATCGTCGCGTCACGAGCGCATTGGTTTGAAAATACGGAATGCCTTCGCTCAGCCGTCCGATAAAGTTGAGACCTGTCTCTTCCGCAGCATAATTGAGCGGCACCGCCACCGTTGTCGCCGCCATCTGCCCTGATTGCAAGGCCGCCAAATTAGCCGAGGAGCCGCCCGCGATGACAAGAAGTTTGTAATCCCGCGGGTATTCAAGTCCCTTGAGCTTGAGCGCTTCTTTGAGCGCCGTGATCATGCCGCCGCTCAGGAAAGAT
>Ga0164301_10000282_pt1 | contig 14340 bp, 16 predicted proteins | sample Whisoiple_231_MG_FD_109711 | JGI IMG/M metagenome (GOLD analysis project Ga0164301, IMG submission 109711) | Unamended control soil microbial communities from upstate New York, USA - Whitman soil sample_231_MG | ecosystem: Environmental > Terrestrial > Soil > Agricultural land ... | reverse complement strand
TCGAGCACCCCGAACGGGCACGCCGGGATGCAGTATCCGCCGCCGTTGCCCACGTCCTCATGCACCACCACCGTGCCGAACTCGGTGCGGAAGAGCGCGGCGGTCGGGCACACGTCCAGGCAGGCGGCGTGCGTGCAGTGCTTGCACACGTCCGAGCTCATCAGCCAGCGCATGGCGTCGGTGGTGCCGTCATGAGCCTCGACCTGCTGCTCGACGAAGGCGACGTGGCGCCAGGTGTTCGCACCCAACTCGCCCGTGTTGTCATACGACTGGGCCGTGAACACCAGCCCGTCCTCAGGGACAGCGTTCCACTCCTTGCAGGCCACTTCGCAGGCCTTGCAGCCGATGCAGACGCTGGTGTCGGTGAAGAACCCCATGCGCTGCTGCTCGTTCTGGTAGGTCTCGATGCCGTCGGCCCGGGGATTGCTCATGGCCGCTCACCACCTCCCGTGCCCGGCTGCAACCTGCCCGGGCGCACGTCGCAGGTGGCCGCCTTCGCCTCCTGGATGTGCACGTTCGGGTCGAGCGTGATCGACACCAGGTCGTTGGCGGCGCCGCCGGTGCTGAGCCCGCGCCAGCCCCAGTGATAGGGCAGCCCCACCTGGTGGACGATCCTGTCCTGCACCCGCAGCGGGCGCAGCCGATCGGTCACAAGGACGCGCGCCTCGATCGCGGATCTGCGGGTGACCACGGTCGCCCAGCCGCCGTGCTCCAGGCCACGTTCAGCCGCCAGCTGCGCGCTGACCTCGCAGAACATGGCCGGTTGCAGCTCGGACAGGTACTCGAGCGTTCGGCTCATGCCGCCTGCGGTGTGGTGCTCGGTGAGGCGGTAGGTGGTGAATACGAACGGGAAGCGGTCGCCGTCGGCGTCGTCGTTGTACTCGTTGCCCGGCCGCGGGAACCGCTGGCGGGCCGGATTCGATCGCTGGCCGTAGAGCCCGTTCGGAAACGGCGACTCCTCCGGTTCGAAGTGAGTCGGGAACGGGCCGTCGACCAGGCCGGCCGGCGCGTACAGCCAGGCGCGGCCGTCGGCCTGCATGATGAACGGGTGGTTGCCGGCGATCATGTCCTGGGCCTTGGCATCGTCCGGCGGGACGTAGTCCGGGCGCTTGGCCGGCTCGAAGTCGGGCACGTCGTCGCCCGTCCACTTCCTCTCGCACTCGTCCCACCATACGTAGCGCTTGCGCTGCGACCAGGGCCGGCCCTCGGGGTCGGCGGAGGCGCGGTTGTAGAGGATGCGCCGGTTCGCCGGCCACGCCCATCCCCACTCCGGCGCCACCCACGTCTGCTCGGATCCGGCCACGCGGCGGGCGGCCTGGTTGGTCGCGTCGGCGAACACGCCGCAGTAGATCCAGCAGCCGCACGAGGTGGAGCCGTCCGGCTTGAGGTCGGTGTAGGCGGAGAGCTCGCCGTCCGGGCCGGTGCCGTTGATCTCGCGGAGCACCGCCTCCGCGCTCGGCTCGGCGATCTCGCCCGCAGTCGGGTAGTCCCACTGCAGATCGAGCACGGGACGGTCGATCTGGTCGGCCGATCCGGCCAGCTTCTCGCGGATGATGCGGCCCAGGTGGTAGTAGAACCACAGCTCCGAGCGGCAGTCGCCGGCCGGCTCGACCGCCTTGTGGTGCCACTGCAGCAGCCGCTGGGTGTTGGTGAAGCTGCCGTCCTTCTCGGTGTGGGCGGCCGCCGGCATGAAGAACACCTCGGTGCCGATGTCCTCGGTGCGGAGCTCGCCGCGCTCGATCTCGGGCCCGTCCTTCCAGAAGCTGGCGGTCTCGACCTCGAACAGGTCACGCACCACGAGCCAGTCCAGCTCGGCCATCGCGAAGCGGTGCAGGCGAGAGTTGGCGGAACCGACCGCCGGGTTCTGGCCGGCCACGATCATGCCGTCGACCGTGCCGTCGAGCATGCCCAGCACGGATGCATAGATGGAGTGGTCCCCGCTGATGCGGGGCAGGTAGTCGAAGCAGTAGCCGTTCTCGGCGGTGGCGTTGTCGCCCCAGTAGGCCTTGAGCAGGCTGACCGTGTAGGCCTCCATGTTGCCCCAGAATCCGCCCGGCGCCGCGTTCGACTCGACGAACGTGCGCAGATCCTGGTGGGCGTGCACGTGCGGCATCGGGATGTAGCCCGGCAGGATGTTGTAGAGCGTCGGGATGTCGGTCGACCCCTGGATCGAGGCATGCCCGCGCAGCGCCAGTATGCCACCGCCGGGACGGCCGATGTTTCCCAGCAGCAGCTGCACGATCGCGGCAGCGCGGATGTACTGCACGCCGACGGTGTGCTGCGTCCAGCCCACCGAGTACACGATCGCAGAGGTGCGCTCCCGGCCGGAGTTGTCACACAGCGCCTCGGCCACGCGCAGGAACTGGTCGCGCGGCACGCCGCAGGTCTGCTCGACGAACTCCGGCGTGTAGCGGCGGAAGTGCTTGCGCAGCAGCTGGTAGACACAGCGTGGATGCTCGAGCGTGCGATCCTCGCTGGGCGGCTCGCCGTGCTGCATGGTGGACCCGTGCCCGCCGTGGCCGGCCTGCTCGCCGGCCGTTGCGCCCAGCTCGCGCTGCCCCGCGCTGGCCGCCACCTCCATGCCCTCGTACTGCCAGGTGGTGGTGTCGTAGGTCTTCTTCTCGGGATCCCAGCCCGAGAACAGGCCGTCCAGGTCCTCGGTGTCGAGGAAGCGATCGTCGACGATCACCGGCGCGTTGGTGTACTCGAGCACGTATTCGCGGAAGTCGCGGCCGTTCTCGAGGATGTGGTGAACGAGGCCGCCCAGAAACGCCGCATCGCTGCCGGCGCGAAGCCGAACGTGGGAGCTTGCGACCGCGCTGGTGCGCGTGAAGCGCGGGTCGACATGGATCACCTCGGCCCCGCGGCGCTTCGCCTCCATCACCCACTGGAAGCCGACCGGATGGCACTCGGCCATGTTCGAGCCCATGATCAGGATGCAGTCAGCGTTCTGCAGATCCTGCTGGAAGGTGGTCGCGCCGCCTCGTCCGAACGATGTCCCCAGACCGGGAACGGTGGAGGAGTGTCATATGCGCGCCTGGTTCTCGACCTGGACGAACCCGAGGGCGGTCATCAGCTTCTTGATGGTGTAGTTCTCCTCGTTGTCGAGCGTGGCACCACCGAGGTTGACGACGCCCAGTGACCGGCGCAGGGTACGGTCCTGCGAGTCGGTCTGCTGCCACGTGCGGCGGCGCGTCTCGATCACCCGTTCGGCGATCATGTCCATCGCCTGGTCCAGACCCAGCTCCTGCCAGTCCGCGCCGTGCGGCGGGCGGTACTTGACCCGGTACTGGCGCAGCTTGCTGGTGACGAGGTTCTTCGACGCCGAGCCCTTCGGGCAGAGGCGGCCGCGCGAGATCGGGCTGTCCGGATCGCCCTCGATCTGGGTGACGGCGCCGTCCTTGACGTACACCTTCTGACCGCAACCGACGGCGCAGTAGGGACAGATCGAGTCGACCACGCTGGTGGCCTGGGACGTTCGCGGACGGAGCTCGCGCGACGTCTGCGATTGCGCCGCACGGCCGCGCGCCAGCGGATCGCCCATCAGCTGCCCTACCAGCGGCCAGCGACCGGCTGCGCGCAGCGCGTCCGCGTTCACGCGCCTGCCACCCCGGCGGCTGCGAAGCTGGGTAGCACCGACTCCGCGTACATGTCGAGGACGCGGTCCTGGTCGACCCCGACCTGCTGCACAACGACGCGGTCGTAGCCGGCCTCGCCGTACTCCCAGAGGCGGTCGAGATGCGCCTGCGGGTCCTGGTCGCACAGGATCGACTCGGCGACGTCGTCCTCGCTGACCAGCGCCGTGGCGGCTTCGAAGTGCGCCGGCAGCGGCAGCACCTGACCGAGCTCACCGCCAAGCGCGCTGGTGGGCCAGGTCTCGAGCGCGAGGGCACGCGCGGCCTGCTCCGTGTCGGCCAGCGCGACGTCCATCTTGCCGTAGCAGAGCCCTTCGCCACCGCCCTGGCGGTAGCGCCCGACAGCTTCGGCGTCGGGCTTCGTGTTCATGTATCCGTCGCCGACGCGTGCAGCCAGGTCGATAGAGTGCCTGCCGAACCCCGACACGATGATCGGGGGCGGCTGCTCCGGCAGCGTGAACACCGTTGCCTGTTCCACGGTGTAGTGGGCGCCGACGTGCGATTGCGGGCCGCCCCTCCACAGCAGCCGCATCACTTCGACGGCCTCCTCGAGCATCTCGCGGCGCACGCCGCTCGAGGGCCATCGGTCCCCCAGGATGTGCTCGTTCAGCGCCTCGCCGGTACCGACGCCGAGAAAGAAGCGCCCCGGCATCATCACCGCCGCCGTGGCGGCCGCCTGCGCGATCACGGCCGGGTGGACGCGCGTGGTGGGGCAGGTCACGGCCGTTCCCACGTCGACCCTGTTGGTGACGGCCGCGATCCCGCCCAGCACGGCCCAGACGAACGGGCTCTGCCCCTGACGGCGCGTCCATGGGTGATAGTGGTCGGAGACGGTGATGAAGCCGAACCCGACCTGCTCCGCACGCGCGGCGCACCGCACCATGCTGATCGGGTCGAGCTCCTCGCTCGAGAGGTGATAGCCGATCCGCATCGCGGCTAGGAGCGCTTCTTGGCGGTCGCCTTTCCGCCCTTGCGGCCGGCGGCCTTCTTCTGGGCGGTGGTGCCGCCCTGCGAGGAGTCACCACCGGAGCCGGAGCGCTCCCCGCCGTGCTTGGAGGCGTCCGGCGAGTTGGCGATCTTCGCCGCCCGCTGCTTGGACATGCCCTTGTCCTTCAGCGCCTCGTACTGCTTCTCGTTCTTGACAGCCATAATCCTCCTCCTCGTTGTCTGCTCAGGCACCGGCCGCCGGCCCGCCGGCCGTGAACCCGACGGCAAACCAGATCGCAAGCAGCGCGGGGATCACGATGATCAGCCCGAGCGGACCGATCAGGAACATCCCGCGCACGACCACCACGATCGCCACCGCGATCACCACCCAGAGCAGGCCTCGGCCGACAGCCCTGGCGGCGTCCGCCGCCGGCTCGTTGCTGTCGGATTCGCGTGTCATGATCGCGACCTACCCCCACCTTGGGCACCCCAAACAGCTTCAGGTTTGGATTACGCCGGCCTCGGCAGGGGTATGCCGGACCGGGACCGTGAACGCCGTTCTGCCCCTCCTGGCCGGAGACACTGCCCACCAGTACGCGACGCTGCTTCGTCCCTACGCGTTGATACTAATCGCGGCGTTCGTGGTCGTGAACGGTGCCTTGCTGCTCGCCGCCGTCGCGTTCCGCGACCGCCCCGGCCGGGTACCGTGGCCTGCGCGCCCCCACCATCGCGTGACGGGCGTCTACGTGGGCGTGTTGGTGGTGCTCGCGGCGATGCTGGCGACGCTGGCCGTGCGCAGCGAGGACCGGGTCGACGCGGCTGCCACCCATCCCGCGTTCACGATCACCGTGATCGCCTCGCAGTGGCGCTGGACGTTCGTGTACCCGGACGGCCGCCACTCGCCGACGCTGGTGGCCCCGGTCGATCGCGACATCCGTTTCCGCCTCCGTTCACGCGACGTGCTGCACAGCATGTACATCCCCGCGGAGCGGTTCAAGCGCTACGCCTTCCCGGACCGCTGGAACACCTTCGACCTGCAGTTCGGCCGGATCGGCACATTCCTGGGCGAATGCGCCCAGTTCTGCGGCTGGAACCACGCGTACATGCGATTCACGGTGCGTGTGCTGGACGACGCCGGCTACGCGGCCTGGTCGACGGGTGGGGCGTTGTGAGCACCGCCGTCTCACCGGCCGAGCGCTCGCCCGGGCTGGTGCTCTCGTGGATCGGGGCCACGGATCACAAGCGGATCGCGGCGCATATGGCCTGGGCCTGCGGCCTGTTCCTCGTGATCGGCGGACTGGTCGCTCTGACGATGCGCACCGAGCTTGCCCAGCCCGGGCTGCAGGTCCTGTCCCGAGATCACTACAACGAGCTGTATTCGCTGCACGGCTCGACCATGATCTATTTCGTGATGACGCCGGCGGCGCTGGCGCTGGGCGTCTACCTGGTGCCGCTGCAGATCGGCGCCGCCGACCTGGTGGCGCCGCGGCTCAACCTGTTCGCGATGTGGATGCTGCTCGGTGGCGCCGCCGTCGCCTTCTCCTCACTGCTGACCGCCTCGGGGTATCCGCGCGACGGCTGGACGGAGTTCCTGCCCATGTCCAACGACACGTTCTCCCCGGGCACCGGAACCGACCTGTGGCTGGCCGGGGTGGCCGCCTCGGCGATCAGCGCGATGATCCTGGCCGGCACGATCCTCGCCACCATCGTGCTGCGCCGGGCCCCCGGCATGAGCATGCTGCGGATCCCGGTCTTCACGTGGACGATGGTCGCCACCTGCCTGAACGTGCTGTTCGCGGTCCCGGCTCTGCTGGGCGCCCTGGGACTGATCTTCGTGGCCCGCCACACCGATATCGCCGTGAACCCCGCCGCCTATCTGAACCTGTTCTGGTTCTACGGACACCCGGTCGTGTACGTGATGTTCTTCCCGTTCGTGGGCGCGGCCCTGGAGGTGCTGGCTACGAACGCGCGCCGGCGGATGGCCGGCTACGGGCCGTTCGTGCTGGCGATCATCGGCTTCGCCGCCACGTCGATGGCGGTGTGGGGCCACCACATGTTCGCAACCGGCCAGGTCACCAACCAGTACTTCGCGGTCACCAGCATCGCGCTGATGGTATTCGCCGGCGTCGAGTACCTCGATGCCTTCCTGACCATGTGGGGCGGGGCGATCGTGATGCGCACCTCGACGCTGTTTGCGCTCGGCTTCTTCGCGCAGTTCCTCGTGGGCGGCCTGACGGGCCTGTTCCTGGCCAGCCCCACGCTCGACTATCAGGCCAACGACACCTACTTCGTTGTCGGCCACTTCCACTACACGCTGTTTGCAGGCAGCATGTTCGGGCTGTTCGCGGGCCTCTACCACTGGTTCCCCAAGGCCACCGGGCGGCTGCTCGACGAGCGGCTGGGCAAGCTGCACTTCTGGCTGCTGGTGGTCGGCACCAACCTCACCTTCTTCCCCTTCTTCATCCTCGGCAACGAGGGCATGGTGCGCCGTGTCGCCGACTACCCGGATCAACGCGGGCTGGCCGATTGGAACCTGGTCGCCACCGTCGGCAGCTACGTGGTGGCGGTCGCGCTGCTGGTGTTCCTCGTGAACGTGGTGTGGAGCAAGACGCTGGGAGCGACCGCCGGTGCCGACCCCTGGCAGGGCCAGACGCTAGAGTGGTGGACGGCCTCGCCGCCGCCGCGCCACAACTTCGAGTCGCTGCCGCCGATCCGCTCGCACGCGCCGCTGCTCGACCTGCGCGAGGCGGAGTCGGAATGACCAGGTTCGGCGCACCGCTGTTCGGCTGGGCGGTGATGCTGGCGCTGCTCGCCGCCGGACTACTGGCCTGGAGCGGCGAGATCGAGGGACCGTGGCTGCTGCTGGCGGCGAGCTCCGTTGCCAGCGCGGCAACCGGGTTCGCGCTGGGGCTGGCCGGGCCGGCACAGGGCGACCGTCGCGCCATCCCGGACATCAGCATCGCTCCGGCGGTGACCGCGGCCGGCGTGCTGGTGGTGCTGGTGGCTTTCGCGGCCGGGCGCTGGCTGGTGCTGCTGGGACTGGGCGTGACGGCGCTGGGCCTGGGCGGCACCGTCCGCGAGCTGCGCGCGCAGCGCAGGGAGCTGCGATGAGTTGGCGAGCGGTGAGCATGGCGGCCGGTGTGGCGGTGGTGGTGGCGACGGCGATGGTGCCACCCTCCTCTGCCGCACCCGGCCGCGTCCTCACGCTGCACATGGTCGAACTGGTACTGCTGATGTACGCGGCCGGGCCGTTGATCGCGGTGGCCGCGCCGCTTCGTCCGGGACGCTGGGGGGTGCGCTCGATGTCCGTCACCTTCGCAGCCTTCGTGCTCGCCCAGGCGGCGGCGCACCTGCCCGCGCTGGTGCGGCTCGAGCAACACGGGGGCTGGGCGCATGGCATCGGTCAGGCGGTGCTGCTGGGCGCCGCCGTCGGATTCTGGTCAGCGGTGGCGTCATGGCCGGCCGACCGTTCGCCGCTGACGCCGATCGTCTACCTGGTTGCCGCCATGCCGGCCGGCGACGCGCTGTCAATCTGGCTGATGACCACGCCGGTGCCGGCCTATTCCGGGGTTCCTCGCTCCGACCAGCGCGCCGCGGCCGCGGCCATGCTGTGCGGATCGATCGTGCTGGCGCTGGCGGCGGCGGTGGTCGGTTGGCGAGCCATCCGCCACGAGCACGCCGCCGTGCTCGCCCGTGAGCATGCCGAGCCACGACATGCGTAGTAGCGTGCTGGCATGGGTGGCGGGTGCCGCGCTCTGCGCGGGGGCCGCGTTCCTGATCGTCGACCTCGGCTGGCTGGGAGGTGACTCGCGCCCCGCGCACGCTTCCACCGGGGGCGACGCCGGGAGTGGCAGGCAGCTGTTCGTCGCAGGCTGTGCCAGCTGCCACGGAATGACGGCGCAGGGCGTGTCGCAGCGCGGTCCCTCGCTGGTGGGTGTGGGCGCACAGGCGGCAGACTTCTACCTGAGCACCGGGCGGATGCCGTTGAACGCCCCCGGCGAGGAGCCGCACCGCAGCCACCCCGCCTACGCCCCGGCCCAGATCCGCGACCTGGTCGCCTACATCCAGTCGCTGGGAGGTCCCCCCATCCCCTCCGTCGATCCCGCACAGGGATCGCTGTCGCACGGACGCGAGCTGTTCGCTGCGTCCTGCGCCGGCTGCCACCAGATCGGCGGCACCGGAGGCGTGGTGCCCGGCGCGTCCGTACCGTCACTCGACCTGGCCACGCCGACCCAGATCGCAGAGGCGATCCGGATCGGGCCGTTCGTGATGCCGCGGTTCAACGACGCCGCCCTCGACCAGCACGACATCGACTCGATCACCCGCTACGTCCTGGCGGTGCGCAGCCACCCCGACGACCGCGGCGGCTGGTCGCTGGGCCATCTGGGGCCGATCCCGGAGGGAATGGTGGCGTGGCTGATCGGCATCGGCGCGTTGCTGGTCGTGGCGCGAGCGGTCGGGGAGCGTGAGCCGTGAGTCGTCTCAGGAAGCTGCTGTCCGCCTGGCTCGCGCCCCCGGACGCGGAACCGCCCCCCGATCCAGAGCCGCCATCAGAGGAGCGAGAGCTGGTGCGCCGCACCCCGGCCACGCCCCGGCGTGAGCTGGCGGTGGCGGTGCTGCTCGCAGCCGCCGCGGTGCTGTTCGCGGCCTTCGTGGTTGCCTACGCCCTGGGCGCTTCCACCCAGGTGTTCGGAGTCACTCTGGGCGGGGGGCTGGCGCTGGTCGCAGCCGCGCTGATCACCGCCGGCAGGGCCGTTGTGCTGCAGGTGGTGCTGGACGAGCAACGGCCGCAGGCCGGCGAAGGCGACAGCGCCGAGGCGGCCGCCGCCACGCTCCGCGAAGGCGGCGAGGGCATCAGCCGACGGCGCCTGCTCGGAATCGCCGGCGGGGCCGCCGTCGCCACGCTGGGAGCGGCCGCGGTGGTACCCGTGTTCTCGGCGGCGGAGGGCAAGGGCGGCGCCACCGGATCGTCGCCGTGGCGGGCGGGCACGCCGCTGGTCGACGAGCACGGCCGCCCGGTGCGAGCCGACCAGCTCGAGATCGGGTCGTTCCTGACCGCGTTCCCGGAAGGCGCCGACCCGCGCGAGCTGGGATCGCCGGTGATCGTGTGCGCGGTCGATCCGGCCCAGCTGCACCCGCCGGCCGATCGCCGGGGCTGGGACGTCAACGGCATCCAGGCGTTCTCGAAGATCTGCACGCACGCCGGCTGCGCGGTGGCGATGTTGCGCTATCCCCTGGACGGCCAGATCGAGCCGGGCCCAGCCCTGGTCTGCCCCTGCCACTACTCGACGTTCGACGTGCTGCACGGCGCCGACGTGGTGTTCGGCCCGGCCGGACGACCTCTGCCTCAGCTGCCCCTGCGGCTTGCCGCGGACGGCACGCTCGAAGCCGCCGGGCCGATGTCGGGCCCCGTCGGCCCGGCCTGGTGGGGGGTGAGCGAGAGCTGATCGGCCGTGCCCTGACAGCGCTCGACCGGCGCACCGGCACGGGCCCGCTGCTGGCGAAGGGGCTGCGCTACGCGTTTCCCGAGAACTGGACGTTCCTGCTCGGAGAGATCGCCCTCTACTCGTTCATCGTGCTGGTGGCCACGGGGGTCTACCTGACGCTGTTCTTCGAGCCCAGCCTGCACACGTCGATCTACCACGGCAGCGACGCCGCGCTGCAGGGCGCCCGCGTGAGCGACGCGTACGGGTCGACCGTGCACCTGTCGCTGGACGTGCGAGCCGGCCTGTTGATGCGCCAGACCCACCACTGGGCGGCGCTGGTGTTCATCGCCGCGATCCTGCTGCACCTGATGCGGATCTTCTTCACGGGCGCGTTTCGAAGCCCGCGCGAGCTGAACTACCTGATCGGCCTCACGATGCTGGTGCTGGCGATCCTCGAGGGCTTCTTCGGGTACTCGCTCCCCGACGACCTGATCTCGGGCATGGGGCTCTCGATCGCCTACGCGGTCGCGATGTCGGTGCCGGTGATCGGTGAACAGCTGGCCCGCTGGTTCTGGGGCGGCCAGTTCCCCGGCGCCCACGCGTTCGAGTCGCGCATCTACATCATCCACGTGCTGCTGATCCCCGCGCTCCTGGCGGCGCTGATCGCCGTGCACCTGGCCTTGATCATGATCCTGCGCCACACCCAGTTCGCCGGGCCCGGCCGGCGCGAGCGAAACGTGGTCGGCCTGGCGATGTGGCCGGCGTACGCGCTTCGCTCGGCCGGGCTGTTCTTCGCCGTGACGGCCGTGCTGTTCCTGCTGGGCGGCCTCGTGCAGATCAATCCGATCTGGCAGTACGGCCCGTACGAGCCGTGGCTGGGCAGCAACGGCGTGCAGCCCGACTGGTACATGGGCTGGCTGATCGGCGCGCTTCGGCTGATGCCGAACTTCGAGCCGACCCTGTTCGGGCGCACGATCCCGAACCCGTTCTTCGGGGGCGTGCTGTTTCCGGGCGTCACGTTCGGCCTGCTCTACGCGTGGCCCTGGATCGAACGGGCGGTGAGCGGCGACCGCAGGCGGCACCATCTGCTTCAGCGGCCGCGCGACAACCCCTGGCGCACGGCCTTCGGCGCGGCCATGATGACCTGGGTGCTGGTGCCCTTCCTGGCCGGGTCGTCGGACCGCATCTTCGTCAGCTTCGACGTCCCCTACCAGCGCCAGATCGAGGTGCTGCGTGTGGTCTGGTTGCTGCTGCCGCCCGTGGTGTTCCTGCTCACGCTCAGCAGCTGCCGCCGCCTCCGCGACAGCGGCATGCGCCCCCTGCGCGGCTGGACCGGCCAGGTCGTGACACGGCGCCGGGACGGCGGCTTTCGCGATCGCGCGCCCGGCGGCTAGGTCACGCTTCAAACCTCGCGCCCGCGGGTATCAACAGGGCGAAACATGAGGAGGAGATGACATGAGTGTTGCGGAGGTGGCGGGACTCGTCGTGCGGCCGGCCGTGACCGGGACGATGCGCGCCCGCAAGACCAAGTCACGGCAGCACGTCGTGGCCAAGAAGCAGTGGGCCGCATACGTCGGCGTGGCGGTCATGACCACTCTGCTGACCAAGGTGCTGAACGACTTCGTCGAACGCCGGTTCGCGGCCGACGACGCCGACGTCACCTGAGCGATGTCGATACCGATCAGCAGCGCCGCCAGGCGCACCACAGAACCCAACCTCGCGGACCTGACGGCGGGCGACTTCAGGAGCGTGCTCGTGCGGGCCGTCAAGCGGACGATGGCCGACAACATGACGAGCGTCGCCAAGGGAGTCGCATATGGCACATTCTTCGCGATCCCCTCGGCGCTGATCGTCGCGCTGGGCGTCCTCAACCTGACGGCCGGCCCCGGCAGCATCAACAAGCTGGTGGACAAGCTCAGCGGAGTCGTGCCCGCAAGCGCGCAGGATCTGATCCGGCACACCCTGCAGCAGGTGTCGAGCTCGCCGGGCGGCAGGATAATGGTGATCGTCGGGCTGGTGCTGGCCGTGACCTCGCTGATGGGCGCCGTGCAGACCGCGATGTGGGGACTGAACATCGCCTACGAGCGGCGCGAGCAGCGGAACTTCATCCGCCAGCGTGTGTCCGCGCTCCTGATCACCCTGATCCTGACCACGGCGCTGGTTGCGGTGTTCGCGGTGCTCGTGCTGGCGCCGTACATGACGGGATGGGTCGGCCAGGCAAGCGGCTACCCGAGCGCGGTGTCGTGGCTGTGGTGGACGCTGCAGTGGCCGATCCTGTTCGCGCTGCTGCTGGCGGCGTTCGGCGCCATCCTCTACCTCGGCCCCGACGTCGACCATCCCCGGCTGCAGTTCATCACGCCGGGAGCGGTCACGGCCGCGCTGCTCTGGATCGTGGGGTCGGCGCTGTTCGGTCTCTACGCCTCGAGATTCTCGTCCTACAACAAGGCCTGGGGGTCGCTGTCGGCGGTGATCGTCACGTTGACGTGGCTGTGGCTGTGCAGCGTCGCGATCCTGTTCGCAGCCGAGATCAACGCCGAGGTCGAGCGGACACGGGAGATCCTGGCCGGCGCGCGGCCGTCCGATACGCTGACCGCCCAGCACAAGTGACCGAGCTAACGCTCGTCGAGCGGGTGGCAAGCGGCGGGAGCATGCCGCTGCACATCGTGACCGCCTGCCACGGTGACCGCCGGGACGGCTGTCTGGTCGGATTCGCCACCCAGGCCAGCATGAAGCCGGCCCGGATGCTCGTCTGCCTGTCCACGGCAAACCTGACGTACCGGATCGCCGTCTCCTCAACCGGGTTGGCGGTGCACCTGGTGCCCGGGGACCGCCACGACCTGGCCGCGCTGTTTGGCGGTGAGACCGGTGACGACACCGACAAGCTGTCAGGCGTCGCCTGGACGGCGGGTCCCGGCGGCGTTCCCCTGCTCGACGACTGCCCGGTCAGGCTGGTCGGACGGATCGTGTCACGCCACCCGTTCGGCGATCACGAGGGGTTCCTGCTCGAGCCGCTGGGTGATGCGGATGTCGCCCGGCAGGAGCCGCTGCTCACGCGAGATGCCATGGACGTCGCGCCCGGGCATCCGGTCTGAGCCTCACGGGCCGGTCGACTCGAGCAGGGCGAGCACGGCCGCCTCGTGCGCGGTCAGGCCGGCACAGGCCGTCTTCTTGCCGAGCACCTCGCCCAGGGTGCCGCCCAGGTGCGCGTCCAGCACCTCGGGATGGACGTAGCAGCGGCGGCATACCGCCGGCGTGTTGCCGAGCTCCGTGGAGACGGATTTCACTGCTTCCACGACCTGCCGCCTGGCCTGTGTCTTCGAGCTGAACTCGCCCAGCTCCTGCAGCGCCCAGGCGGCGAGCACCGTGCCTGACCAGGTGCGGAAGTCCTTTGCCGTGAAGTCGCCACCGGACACCTCCTGGATGTAGCCGTTCACGTCCTCGGAGTCGATGTCGACCACCTCTCCCTCGCCGTCCACATACTGGAACAGCTCCTGCCCGGGTAGCTCCTCGCAGCGTTTCACGACACGCGCGGCGCGGGGGTCAGTCAGCTCGGCGTCGTGCAGCTTGCCGCTCTTACCGCGAAACCGGAAGGTGAGGTGCGAGCCGTCCACCTCCACGTGGCGTTCACGCATGGTGGTCAGGCCAAACGACTTGTTGTCGCGCGCGTATTCGTCGTTGCCGACCCGGATGTTGGTCGTGTCCAGGAGATGCACGACGGTGGCTATCACCCGCTCCCGGCTCAGCGCCTTGCGCGACATGTCCTTCTCCACGTGCCGGCGGATCTTCGGCAGCGCCTTGGCGAACGCGAGCACGCGATGGTACTTGGTGTCATCGCGTACCTCCGTCCAGCGAGGGTGATAGCGGTACTGCTTGCGGCCGCGAGCGTCCCGGCCGGTCGCCTGCAGGTGCCCGTTGGCCGAGCGGCAGATCCACACGTCGGTCCACGCCGGCGGGATCGCCAGCGCCTCGATTCGCTGCACCTGCTCGCTCGACAGCGAGCCGCCCTCTGCGTCAACGTACTGGAACCCCTTGCCGCGTCTGCGCCGGGCGAATCCGGGCTCGCGATCGGACACGTACCTGAGACCGGCCGCACGCGCAGAGGACTCCGGCGCGTCCTCGATCGGCTCCGAAACCGTTCCAGCCATGAGCCGACGATACCCGCCGTTCCCGTTCTCGACACGGCGCTCGAGCCATCCTTGACACGTTCCTGCCCCCGCACTAGGGTCCCTCGCCAGTTGCTAGTAGGAAACTTTCCTTCCAGTAGCGTGACATAGGGGGACACGATGAGGATTCCGGTCATCCGTGCAGTGACCCTGGCACTGACGCTGGCGATGCTGACCAGCGGCTCGGCG
>Ga0164301_10000281_pt1 | contig 14384 bp, 12 predicted proteins | sample Whisoiple_231_MG_FD_109711 | JGI IMG/M metagenome (GOLD analysis project Ga0164301, IMG submission 109711) | Unamended control soil microbial communities from upstate New York, USA - Whitman soil sample_231_MG | ecosystem: Environmental > Terrestrial > Soil > Agricultural land ... | reverse complement strand
GAATGCGAGTCCTGCGTGACGATCGCCGCCGGCACCTCGGTCGACGTGATCGAGATGGACGCCGCCTCGAACCGCTCGGTCGACGACGTCCGCGACCTGCGCGAGCGGGTCGCCTACGCGCCCGCCGGCGGCCACTGGAAGGTCTACATCCTCGACGAGGCGCACATGCTGACCAAAGAGGCCTGGAACGCCTTCCTGAAGACGCTGGAGGAGCCGCCGCCGAACACCGTCTTCGTCCTCGCCACCACCGAGTCGCACAAGGTGATGGCGACGATCGCCGACCGCTGCCAGCGCTTCGACTTCCAGCGCCCCTCGCTGGAGCAGATCTCCGAGGTCCTGAACCGGGTCGCGGCGGCGGAGTCGATCGAGGCCGACGAGGGAGCGGTGGCGATGATCGCCCGCTCGGCCTCCGGCAGCTTCCGCGACGCGCTCGGCACCCTCGACCAGCTGGTCGCCTTCGGCGGCGACCACGTCGAGCTGAAGGACGTCCTGGAGATGCTCGGCGCCGCCGACGCCGACCTGCTCTTCGAGGCGGTCGACGCCGTCGTCGCCGAGGACCCGAAGGGGGTCCTGATCGGGGTCGAGAAGATGGCCCGCTCGGGGCGCGACCCCTCGCAGTTCGCCCGCGACCTGCTCGCCCATCTGCGCCACCTGCTGATCGCCCAGACGACGGGCGAGGTGCCGACCAGCTTCGTCGTCACCGCCACCGACACGGCGCGGATGCAGGCGCAGGCGGCGGCGATCAAGCCGGCGAACCTGATCCGCACGATCGACGAGCTGGCGGATGCGCTGACCGCGATTCGCGAGGGTGACGATGCTCGGTTGGCGGTGGAGATAGCGCTCTTGAAGGCGGCACGCCCGGATCTTGACCCGGATACCGCTGGGCTCCTAAGGCGTATCGAGAGATTGGAGCAGCAAGACAAAAGCGCTCAGGCCGCGGGTCCTGTCGCGGCAGGGGACCCACCACCCCCTGCGCAGCAGGGGGTGGTCCCCCCTACCACGCCACCCACGGCAGAACCGCCTAGTCAAGGCGATCCGGCGCCGGCCGAAGAGGAAGAGGCTGAAGCAGCTCCGTCAGACGAGACGGCTGAGGTGCGGGCGTCTGCTGTTGACAACCCTCCGGCGGGTGACGCTGTAGGGGGGACCCCCCCTGAGGAAGCTTTAGCTACCGGAAGGGGGGGTGGGTCCCCTGCAGCGGCAGGACCCGCCGGCCAGGACGCCCTGTCCCTGGACGAGATCCAGCGGGTCTGGCCGGCCGTCCTCCACAAGCTGGAGGAGACGGCCCCTGCTCTCGCGGCGACGCTTGAGGGTGCCCGCCCCGTCAGTTTCGGAGAGGAGGGGCTCGAGGTCGGGTTCCCCGCCGAGATGACCTTCAACAAGCGGAAGGCGGACGAGTCCGATCGCAGGGACACCGTTGCCGCGGCTTTTGCGGCGGTGACCGGGGTCGGGCTGCGGCCGACCTATGTTGTGCTCGAGGGCGAGGCGCCGCCGGATACGCCGGCGCCGGGCAGCGAGGGGATCGACGAGGATCGGGTTTTGGAGAGGCTGAAGAGCGAGTTCGACGCGGAGGAGGTCAGTTAGGTGGCACGTGGAGGCGGACCAGGGGGCTTTGACGTCAACGCCCTGATGAAACAGGCCCAGCAGATGCAGGCCGAGATGCTGGAGGCCCAGGAGAAACTGAAGGACGAGGTCGTCGAGGCCAGCGCCGGCGGCGGCATGGTCAAGGTGAAGATGGGCGGCGACCTCACCCTGCGCGAGATCGCGATCGACCCCGAGGCGATCGACCCTGAGGAGGCCGAGCTGCTCCAGGAGATGGTCCAGGCGGCCGTCAACGAGGGGCTGCGCGCCGCGCAGGAGCTGGCCAGCTCGAAGATGGGCGGCATTGCCGGCGGCGATCTCGGCGGCGGCCTCGGCGGGATGCTGGGCGGTTGAGCGACGGCCCGGCACCGCTCGCGCGCCTCGTCGCCGAGCTCTCGCGGTTGCCGGGCATCGGCCAGCGGACTGCGCAGCGGCTCGCCTTCCACCTCTTGCGCGCCCCTGACGAAGAGGCCTTCGCCCTCGGCGACGCGATTCGCGAAGTGAAGGAGAAGGTAGGCCTCTGCGAGGAGTGCTTCAACCTCGCCGAGGGGCCGCTCTGCCGGATCTGCGCCGACCATAACCGGGACCGGGCGACGATCTGCGTCGTCGAGGAGCCCGCCGACGTGATCCCGATCGAGCGCACCCACGAATACCGCGGCCTCTACCACGTGCTCGGCGGGGCGCTCTCGCCGATCGACGGTGTCGACGCCGAAGACCTGAAGATCGGCGAGCTGCGGCGCCGGGTGGAGCGGGGTGGGATCGTCGAGGTGGTTCTCGCGACCAACCCCACCACCACCGGCGAGGCGACCGCGCTCCACATCGCCGAGATGCTGCGCGGGCAGGTGAAGGTGACGCGCTTGGCCAGCGGCCTGCCGGTCGGCGCCGACCTCGAGCACGCCGACGAGGTGACGCTCGGCAAGGCGCTCGCCGGTCGCAGAAGCCTGGAATAAGCGGCGCCGGATATTCGTCCTGGACAATCGTCGGGACGCAAATAGCGACCTTTTCGCGCCCGGGCGTCCGCCGCTTGCGCCAAGGTCACCCCGTGCCTGACCAGTCGGGATTTCAACGCCGCCGGGAGGATGCCCCGCCGGCGAGCCGCATCGCCCTCAAGGTGTCCGAGCTGCACGCCGATCTCTTGGGCAGCTTGCACGAGGAGATTGGAAACGGTGGGGGAGACTTCGTCCAAGCCGCGCAGCGGCTGGCGGTCGAGTTCGGGTCGGTGACCGCGGCCGCGGTCGAGTTAGCTGACCGAGGGCGCCAGGGGGATGCCTTCCGGAGCAAAGATGGGGAGGGCTCCTCAGGCACCCCCCTGGCGCCCTCTGACGGAGACACGGCTTCGACTTCCGTTCCGACCTCATCTGAGAATCAGCTGGAAGAACTGCCGAGCTTGTATCGGCCAGGTCACATGCGCCGGCGGCTGGACCAGCTGATCGAGACCAACCGCCGCCACGGTCACCCCTTCGGCCTCGCTGTCTTCGACGCCTCCGGCCCCGGGACCAAGCCCGGCGACGTCGCCGGCGGCCAGGAGACCGTGCTCTCCATCCTCGGCGCCGCGCTGCGCGACAGCATCCGCATCGTCGACGAAGCCTTCCGCCTCGAAGAGGACGCGATCTGCGTCCTCGCGCCCGACACCGGCACCGTCGAAGGCGTGCAGATGTGCGAGCGGCTACTCGGCCAGCTCGACGACCTCGAGCGCGCCGGCGGGCTGCGAATCTGCATTTCGGCCGGCGTCGTCGCCTGCCCCGACCACGGCGCCGACGCGGAAGAACTTCTGCACAAGGCCGACGCCGCGATGTGGCGGGCACGCGCGGTGGGGCAGCCCGTGGGCGTGGGCGCCTTGCAAGATCGCTAACAGTTTCTGCGAAATCTGCCGATAACCGGTGTAAACCCGCCAAACGGGTGGGAGAATTGTCACCCGCCGTCGAATAGACGCGCAGTCCACCCGTTCGACCTTTCTAACCAATGCCCGGAATCCGCACCAACGCCGCCGCCGAAGTCCTCGGCGTGAGCCCCAACACCCTGCGCAGCTGGGAGCGTCGCTACGGGTACCCGACGCCGAAACGGACCGCCGGCAACCACCGCAACTACGAGCTGGTGGAGCTGCAGGCGCTGCGCGACGCGCTGGGGGAGACCGGCAACATCTCCTCGGCGATCGCGCTGGCGCGCCAGCGCCAGGCGGCGCCGGCCAATGACGGCAGCCTCTTCGCCGCCTTCGAGCACTTCGACGAGACCGCCGCCGACCGCGCGATCGAGGAAAGCCTCGCCCTGCGCTCGCTGGAGCGGACCGTCGAGGAGCTGCTGCTGCCGGCGATCGACAAGCTTGCCGCCGACCCCGAGAGCGAGGCGGAGCTCGAGTTCGCCGCCCGCTGGGCCACCGGCTGGCTGCACGGCGCCCGCCGCCTCGCCTCCGCCGCTTCGCGCCCGGCCGGGATCCTGCTGCTTGACTCCAGCCACGGCCAGGACGCCGAGGAGGTCCACACCCAGGCCCTCGACCTCGCCCTGCGCCGCGCCGGCTTCCGCGTCCTCGTCCTCTCCAACGAGCTCGGCGACGAGCGTCTCGGCCGCGCCCTCGGCGCCCTCGACCCGACCGCGATCGTCCTCTGCGGCCCCGGCGCCGACACCCAGAGCGCGGTCACGCTGGTCCGAAAGATCCGCGAGCTCGGCTTCGTCGCCCCGCTCTACGGCTTCCGCGCCGACGGCCTGATCGGCGCCGCGGTGCCGACTGCGGGCAACATTCCCAGCGAAGTGACGGGGATGCTGAACTCGGATTTGCGGCGTCGCGCGGTTCAGGCGTTTGCCTAGCTAGAGGGCGTCGGTGGGGGGTCGCTGGGAGCACCTCCGCCGAGAGGGTCGGGGATCGGCTGACGCCTCAAAAGCAACTGGCTCGGCTCCATGCTGAGTACCCAGCGACCCCCCACCGACGCCCTCCCCCCAACGAGCTCCGATGGACGTTCAAGGTTCAGAAGCTTTGGAAAAGCTCCAGTGACTTGGACCGTTGGGGTTTCTCAAAAGCTTCATGACCTCGGCCGTGCACCCATTGCGTGCCGGGAGGAGGGAGTGGGGTGTCCCTCCCGGGTACTCAGCATGGAGCCGGGCGGTTAGCTCCTGAGGCGCCAGCCGATCCCGCTTCACCCGGCGGAGGTGCTCCCGGGAGGGACACCCCACTCCCTCCCTTACCTAGACCTTCAGGTCTTGGCGGGCTCTACCTCGCTGATTCCCCAGCGCTCGTGCAACCGCCGCAAAGGCGCGGGCGCCCACCAGTTCCACTTGCCGAGCAGCTCCATCAATGAGGGGACGAGGAGTGCGCGGATGATGCTGGCGTCGATCAGGACCGCCAGCGCGGTGCCGACCCCGTTCTCCTTGATGAAGATGATCTTCGAGGTGGCGAAGGCGCCCATCGCGACGGCGAACAGGAGGGCCGCGGCGGTGACGATCCGCCCCGTCCGCTCCAACCCGATCGCCACCGACTCGGAGTCCGAGGCGCCGTTGTCGCGCGCCTCCTTGATCCGCGAGAGCAGGAAGACGGCGTAGTCGGTCGAGAGGCCGAAGGCGACGGCGAAGAGCAGGATCGGCATCGTCTGCTCTATCGCCCCCGGGCTGGAGTAGTCGAGGAACCCTTCCAGCCGGCCGTCCTGGAAGATCAGCACCAGCAGGCCGAAGACGGCGCTGAGGTTGAGGAAGTTCATGATCAGCGACTTGATCGGCAGCACCACCGAGCCGGTCATCAGGAAGAGGATCACCAGCGTCGCCAGGATCACGATCCCGAGCGCGATCGGCATGTGTGCGGTCAGGCTCGACTGGAAGTCGACGAAGTCGGCGGTGGCGCCGCCGACCAGGACGGTCGCTCCAGGCGGACTCGGCAGGGCGCGGATCGCGCGCACCGTCGACTGGCTCTGCTCGGAGATGAACGGGTTGGCCGAGACCACCTGCAGGGCGGTGACCCCGGAGCGCAGACGCTGCGGCGGCGCGACTTCGGCGACCCCCCCGACCCTGCGCACCTCGGCGGCGAGGGTCGCCGCCGCCTTCGGGCCGCCGCCTTCGACGTCGATCCAGATCGGCGTTTCGTGGTAGGGCGGGAACCCGGTGCTGACCGTGTCGTAGGTCTGCCGCGCGCTCGCCGACTGCGGCAGCACCGTCGGGTCGACGGTGTCGAACTTGATCTGCAGGAAGGGCAGCCCGAGGATGATCAGGAAGAGCGCGCTGACGGTCGCGACCGGGATCGGCCGCCGCATCACGAAGCGCGAGAGCCGGTACCAGAACCCGCTTTCGTCGGGACGGGTGTCGGCCTCGGCGCGGCGCTGGAGGAATTTCGGCGCCCCGGCGTTGACGCGCCTCCCCAGCAGGGTCAGCACCGCCGGCAGCACGGTCAGCGAGATCAGCGCCGCGAACAGCGCCACCAGCGCGCCCCCGAGGCCCATCGAGTAGAGGAACCGCTGCGGGAAGACGAGCAGCGAGGCGAGCGCCGCCGACACGGTCAGCGAGGAGAAGAAGACCGTGCGCCCGGCGGTGGCCATGACCCGCCGCATCGCCTCCAGACCCGGCCCGCTCTTGGCGATCTCCTCGCGGTAGCGGGAGACGATGAAGAGGCTGTAGTCGATCGCCAGCCCGAGCCCGAGCGCGGTCGTCAGGTTGAGGGCGAAGATCGATATCGAGCCGACTTCGCTGGCGATGCGGAGGATCAGGAAGGTGCCGACGATCGCCAGGCCGCCGATCATCAGCGGCAGGACCGAGGCGACGAGGCTGCGGAAGAAGAGCAGCGAGAGCAGGAAGAGCAGCGGGAAGGCGAGCATCTCGGCCTTTTTCAGGTCTTCCTCGACCTGCTTGTTGACCTGCTCCTGGGCGACCGCGGCGCCGCCGACGAGGACGCCGGGCTCCTCGTTCAGTTCGTCGGCGATGTCGGCGCCGGCTTCCTGCCAGGCCTTGTCGTCGGTGGTCTTCAGCGCTACCGCGAAGTAGGTCGACTGCCCGTCGTTGGCGACGAAAGCCTTCGAACGCGTGTCGTAGAAGCCGGTCACCGAGGTGACGTCGGAGCGTTCGCGGACCTGCTGCTCAAGCGCCTCGACCCGCCGCTTGGTCGCGGGCTTGGCGACCGGGGCGTCCTCGACCACCGCGATCACCGCCGGGACCCGCAGGCCGGCGTCCTGCAGCCGTTCCCTGGCTTCCACCGTCTCGGTGTTCGGGTCGTCGGCGCCATAGGGGTCGAGGCGGTCGGCGACCGAGCCGCCGATCCCGCCGGCGAGCAGGAAAAAGACGATCGCCGCCAGACCCACCCACTTGGCCCTGCCGTCCGCCAGTCGTGCCAGGGAATCGAACATCAACCGCTCCTTTCGTCGAGAGCGGAGTCGAGAAGCTTCGCCTCCATCCGCTCGCACCAGTCCGCGAACCACTCCATGTACTCCAAGCCTCCGCTGAGGACGATCATCGGGAAGGGATCGTCGATCTCGCCTTTCATCTGCCTGATCGCCTCGAGCTGCTCGTGCACCGCCAGCCGCTTCGCTCGCATCGAGCGCAGGATCTCCAGCGCCTCCTCACGGGGGAGGGCGTCGGCAAAGAAGAGTTTCAGCAGCCCTTCGTCGCGCATCTCGAAGGTGTCCGGCGCCTGCCGCAGCCAGGCCCGCAGCTCCTCCTCGCCGTCGGCGGTGATCTCGTAGACCGTCCGTTTGCGGCCGCCGGTGGGCACGTCGGAGCCGACGATCAACCCCGCCTCTGCCAGCCGCTTCAGCTCCGGGTAGATCTGCCCGTAGCTGGCCGCCCAGAAGAACCGCGTCGAGTTGTCGACAACGGCTTTGATCTCGTACCCGGACCGCGGTTCGTTGCGGACGAATCCGAGGATCACATAGGCGGTCGCGCTCAGCTGCTCCATCTGCGAGAACTATATATCGGACCGATATATCGTCAAGTGTGATTGCGGTCACATCCCGCCTTCTCCCGTATGGTCAGCGCTCCGCGTTTGAACGACGAGCAGGAGAAGGGGGTGCCGGATGTCGCTTGACCAGAGCAAGGTCGGCCGGGTCGTGGCCGAACAGATGGAGGCGATCGAGAACGACTACGGCGACGATTGCGAAATCGGCGACGTCTGCACGATCGTCGAGGTGGTCGGGCCGCACGGCTCGCACGTGCGGGTGCGGAGCAGCGACATGCGCCCCCACAGCGGCCTCGGGCTGATCCGGATGGCCGAACAGGCGATGCTCGGGAACCTGGGGGGCTCGGCCGAGTAGCCCCGCTTTCGGCTCGCCCGCCGGCGCCTCGCCCGACTCGATCCGGCGACTATCCTCAGCTCGATGACCGGGGACGGCTCTGACATCGTCGTGATGAAGTTCGGCGGCACCTCGGTGGCCGGCGCCGAGCAGATCAAGCGCGCCGCGGGCCGGATCGTCGCCGCCCGCGAGGCCGGCAACCGCGTCGTCGCCGTGCTCTCGGCGCGCGGCAAGACGACCGACGAACTGGTCGCCCAGGCGCACGAGATCTCCGAGCGCCCGGTCGCCCGCGAGATGGACATGCTGCTCTCCACCGGAGAGCGGATCTCCTGCGCGCTGGCGGCGATGGCGATCCACGACATGGGCCACGAGGCGATCTCGCTGACCGGCTCCCAGGCCGGGATCGTCACCGACTCCTCCCACACCAAGGCGCGGATCATCGACGTCCGCGCCGACCGCATCTCCGAGGCGCTGCAGGAGGACCGGATCGTCCTCGTCGCCGGCTTCCAGGGCGTCTCCACCGACAGCCGCGACGTCACCACCCTCGGCCGCGGCGGCTCCGACACCACCGCGGTTGCCCTCGCCGCGGCGCTGCGGGCCAGCGTCTGCGAGATCTACACCGACGTCTCCGGCGTCTACAGCGCCGACCCGCGGATCGTGCCGGACGCGCGCAAGCTGCCGGTCGTCTCCTTCGAGGAGATGCTGGAGATGGCCGCCTCGGGCGCCCGCGTCCTGCAGCTGCGCTCGGTCGAGTACGCGCGCAACCACGGGGTCCGCATCCACTGCCGCAGCAGCTTCGAGGACGGTCCCGGTACCCTCGTCGTCTCAGAGGAAGAGACCATGGAGAACCCCTTCGTAACCGCCGTCACGCATTCCGATTCCGAGGCTCGGGTGACCCTTTCGGGCCTCCGCGACGAGCCCGGCGTCGCCGGTCGCATCTTCGGCGCCCTGGCCGACGCCAACGTCAACGTCGACGTGATCATCCAGAACGAGCCGGTGGGCGACGACCAGCTCGCCGACCTCTCCTTCACCGTCGACCGCTCCGACCTGGCCACCGCCAAGGACACGATCGCCGCCCTCGGCGACGTCTCGCTCGAGGTCCTCACCGACGAGCAGATCGGCAAGGTCTCGATCGTCGGCGCCGGTATGCGCTCGCACCCGGGCGTCGCCGCCAAGGTCTTCCAGGTCCTCGGCGAGGAGAAGATCAACATCGAGATGATCTCCACCTCGCCGATCAAGATCTCGTGCGTCATTCCTGCCGACCGGGTCGCCGACGCGGTCAACGTGCTGCACAAGGCGTTCGAGCTGGGCGAGGACGCGATCCAGCCCGAGGACCCGACCGGCCCCGGCCACCGGCCCACGGTCGCCGGCTGAGCCGGCCCCCGCGGACGATGGCCGGCGACGGATACAGGGTCGGAGTGCTGGGCGCGACGGGGCTCGTCGGGACGACGATCCTGGAGCTGCTCGCCAGCCGCGGCTTCCCGGTCGCCGAGCTGCGGCCGCTGGCCTCCGAGCGCTCGGCCGGCAAGACGATCGAGTTCGGCAGCAAGGTGCTGACGGTCCAGGCGGTGAGCGAGGAGACGATCCAGGGGCTCGACCTCGTCCTCTCCTCGGCCGGCGGCTCGGTCAGCGCCGAGTGGACCCCGAAGCTGGTCGAGGCGGGCGCGACCGTGGTCGACAACACCAGCTACTGGCGTATGCACGACGACGTGCCGCTGGTCGTCTCCGAGGTAAACCCCGACGCCCTGGAGGGCCACAAAGGGATCATCGCCAACCCGAACTGCTCGACGATGCAGATGGTCGTCGCCCTGAAACCGCTCTACGACGCGGCCGGGATCGAGCGCCTGGTGATCTCCACCTACCAGGCCGTCTCCGGCACCGGCAAGGGGGCGATCGACGAGCTGCGCGCGCAGGCGCGCGCGGTGGTCGGCGGCTACGACGTTCCGCCGCCGTCGATCTACCCCCACCAGATCGCCTTCAACGTCCTGCCCCAGGCTGGCAGCTTCGCCGACGGGGACGACCACACCGACGAGGAGCGCAAGCTGATCAACGAGACCCGCAAGATCCTCGGCGACGACGGGATCCGGGTCAGCGCCACCTGCATCCGGGTCCCGGTCGAGACCGGCCACTCCGAGGCGGTCAACGTCGAGACGCGGGAGCCGCTCGACCCCGAGCGGGCCCGCGAGCTGCTCGCCGCGGCGCCGGGGGTGACCGTCGTCGACGACCCCGCTGCCGGTCGCTACCCGATGGCGATCGAGGCCGCCGGCCGCGACGACGTCTTCGTCGGCCGCATCCGCCGCGACCCCGGCAACGAGCGCGCCCTCGACATCTGGGTCGTCTCCGACAACCTGCGCAAGGGCGCCGCCACCAACACGGTCCAGCTCGGCGAGCTCCTGGTCGAGCGCGGGCTGCTGAACAGCCAGCGGTAGCGTGGGCATCAGCTTCGCCGAAGGCCTGCTGCTGTTCGGGGGCCTCCTCGCGATCGTCGCCGCCCTCTCGGGGGTGATGAAGGGGACGGTCCTCTCGGCCTCGGTCCTCTCGGTCGCGCTCGGCTTCGGCCTCGCGGCCGCCGGCGTCGTCGACGTCGAGGCGACCGACGAAGCGGTGGTCGAGCTGGTCGAGCTGGCGCTGATCGTCACCCTCTTCTCCGACGGGATGTTTGTCGAGCGCGAGCTCCTGCGCAGCCACTGGGGGCCGACGGCGCGGGCGCTGGTGATCGCGATGCCGATCACCATGGGCCTTCTGGGGCTGGCGGCGAAAGCGCTCTTCCCCGACCTCAGCTGGGCGGAGGCGTTCCTGCTGGCGGCGGTGCTCTCGCCGACCGACCCGGTCGTCACCTCCGCCGTCGTCACCTCGCGCCTGGTGCCGAGCAAGGTCCGCCACACGCTGAACCTCGAGTCCGGCCTCAACGACGGGCTGGCGCTGCCCTTCGTCCTCTTCTTCCTCGTCCTCGCCTCGCCCGGCGGCGACGCCGGGGCCGAAGCGATGAAGCTGATCGGGGAGGCGGCGGTGGGGGCGGTGATCGGCGTCGTCCTCGGGGCGGCGGCGGGGCGGCTGCACCACTCGCTCCCCGGCGGCGGGATCACCCCGCGCTACGAGGGGATCTACGCGATCGGCTTCGCTCTCCTCGCCTTCGGCCTCGCCGAAGTGACGATCGGCAACGGCCTGATCGCCGCCTTCGTCTGCGGGATCGCGATGGGGGCCAGCGAGCGCGAAGTCCCGGACGGTTTTGTCGAGTTCGCCGAGAACAGCAGCGCCATCCTCCAGGTCCTCACCTTCTTCGTCTTCGGCGGCCTGATCTTCGCCACCGGCTTCCACTACGACGTCCCGCCGCTGATCCTCTTCGTCGCCTTCGCGCTGCTGATCGCCAGGCCGGTGGCGGTGATGCTCTCCTTCCTGCGCACCGGAATCCCGAAGTCCGAGAAGCAGTTCATGGCCTGGTTCGGGCCCAAGGGCGTCGCCTCGATGCTGTTCGCCCTCTTCGTCTTCAAATCCGCCGTGCCCGGCAGGGACCTGATCTTCGACGTCGCCGCGATCGCGATCATCACCTCGATCGTCGCCCACGGGCTGACCGACACCGTCGGCGCCAGGTGGCTGGCGCGGCGGGTCGGGCTCTCGTCGTAGCTAGGCGGTGGCGCCGGCGGTGAGGCGGTCTTCGACCCAGCCGGTCGAGGCGATGTGCTTGCTCATCCCCAGCTCCTTCGGCTCGGCGCCGAGGGCGAGGCCGACGAGCTGCGGCAGGTGGAGGACGGCGAGGCCGAGGTCGCGGTTGACGACCTTGGCCGCCTCCGGCTGCTGCATGTCGAGGTTGAGGTGGCAGAGCGGGCAGGGGGTGACGAGGCAGTCGGCGCCGGCGTCGATCGCGTCGCCGACGTGGGTCCCGGCCTGGCGCAGCGAGGTCTCGCGGTTCATCGTGATCACCGGGAAGCCGCAGCACTTGCGCGCCCCGTCGTACTCGACGACCTGGCCGCCGAGCGCCTCGATCACCTGCTCCAGGTAGATGTCGCGGTCGGGATGCTCGCCGTAGCCGAGCCGTTCCTTCGGCCGCACGATGTAGCAGCCGTAGAAGGGTCCGACGCGGAGGCCGCTGAGCGGGCGGACGACCTGCTCGCGGAGCTTGTCGAGCCCGTAGTCCTCGACCAGCAGCCAGAGGAAGTTCTTGTTCGTCCAGCCGCCCTCCTCGCCCTTCTCGTAGGAGAGGCCCTGGCCGGAGAGCACCTCGTTGATGTGTGCCCGGTAGGCGGAGTCGGCGTCGAGGCGCTGCTGGCACTCCGACTGCGCGCCCTGGCAGGTCGAGCAGATGTTCATCATCGAGAGCCCGGTCTGCTGGGCAAGCGCGAAGGTACGCGCGTTCAGCGTGTCGGCGAGCTCCTGGTTGTGCTCGGCGATGACGCCGGCGCCGCAGCAGTTGGCGCGGTCGAGTTCGACCAGCTCGATGCCGAGCTTCTCGGCGACGATCGCCATCGAGCCGTGCAGCTCCGGCGTGAAGCCGCGCGAGACGCAGCCGGGCCAGTAGGCGACTTTGATCTGATCGGCCATCATTTCGCCTCCGCGGTGTCGGGGTCGGTGGAGCGCTCGATGCCCTTCTCGACGTTGTCGTCGACGAGCTCGCCCTCCTCGCCCTTGATGTAAAGGTTGAATTCCTCGCTGTGCTCCTCGGCGTGGGCGTAGATCGCCTTCACGTCGTCCTGGTCGGGGAGCTTGTGGTGCACGCCGGGGATCAGCTTCGACAGCGAGCGCATCTTGCCGGTTTTGATCCCGCGGATCGCCGTCGGGATCGAGCCGAGCATTTCCCGGATCGCCCGTTTGCTCGGTTTCAGCTTGCCCTTGACGCCGGGGGCGAAGGACTCCTGCAGCAGCAGCGACTCGTCCAGGGTCCCCTTCTTCTCGATGATCTTGACGAAGGCGATCTCGTGGTCGTGGCCGCTGTTGGGGTCTTCGATCCCCTCTTCGCCGGCCTTGCGGCGCAGGCGCATGATCTGGTCCATTGGCGCCACGCCCTTCGGGCAGGCGTCGACGCAGCTGAAGCAGTGGGTGCAGTCGTAGATCCCGTGCGGGTCGTCGGCCAGGTCGTGCAGGCGCTCGTGGGTCTCGGCGTCGCGCGGGTCGCCGACGAAGCGGTAGGCCTTGGCCAGCGCCGCCGGGCCGATGAAGCCCGGGTCGGCTTCCATCGAGAGGCAGGAGGAGACGCAGGCACCGCACTGGATGCAGGCCATCGACTGGGTGATGTCGATCATCGACTCCGGCTCGACGATGTACTCGCGCTCGGGCGGCTCGCCGTGCGGCAGCAGCCAGGGGGTGACGCGGCGGATCTTGGTCCAGTGGGTCGACTCCATGTCGGTGACCAGGTCCTTGATCACCGGCATGTTCCCCATCGGCTCGATCACGATCGAGTTGCCCTCGCCGCCGCGGCCGGTGGCGCTCGCCTGCTTGTCGGCCAGCTCCTGGGCCTCGCCGATCTGGGTCTTGCAGCCGAGCCCGGACTGGCCGTTGATCTTCATCCCGCAGGAGCCGCAGATCGCGGCGCGGCAGGAGCAGCGGACGGCGAGCGAGCCGTCGTCGCGGTCCTTGGCCTGCAGCAGCCCGTCGAGGACCGAGAGCGAGGGGTCGAGGTCGACGCCGAACTCCTCCCAGTAGGGCCCCTCGCCGCTCTCAGGCTGGAAGCGGCGGACTTTGATCGTGTACTCGGCCATTTAGTAGGTCCTCTCTTGCGGTTCCCACTGGGTGATGGTGACCTCGGAGTAGGAGATCTCCGGGCCGTCGTCGGTGCGCTCGAGGTCGATGTGTTTGAGCCAGTCGGTGTCGTTTCGCTCGGGGTAGTCGGTGCGGTACTGGGCGCCGCGGCTCTCCTTGCGCTCCAGGGCGGCGACGCAGGTGCACTCGGCGTTGTCGAGCATGTACCCGAGCTCGATCGCGGCAAGCAGGTCCTGGTTGAAGACGCTGCCGTGGTCGTCGATGTAGGCGGTCTTCGCCTCCTCCTTCAGGCGGCGGACCGTCTCCAGCGCTTCGGTGATCCCGGCCTCGTCGCGGAAGACGGCGACTTTGGCGTCCATCGTCTGGCCCAGCTCCAGCTTGATCTCGGAGATGCGGCGGCCGGAGCCCTTCTCGCGGCCGACGATGTCGGCGATCAGCGCCTCCTCGTCCTCCAGCACCTGCTTCGAGGTGCGGGCGAAGTCCATCCGCTTGGCGCGGGCGGCGGCGTCGCGGCCGCTGCGCTTGCCGAAGATCAGCGTGTCCAGCAGCGAGTTGGCGCCGAGGCGGTTGCCGCCGTGGACCGAGACGCAGGCGGTCTCGCCGGCGCTGTACAGGCCGGGGATGTCGGTGCGGCCGTCGACGTCGGTCTTGACGCCGCCCATCGTGTAGTGGTTGCCCGGCTTGATGTGGATCGGTTCGCGGGTGATGTCGACGCCGGCGAAGTCGCGGCCGACGAGGACGATCTCCCGCAGCGCCTCGTGGACGCGCTTTTTCGGCACCACGGTGATGTCGAGGGCGACGGTGCCGTCGGGGAAGCCGCGGCCCTCGTTGATCTCGGTCTGCTCGGCGCGGGAGACGACGTCGCGCGAGGCCAGCTCCATCTTGTTCGGCGCGTACTTCTCCATGAAGCGTTCG
>Ga0164301_10000277_pt1 | contig 14448 bp, 10 predicted proteins | sample Whisoiple_231_MG_FD_109711 | JGI IMG/M metagenome (GOLD analysis project Ga0164301, IMG submission 109711) | Unamended control soil microbial communities from upstate New York, USA - Whitman soil sample_231_MG | ecosystem: Environmental > Terrestrial > Soil > Agricultural land ... | reverse complement strand
TATAGCCCTTAAGATAATTCGTTCCAATGATTTGTGGTAGGCATCTACTGCAATTACACCTTTATCCTTTACTAAAAATCTGATATCATACCTACTATCAGTAATCCAATATGACTGATCACTGATTTCTTGGATAATGGTCCCTTGGCCACAAGAGATATCTGGATTGTGAAGTTTCTGCTGATACTATCTGATTATTTATCGCAGCTACAATGGACTTTAAAGATGTATGGATTCATCGTGTCCATAAGCCATGTTTTAGATCTTTGGAATAGAATGAGCAGTCCAGAACTAATATATGATAAAAGTAAAGACGAGAGTATTATATCAGATATGATACACATTACACTGTCATTTGTAAATCAAAATATATGTCCTTATATGTTAGGTGAAGTTATATAAGCATATAAGTAATTATCAAACAAGAGTCCAGGATTCTACGCCTATCATGATAAAAATAGGATTTAGTGAAGGATACGAGATTTGAGTTTTCAGATAATAGTCTGGCATTCTTTATTATTGATAAGATACTTTGCGTAAATCTTATATCGGTAAATTCATTACCGTACGTATACAATATGCCAAAACCAGGATTTAAATCGATTACAGTAAGTGAAAATGTCTACAAAAAATTCTATGAGTCATATGAAAAGAATAAGAAAAAACTCGAATTGAAAGGCATTACTAGCTTTTCTGGATATATGACTAGTCTGATGGAAGAAACCGTGATAAGATATGAGACGTTTGCTAAACATGGACCATACATGGAAAAAGTCTCAATCGATCAAGATCGGATATTGATAAAAGACAATAAAAGAAACAGAATTGCTGAAATACTCTTGAAAGATGGGGAGTTACAGTGTTTATTAGATGAGAAAACTGATTGTATTCATATAGGATTTGTTTACTCAGTACCCGAAATATATCTCATGATGGATAGTAGACGTACGCAGTCTGCGCGAGTCCACTCAGTATTATAAAACAAAAATCAATAGACGCGCTAAACTAGCCAGACCTAATTTTAGTTGTGTCTTAATTGCAAAGTACGCTATCGCTTTCTATTATGGATTATCGATAGTACAATTTTTCTCAATGCTAATCGTGATGTATTGATCTCAATCAGAAATTGTTCATAAATAACGCGATAGACACGATTAGCTTAGAATAATACTGTTTCATAGAAAGGATTATAGCTATCAAGATTACAGAATATGTATTATGACCCTGCCAAATCCAAAGACAATAGATATTAAAACTAGACCCGATAATGCAAGGAGTAACAAATACTCGATGGATGATAGTTCCATAACCAAGGCACTCTTACGTATGCCATTTATATACGGCTCTACCCTCGCCATTTCCGCTTTCAGGTCGTGCGATAATAGCGTCTAAGTCATCAGCGATATTGGGAAAATCTAACTTGGACATTAAGGGAGGGCGCGTCTGCTCATCTTCCCCGTTACCAACCAAACTAGCTATGCACATACAAGACAAAATTAATCTGAGTTCAATAAACGCTAAAATTATCATTACTTATGATAGATTCACTGGCTCAGAAATAACCTGGCGACAGTACAAATTCCGATATCTATAGATAGTAGCAATTAATGAATCTAAAGCAAGGTATTTAGTTCACAAACAAGTTTTAACATATCGGATAATATTTGATTCAAATCCGGTTTAGTTATATCGGAAAAACTGTTCTAGGTGGATTTACAGCATACCACATTATAAATATTTTCAAAAATGAGACATCATATGTATAGACGGACTGTCCGATGTACATATACATTGATGAGAACATTTCATTTATAAAAGCCGTGGGCGCGTGTTATGTACTGCCTGCCATACATCAGATCATGTTAGGTTAATATGTGGTTACTTGTGATGGCGTGCCAATTCATGCACTTGTACCGTTCTAACAATTGTCTCTATTAGTAATTCTATTGCTAACACGCCCAGGAATTTTGCAATTAATTAGCCGGGGCCTAATTAAGTGTTCTACCATGGCTATCATACCATGTTATGAGTAAAGCGATGATCTGACCATCGAGTTTAACGGCTTTGCATATACCGCGGGCTACAGTAATGACGGATTTAAAATCATACTTAGTCTTGCAGTGGGATAGAGGTAAGAGTGGATTTTACGCCCAAGTAAAAAAGAAGTATATCCCACAACCGGATACAGCAGGCTTAGGCAGGGGGCTAACTTGGCCAGAGGTGGTACGTACGGTAAAGGTCACTAATTAAGTAGACGGTAATGATACAATTACGAATCACGAATTTGTAAGTTATTATTAGATATTATCTATTTTTAATCGCCGTTCGTTTGCATTACATTGCAAGTGAATGCAATATTTTGCAGTATATTCCACTTATTGTATATTATATGCGTTATTTAGTTGTTTATATAGTATTTTATATAATGCTGCGCAATCTTTAGTATGAGAGCTGCACGAATTGTAAAACCGAAAGAAGCACTGGAGGTACAGGAACTTGAGACCCCCAAACCAAAAGGTTCTCAAGTGTTAGTTAAAGTGTTGTCATCAGGTGTATGTCACAGTGATATTCACTTATGGGAAGGAGGGTATGAGGGACCAGGAGGCACGTTTCTAAAAACCACGGACAGGGGTGTGAAATATCCGGTAACACCTGGACACGAGATTGCAGGTACTATAGAAAGTATGGGTGAAGAGGCAGAAGATCGGTTTGTCAAAGATGATAAAGTTCTGGTATATCCTTGGATTGGCGAAGGAACATGTCCTGCATGCAGAATTGGAGAAGAAAATCTATGCGATAAACCCAGATCATTGGGAATATATAATGATGGAGGATACTCTGATCATGTTCTTATCCCAAGCTATAGATATCTCGTAAAAATAGAAGATGATCTTGATATCAACGAAGCTGCCACACTATCCTGCTCTGCTCTTACAGCATACAATGCAGTAAAGAATGCTAGATTACGACCAGATGATAATGTTGTAATCGTTGGAGCAGGAGGATTGGGTTTAATGGCTATGCAGCTAGCCAAGGCCATCGCTGGAGCGAAGATAATTGCAATAGACTTAGAAGATGACAAATTAAAGGTCGCAAGAAAGGATGGACATGCAGATAATATAATTAATTCAAAAAAAGAAGATCCAGTAAAAACAGTAATGGAGCTGACAGACAAGATCGGTGCCGATGCTGTAATTGATTTTGTTAATGGATCAAAGACAGTAGAAACGGATATGCAAATCCTTAGAAGGAGAGCTAAGTTAGTTTTGGTAGGGCTATATGGAGGAGAATTAAAACTAAGCTTGGTTACAATGCCTACTAGGGCTTATAAAATAATCGGATCGTATACAGGAAGCTTAAATGATTTGGATGAATTAGTATCATTGGCAAAAAGAAAGATAATCAAACCGGTAGTTTCAGATAAATTCAAATTGGATCAAGCAACGGAGGCACTCTCAAAACTAAAAGATGGTAAAATCATGGGAAGAGGAGTGATAACTCCTTGATTCAGCAAGAGCAGAAACAATACGAAGAGTCAAATAAAAAAACGATCAAGACCAAAAATCCTGTAACCGAGGAGATCTTAGATGAATATGATATCCTAAATAAACAACAAATTAATGAAGCGACTAAGAAAGCAAAGGATGCATATGTTCGAGAATGGAGTACTCTAAGTATTGATAAAAGGACCGGCTTCCTTCATGATTTTGCTGCCGAACTAAGGAAAAATAAAGAACATCTCGCTAAAACTGCAACACGTGAAATGGGAAAGGCAATAAAAGAATCTAAATCTGAGGTCGAAAAATGTGCATGGGCAATAGAATATTATGCCGATAATGGAAAATCATTTTTAAATGATGAGATAATTAATACTGATGCTAGAAAAACCTTCGTAACTTTTCAGCCTATTGGGGTAATAGGAAGTATTATGCCCTGGAATTTTCCATATTGGCAAGCTTTACGGTTTGCCGCCCCTTCACTGATGGTTGGTAATACAATTGCTTTAAAGCCCGCAAGTGCAACGATGCAATGTGGATTAGAAATCCAAAACATGTTTACAGCTGTTGGTTTACCAGATGGTGTATTTCAATCATTAACAGGTGATTCAAGTGTTGCAGAAAATCTGATAGATTCTCAAGACGTTAATGCTGTGACCTTTACTGGCAGTGTATATGCCGGAGCAAAGGTAGCCCAAAGAGCAACATCGCAAATTAAGAAATGTGTTCTCGAACTTGGTGGAAGTGATCCGTTCATAGTTTGTGATGACGCGGATATTGAAAAAGCATCAGATGGAGCCGTCAAGGGAAGATTTATCAATTGCGGTCAGAGTTGTATTGCTTCAAAGCGGTTTATTCTTGACAAGAAGATCTCAAATGAATTTGTCGAAAAGTTTGTACAAAAAGCTGAGAAACTTAAGTTGGGAGATCCTATGTCTGAAGATACTGACATCGGGCCTTTGGTAAATGAACAAGGATTAAATAATATAGAATCTATCGTTAATGAATCCATCAAAGAAGGTGCTGAGTTATTAACAGGTGGCGAACGTTCTGGAAATAGTGGATATTTTTATCATCCTACTATAATAAAAAACGTTTCACCAAAGATGCGTATATCCAAAGAAGAAGTGTTTGGTCCTGTGGCCCCGATACTCGTGGTTAATGATGAAGCTGAAGGTATTAGACTAGCAAATGACACTCAGTATGGTCTTGGAGCAAGCATATGGACACAAGACTTAGAAAAGGCAGAAAAATTATCGAGAAAGGTTTCTTCTGGCATAGTATCTGTCAATAATGTTGTTGCATCAGATCCCAGAGTACCATTTGGCGGTGTAAAGAAAAGTGGCTTTGGAAGAGAGCTATCAAGATACGGAATGCTAGAGTTTGTTAATATAAAATCAGTCCGATTTTATGATGACTTGGTGCATCACCACCATGTGGAGTAAATAAGTGGTATTTACGAAGGGATGAAATGATGTTGTCAAAGTCAGATAATACGAATGGTTTCGCTCAGTATCAAGAGCAACAACACCAACACCAACAAAGTCGTAACACCAAACAAGTACTAATTCTGGGTAGCGGCTTTGCTGGAATAGAGGTTCTAAAAAGGGTTCAAAAGAAATTTAAAAATGATAAAAAAGTTCAAATTACTCTGGTAAGTAAAGACAACTTTCTTCTCTTCACTCCAATGCTTCCCGAAGTTGCATCCGGTATGATCGAAACAAGACACATAGTAACGCCTATACGGGAATTTTGTAAACAGGCCAAATTTAATGAGGCTAGTGTAAAGTCAATCGATTTCGATAATAAACAAGTAGTAATAATGCATGCAATTGGTAGACAGTCTAATCCAACTGCTTGGGATCAACACATACTAAAATATGACTACCTGGTAATTGCCTTAGGAAGTGAAAATAACTTCTTTAAAATGGCAGATATAGAGAAACACTCTTTTACCATGAAGGATATTGGAGATGCCATTATTCTAAGAAATCATATTATAAACATGCTCGAACAAGCAAATCTTGAAGAACACAATAAAGAATTAAGAAAAAGTCTTTTAACTTTTGTTGTGGTCGGAGGAGGATTCAATGGTGTTGAAACAGTGGGAACGATTAATGATTTTGTACGCCAATCCATTAAGGATTTCTACAAAAATATCTATATGACAGAAGTAAAGATAATACTTGTTCACACGGGTGATAAATTACTTGAACAAATAGATGAGGATTTAGGTAAGTTTGCATTAGAAAAGCTAAAGGCCAAGGGTGTAGAGTTTATAATGAATACTCATGTTGTTGGAGCGACTCAAAATGCTGTAAAGTTGGATGATGATAATAATACTACAATTCCTAGTCATACTCTTATTTGGGCTGCAGGCGTAAGCCCAAGTAAGCTAGTCGGTGAGCTTGATTGTGAACATGATAAAAAACATCGAATAATAGCAAACAACTATTTAGAAGTACCTGATCATGATGGTGTTTATGCACTTGGTGATTGTGCATCTATAACCGATCCCAATACCGGAAAGCCTTATCCTCCTACGGCTCAGCATGCAATAAGACAAGGAAAAGTAGCTGCAAAAAATATCATTTTTGCAATAAAAGGAAAAACCAAGAAAACAAAATTTGATTATAAAACAAAAGGAATGATGGCAGAATTAGGAAAAAGGACAGGTGTGGCAACGATATTTGGGATCAAACTGCATGGATTTATATCATGGTGGCTCTGGCGTACTTACTATTTAGGCAATCTCCCAACTCTAAATAAAAAACTAAAGGTTATGGGGGATTGGACTCTAGATTTAATATTTAAACCAGGCGTAGCCATGATAAAGAGATCTGAAATGGGAAGCAGCTCTGAAAAAATCAAGGAGCAAATGACTGATGCTACGACCACCACCAACAACAGACAGGAGGCTCAATAAATAATAATACGTCTCATGAAAAACAGAATATGGTGCGAGACTTTTTTTAATTCTAGCCAATAACAACCCTACCATGGTACATCTGCTATTCCAGACATACATCTGATATGTATAGATGTTCATTTAATAATTTTCATCTATAAAACTAGTGCTCTTTAGATAGCATTCGTAAAATGTAGATCTATCAAAAATTTTATATGGGTAGAACAAACATGATTAAAATAATTTTATTCAATGAAAGTTTTAATCCTTATCTGGCTATCTGATATCTACAAATAAGTGCAGAATTTGTTCAACACTTGCATAACCTGAAATTAACAGTCCATCGTACTATGCTAACTAAAAAATATTGGTCAAATTCTGAATGACTATTGTGCATAGATCCTATTAGAAATTATTCTATGCTACCTTTGTATTTACTGAAGTGAATATTCATATATGGAGTGTCCCCCTAAGTGATAGCTACTATTTTGGATTTGGGGGCAACTAAAATAATCTTCAGAACTCTGAAGATCTAATAGACCTTCGAAGCGGTTGAGTGCTGTGTCACTAAGATCAGAAAGCCCTATCTCCAGGCCTATGTAATTTTTATCCAATCTTAAATGTCAAGCCCGTATCACTACAATATATCTAAATTACAACTGAAAAAAGGTAACATGACATGACATGACGCTGCTACCGTGATACTTTTAAGATTATTTTTGACAATTTGTGAGTGCCTAATTGGAAATTAATTTAGGTAAGATAATGTTGAATGTTACTCTGGTTAATAAGAACTTCTCTAAAAGTAAATACTGGATACAAAATCAATAACGATACTCTGTTCGTGTGTCTCCATAATATAGGATATCAAATTCCAGCACGTGGACTATAGTACATATGATCTTCTCTATGCCCACCCTGGCCCATGCCTATGTTCTTGTAATCTTTTACAAATTCTATCGATCTAAGCCACTTGACCATTTTATATCCCAGTTGTGTCTCTGCTCTCAACCTCAATGGGGCACCATGTCCTACAGTCAAGGGTTCACCATTCATTTCGTAAGCAAGTATCGTTTGCTGATGCTTTACGATATCTAAATCTAGTACTTCATAGAATTCATCTCCGTCAGTGTATTGAAAAGAGCGAAATACAACATAGCGTGCTTGTGGAAGCGGGTTACATAACGATATAATGTACTGCATTGGCACACCAGCCCATTCTCCTATGGCCGTCCATCCCTGAATACAATAATGCTCAGTAACTTGTTCTTGCTTGCTCATAGCATTGATCTCTGAGAGCGAGAATTCAAGTTGGCTTTGTACCAGTCCATAAATCTTAAGCTTATAAGTATCGAATTTATTTTTTAAAAGTTCTATGTATTCATTAGTGTCAGGAGGATACCCATTAATTCGGAAAAAGGAGGAAACTTTTGATTTGGGAAATTGTTGTTTAGATACCGCATTGTGGAACAAAAGCCATTTTGTAGGAACCAACACCATATCAAGAATATTTTGAATATCCCTTGGTTTTTGTAACGATATTCCTGTTACCCAAATGTGAATTATTATGACAAACAAGACAATAAGTGTAAATAGACCAACTGCAACTCCAAAACTAGTTGTATGGCCTAATACAATATTTCCCATATTTTCTGAAAAACGCTCTGATATTACCATAGTTAGGTGGATAATGATAAATAAAACAAATGCAATCATGCCAAGAAAATGAAGACTTCTTGCTACTTGTCGTCCTCGGAATATCTTAGGATATCTTGGAAATCTTGCATCAATCGCTGGTGACATAGCTGCTCCCGTTGCAATCATAAATGGACCTAGGATAAAAATCACTACAAAATAGGTGAGTTGCTGTATAGCATTATAAGGATGCCCGGCTGGCGGGAAGTGAAACGATGCATATAACATTGCATCATGAAAAGCCTGCGGAAAGATTGACCATGTTGTCGGAACTAATCGCTGCCATTCATCACTTGTAAAAAGCAACAAATAGTATGCAGCTCCATTTGCTATCCAAAAAATGATGGAAAAAAAATGCCAATGTCTTCCCAATCCAAGATTTTTGCGTCCTGGTAATGCAATCCAAGAAGAGAACGATTCTTCTTCTTCCAAAGATATCCATAATCTGTCTTCAGGCATTTTCTTTTTTGTAAATTTAATCCATTCGGTACCAGGTCTAGCATGATCATTCCAGTATAGCTTCGGAAGGGCACTTAATATTTCGATGCCACTACGTATCAATAATGTAATGAATACGATATTGATAAAATGGGCAAATCGCAACCAGAATGGAAAATTATCAAATCCTTCCACACCAATGACCTCTTTTATTCATATTTAAAGTGAATGCATAAATGAAAGCAGATCGCGAATAAAAACAAAGTATCGACCTAGTCCTGTTTTGCTAGAATGTGGTCTACGTCTTTTTCTCCTTCTGCTATCAACTTTTTAATTCTGTAAGTAGAAAAATCTGCATCTTCAAATAGATAATGTAGGCTTCCTTCTCTTCTACCAATTCTAACTAAATCTGTTATATATGCACCATGCTTTTGATTTAACGAGTGATATTCCAATTCAATTTCTTTGAGTTTATTTTTTGTTGTCTGATCAACCTTTGCAGCATCATCATGTAATATGTCATATATAGTCTTAATAAGAGATAGGTATTTTTCGGTAACTTTCAGCATTTCAATATTCTTATCAGTTTTATCCATAAACACAATATCTCTAGCCCTATGCCATACTTCTATCATATTTGTTGGAAGCTCTTTTTGTTGACGTGGAAAGACATCAACGATATAAAATTTCTTATTTATCTGCGGCGAACGTCTTAATACTTCCAACATGGGCGTATTCGTAAGCAAACTTCCATCCCACAGATATTTGCCGTCTTTCTCAGTCCATCTTAAACCGTAGAATGGATATCCGGCACATGCGACTATTTTATCTATATCTATATCAGAATAAGCACTATCGAAAATAACAGGTTCTCCTTTTTGTATATCTGTAGAGGTTATTATGAGTCTGGAAGGCGCTTTATTATCTTTATTATTGTTTCTGTGACGGTCGATTTTTTTAAGTTTGTCAATATCTATATATTGTTTCAATGTTTTTTTTAGGGGTGTTTTATCGTACAGATATGTCCATTTGTAAGGCATAAAGTAATCTTTGGAATCTGGGTTGAACCACCTAGGTAGGAATGCCTTCGGATTGCCATAAAGCATAGAATAAAATGAAGACCATATAGCCATCATTTCATCTGATGACATGAATGGAAATGGTGACTGCAAGAACTGATTCGGAAAGCTCATATTCTCAGACAATGATAACCAGAAGTCTTCAAGAATAGATGATGGTTCGTCAATACCTGCATTTTGGGCAGACGCTATAATGGAGGTGTTTATAGCCCCAATAGAAGAACCTGCCAGAACGTCAAAAATGATGCCATTCTTATTAAAGCCCTTATAGACACCACATTCGTATGCTCCCAAAGAGCCACCGCCTTGTAACACAAGAACAGTTTCAGACTCAAGTGTAGGTGAGTGGTGTGCACTTTTTCTCGTAGACATGATCCTACTGTCTTTCAATGGTTCAACTTAGTATCTATATATTTCTCGTTTTAAGACTACTTTCAAATTGTATATTTATCTTAAATTCTTAGAACCCGCTTTATAAGCAATAGATCGAGTTGATCTGAGATTGCATTGGGCCGGACTTTGAATTTATTAGCTATGATAGTGAGATGGTGGAATTTCTTCATAATAGATTAATAAAAACTTAACACAGAATTTTCATTCTTGAAGCAAGAGCGTTTACTCAAATCTAGTCTTGGCAATAAACGTTTACTATCATAGAGATACTGAATTTTAGCGGTTACACATAGACTCTTCCACTTCCAATCGAATCTCTTGAGACCATTTAATACGATGATTGCAGATTTCCAATACAAAAGATAAGTCTTTACGCAGATCCTTCGCTCACGAGAGTTATAATCTTTATTCGCTAACAGGTTTATACATTGGAGATTTCATGGAATCATGAACATTGCAAAGTCTGAACAACCAGTTAGAGTTATTGCAAAGACATGCGGCTGTATTCTTATTCTTATTCTTATTCTTATTCTTATTCTATGCCGCGATTCAATTAATTCAGTATGAATAACAATAATGGTGATAAGAAATGATGCCAAATTGCTAGGTAGATATTATATGATACGCTTTGATAGTGTATACATATGAGTGAATATGAAAATATGCGAACTGCTGATATTGTGGCTGAAGCATTACTTGATTGGCAAGTAGAAGTCATTTTTGGCTTACCGGGCGATGGAATAAATGGATTCATGGAAGCCTTAAGGCGTCGTAAGGATAAAATCCGATTTGTTCTTGTTCGACATGAAGAGTCAGCAGCGTTTATGGCGTGTGCGTATGCAAAGTATACCGGAAGACTCGGTGCATGTGTTGCTACTTCTGGCCCCGGTGCAATTCATCTTTTGAATGGACTGTATGACGCCAAATCAGATAACACACCTGTTATCGCAATCACAGGAACAACTTATTCTGATATGATGAATTCAAATTATCAGCAAGATGTCAATCTAATACAGCTGTTTTCTGATGTATCAGTCTATAATAGTATGATAAACGTACCAGAGCAAGCTGAGATGGTGGTGGACTTTGCTTGCAGAACAGCACTTTCACGTAGAGGAGTAAGTCATATAACGATACCGATAGACATTCAAGAAAGAAAATTGAAAGGCGATTATTCAAGACATAAGGTTGCAGGACATACTTCTGATATCTACAATCCCTTAATTCTACCCAACAAAAAATTGATAGAAGATGCGGCATATATTTTGAATTCGGGAGAAAGAGTTGTAATACTTGCGGGACAAGGAGCTCTTGGTGCCGAAGATGAGCTTGTTTCTGTCGCACAAAAATTAGGTGCCCCAATAGTTAAGGCACTTTTAGGGAAAGCCGTAGTTCCAGATGATAACTCCTACAGTATAGGAGGTATTGGCTTATTGGGCACAGGACCAGCCAGTGATGCGATGAGCGAGGCAGATACATTATTCATGATAGGGACCTCATTTCCATACATAGACTATCTCCCTAGACCAGGACAGGCAAGAGGAATCCAAATTGATATCAAACAAGAGAAAGTAGGGGTGCGTTATCCTGTCGATATTGGATTAGTAGGTGACTCGAAACTTACTCTATCCGCATTAATTCCGTTATTACATCAAAAAACAAACCTTGAATTTTTGAAATCCAAACAGGAGGCAATGAAAAACTGGAACAAGTTGATAAAAGAAAGAAGTAGCAGGACAGATAGACCGATAAAGCCACAATATATAGCTGATATATTATCTGATGAGTTGGAAGATAATGCTATAATTTCTGTCGATAGTGGTACTATCACTACGTGGGCTGCTCGCCATATCAATTTACGAAAAGGAATGAAGTTTTCTGTTTCTGGAACACTAGCTTCAATGGCATGTAGTTTGCCGTACGCAATTGCCGCAAAGATTGCATTTCCTGATAGACAATCAATAGCATTTGTTGGAGATGGAGGATTTGCGATGCTTATGGGTGAATTTGCGACCGCAGTACAATATGATCTTCCAATCAAGGTATTTGTTATAAAGAATAATACTCTGGGTATGATTAGATGGGAGCAGATGGCTTTTCTAGGCAACCCTGAGTTTGGAGTAGAATTTACGCCAATTGATTTTGCAAAATTTGCTGAGGCATGCGGCGGTATAGGTTACTCTATCAAGGAACCTAATCAGGTACGATCCACAGTTCGGAATGCAATGAAAGAAAGCAAGCCTACTCTGATCGAAGCTTATGTTGATCCATTTGAACCCCCCATGCCTCCAAAGACCGATATGGTGTTTGTAAATAATTTAGCAAAATCATTTGCTAAAGGCCAACCATACAAAGGAAGAATAGGTTTAACTTTATTTAGAGATAAAGTACACGAGGTATTAAAGGATATTCATTCTCACCCTGACTAATGACTAACACGGCTTGGTAGCTTCCTACCGGTAATAACTTGAATTCTGCTTCGTTGACTAAGCCTCCTTAATGCCATGTTAGTGTTAGCCCTAGTTTTATTTTTCTGCAGCTGGTGATTGATAAATTGGTACCTACAATAATAAAGGAAAGCATGAGCAGCTTAATATGCTCTCTTCTTAACGACGTATAATAAGAAGTTATTATCAATGCTAATTTCATAAGAAAAGGAGATACTGAAGCTAATTATTTCTCTTGCTATCCGGAATGCAAGCTTTGCTCAGGTGCTGCAAAAACAAAATACAATAAGATTCTATTTAAACCTCCTCTAATTTAATATGCTTCTCAATAGGACGGTTTTCGATACATTTATCTACGAACTTGATTGGTTAATCTCATGTTTTCCAATTGTATACCATCGAGTCGTTATAAGGCACAAAAAATGAGGATATAAAAAAAGACAAATGTTTTCATTATCGTAGCTATAATTATTCCATTGCCTACTAACACTCGTGATAACAATTTAATACTAACGGTAAAGAATAATCCACTAATGAGAATATTCTAAGCGGCTTTAATATGATGAATCCTGTTTCACATATCGTGTGCCACTTTTTGATGTTCTCCTAACTTGTCCAAACTATCAAACTTTTGCTTGCAGAGATCGCATTCCAATGGATTCAAGTTAGGATCGTTGTAGTCTAATCCGGGTTCGCCCTGGTCCATTCATATAAATTGTCTTAGATATTATTTAAGAATTTCATTATTTATTAACGTCAATAATGGTTAAACTGTGCTTCAAATAAGATCTAATAATTTCTACCACTCACCACTAGTATGGTTGACAATCGGTTTTGATCTCCAATTACTGATTCCATTCTATATGAATGCGGCTTGCTTGGTTCTTGTATTCTATTCAGAGATGTGAATTAATCTGTTAAATATGATAGCGACATGTGAATTATGGGGAGGAAAGGCTATAAGAAATGACAACGAAGTTGAAGCAAAAGTCCCACCTCGTAAAAAGATAGAAACTTTAGCTATATCATCAATATCTGCAGCTGCGATTTCAGAGTTTTAGCAGGAATCCACTTTTCCGACAATAAAGAGCATTTGAGGGGACTATGCAAGGAAAAATATGTCTAAAAACTAATTAGTTCTAAAGATTCACATGAGATTCTTAATATGTTCAAAAGGTTTCATATAAATTACTATGATATGGCAGTTGTTCGATCGAATAGTAACTTAATATGAAAAGAAATGGATAATTTGTCAATCAAAATTATTCTATTTAAGATGGAGAGCCGAAAATAAAAGAGCTCGTATGTTTCAGGCACGATTATTTACTATATAGGGTAATATCTACCAATTCTGGGAATCATATAAATTTTAGTTACTAAATTTCAAAGTACATCATGTTTATGTATCTATTGTTCAGTTAGTTAATTCTGGCTATGGAGTTATTAACAATATCAATACTTACAATGTTAATAGGATATTAAAAGTAGAAATCTATTCAAAAACAGCATCATTAGTACAAATATTGGAAGATCTTGATTTTCCATCAAGTAAAGAAAAGTAGAACTTATACTACAGAAATCTCCAATGGTAAAGAAAACACGTTGTCTATTCTCTAAAAGATAGATGATAAGACATATGAGTACGATTCCAATATCGGCCGAGCTGCGGGGTTAGTCTACTGACAAAAAGATCATACTCTACTAGAAATCAGATATGCGACCATAATGTCACGATATCTATGGAGATTATAATTCCAATAAAGGTCTACTGTCAGTAATATATTGTAACTCATTGGTACTGGCTATACCGAGACTAGCAATGCTAAGGGGGTGAACAAATTTCAAATTACTCCATTCAAAGTCGATATAAAATTAGATAAACTATCAACCCTTATAGATTGTTTACTATGACCAGCTTTACTAATCCAGGTAATTGATATCTACAAATAAAGATAAAATCACGATGAAGCTAAGTGTACGACAAAATTATG
>Ga0164301_10000275_pt1 | contig 14472 bp, 13 predicted proteins | sample Whisoiple_231_MG_FD_109711 | JGI IMG/M metagenome (GOLD analysis project Ga0164301, IMG submission 109711) | Unamended control soil microbial communities from upstate New York, USA - Whitman soil sample_231_MG | ecosystem: Environmental > Terrestrial > Soil > Agricultural land ... | reverse complement strand
TCGTCTCCAGCGCCGCCTTGATCACATCGGGCTCGGTCGAGTCGACCTGGATCGGCGCCGGCTGGGTGAGGGAGATCCGCTTGACGACGGCGCTCATCTGCTCGTCCTCGTCCTGGCGCTCGGTCAGGGCGACGCAGGTGTCGAGCACGTGGGCGCCGCCTTCCACCTGGTCTTCGGCGACCTGGACGAGGCCGTCGTAGTCGTCGGCCAGCAGCAGCTCCTTGGCCTTTTTCGAGCCCTGCGAGTTGACCCGCTCGCCGACCAGGGTCGGGCGCGGCTCCTGCACCAGCGGGGTCGAGGTCATCATCGAGGAGACCTCGATCGGGCCCGGGGCGGGGCGCTCGCCCGGCGCGCGGCCGTCGACCCGCTCGCGGATCGCGGCGATGTGCTCGGGGGTGGTCCCACAGCAGCCGCCGACGATGCCGACGCCGTAGCGCTCGACGAACTCGCCGAGCGTTGCCGCCAGGGGCTCGGGCTTTTCCGGGAAGATCGTCTCGCCGTCGGGGCCCTGCAGCGGCAGGCCGGCGTTGGGGATGCAGTGGACCGGCGCCGGGCAGGTCTCGCCGAGGAAGCGGATCGCGTCGCGCATGTCCTCGGGGCCGGTCGAGCAGTTGAGGCCGATCACGTCGACGTCGAGTGCGGTGAGCGTGGTCAGCACCGACTGGATGTCAGTCCCGAGCAGCATCTTGCCGCCGTTGGGCAGCAGCGAAACGCTGCATTGGATCGGCAGCGTCCGGCCGGTCTTCGCGAACGCCTCGCGGGCGCCGAAGATCGCCGCCTTGACCTCGAGGATGTCCTGGGCGGTCTCGATCATGATCAGGTCGGCGCCGCCTTCGACCAGGCCCTGCGCCTGCTCGGCGAAGACCTCGACCAGGCGACCGAAGGAGATGTCGCCGAGCGTAGGGTCGGTGGAGGCGGGGAGGAAGCCGGTCGGCCCGATCGAGCCGGCGACGAAGCGGTCGTCCCCGGCAGCCTTGCGGGCGATTTCCGCGGCTTTGACGTTGATCTCAAGCGTGTGCTCGCCCAGACCCCACTCCTCGAGCTTCAGCCGCGAGCCCTGGAAGCTGTCGGTCTCGACCACCTCGGCGCCGGCCTCCAGCATCGAGGCGTGGACGCCCTCGATCACGTCGGGCCGGTTCAGCACCAGCGCCTCGTGGCACTTGCCCTCGAGCCCGCCGTAGTCCTCCTGCGTCAGCTCGAACATCTCCAGCGTCGCGCCCATGCCGCCGTCGAAGACGACGACGCGCTCGCGAGTTGCAGCTAGATAGTCACGCTCAGCCATGAACTTAAAGAGGCTACCGAGGCCGTTCTCCTTGAGTTCCTCCCTCGACAGTTCAGGACCCGCGGACCGCCGCAGCCGACTTTGACCACACCAAGGTGTGGCGAGAATCGGCTGCGCTTCGAAGGAGGGTGCCGGTGTCCCTCGCAGGAATGTTCGGCGATATGCAATCTGGTTCTTGCGCGGCGGAGCCGCGCAGCATTTTCTCCCCGGAGCGCAGCGGAGGGGAGGTCAATTCCGGAGAGGGATACCGGCACCCTCCCCCAATGAGCAGCTACCGACGCAGGCCGAGTTTCCGCCGCCAGTCACGCGCGCCAAAGAAGCGGGAGATGTGGGGAAGGACTCGGCGGCGGGCCTTGCTGTAGGGGTACCAGGTCGGCTCGCGCTTGCCGCCAAAGCGGGTGATGACGAGGGACTCCGAGCGGCAGAACTTCTTGATCCCCGGCTCGCCGTGCCGGTAGCCGATGCCCGACTGCTTCCAGCCGCCCATCGGCACGTCGGTGGCGAAGTAGTTGACGAGGACGTCGTTGATGTTGATCGCGCCGCACTCGACCCGGCGGGCGACCTGCTCGGCGTGGTCGCGCTCGCCGAAGACCGAACCCGAAAGCCCGTAGCGGCTGTCGTTGGCGAGCTCTATCGCCTCCTCGGAGTCGCGCACCTTCATCACCCCGACCACGGGGCCGAAGGTCTCGTCGCGCATCACCTTCATCGAGTGGTCGACGTCGACCAGGACGGTGGGCTCGAAGTAGTCGCCGGGCCCCGCGACCCGCTTGCCGCCGGTCAGCGCCCGGGCGCCGGAGGCGAGGGCGTCGTCGACGTGATCCTCGACGATCGCCGTCTGGTTGGGCGAGGTCATCGCGCCGACATCCTTGGGGTCGGAGCCGTCGTCGGCCCCTTGGCGCAGCCGCCCGACCTCGGCCGTCAGCTTGTTGACGAAGCGGTCGTAGACCGGCTCCTCGACGTAGATCCGCTCGACCGACATGCAGATCTGGCCCGAGTTCATCATCCCGCCCCAGGCCGCGGCGTTGGCGGCGCGGTCGATGTCGGCGTCGGCGAGGACGATCATCGGGTCCTTGCCGCCGAGCTCCAGGCTGACCGGGGTCAGGGTCTCCGCCGCCCTCGCCATCACCTTGCGGCCGGTGCGGTCCGAGCCGGTGAACTGGATGAAGTCGACCGCGTCGACCAGGGCGCTCCCGGTCTCGCCGATTCCCTGGACGCAGTCGAAGACATCCGGCCCGCCGATCTCGTTCTTCCAGGCCTCTACCACTTCGGCCAGGCCGAGGGGGGTGAACTCCGAAGGCTTGATGACGACTGCGGCCCCCGCCTGCAGGGCGGGGATCGCGTCGCCGAGGGCGAGGATCAGGGGAAAGTTCCAGGGGCTGATGATGCCGACGACCTGGTGCGGCCGGTACTGGACCCGCAGCTTCTTCGCCGCCAGCAGCGGCGTGTGCGGGCGGATGCTCTCCTCGCCGATGAACTTGGCCGCGCGGGTGCCGTAGAAGTTGATCAGGTCGGCGAGGTAGGCGGGCTCGTTGCTGGCGTCGGCGTAGACCTTGCCGGTCTCGGCCTGCATCGTCGCCAGCACCCGATCCTGGTTGTCGAGCAGCCAGTCGCGCAGCTTGCCGAGCCAGTGGTAGCGGCCCTCGATGCCCATCGCCTCCCACTCGGGCTGGTTGGCGCGCACGCGGGCGACGGTCGCGGCGACGGACTCGGGCGAATCGACCGGGATCGCCTTGATCAGCGTCCCCGTCGCCGGGTTGTTGACCTCGATCGTCTCGGCGGCAGGCGCCGACGCCCCGTTCGTGTCCGTGCTCCGTGCCGCCGTTCCGCTCTCCACCACAGCTCCCTTCGCCCGTTTGGCTGGTCAGCCAACTCTAGCGGCGAGATCAGAACTTGGTGACGATCAGGCCGATCACGCCGACGAGCATCGCGGTGTTGACCGTCAGGACGGTGCCGATGACGCCGAACAAGATCTGGGTCGTTCGGGTGAGGTCAGAGAACCTCGCGTCCATGTGGCGCTCTAGAGCACTGAGTCGTGCATCCATGTGTGCTTTGAGGTCATCGAGGCGCTCGTCGGTCCAACTCTCTCTTGGTGGGGTCACGACTGCCATGAAAGCAAGTGTAGACAAAAAGATGCGACTAGATACGCGCAGAAAGTAATTTCTTCCGCGCGTCAGCGGGGGACGAGCCGGAAAACGGGACCTTCGAGCGAGGTCACGTAGAGCCGGTGCCGCTGGTCTTCGCCGAAGGAGCTCGGGCTCGCGACCTGGAGGCCGAGCCTGCGGTCCTCGCCGGCCCGCTTCAGGTGCGGCGCCAGCGAGCGCAGCTGCCCCTCGCAGAGGTCGGCGTAGAGGTAGCGCCCGCGCAGGCCGGCGAGGCGGCGGTCGCGGACGACGTAGCCGCCGATGATCGAGCAGCTGCCGCCGCGGCTGTGGGGGTAGGCGAAGATCGGCTTCACGGTGCCGCCGGGATCGGGGGTGCCGCTGTTTTCGTCCGTGTACTTCGAGAAGCCCTCGAAGGCGTCCCAGCCGAAGTTGGCGCCGTTCGCCCGCCCGACGGTCGTGTAGTCGAGCTCCTCGAACTCGTTTTGGCCGACGTCGCCGATCGCGATCCGCGGCTGCCCGTGGCTGGTGTCGAAGGAGAAGCGGAAGGGGTTGCGCAGGCCGTAGCTGTAGATCTCGTCGCGGCCCGACTTGCCGACGAACGGGTTGCTGGGGGGAACCGTGTAGGGCTTGTCGCCGGAGGCCCGCGGGTCGATTCGCAGCAGCTTCCCCAGCAGCACCTCCTTGTTCTGGGCGTTGTTGGGCGGGTCACCGCCGGAGCCGCCGTCGCCGGTCGCGAAGAAGAGGAGGTTGCCGAGGAACTGCAACTGGCCGCCGTTGTGGTTGGAGTTGACCGGGTGCGGGATCGTGATCACCGCCCGGCGCGAGCCGGCAGCGGCCCGGGTCGCGCTGCGGCGCTGGAACTCGTCGATCTGGATCGACCCGTCGGCGTCCGTGTAATAGACGTAGAAGCGCTTGCTGCGGGCATAGTCCGGAGGGAAGGCGACCGAGAGCAGGCCGCGCTCGCCGCCGTAGTTGACGAGGTCGCGGATGTCGAGGAAGGTGCCGGCGCGCCGGCCGCCCTTCAGGACCTCGATCCGGCCCTGCTGCTCGACGACGAAGAGGAGCTTCGGGAAGCCGGGGGCGCCGGTGACGTAGACGGGCGCGTCGAAGGAGCCGATCTGCTTCAGTCCCACTCCGCGCTTGGCGCTCGGCGTGGCGCCGGCGCTGTCGCCAGTCTGGTCGTTGGCCGAGCCGCAGGCAGGGAGGGCGAGAGCGAGGATCGCCGCCAGAGTGGCCGCGAGCGCGGAGGCCCTACTTGCCTTTTTGGATCTCAACGATTTCGCCGCTGTCGGTGACTTCGGTTTCCGGGAGGCGGTCGCTGATCTCGGCGACGAACGAGCCGCCGGGGGCGACGCCGCCTTCGGTCTGCGCCTTCGCTTCGCCTCCGATCCCGGCGTCGACGTCGTAGAGCAGGATGTATTTCCCGGCCCGCACCGCATTCAGCTTCCAGACGGCGCTGGTCGTCTCGCCAGGCTTGAGCGGGCCGAAGGCGAAGGTCTTGGGGCTCGAGGTCGAGGCGCCGCCGGGGTCTGAGGAGTCGACCAGGCGCGGGTAGGTCGCCGAGAGGACCCAGACCGGGCGGTCCGGCTGGGCGAGTTCGGGCCCCGGGTCGCTGACGCCGAAGGGGAGCGAGGAGTCTTCCCCCTCCTGGCCCTTGATCGTGAAGCTGACCGTCAGGTTCGGCAAAGTGCGGTCGCCGGTGTTGCGGACGCCCAGCTGCAGCAGCGAGGTCTGCCCGAGGTACTGCAGCGAGGGGAAGCTCGCTTCGGTCACCTTGACGTCGAAGGTGCCGCTCGCTTCCTTTGGGGAAGAGGAGTCGCCGCCCCCGCCGCAAGCAGCGAGCAGCGCCGCCGCCGCCAGCGCGGCTAACCCGATCGCGATGGCCTGGAGGCGGGTCCGCCGGGAATGTCGTCCGGTCCCCCGCAAAGCGGCCCGAACATAGCACGGTGTTTGGCCGCCTCCGCAGGCATTTCACTCCCCTTCGAGGGCGTTAGCCGGATCTCAACACGCGGCTAACGGTAGGCGCACCGGCATCCCCTAGACTGCTGCGCACCGGGTGGGGCGTCGCGCGCGTGCGGCGCAGCCCGGATGGAGGAGCTAGATGGTCGGATCCGCGGTCAACAGGGCTTTCTTGCCCGCCAAGTCGCTGTTCGAGACGGTGGGGGAGATGATGATCCTCACCGCGCGGACGATCGTCTCCGCGGTCAAACCGCCGTATCCCTACGGCGAGGAGTTCATCGGCCAATTCCTCTTCGCCCTGCAGCTCTGCTGGTTCCCGCTGCTGGTCTCGACCGTCGCCTTCGGCTTCGGCGCGCCGGGCCTGCAGGCGGCCAACTTCCTCTCGCTGTTCGGTGCCCTCGACCGCCTCGGCGGCTTCTTCGTCCTCGCCTCGATCCGCGAGTTCGCGCCCTTCGTGACCGCGGTGGTGGTCGCCGGCGTCGCCGGCACCGCGATCACCGCCGACCTCGGCGCCCGCAAGATCCGCGAGGAGCTGGACGCGCTGCAGGTGCTGGGCGTCGACCCGATCAAGAACCTGGTCGTGCCGCGCTTCCTGGCGCTGATGCTGATCACCGGCCTACTCGACATCTACGCCCTGGTCTTCGGTATCAGCGGCGGCATCCTCACCGAGGCCCTCTACAACCAGCCGCTCGGCGGGTTCTTCGCGACGCTCTTCTCCAACGCCTCGATCACCGACCTCTGGGGCTCGGTGATCAAGTGCACCCTGTTCGGCGCCCTGATCGCGGTGGTCTGCTCCTACAAAGGGATGACCGCCTCCGGCGGCGCCGCCGGCGTCGGCCGCGCCGTCAACGAGGCCGTCGTCATCTCTTTCATGGGCGTCTTCGCCTTCAACTACGTCTTCACCCAGACCCTGTTGGCGACCAACCCGGAGCTGCAGACGATCCGATGAACGCCTAGCTCGCCATTCCGCGCAACTGGCTCGATTCCGCGGGAGAGATCGCCCGCTTCGGGTCGCGCGTCGCCGGCCTCGTCTACTCCGGCCGGGTCCTGCGCTTCTTCGGCGAGAGCCTGCGCCAAGCCGGGATCCTGATCCTCGGTTCCGCCCTGATCATCTGGGGGCTGGTCTTCACCCTCGGCCTGCAGTGCGGGATCGAGGGGGCCTACCTACTCCGCGCCCAGGGCGCGCCCGCCTACGCCGGCGTCTTCTCCGCCTGGTGCGACCTGCGCGAGATCATGCCCTACGCCTTCGGCTACATGCTCGCGGCCAAGGTCGGGACCGGGATCGTCGCCGAGCTGGGGGCGATGCGGATCTCCGACGAGATCGACGCGCTCGAGGTGATGGGGGTGCCGCCGGTGACCTTCCTCTGCGCGACCCGCCTGCTTGCCGCCTGGATCGCCTTCCCGTTCATGTACCTGGTCGGGATCGGGATCATGTACCTGGCCAGCTACCTGGCCGTCGTCGAGCAGATCGGCGACGTCTCCTCAGGCGGCTACCTGCTGATCTTCTGGATGTTCCAGAACCCACCCGACCTGTTCTTCAGCTTGATCAAGGGCATGGTGATGGCGACCGCGATCGTGATGGTCGGCTGCTACTACGGGTACACCGCCTCGGGCGGGCCCGTCGGGGTGGGGACCGCGACCGCCAAGTCGATGGTCCTCAACATCGTCTTAGTTCACATCATCGGGATGCTTGGGACCCTGGTCTTCTGGGGAGCCAACCCACGTGCGCCAATAGGAGGCTGACTTGCCGAGCGACGAGCAGGAGCGTTTCAACGAGAGCGAGGAGGCCGGTTACGAGGCCGAGACCGAGACCAGCGCCGAGATGGCGGAGCCGGTTGAGGCGGACGAGCCGGTGGCGGCGCATCCCGAAAGCGCGACCGACGAGGGCCCTTACGTCAGCGAGGACGGCGCGACCATGGGCCGCGACTTCGTCATCCCCGGGGTCAACCCGCGCGAGCACGACCCCTACAAATTCCACACCGGCCGCAAGCGCGACCACGGTGGCGAGGACGCGATCGAGATCATCGACCTCGTCAAGCAGTTCGGCCGCGCCCGCATCCTCAACGGCCTCAACCTCGGCTTGCCCGAGGACCAGGTCTCGATGGTGCTCGGCCCGTCGGGCACCGGCAAGAGCGTGCTGATCAAGCACATCGTCGGCCTGCTCTACCCGGACTCGGGCGATGTCCTCGTCCACGGTGAGTCGATCCCGAACATGACCGATGACGAGCTCTTCGACGTGCGGAAAAAGTTCGGCCTGCTGTTCCAGGACGGGGCGCTGTTCGGCTCGATGAACATCTACGACAACGTCGCCTTCCCGCTGCGGCAGCACACCGACAAAGGCGAGGAGGAGATCGGCGAGATCGTCAACCGCCGCCTCAAAGAGGTGGGGCTCAGCGAGGCGACCTACAAGATGCCGAACGAGCTCTCCGGCGGGATGCGAAAGCGCGCCGGCTTCGCCCGCGCGCTGGTGCTGGAACCGGCGATCGTGATGTTCGACGAGCCCGACTCGGGCCTCGACCCGGTGCGCACCGCGCTGCTCTGCGAGTTGATCCGCGAGGTTCACGCCGAGAACGGCGGCTGCTACCTGGTGATCAGCCACGACCTCGGCACCGCCCGGCGAATCGCCGACTTCATCGCCGTGCTGTGGAGCGGCAAGATCGTCGAGTCCGGCCCGAAAGAGGAGCTGTTCGACTCCAGCAACCCGTTCGTCAGCCAGTTCCTCAACGCTGACGTCAGCGGGCCGCTCTCGATGGACTGAGTTTGAGCGCCGGAACCTGGTTCGGGCGCGTCGCGGCGTGGGCGGCCCGCCACGCGCGGCCGCTGCTCGCCCTCGCCGCGGTGGCGGCGGTGGGCGCCGCGGTTGCCGCGACGCAGCTGCCGACCGACGCCGGCGTCGACACCCTCGCCGACTCCGACTCGGCGACCGTGCGGGCAACCGAGCAGGTCCGCGAGGACTTCGGCGAAGAACCGATCGTCGTCCTCGCCAAGGGCGAACTGCCCGAACTGCTTCTCACCGACGACCTCTTCCGCCTGCTGCGGCTCGAGGGCTGCCTCTCCGGCAAGCTGCCGAAGGGCGCCAGCTCGATCCCCGGCCCCTGCACCGAACTGGCGGAAATGGAAGCGGTCGAATTCCTCACCGGCCCCGGCACCTTCCTCAACGAGTCGGTGGTCCAGATCGACAACCAGCTCCGCCGCCTGGCCGAAAACGTCCCCGCCGACCGCTTCCGCGAATACCTGCTCGCGGTGGCGACCAAATACGGGATCACCAGCGCCCCGAGCATCGCCAACGAAAAGTTCGTCGCCACCGTCGTCTTCGACTTCGCGCGCCCGCGCGGAACGCCGAAGGCACGCCTCTCCTATCTCTTTCCCAACGCGAAGTCCGCCCAGATCGTGATCCGGCTGAAACCGGACCTGAGCGAATCCGAGCGGCGACGGGCGATCGGGCTGATCGAAGCCGCGGTCGAGGACACGACGCCGCGCAAGGCCTGCAAGCAGGACGGCGAGCCGGCGCCCTGCTTCGAGCTCGAACACGGCAGCTACGTCGTCTCCGGCGCACCGGTGGTGATCGCCGGCGTCGCCGACGCGCTGAAGAACGCCCTGCTCGTCCTCTTCGCGATCGCCGTCGTGCTGATGGCGCTCGTCCTCTTCCTCGTCTTCAAATCGCGCTGGCCGCTGCTGCCGCTGCTGATTGCGCTCATGGCCGCTGCTCTCACCTTCGGGCTGCTTGCGCTGGTCGGCGGCTCCCTGACCATGGCGTCGATCGCAGCGCTGCCGATCCTGATTGGCCTCGCGGTGGACTACGCGATTCAATTTCAGGCGCGATTCGACGAGACCGGCTCGGCGGAGCAGGCTGCGACGCTTGGCGGGCCGACGATCGGGGCAGCTTGCCTGGCTACTGCTGCGGGATTTCTGGCGCTGCAGCTTTCGCCGGTGCCGATGGTGCGCGGGTTCGGCTGGGTTCTCATGCTCGGTATCGGGGTGTCGTTCCTGGCCGCGCTGACGCTCGGTCTTGGGACCCTGGCGCACTGGCGAGCGGGACCCGGCACGCGGAACGGGGGTCACCTGCGCTGGATGCTCGGTAACCCCCATTCCACGCGCCACCCGCTCGTGGAGCGCCTGTTGTCCGTGGCTCGGACGTATCCGGAGGTGGTCGTGGCCGTCGGGGTGGGGCTGGCGGTGATGGGATGGGCGGCCGGGACGCAGGTGGAAACCGTCAGCGATATCCGGGAGCTGGCGCCGCAGAGCGTGAAGGCGGTCGAAGGGCTGAACGAGGTGCAGGACACGACCGGGGTGTCCGGGGAGCTCGATGTGAGCATCGAAGCCGATGACCTGACGGATCCAAAGACGGTCGTCTGGATGGCGGGCTTTAAGAAGCGGGCGCTTGAAGCTGGGGGCTTCGGAGGGGAAGAACCGAGCTGCCTCGAGGCGGAGATCTGTCCCGGGCCGGCCTTGTCGGACTTCCTGGTCAAGGGCGGTGAACGGCCGAGCGCGCGGCGGATCGACGCGACGCTGTCGGCGCTCTCGCCCTACGCGCTGCGGCAGGTCGCGCCCCTGGATCCCGAGACCGGTGAAGTCGGGCATCGGGCGCTGATCTCGTTCGGGATCAGGGCGCAGTCGCTTGATGACCAGCAGAAGCTGGTTGACGGAGTTCGGGATGCGATCGGCGAGCCGCCGGACGGGGTTGAGGTGCAGCTGGCGGGGCTGTCGGTCATTGCTGCGGAATCGGCTTCTGAGCTATCGAGCAGCCGCTACTGGCTGACGCTGGCCGGGATCGTGCTGGTGGGGTTGGCGCTGCTGCTGATCTACCGCTCTTGGCGACGGGCGCTGGTGCCGCTGGTGCCGACGGTGCTCGCCACCGGCTGGGCCTCGCTGCTGCTCTGGGTCACCGGCATCCCGCTCAACCCGATGTCGGCCGCCCTCGGCGCGCTGACGATCGCGATCGCGACCGAGTTCGGGGTTCTCCTCAGCGGGCGCTTCCACGAGGAGCGCGAGGCCGGCGCCGGGGCCGAAGAGGCCCTCGACCGCGCCTACTCGCGGACCGGGGCGGCGGTTCTCGCCTCCGGCGCGACCGCGGTCGCCGGCTTCGCCGTCCTCGTCGCCAGCGACGTGCAGATGCTGCGGGACTTCGGCCTCGTCACCGTCGTCGACCTCGCCGCCGCCCTGGCCGGCGTCTTGCTGATCCTGCCGGCGACGCTCCTTCTGCTGGAGCGCCGGTGAGGGACCGCTACTCGATCGCCGTTGGCCTCCTCTTCCTCGCGATCCTGGTCGTCGCCGCCGTCAACACGATCGAGAACGGCGGCGGCGGAGAGACGCTAGGCCTCGACAAGCTGCCCCCGCGCTGGCCGCTGCCCGAGTTCGCGGTGCCCGACGGGGCGGGGCAGCTCGAAGGCGACGCCAACGTCGCCCAGGACGACTGCGAGACCGCGGCCCTTCCCTGTCCCGAGGACGCCGTGCGCACTCCGGCCTGCCGCGTCGACCTGCCGGAAGCGATCCGAGTCTGCGACCTCTTCGACCGGCCGCTGGTGATCTCTTTCTGGTTCAGCAAAGGCGGTGACGCCTGCGTCAGGCAGCAGGACCTGGTCGACCGGGTCTATCGGCGCTACCGTGGACGGGTGGGTTTCCTCTCCTTGGACATCCGCGACGATCGCGACGCGCTGCGCGACCTGATCCGCCAGCGCGGCTGGACGATGCCGGTGGGCTACGACCGCGACGGCGCCGTCGCCGGCCTCTACGGGGTCGGCCTCTGCCCGACCTTCGCCTACGTCTACCCGGGGGGCACGTTGCAGAGCGCCAGCGTCGGCGAGCTCACCGAGCCCGAATTGAGCGAGCGCGTCGACCGCCTGCTGGCGGCCTCCGCCGCGGCGGAACCGGGTTGAGATGAGCGCCGGTCCCGCGAGGCAGCGGATGGGGTGGGTGCCGGCGCCGCAGCAGGGGTGGGTCGCTCCCCACATCGCCTCGGAGTTCCCCGGCCTCGGCGTCGCCTGGGTCGAGGTCGACTCGAAACCGGGGAGGAGCCCCGACCCGGTTCGCCGCCGTCTGCGCGACCTCTCCGACCGCACCTACGGCTCGCAGGCGATCCGCCTGCGGGAACGGCCGATCCCCTGGGCCTACCGCGTCTTCTTCCGCCAGATCGGGCTCGACCCCGATCGCACCCGGACCCCGGTCGAGCAGCTCACCCTGGACCGGCTCCACGACGGCGGTTTCCGCAGCAACGGCCTTCCCCGGGACGCGCTCGACATCGCGATCGTCGAGACCGGGGTCGCTCTGCGCGCCTTCGACGCCGAGCGGGTCGAGGGTCGCCTCTGCATCCGCGACTCGGCGCCCGGCGAGTCGCTCTCCGGCGCGCCCGGCGACCTGGCGCGGGGAACCCTCGTGATCGCCGACGAACGACGCCCGCTCGGGCTCCTCTTCGGCCCGACCGCCGCGGGCGCCGCGGTGGAGCGCGCCAGCCGCCGCGTCGCGGTCGCCGCGGTGCAGGTCAAGGGGGTGCCGCAGATCGCCGTCGAGGAGGCGCTGTGGCTGGCCGGTTCGACTCTGGAGGCGGCGTGACTACACTTTCCGGGATGCCTTCCTTACTGAGACAGAACGATCTCTCGGGACCGGGTGTCGCGGTCGACGAGCGCGAGGCACGGCTGCAGCTGCGCGGCCAGATCGCCCGTCTCGAGGCCGAGCTGGCCGGGCTCTTCGCCGAGGCCTTCGGTCATACCGAGGTGCCGCATCGCGTCGAGGCCCCCAGCGCCGGCCCGCGGGTGCTCGACCTCGGTCAGCTGGAGGCGGTGCGAGACGATCTCGCCACCCGCGCCGCCGAGGCACGCCAGGCGCTGGTCGAGCGCTGGCGGGTTGAGGACGGCAACCGCGAACTGGTCGAGCGGATGCTCGCCGCGCCGCAGGACTACAAGTGGGTTCGGGTCTCCCGCCAGGATCTCGGCCTGCACGGCTGCGGCCACTGGCACTCGCGCCCCCGGCTCGGCCCGATCGGCATGCTGATGGGCTGGTGGCGGGTCAAGATCTCCTCCGGATGTCCGTTATCCGGGCGGCTTGCGGCCGTTGACCGAGAGGACCAAGCCCGCCAGGCGGGTCGACTCGCCTGACCAGCGGCCGCCGGCGCCCTGGGGGAATGCGCCGCTCGCCGAGCTGGTGATCCTCGCCGGCATCGTCGCCCTGGCGATCGGCATCTTCGGCGGCAACCCGACCGCGATCGGCGTCGGCGTCGCCCTCGCTGGGCTGGGCGGCCTCGAGGTGGCGATCCGGGAGCATTTCGCCGGCTACCGCTCCCACACGACGATGCTCGCGGGAGCGGCCTTCGTCCTCACCACCGGCCTCGTCCTCTACGCCGCCGACCAGATCCTCGCGGTGGCGCTGGCGATCGGCGCCGTCGCCTTCGCGATCGTCTTCTACCTATCCCGCCGAGCCTTCCAAAGGGCCTCCGGCGGCCTCAGCTACAAAATAGGCGGCATGCGCGGCTAGCAGCAAAGCTCTGAGAACCAGCAGCAGGCACCGCCGTCAGCCGCTATCGCTCCTCGGGCGGGTGGCCCAGGAGAGGGAGATGCCGAGCATCCAGCGCAGGCGTCTCCCTCTCCTGGGACGGGCCCCGCCCGCCTAGACGGTCAGCGCTTCGCGTCCCGCGCCCCGACCGGACAACTCGGAGGCGAGAATCCGCCGCTGCCGGGAGGTCAGCGTCCCCAGCTGCTTGTTCTCGTTGAGGGAGAGGGGCATGAGGAACTTGCGGGCGCGGGTGCGTCCCCAGCGCCGCTGGCTGGTCAGCAGCTCGGCGATGGTCATGCTCTCGGTCTCCCACGGGCAGTCGCGAACAACCTCCGCGGCATCCATGTCTCCTCGCGCGATCGCGCGCTTCAGCTCCGCACGGGCCAGGCGCACCATGTTGGCTCTCTCCAGGGCCCTCATGTGTTGCGGCGCCTCTGCTGAGGCCGCGATGGTCGATGGTGGTGCCGTTGAGGCAGCTTCCACTGGACTCCTCCCTTCAAGGAATCGGATAACTGGGGTATGTCGCGTCCGGCCGTGGCATTCCATGCCCTTTCCAAGGGGCCTGGTCCTGCCGGACCGACTCTCTCTTCCCGAACGCCCCACCGGGGTCGTTGCGGCGAGGGGGCCAAGCTATGTCCCGGGGTGTCGGCCGTCAACCCGCCGTCACCGAAATAACGTCCGACCCATTCGCTAAGAGCAACAATTTCGACACATCTGCCGCCTTGTCCAATTCCGGACAAGGCGGAAACTCACCCGTGGGGGGGATGTCAAGATTTCGTGACCAAAAAATTAAGTGCGCGGTAGTCCGGGGAAGTCTTGGATGACGCGGGCGATCGTCCCCAGTGCCCCGTCCAAATGCTCCCGCTCGTGGGTCGCCATCAGGCTCGTCCGCAGCAGCGCGCCGCCGGGCGGGACGGCCGGGTGGATCGCGACGTTGGTGTAGACGCCGGCGTCGAAGAGCGCCTTCCAGAGCAGCACCGCCTGCCAGTCGTCGCCGACCACCACCGGCACCACCGGCGTCGTCGCCACGGTGCCGTCGGGCAGCGTGCCCGGCTCGATCACCTGGAGGCCGAGGTGGCGCAGCCCCTCGCGCAGGTACTCGGCGTTGGCGAGCAGGCGCTCGAAGAGCTGGGGGCCGTCGGAGCGGATCACCCGCAGCGCCCCGAGCGCCGCTCCCACCGCGGCGGGGACGGCCGAGGCGCTGAAGATGAACGAGCGCGAGGAGATGCGCAGGTACTCGATTACGTCGGCGGGGCCGACGATGAAGCCGCCGCAGGAGGCGAGGCTCTTGGAGAAGGTGCCCATCCGCAGGTCGACCTCGTCCTCGAGGCCGAACAGCTCGCAGGCGCCGGCGCCGCGGGCGCCGAGGACGCCGGCGCCGTGGGCCTCGTCGACCATCAGGCGGGCGCCGTGGGCCTTGCAGAGTTCGACGATGCGGGGGAGGTCGCAGACGTCGCCCTCCATCGAGAAGACGCCGTCGACGATGACGAGGACGCCGCCGCCGTCGCCGGCCGCGCGCTCGAGCATCTTCTCCAGCTTGTCCATGCGGTTGTGGCGGAAGGGCCGCAGCTTGGCGCCGGAGAGCCGGCAGCCGTCGAGGATCGAGGCGTGGTCGCCGGAGTCGCAGATCACCGTGTCGCCGGG
>Ga0164301_10000273_pt1 | contig 14475 bp, 19 predicted proteins | sample Whisoiple_231_MG_FD_109711 | JGI IMG/M metagenome (GOLD analysis project Ga0164301, IMG submission 109711) | Unamended control soil microbial communities from upstate New York, USA - Whitman soil sample_231_MG | ecosystem: Environmental > Terrestrial > Soil > Agricultural land ... | reverse complement strand
TGGAGGCCCGACTCTCGCGTCGGGGGCCGGGCTTCCGCCAGCCTGGAAGGCTGATGCCAATGGGCTGCCTGATGGCGGCAGCCACGGCTCCCAATGAACCCGCGAAGGACCTGCGGGTCGTGAAAGGTATGGCAAGGCATGAGTGGCAACCAAAGGGCGTCGGCCGAAGCCGGCGCCCTTCATACCGTGAAGCGAACTCTACACTCCACGGATCAGGTTGCCGGCAAGAAGAACTAAATATCTCAGTAAAGACCCCTTTCTGGGGCTTCCGCATTCTTGAAGTTTGCTCACTTCCCGAAAGACGAGATCATGCATTTACGTCATGTTTCAGCTCGCCGCCGTGACCTCTTTACGCCGCCTGTATCCGCCGGGTTTGTGTGATCGCCTACTTGTGCTGGTTGGTCCAGATAGGGAAGGGCGCTGACCCCTGACATCACCGATATAGGCCCTTCCTTGAGCGGCTCCGGCGGTTCACCCCCGCTCCGGGGCCGCTTCTTTGGCCAATGCCCCGCTGTTGCCGGGTTTGTGTGATCACCTTCGTTTCCCCAAAGACCCCGCGAAGGTCTGGGGCACCGGGAAGGGCGTACGCAGACGTACCGACGCTTTTCCCTAGCGCGGCTCCGGCGATAGTCTCCCAGACCTCCGGGGCCGCTGCATTACAGCGTGTCCACATTATTGAGACAGTCCCTCCGCTCGCTCGGAAATTCACGGCTGTTGCTGACCTCGAAGTACTTGCGGACATCGAGCCGCGCATCGCAGCGACGCCGTGCGAAGGGCTGCGTGGGCTCGCGGTGAAGCTCGGGCTCCATCATTATTATTTGAGCGACCAGGCAGATGCTAGAAGCGCGCAAGTCACCTCGGCCTATTGTGATTTAGTTCGTCTGACTGGCCATGACCCGACGAGTGAGATTTCCACCCGGGGCGAAGGGTTTTTAGGGCCGCAGCGGCTCGGCTGAGGCTGCCATCGGCGTCCTTTTGGGTGCCTTGTGGCTACCGCGCTATAGTAGAAGACGCGCTTAGGTGCTACCTTATTGGATTGTTCCCCGGACTTTAGCCCCGTATTGCGTACTCCGCTTCCCCGGGGCTTCTTTTTGTGTCGGCTTTGGCTCTTCCTTTTGGGACGTTGGCCCAAGGTTACAGCGTGCAGTGGAGCGATAATGCCTAGAGTATCCCGGCCGTGATTAAGCCAACCAGGATGAACGCGAGCAGGCAGAACAGCTTGAGTGCCATTTCATCTGCCTCGCGCTTGTTTGTCGGGGCGATGGCCATGTTGTTACCCTCCGTTTGATCCGAGCGTCACAATCCCCAGTATCCCAGCCGACTTCTTGCGGCCGCTGGAACCACAACGGCGATGATCGTCTCCGCGTTCCCCTGCTATCGTAAATCTGGGCGGTCGCTTTGGTCTGAGCGCATCGGCTTCGGTCGGCACCTTTTCGGTCGGCTTTTTGAACCGCTCTCCTGCGAGCTTCCTAACAGTGCCGAGATATGTTTTCATGGGCGCACCGCAGAGGCTAGCTGCGGTTTTCACCGGCCGTACTGATTCTATCCCGTTGCTGGCACTGCGGTCATCGAGACAGGCTACGGCTTGCCCACCGCCCTATTGAGCTTGATGTTGAGCAGCTCGATCTTCGCACCTCGTCTCAATCGCGACACGACCTCTCGGACCTTCTGTTGCGCGAGCTCATCTCTAAGGGTGTCCCATGTAGGCAGTGGCTGTTGGCGTTTTTCCTCGAGCTTAAAGATGTTCCAGCCAAATTGAGTCTGAACGGGTTTCGAGATTTGGCCAACCTTGAGAGCAGACACAGCATCTTCAACAGGTGCTATCAAGTCACCCAGCGAGATGAAGGGAAGGCCGCCGCTTGCGGAACTCGGGTCTTTAGATACCTCTTTGGCGAGGGCGACAAAGTCCTCACCATTCTTGAGACGTTCCGCGACTTTCTCGGCCTCGGCCTCAGTCGGGACTAGGATGTCTTGAACGCGCACCTCAGACTCCCGCTCGATTTCGGCGATTTTCTCGTTATAGAGCTTCTTGATCGCTTGGTCTGAGACGGAACCACGGATGTTCTTGTCAAAGTACATATCTCGGAGCGCGCGCCTTCGTTGGTAAGTAGGCCAACCCTCGAAGCTTCGCCCCGCGGCGAGGTTCTGCATCTCAGCAGCCTCCGCCATAAGCTGATTTTCGATATTGAATTGTAGGAGCGTGAGGCCGCGGTCCTCCTGCGACAAACCGGCCAACCGGGCTCCCAACTCCGAGGCCGCAGAATCAAGGTCGGACTGCACAATTTCGGCACCGTTCACACGCGCCACGATAGCATCCTCGGCCGCAGGTACGGAAGGGGCCGACGGAACTGGTACGTTGGGTACGGAGGCGACAACGGCAGATCCTGATATAGGAGGTTGTAGCGCGGGAGTTAACTCTGGTTTGTCTGAGTCAGCTTGGGGGCTGGGTGATCCTGGGGGGCCGGGTTCACCCGAGGAGCCTGCGTCTCCCTTTTTGACATTCGGTTCTAGAGCTCGAGCTGGACCAGCCGGATTGGGCTCCGCCTTGGGCGGCGATTTCGCAGGAATTGGTTCGCTGGCCGGCTCGGGGGGCACAACGTAGCTGCTGTCAGAGTCGTCGCGATAGCCGCGAAATATGTGAGGCATGTAGCGATAGCGGGTGCGCTCTTGGACCATCATGAAAAAGCGCCAGCGGTAGAAGCTGGGGTCGACGGCTGCATAGGGTGGCAGCTCGTAATAGGCGTCTGCCGTCGGGTAGTGGCCCGCTTTATAGGGATAAGGGGGAAAGACGGGTATTGCGGGTGGACCACCTGCCGGAGTGCTCTGGAATTGGAGCGCGCTCTCCCGCACATAGCCACCATATTTGTTCCAGGTCACCCCGCACCAGCCATGTGAGCAGCGGCCGACATTCACCAGCGTGCCTTCGGGAAGATTGAGAATAAGCTTGGCTTGCGCAGCGGGTGCCGTCCGAAGTGCAACATCGGTGGTGGTCTTGCCCATGACGGCGAGCGCGGCGCCCGTGCTCATGGCAAGCACAACGGCAGTGGCAAGCACTTTGATCAAAGCGCGTATGCGAGAGCCCCCCTCTCGATTCGTCAACTTGGCACAGGCTCGCCTCAAATTCATGCGGCATTGCGAAAAACTAACCGCTTTTTGCGTGGTACGGGTCGGGCAGGGTTAAGTTCAAGATTGACACCGCCCCTTGCCGTTCAATGAAGGGTTGCACGGCTAGGCGCAGTCGCGCCTCATCACAGCTTCTAGACTTGGGACAGGCAGCAGGAGCGGTAACTGCTCTTGCTAGACGTCGGAGAAGCTCATTATCGGAAGCAAACAGCTCTTGGCGCGCTACTAGATCGCGCAGCGCCGGGAACGTCGTTCAGCTAGTTGTTAGCCCGCTCGGGAGGATGAACGATGGTGCGCACGATGAAGGTCACATGCTCGCGATTGAACTCTCTGATCTTTCCAGCAGCGACCAACCGAAAAGAACCCTACGGTTACGGGGGCGGGGTGTAGTTTCTATTCCACCGTATACCCCGGCACCCCACCCACTCCTGTTCAACTCATCATTGCGCGGCTAGGCGCAGCAAAGGGCGTCGGCTCGCGCGCTAACGAAGCCGGGTCTCTCTCAGCGAAGGATCATGCTGATTACGGCAGCCATGAAGTGACTCCGGCGAGTTGCCGGTTCGCGAATGTTCTCGATTGCGGGAAAATTTTTAAGGCCCTGTGGCTGTCGCGTCACCAATTTTGCCCCGCGATGTGATTGGATGGCAATCTGACGCCTTGCCCGCGGACGGCAAGGGAGGAGTCGAGGGGGGCAAGTAATGCGTACCACCAGCGTGGCATCGCCGCGTCGCTTGCACTGGCAGGCTGTTTTCACCATTAAACCCTACAAGGCGCAAACCTCGTCGCTAGTAGTTTGGCAGCACGTTTTCTTGTCTGACACGCCTATGACGAATTGGTACGGCTCAAACCTGTTGTTGACTCGGGTTGTCAAAAAACACCCATCTGCGCAAAATGTTGTCAAGGCGCTAACGGTAAATGTGGCGCGTCAACAAAACGTCTCCCCGCCGCGGAGTCTCAGCGGATCGCGCGATCGACTCAAAGCAAAATTCTAAAAACTCTCGCCCCGTCACCTTCGAGAGCTGTGCCGATAAGACAAATGAGCAACGACCCAGTCTGGCTTGCCGATAACGTCATGGCGTTTCTGTTGGACCGCCAGGGTGATGCACCCGACAAAAGCCTCTTACCGTCGAAGATCGAAGCGTACTACGACGGTAAGGCGTTTCCGTTTACGTTCCGATTCGGTCACGTCGCTTGGAGTGAGACCACTGGCCAAGATTATGGCGTTGTCGTCGCGCTCGATGAGCATCCGGTGCTTCACGTCGATTTGTATAGCGTCGATCTGGAAAGCCCACTTGCCAAACACGCCTTTCACGTTGTCCGCACCTTCGAGGATGGCGAGTGGACGGGCGTGCTTGCGGCGAGGCTACGAGATCCGGCGAAGGCAGCAAGGTCGGGGCGAGACTGAGTAGCCGAGGCACCGCGCGTCGGCTCCCCACACTGGGGGGAGGCTATGGATCCTAATCCATGGCTTACCCCGGCACCCCGCCCCTCCGCTATAGCAGTTGCTTGTCACTTGTCGCGTGCTGCTTGTGTCCGCTAGACGTCCGATAACAATCATTATCGGAAGTAAATTGCTCGTCCGTGTGGCACCCTTGGGAGCTCGCAGGTTGATCCCTTGCCTACGCGATTTGCCTTTTGCTAGGAGGCTTCGATACGTCGATTTTGAGATCCCTGCGGGGTTAGACTTAAAGAGCGGCGCATCCCCATCCCGCCGTTCTAGTTGCACAGCGTGGCGCCCTCAGGTGATCGAGCTCAGCTGGATCGCAGCAGTTTTCCAAATGTCTGCGCGCGCCTGAGGGTGTCTTTGGAATAGTCCCTCCCGGTAGTTCGACGATCGGGATCGCCATACTTCGTTAAGTTGTAATAGGCCCATAAGCCAGAGTTATAGCCTGCAACGGCGGTTCGCAGGAGATCGTCCTTGCTGATGTTTGCTTTGCCAACAAACGGCCTGCCACCTACTCGAAGCGACTTACCCTGCCCATTCCGAATCGTTTGTTGCTTGCTGTGAAGGACGAGAGCCCCCTTTTGGATTCCGGCGTGCGGGTCTTTCCATAAGCCAGAGTTGCACCACTCAGGAAAGCTTCTGTCGTCGATTTGCATGAGGCCGTAACCGTGGCCTCCATCTCCGATGATGTTGCGCATGTTCGTTTCGCGCGAAGCAATTGCCATCAAAACCTCGGGAGGAAATTGGTACGTTGCAGCTGCGCTTTTAAAAGTTTTGATCCAACCGTTTTTCTTGGCACGCTCAAATTGTCTTTTGAGGTCGTTCTCTGTCCAATTGGCCATTTCTCACCCGGCATGCAAAATCCTCAATTCGCCAGTGCCCAACCAATTCCGCAAGCTGGGATGATGGGCCAATACATCGGTCAGCTCTTTGTGCTCCGGTCGGCCATCGCTGACGAAGCCCGCTATTAACAGCCGCAGCAGCCTGCCATTGTCGGCCCTGAGCGCATCAATGACCTCGCGAAGCGCCTCCTTTTCATCAAGCTCCTTCGCGACCGGTTTGCTCATATTCTCGCTCCCTGTTCCTAAAGATTGCTAACAGCGGGGATAAAGCGCCGTAAGCTCGTTACCACGAAGGAAGATGACCTTTTGCGTTAGTCCGCCTCGCTTTTTGATCCAGGCTCGTACTCCTAGGGGATAGGAGGCGGTGACGGTACGGGTGGCCTCTGGGGCGCGCGTCGTATAACCGGTGCGGGGGTCGAACCATCGCGGGGCGTGGAAGCCCAGTACAGCCCGCCGCGTGACGCAGATACGATTACGTGGGATCGTGCTCAGCACCAGAGTGCAAGCGGACAGGCAAGGCCCGTCGATGACGACCCGTTCGCCGGACTGTCGTACACGGGCAAAGGCCGAAAGATAGGCATCGACCGCACCACCCGGGCTCGACACGATGCGCACATCCGCTCGCGCCGGCAACATGGCAAACAAGGCAAAGGCCAAAACAAAAACAGCACCAACAGGGATGCGTGCTGGCACAGCGATTATGGAAGCGGAAGGGCTCATGGATTTTACCGCATATATGATCGTTTACTTCAATTCGGCCCTTCGGAGCGCAACTTCATCGTTGATCGGCTCGATACATTCTTCCGTGTCGTTCTTCACGCTATTGACGACGCGACTCACAGCATAAGCTTCCATCAAGTTCGCATCATATGGTCGAAGCAGCGCACGCAATTCGTCGGGCGATTTTTTCGGACCGAGCCAAGTATCATAGTCCTCGGGCAACAGCATCACGGGCATTCGGTCATGCACGCCGCCGACAAGGGGATTGGGTTCCCCGACGATTATCGCCGCAGACAAGATTTCCTCACCGCTCAGCCGAGCAAATTCCCAAATCCCAGCAAAGGCGAACGGCTCGAGGTCCTTGCGTCTAAAGCGATAGGGCTGCTTGCCATCGTCGCGCTGTTGCCATTCGTAAAAGCCAGTTGCCGGAATGAGGCAGCGACGCTTCGCGAATGCCTCTCGAAACAGCGGTAGTTTGTGCACGGTCTCGGCCCGCGCATTGATATGCGGGACCTTGGGCTTTTCTTTCATCCAAAACGGAATGAGGCCCCACCTCGCCATCGTTAGTTCCCGTTCACCATCTCTCGGATCGATGCGAACGATGGGAATCTGATCAGTTGGGGCGACGTTGTATCTGGGCGGGAAATTCGAGCGGGGTATCCGCACAGGGCGGAACAGTGCGCTGTAAGCATCGCGAGGGACTAAGTTGTCATAGCGGCCACACACGCCACTTACATAGGTAGTGTTGGCCCAAAACGAAGTGCCACCTTTTGCATTTCACCTTGAGCTTTAGAAACACTGGTGGTGGCGTCGGCTTCGGTCGGCGCCCTATTCCTTGGAGTTCGGCGGCTTCCCTTCGCCCAATTCTTGAAGCAAGTCGTTGAAGACGTCACGCATGATGGCGCGCTTCAATGCTCGGTCGGCCTCTAGCTCTTTTTGGAACCGGCTGACCAGCTGATCCTCTGTCTCGTCCGGATACTGTTTTTTCAAGCTTCGTATCAGCTCCAATGCGTCACGCATCGCTCCGGTCATTGACCTGGAAGCTCAAACGGCCGGGCTTCTCTCAGCGGATCAGTTGACCCACCGGCCTGGATTCAACCCGCAATAGGATCGGGTGTTCCTAGGCGTCGGCTTCGGTCGGCACCATTCACACAATCCATCCCAACTCGCGCGCCCCGTCGTTGGCGAGCTTCCAAGCAGCTGTTAGGAAGTCTGCTAGGGTCATAGATACACGCCTGTCCTCTTTCCTTGGCAAGCTCCTAGCGAGAAGCTCAGGCGAGTTTTCCGGGTTGTGATAGGTCATCACGTAGTCGGTGTCCGACGCCGTGACACAATCTCGCTACCCTGCACCGCCACGCGAAGAGCACCTTGAACTCAACGGCTCTCCCGCGTTCAAGCCTGGCTTGGCGAAATCCAGCCCGACTTTGAGTGAGGCCGCCGGCCAACCGCTCGCCTTCCGTGAAATTGAGTGTGGCGTTTGTCCTCTCGTGGCCAACGTGCTGGCGGGTCCCAACTCATCAGTGCCGGGGGATTCTCGCTGGAGCGGACCGACTGCCTAGGTCACGGATAGTTCGCCAACAATCGACATAGAACGTAACAAATCGCCCTAGCGCAGCCCCGATCGCGCCCCGCCGGGGCCTCTTGCGCAATGTAGGCTGCTGATCGATGCGGTTGTTCAGCGAAGGAGAGTGCAATGATCCGACTTCTTCTATTCGCCTGCTTGGTCCTAGCGACCATCCTAGTGTTTCAGAGCAACGTCGCCACAACCGGCTACCGAGCACAGACGGTCATTCACTTAGCCCAGGACGACAGCGGCAATGCGCAGGCGCCTGAGCCTTCGACCTCTTCTGATAGCGGCAATAGCGACGATTCGGGCAAGCCCGCCGAGGACCAGCAATAACCTTCAAGGTCGAGCGATGCGCACTCTCGAAATTAGGATGGAACACGCTTCGCCTAACCTTTTTGAGCGGTTCGCCGGAATGCGCGTCGTCTATGCCACGACAATCAGCGACGGCGCTCTTGAGGTGGTAGGGCGAGGTCCCACACCCGAAGTCTCCCATGAAGCGGCGCACACCCAGTGGGAATTTGCGCAACTTGCCGACGCCGCGGTGATGTATCCGTAGCGTCAGCGGACGGCAGCGAACCCGGCGGCGTTAGGACCTCCGACCCCGGTTAGCGAGAGGGGCCAGCTCTTCGGCATAGCAAGTTCCATTAGCGGCCGGCTGCCCGTCGCCGCCGTTCGACCTCCGTCTGAGAGACAGCTCCCGCCTATATCAACCCCCTGACGCAGCCGTGGGTTAGCTGATCTCCATGCCGGCGCATGCAGTTGTTCCGGACCTCGGGTTCCGAGATCCCACTGGCTGCAAAACCTGCGGTAGTCGTCCGCACACTTTCTCTTCCCCGCCTCGGCAGAGCCCGGCGTGTTGCTCATCGCCAGTGGCATCATCTCATTGCGGTCAGCCGCTTGAGTCCCCACCCCACACTTACATCGCCTCTGAAAAGCAAACCTCAATAGTCGGGTGTTCCATCCCCACCAGTCCGCTTCGGCGAGAAGCGGCGGGCGAAGGCGGAGATGGAGGCATCTCCGCCCTCCGAAGCATCTCGTGATTTCTGAATCGCGGCGTGGATCGCAGTATCGACCTGCTGCAACTGAGCGAGCAGCTGGGCGGCAAGCCCCAGATAGCGATCGAGCGCAGCTGAAATCTCTTCGTTCTGCCGGCGCAGCTCGTCATTGATGGCACGCAGCCGGATCAATTCGTTTTCCTGGGCCGCTGCGAGCCCGTTGTGACGATCGCATTCGGCGATGACGCGCTGGATGGCCGCCGACAGTGCCGCAGCCTCGCCAGACTGGTCGAACGGCGGCCGGTCCGCCGGTACAACACTCGGCCGGCGCGGCGCGGCACCGAGCTTGTGCGCCACACCGTCGGCCGCTCCAGTCTTCGACGGGCCGCTCACCGGCGCACTGATTTGAGACGCTTGAATCATGGCTCGTCCCTTGCGGTAGCACTCGAGGCTCTACTGTCGTTAATGCGCGTTGAAGATGTAGTGAATGTCGAGGAAGGGGAAGAGATGCGGTCATCTTAACCTTAAAGCCACGCGACAGGACGCCCGCGCCCGGCTATCATTGCGCATTGCCAATGAAGCGCACTGAAACGGGGACCATGCGCACTCTTCTTATTGCAACGGCTTCATCTCCTGCACCGGCGGATGTGACGCCTTGGCGGCGATTCGAACCGCTGCCGCCATCCAGAATCAAACCGCATGCCAGAGCCGGTGCTGCACTCAATTCGAGGTCTGTCTCAGACGGCGCTCCTGCGACATCAGCGGGATCACCTGCCAGTAGCGCGAGCCCTGCGGCACCTAAACGATTTGTCACGCGTGACTGCGTTCTTCTGCCTTGAGCGCGACACCACAACACCTTAAGTCTCGCGGGAACAAACCGCCCGTCGCCTATCCGATCAGCCGGAGTTCCTTCACTTGAGTAAGCTCACCACGGTCCTGTCGCGTTCAGTGCAAATCGCCACTTTGCTGGCGCTACTTTTCTCCGCCGGCGCAGCCGCGGCCCAGGATCTACCCCAGGGCCACCCGCCGATTCCAAGCGCACACACGACCGACGCGCGAATCCCCGAGAGCAAATCCGCTGACAGCGGAAAGGCCGCCGGCGTGTTGCCGCCGACCTCCATCACCCATCACACCATCACCGTGGCGGGTGCGGCGCTCGACTACACGGCCGAAGCTGGGACCATCCCCCTCCCGGGCAGTGACAACAAGACTGCGGCGGACGTTTTCTATGTTGCCTACACGCGGGAACCGTTGAATACCAAGCGCCCGATCACCTTCGTCTTCAACGGCGGTCCCGGTGCCGCGGCAGCCTACTTGCATCTCGGCGGCATCGGCCCGCGCGCGATCGAAGTGAACGACAAGGGAGAGGTGCAAGGGCCTCCCCCGGCCCTCACCGACAATCCGAGCACGTGGCTCGACATGACCGACCTCGTCTTCGTCGATCCGGTCGGCACCGGCTATAGCCGCGCCAGCGAGGGCAAGAGCGAGGACAAGTTCTGGGGCGTCGAGCAGGATACCGACGCACTGACGGACTTCGTCCGGCTCTATCTGATCAAGTCGGCGCGCATGCTCTCGCCGGGCTTCCTCATGGGCGAGAGCTATGGTGGCTTCCGTGCCGCTGCTCTTACCCGGGCCCTGCAGAAGAGCGGTGTCGGCTCGCCGAGCGGTATAGTGCTGATCTCGCCGGTGCTCGAATTCTCCCTGCTCTATGGGGAGGAGTATGACCCACTCTCCTGGGCCCTTGGGCTACCGTCGCTCGCTGCGGTCAATCTCGAAAGCAGGGGCATCACCGCACGCGCGGCGCTCGCCTCGGCACTGAAGGACGCAGAGACCTATGCCTTGTCAAACTACCTCGTCAATCTCGCCTCCGGCGCCGAGGCCGGCGGCAAGGCAGCGAGCGGCACCGTGGCACGCCTCACCGGCCTCCCGCTCGATGTGGTCGAGCGGCATCAAGGCCGCATCCCACCCTCCCTGTTCATCAGGGAGTTCGACCGCACGAATTCACAGGTGCTGAGCCGTTACGATGGCAGCGTCAGCGGCCCCGATCCCAATCCTACTAGCAACTGGGCGGATGCCCCTGACCCGGTGCTCGATGCCACGGTGCCGCTATGGACGGCGGCCTTCGTGCAATATGCGGAAAGCGAGCTCGGCTACAAAACCGACGCTGCCTATCGGCTGCTCAACCGCGACGCGCGTCAGAAATGGGACTTCGGCACGAGCCCCACGCATCAAGGTTATGCCGGAGTGATCGACGACGTCCAGGAGGCGCGCTCGGCCAATCCGTCGCTGCAGGTGCTGATCGCCACCGGCTATACCGACCTCATTACCCCTTACCTCGCGTCGACGTTTCTCGTCCGGCAGTTGCCGTCGCTTCCGCGCGCGGCGCCGATCCAGGTCGAGACCTACGCCGGTGGCCACATGCTCTATCTCCGCCCGGAGTCGCGTGAGGCGCTGAAGCAAGACGTAAAGGTCATGTACGATAAGGCGATGAAAGCGGCGTCCTAGGCCAGGACACGAACCGGTGGGGTGAACCGCGAGCGGCGATCGGCTAGGATGTCGAATCGGGGCACCGCTAACGAGGGTCGGCAATGTCGATGCGGAGCATGAAAATAGCTGCTGCGCTGCTCGCGGCGGCGGCCATCGCCGCGACCGGCGCAATCGCCCAAGAGCAAAAGACCGAAGCCACGGCGAGGCAAGATGCGCCACAATGGTCGGAATTCCAATCGCCGGAGCGTGGGTTTGCCGTCGCCTTTCCCAGCGCGCCAAAGGCGGCGAGCGCCGCGGTAGCGGGCCAGAACCCGCTCATCCGCTACAGCTTCGAGACCTATGAGGGCGGCGACACGGTTTATCGCGTGGTGGTGCTCGAATATCCGCCCGGCAAGGCGCCGAGCTCTCCGGATGAAGCCCTCTACGTCAAGATGGTGTCGGCCTACGCCAAGGACAGCGCGTCGCAGGTGCGCAAGCGCGGCGCCAAGACCATCGCAGGCCGGCTCGGATTCGAGGCGATCACCGACGACAGCAAGGGCAAGGTCAATCACCTTGTGAGCATCGTGCCGGCCGGCGACCGCATCTTCATGCTGATCTCAACCGGGCCGAGGGGCCATGCCACGAGCGATGGCGCCGAACGCTTTCGCGACTCCTTCCGGGTGATCGAAACCTCGCCGCAAACGACGGGGAGCACGTCTTCCGCCCCCTCACCCTAAGCGCCAACCAGGATTTGGCGGGGCGCCGCGTCACGTCCTTGAGCACCTCGCTCGCCACAGCCATTTCCGGCATGAGTATGATGCCGTAGCCATCGGCGACCCTCTGCACGATGGTGGCGAGGCTCGACGCACCGAAGCTCTCTCGCGCCTCTGGCGTCACCAGTCGGCAAAAGGACAACGCCTGATCGCAGGCAATGGCCCTCCTCGAGCAACAGCAACCGCTCATGAGCAAGCATGTCGGCCGCCTTGGCGCGCTTGCACGTGGCGCACGCCGCAAGGACGAACTTGTCGCCGAAGAGAGACTGCGTCTCGATCTCGAGACCCTCGATGGGAAGCGCAACGAGAATCAGGTCGAGATCGCCGCTGACCAGCGCTCGAACAAGAGTCTCGGTGATCGTCTCGCGGAGGTGCAAAGTGAGATCCGGGGAGCGCCGTTGCAGCTCGGGCAGTGCCGCCGACAAGAGATAGGGCGCGATCGACGGAATGGCCCCAAGCTTGAGCGCTCCCGACAGCACACGCTCGCGATGCTTGGCGGAATCGAGCACATCGCGCACTGAGGCAAGGTGGTACGCCCGCGCCTGGCGATCTCCTCGCCCTGCTCGGTCAGCTCGATTCCCCGACTTCCGGCGCTCGATCAGGCTGACCGGCAACTCTTCCTCCAGCTCCTTGATCTGCATGCTGAGAGCGGGTTGAGCTAGTCCTGGTCGCACGCGGTGAGACACTTGAGCCTGTAAACCGCAATTGAGGAGAGCCTAGAATGCGTGAGTGGCACAAGCCGACGGTTGAGGAGACGGAGTCCAGCATGGAGGTAACGAACTACCTGCCGGCGGAGCGGATCGCGCTTAATCCGTCCCTCCTCATCCTCAGAAATCGGAACGGCGGTCCGGCTGGCGCGGGGTCGCCGTTTCCTTTTGGGGGTTTGCGTGCGACATTGTCCTTGCGGCAAGCGTTTGCCAAAACTTCCCGTTCAGATTTTCTTAATGTGGTATCCAGACAGATTTCATCGACGCGTCATGTGCCTCTCATCGAGACCGGCGATGCTAGAATTGGATTGGAGTGCGACCATGAAAGACGAGGCAGCCGCTCCTATTTATGATCTCAGCCTGCGGTGATGTTGATGCGCGTCAAACAGACGCCGCACGCGGCAGGTTACTTGAGGTTCCTCTTTGGCATCTGGCTAAAGGTGAGGATCAGTCCGTGACCAAGATCTTGAGCCCCGAGGAACTTGAGCAGGAGCTCCGCGCCATCGGCGCCGAGCGCTATCATGACAAGCATCCGTTTCATAAGCTTCTGCACGGCGGCAAGCTCAACAAGGGTCAGGTCCAGGCCTGGGCCCTCAACCGCTATTGCTACCAGTCAGCGGTGCCGCGGAAGGACGCCGCGCTGATCAGCCGCTGCCACGACCGTGAGATGAGGCGCGACTGGGTTCACCGCATTCTCGACCATGACGGCTATGGCGACGAGGAAGGCGGCATCGAACGCTGGCTGGCGCTGACCGATGGGCTTGGGCTTGATCGCGACTACGTCACCTCGATGAAGGGCGCGCTGCCTGCGACCCGCTTCGCCGTCGACGCCTATGTCAATTTCGTGCGGGAGAAAACCCTGGTCGAGGCGGTTGCCTCGTCCTTGACCGAGCTGTTCGCGCCAAAGATCCACAAAGAGCGCATCTCCGGAATGCTCGAGAACTACGATTTCATCAGCGACGACGTCATGCAGTATTTCAAGCGCCGGCTGACGCAGGCGCCGCGTGACGCCGACTATGCGCTCGACTATGTGAAGCGGAACGTGCGCACGCCTGAGGCGCAGGCGGCGGCACTCGGTGCCCTTAGATTCAAATGCAACGTGCTGTGGTCGCAGCTCGATGCGCTGTATTTGGCCTATTACGACCCGGGCATGATTCCCCCAGGCGCCTTCGTGCCGGAAAATGCATGATGGCTGAAGGCACGTCCCCTGGACGTCTGATTGTAAACCAGAAGACGCGCCCCTTTTTGCCGGCCTATCTGAAGCTTCGCCATGACGCGGGGCGAGGCCGGTGGGTGTTGTTGGCGCCGGAGCGGATTCTGACGCCTGACGAGACTGCCGTCGCGGTGCTCAAGCTCTGCGACGGCAAGAAAACAGTGGAGGAAATATCCGAGGCGCTGGCCAAGGACTATGCAGCCCCGGTCGACGTGATCCGCGAAGACGTCTTGGAGCTGCTGCAGGGACTGGCAGACAAGGGATACATAAAGGCATGAGCCCGACCCAGACGAACGGACATTTCGAGACGCTGGTCGTCGATGACGAGCCGACCGCCGGTGTGAGCGGCGCGTCTCCTACGCTGTGCGCGCTTGCCCCCGTAGGCCTGCTCGCCGAGCTCACCCATCGCTGTCCCCTGCAATGCTCCTATTGCTCGAACCCGCTAGAGCTTGAGCGCGTGAACAAGGAGCTGACCACAGCCGAGTGGGTGTCGGTCATGGAGCAGGCCGGCGCCATGGGCATCCTGCAGGTGCACCTCTCCGGCGGTGAGCCCACCGCGCGCAAGGACCTCGAGGACATTGTCGAGGTTGCCGCCAAGGCGGGCCTCTATACCAATCTGATCACC
>Ga0164301_10000272_pt1 | contig 14503 bp, 14 predicted proteins | sample Whisoiple_231_MG_FD_109711 | JGI IMG/M metagenome (GOLD analysis project Ga0164301, IMG submission 109711) | Unamended control soil microbial communities from upstate New York, USA - Whitman soil sample_231_MG | ecosystem: Environmental > Terrestrial > Soil > Agricultural land ... | reverse complement strand
GGTCGGAGCCGAGGAAGGCGTTGACGAGCGAGGACTTGCCGACGTTCGGCCGGCCGATCACCGCGACCCGGACGGAGTCGTCGTCCTCGGGCCGCGGCTCGCGGTCGCCGAGCGCGGCGACGATCGCATCGAGCAGGTCGCCGGTGCCGAGCCCGTGGGTGGCGGAGACGGCCAGCGGCTCGCCGAGGCCGAGGGCGTGGAACTCGGCGCCGATCCCGAAGTCGTTGGCGCGGTCGGCCTTGTTGACGACGACGAGGACCGGGACGCCGCCGCCTCGCAGCGTCTTCGCCAGCTCGGCGTCGCCGGCGCGGAGGCCGGCGCGGCCGTCGACGACCAGCAGGATCGCGTCGGCTTCGGCGATCGCGATCCGCGCCTGGGCCTGGACGTCGCGGGCCAGCTCGGCCTCGTCGCCGAGGTCGATGCCGCCGGTGTCGATCAGCTCGAAGGCGACCCCGTTCCACTCGGTCGCCAGCCGCTTGCGGTCGCGGGTCACCCCCGGCTCGGGCGAGGTGACCGCCTCGGCGCCGCCGACGAGGCGGTTGACCAGCGTGCTCTTGCCGACGTTGGGGAAGCCGACGACGGCGACAGTCGCGACGCTCATGGTCAGACGATGCCGCGGTCGCGAGCGAGCTTCACGATCTCCTCGACGACTTCGTCGATCGAGCGTCCAGTCGTGTCGAGCACGACGGCGTCCTTGGCGGGTTTCAGCGCGCTCAGCTCTCGCACCGAGTCCAGCCGATCTCGCTCTTCGATTGCCGCCAGAACGTCGGCTAGGAGTTCATGCGTCTCCAGCGATCGCCTCCTGGCCCGCTCCTCTGGCGTGGCGGTGAGGTAGATCTTCAGTGGGGCGTCGGGGGCGACCACGGTCCCCGTGTCACGACCCTCCGCGACGTACCCGCCCTGGGAGAAGAGCTGCCGTTGCCGCTTCACCATCGCCGCCCGAACCTCTGGATAGGCGGCTATGTGAGGCGTGGCCTTCGTCACCTCGGCCGATCGAATCAGGCTGGTGACGTCTCTGTGGCCGATCAAGACCCTCTCGCCGTCGAAGTCGATCTCGGTCGAGTCGGCTATCTCACCGATCCTCGCATGGTCGTCCGGGTCCGCCCGCTGCTCGAGGACGACCAGGGTGACGCTGCGATACATCGCGCCGGTGTCGAGGTAGGTGAAGCCGAGGGAGCGGGCGACCGATCGGGTGACGGTTGACTTGCCGGCGCCGGCCGGGCCATCGATGGCGACCACCCGGGGGGCCCCGCCCTTCTCGGCCGGACGCACCGCATCGGCAGGCACCGGAGGCCTCCCTACCGCGGCCCGCATGTCCCTCACGTGCGCCAGGCTCCCGACCTTCACGCTGAGCTCGTCGGCTCCGATCATCACCGCAACCGCGTCCCGCTCCACCCGCTCGTACGTGAGATCGCCGGAGACGTCCAGATAGAGGTCGACGGGACCCCGGTCGGTCTCGACTTCCACCCTGCGAGCTTCGCCGTCCCGCACCCACACCGCCTGATGCTCGCCGACCTCGAGCAATTGCCGGATTCCGTCCACCTCGTCGCTGGGCACGAACAGGTCGAGGTCGCTCGGAACGACATCCCAGCCCTGGAGGACCAGGGCGCTCGATCCGATCACGACGAAGTCGCAATCGGAGTTCGCGAGCGAGGCCAGCAGATCGCGCAACCTCAGCTGGCTGGCCACTGGCTTCGATTCTCGATGTAGGTTGCTCTGATCATGGTCGCTGGGGCGAACGGACCGCGAGACACCGGCGGACCGGGCTTGCTGGTCCTGACCGGGCCCTCTCACGCAGGGAAGACGACCGTCGCAGAAGAGGTGCTGACGATAGCTCGAAGGCCAGCAGCCTATCTTTCCGTCGACGACGCGCTGGAACGAACCCTACAGCGACCCGCCGGAGATATCTGGGCTGAGATTCCGCTCGCCTACGAGCTGATTTGCAGCGATCTGAAGGTTCTGCTGGAGAGGGGATGGCTGGTGATCGTGGAGAGCACTTTCACCTACATCTCCCCGGAGGGAGACGGGGAGTTGCACCGAGATGCGCTCGCCGAAATGCTCGAGATCGCCGCATCGCGCCAACTTCCCTGGTGGGTGGTGCAACTGACCGCCGAACGGGAGACCCTCCTCGCTCGCGCCGACCGCACCTCACGCCTCGACTCGACCGTGGTCTCCGGAACCTTCGCCCTGCATCAGGACGGCGCGGCGCTCCTGGCTGCGACCCAGGTCGTCGACACCGACTCCCTCGACCCCCGGGATGCGGCCACGGCGATCCTGGCGCATCTGGCCGAACCCGCGGCTTAGCTGCCGATCGCGTTGATCAGCGCGGCCAGGGCGACGCCCAGAATCGTCACGAGGACAAGGTAGAAGCCAAAGACGATGATCCGGTCGATTGCCTTGTCAGAGCTGGCGAGCACCACCTCGGTGGTTTCGGCAGTCCGCTCGAGGGCGGCTACGCGTGCTTCCACCTTTCCGGCATTCGAAAAGAAGGCGAGCTGAGGAAGGGGTTCGCTGGCATGTGGATGGAAGAAGTTTCTCAGCAGCTTGTCGGAGTTCGGGATTTCGAGCTCCTCCATCGCGAGGATCTTCCCTCCGAGCTCATCCCTCCGTGAATCCCCCTCCAGCTCGAGGAACTGAATCGCCGCCACACAGGTCCTTTCGGGCTCGATCTTCAGCGTCTCCATGCCGAGATTCGCAAGCTGGAAGTGCAGCCTCTCTCCCTCCTCGGACTCGATCCAGGCCCCGGCCTTCTCCCGCAGGCGGCCATAGCCCGGGTCGACGAGCATGCCCCCCATGATCAATAGCCCGTCAAGGGCTAGACGAAACTTCGGCGCGATGTTTCCGGCCAGGTTCCATGGCATCCGCAGCTTCTCGACGCTGGAGACGAACGCCACCTGGCCCGGCTCCAGCTCGAAGCTTGCCAGCATCGCCCGATTTATCGGGTCCGGGGAGTCGGGCCAGAACCGTCTCCCGTCGGGAAGAATCAGGTAGTCCGGAGCTACCCGGAGCTCGTACGAAGCGCCCCTGACGCAGCTCGAATCCCAGCTTTTGGGAACGAAGATCTGCTCTTCGAAGTTCTCCGAGCGCAGCCGTGCGTTGAGTTCGTCGCGGGCGAGGATCGACACCGGGCCGAGCATAGGCGGGTCCTCCAAAGCGAGGTGATCGCTGAACGCTCTATGCGAGCAAAGAATTCAGGTCCGCCTCGAAGCCGGGATAGCTGACGGCGGCGGCGTCCATGCCGTGGACCTCCACGCCCTCGCGCGAGGCGAGGCCGGCGACGGCGCCGAGCATCGCGATCCGGTGGTCGCCATGGGACTCGATCGAGCCGCCGACGAGGCCGCCGGTGCCCTCGATTTCCATCCCGTCCGCGGTTGCCTCGATCTTGCCGCCGAGCGCCCGCAGCGCCGCAGTCACGGTCTCGATCCGATCGGACTCCTTGCGGCGCAGCTCCTCGGCGTCGCGAATCACGGTCGTCCCCTCCGCGAAGCAGGCGGCCAGGGCGACGAGCGGCAACTCGTCGATGGCCAGCGGGATCTCGGCGCCGGAGACTTCGGTGGCTTGAAGTTCTGACTCGAACGCAACGAGCTGGCCGATCTTCTCCCCGCTCTCCTCGCCCTCGTCCTCGACCTCTATCCGTGCACCCATGCGCTGCAGGATTGTCAATAGCCCCGTCCTGGTGGGATTCAGACCCACCTCGTGAAGTTCAACCTCGCTGTCCGAAACGAGGAGGGCAGCCACCATTGGGAATGCCGCCGACGAGAAATCGACTGGGACAATCATCTGCCCGAGGTGCAATCTCTCCTCCGGCCTCGCCACCACGACATCGTCCTCGCGTGATATTCGGGCACCTGCCGCAGCCAGCATCCGCTCGCTGTGATCTCGGGTGCGTTGCGGCTCGTGGATCCGCGTCTCTCCCTCTGCGAGCAAGGCAGCGAACAGCAAACAAGACTTGACCTGGGCGCTCGCGATTGGGAGCTCGTACTCGATGCCCCGTAACGGCGCACCCGAAATCTCCAGGGGCGGCAGGCGATCTTCACGGCACCTCAGCTTCGCGCCCATCAGCCCCAGCGGCACAGCAATCCGGTCGACTGGGCGCTGGCGGATCGAATCGTCTCCGTCGAGGACCCACTCCTCCCCCACCTGCCCTGCCAACCATCCAGGCAGCAGCCGTAACAGAGTGCCCGCATTGCCGACGTCGATCGCGCTCGCCCGCGCACCCCGCAGGCCGACACCGCGAATTGAGTAGGCGGGTTCGCCAACGACGCCTTCCAGCCGCTCGACCGTGGCTCCCAGCCCCCGTACCGCATCTAGCGTAGAAAGAGTGTCAGCGGCCTCAAGGATCCGGAAGACCTTGCTCGTCCCCTCCCCCATCGCCGCGATCAGCGCCGCGCGATGCGAAATCGACTTGTCCGAAGGCGGGCGCAGCGATCCGCGCAGCGGTCCGGCGGGCTCGAAGCGAACGCTGCTCACGGCGCCAACCTACCTACGAGGCCGGGGCGTCGAGCACGGTGACGGTGTGGCCGAGGCCGCGCACTAGCTCAGCCGCCTTGCTCGCCTGCTCGCCGCCGCGCACCCAGAGCGAGACCGCCCCGGAGGTCATGTCGGGGGCCGGGTGCAGCGCCATGTCCTCGATGTTGACCCCGGCCTCGGCCAGCGCCAGCGCCAGCTCGGCGATCGTCCCCGGCTTGTTGGCGACGACGATCCGCAGCTCGCGCAGCGGCCCGCCCTCGGCTTCGGATTCGAGCAGGCAGTTGCGGTCCTCGCCCGCCGCGGCGTGCCAGGCGGCGAGCGCCTCACGGTCGCCGGAGCGGATCAGCTCCGCCGCCTCGCGCAGCCGCGCCGCGACCGCGTCGACCGCGTCGGCGACCGCGTCGCGGTTGGAGGCGTAGATATCGGCCCAGATCGCCGGGTTGGAGCCGGCGACGCGGGTCGCGTCGCGGAAGCTCGGGCCGACGTCGGGGAGTCGCTCACTGTCCTTGGTCAGCGAGTGGGCCGCCTCGGAAGCGAGTGCGTTGGCGAGCACGTGCGGGAGGTGGCTGACCGCCGCCATCAGCCGGTCGTGGCCGGCGGGGTCGATCGCCTGCGGGCGCGCCCCCAGCCCCATCAGCGCCCGCTGCAGGCGGTCGTAGAGCAGGCCGCTGACCTGATCGGTCGGGGTCAGGTACCAGCGGGCGCCCGCGAAGAGATCCTCGCGGGCGTTCTCGACCCCCGCGGTCTCGGCTCCCGCCAGCGGGTGGCCGCCGATGAAGCGCTCGTCGCCGCCCACCGCCGCGACCAGCTCGCCCTTGGTCGAGCCGACGTCGGTGACGGCGGTCTCCGGCCCGGCGGCCGCCAGCGCCTCGCGCGCCTGCTCGGGCAGCGCCGCCACCGGCGCGCAGCAGAAGACGAGGTCGACGCCCTCGCAGGCCTCGGCGAGCGAGCCGGCGGCGCGGTCGATCGCCCCCAGCTCGACGGCGCGCGCCAGCCGCTCCGGGCTGCGCCCGTACCCGACCACCTCGGCGTCGAGGCGCCGCCGCGCAGCGAGCCCGATCGAGCCTCCGATCAGGCCCACTCCGAGGACGGCGATCCTCATGGGCGGGCGCAGCTCCTCATGAACCGCGCCGAGCCTCCACCGCAGCCGCGAACCGCTCCAGCGCCGAGGCGGTGTCCTCCCAGTCGATGCAGGCGTCGGTGATCGACTGCCCATAGGTCAGCTCCTGCCCCGGGACCAGGTCCTGCCGGCCCTCGACCAGGAACGACTCGAGCATCACCCCGACGATCGCCTTGTTGCCGTCGGCGACCTGGTCGGCGATGTCGCCGGCGGCGAGGAACTGCTTTTCGGGGTCCTTGCCGCTGTTGTCGTGGGAGGCGTCGATCACCAGCCGCTCCGGCAGCCCGGCGACGCCGAGGGTCACCAGCGCGTCCTCGACCTCGGGCGGGTGGTAGTTCGGGACCCCGTGGCCGCCGCGCAGGATCAGGTGGCAGTCGGGGTTGCCGGTGGTGTGCAGGATCGCCGGCATGCCGGCGTCGTCGATCCCGGCGAAGGCGTGGGAGGCCGCCGCCGCCCGCACCGCGTCGACCGCGATCTGGATGTTGCCGTCGGTGCGGTTCTTGAAGCCGATCGGCATCGAGAGGCCGGAGGCGAGCTGGCGATGGGTCTGGCTCTCCGAGGTCCGCGCCCCGATCGCGCCCCAGGCGACCGCGTCGGCGATGTACTGCGGCGTGATCGGGTCGAGGAACTCGCAGCCGATCGGCAGCCCGGTGTCGAGCACCTCCAGCAGCAGCTTGCGGGCGATCCGCAGGCCGGCGTTGACGTCGCCGCTTTCGTCCAGGTGCGGGTCGTTGATCAGTCCCTTCCAGCCGGTCGTCGTCCGCGGCTTCTCGAAGTAGACCCGCATCACGATCAGCAGGTCGTCGCGCAGCGCCCGCGCCGTCGCGCTTAGCCGGGTCGCGTACTCCATCGCCGCTTTCGGGTCGTGGACGCTGCACGGCCCGACCACGACCATCAGCCGCGGGTCCTTCCCCTGCAGCACGTCGCGCACTTCCTCGCGGCCGCGGACGACCGCCTTCGCCCGCTCCTCGCCGAGCGGCAGCTCCCCGAGCAGCCGTTCCGGCGGCACCAGCTCGACCACTTTCGCGATCCGCTGGTCGCGGACGCCGTCTCTTTTCGCCCCCTCCATGCCGATGAACATTTTGCCTTCGCCTTTCTCCAAACCACGGAAATCGTACTTTCTGGTCGCCCGCTGCCGGATTGGGTCGGCGCGCACGCGACACGAACCTTGAACGGCGCCCGACCGGAAGATGTGATTCTTCGGGGCGGCTTGCGGGCCGCCGGGCCGAGCGCCTAGCTAAATCGCCAATACCAGAGGGTGAGGTGGCCGCGCGCGACGGCGCTGGCTGGGATGCCGGTCGCGATGTTGGCGGGCTCGAACCTCACGGTCCAGAGGTTGTACCACGCGCGCCGCTTTAGTCAAGTAGTTCCGATAGGCCGCGCAGGAAGCGCTCGTTCTCCTCGGCGGTCCCGTAGCTGACCCGGATGTGGCCGGGGTCGCCGAGCGCCTTGCCGGGACGGACCGCGATCTCGCGCTCGGCGAGGCCGCCGATCACCGCGGCTTCGTCGGCGTCGCCGAGGTCGATCCAGGAGAAGTTGGCGTGGGTGTCAGCGGTCCGCAGGCCGAGCCCGGCGAGCCCCTCCTCGACCGTGAGGCGGGCGGCGACGGTGGTCTCGATCCGGCGCCGGACGTCGTCCTGGTGGAGGATCGCCTCGGCCCCCGCCGCCTGGGCGAGGGCGTTGACGCTGAACGGCTGGCGTACCGCGTCGATCGCGGCGCGGAACTTCGGCGAGCCGACCGCGTAGCCGACCCGCAGCCCGGCGAGGCCGTAGCACTTGCTGAAGGTGCGCAGGACGACCAGGTTCGGGAAGTCGTCCAGCAGGTCGAGCGTGGCGTCGGGGTCGTCGTGGGTCTGGAACTCGACGTAGGCCTCGTCGAGGATCACCGTCACGTGCTCGGGGATCCGCTCGCAGAAGGCGGCGACCTCGGCGGCGGGGACATGGGTGCCGGTCGGGTTGTTCGGGTTGCAGACGATCAGCATCTGGGTCGCCGCGGTCACCTCGGCCGCCATCGCGTCGAGGTCGTGGACGTCGCCCTCGGCGAGCGGCACGCGGACCTCGCGGGCGCCGGTCAGCGCCGGCAGGTACGGGTACATCGAGAAGGCCGGCCAGGCGTAGACGATCTCGGCCCCCGGCTCGCAGAGCGCCTCGGCGGCGGCGAGCAGGATCTCGCAGGAGCCGTTGCCGACGGCGACGCGGGCCGGCTCGGTCTCGTAGCGCTCGGCGAGGCGGCGGCGCAGCAGGGTCGCGTCGGGGTCCGGGTAGCGGTTCATCGTCCCGGCCGCCGCGGCGATCGCCTCGACCACCTTCGGGTGCGGCGGCGCCGGCGACTCGTTGGAGGCGAGCTGGGCGATGTTCCCCGAAGCGATCGCCTCGGGCGCCTGCCCCGTCGGGACCCCGGCCTGGTAGCCCGGCATGCGGGCGAGCTTCTCGGCGAAGGTGATCGTCATCGCGACCGGATTGTGACGGACGGGGGCGGAGAGCCCCGCCGAGCCCTACTGGGCGGCGCCGAGCCCCGCCGAGCCCTACTGGGCGGCGCCGAGGTCGGCCCGCAGCTTCTGCGCCTCGCCGACGTAGACGTGCTCGGGCACGTGCCCGGCCGGAGCGTAGAAGTGGAGCAGGACCCGGATCACCCGCGGCATCGAGCCGGGTACCGGGATCTCGCGGCAGCACATCAGCGGCACCATTGTCAGGCCCAGGTCCCGCGCCGCCACCGCCGGAAACTCCGCGTCGAGGTCCTCCGTGGTCGTGAACAGGCAGCTGACCATCGCCTCCGGCTCGAGGCCGTTGCGCTCGATCAGCCCCCGCATCAGCTCCTCGGTCGCCGCCAGGATCGCCGCCGGCTCGTTCGCCTCGGCCTGCGCGGCGCCGCGGACCGCGAAAAGGCGCTCCGCTGGAACCTCCGAAGGTCCGCGAGGGATGTCGCCGTTTCGGCCCACCATGCGCATCTTCCCAAACAGCGCGGGGGCGAGATGGATCGCGGTGCGCCTTATGTCCACATGGCGAACAAAATGCGCACCGATCTTGGCCAGGCCCTGGCACGTCTGACCGATCGCCAAGGCGGCGTCGTCTCACGCGCCCAGCTGCGCGACTTGGGGTTCAGCGAGGCTCGTATCCACCGTGCGATCGCGGAGGGACGCTTGCGCCCCGTCTTCCGCGGAACGTTCGCCACCGGACCCATTGATGGCCGCGGACGGATGCGCGCCGCCGCCCTCGCCTGCGGACAAGGTGCAGCGATCTCCCACCGCAGCGCCGGAGCGCTCCTTAGGTTTTTCGACAAGGGGCCGGTTGTCATCGACGTGATCGCACCGCCGTCCCGAGGGCGCAAGATCGACGGGATCCGATTCCACCGGGTGCGGACGCCGCGGCGCGATGAGACCGGGACCGTGGACGGCATCCCCTGCACGAGCCCGGCGCGGACGCTGGTCGACCTCGCCGGCACCGTCGGCGACCGGACGCTACGCAGCTGCTTCGAGCGGGCGGCGCAGCGGAAAATGCTCGACATCCCGGCAATCGAGGCGTCGATGGACCTGGGCCGGCGTGGGACCCCGTCCCTGCGCGCCCTGGTCGACGAATGGCGCCGCGCCGCGCCGCTCACGAAAAAGGGAAAGCTGAAGAGCCCGCTGGAGGCGAAGGTGCTGCCGCTGCTCGTCCATCGCAACCTTCCCGCCCCGCACCTCAACGCCCCGGTCCAAATCCAGAACGGCCGCATCGAGGTCGACTTCCTCTGGCCCGACCACCGCTTCGTCGTCGAGGCCGACAGCCGCGACTTCCACGGGACCGACCTAGCCTTCGAGCGCGACCGCTGGCGCGACCGCGAACTCCTCCGCGTCGGCTACGGCACCCTCCGCGTCACGCACCAGCAGGCCGAACGCGAAACCACCGCCGTCGTCGAGGCCATCGCAGCGCGCCTCGGCCTAATCACCCAGGCCGGGAGCAAAGCCGTTCCACCAACGCAGCAGGCAGGGGCCGCCTCACCCTCCCACCCAGCAAAGTAGGAGGGTGAGGCGGCCCCTACCGGGAGGCTTCTCGCAGTTCGCCGATCTCAGCGTCCGAGAGCCGCCGCGCGGATCCGGGTTGCAGATCGTCAAGCGCAAGCGGGCCGAACTTGACACGTCGCAACCCCACCACCTCGTTTCCCACTGCTTCGAGCATCCGCCGCACCTGGCGGTTGCGGCCTTCGCGCAGGGTGATCTCGATCTCGCGCTCGCCCAGCCGCCGGACCTCTGCCGGGCCGGTAGGCCCGTCGTCGAGCGCGACGCCCTTGCGCAGGCGCTGGAGGTCGGGCTCGGCGATCGGCTTGCCGAGCTGGGCGACGTAGGTCTTCGGCACCTCGTAGCGCGGGTGGGTGAGCTGGTTGGCGAGCTCGCCGTCGTTGGTCAGCAGCAGCAGGCCGGTCGAATCGGCGTCCAGCCGCCCGACGGGATAGAGGCGCGCCCTGGTCTCGACCAGCTCGACTACGGCCAGCCGGCTACCGGGCTCCCTCGCCGTCGAGACCACCCCGGCGGGCTTGTTCACCGCCCACACCTCGCGGACCTCGACCACCACCGGTTCGCCGTTGACGCGGACGTCGTCCCCCTCCCCCACGTCACGGGCCGGATCGGTGACCACCTCGCCCCCGACCGTCACCACCCCCTTGCCGATGATCTCCTCAGCTTTCCTCCGAGAAGCGACGCCCCCATGGGCAAGGAACTTCACCAACCTCACGAGAAGGGACCCGGGGAGGTCTCATCCGGACCCTCCCCATCAGTTGTCCGGAGGAGACCTCCCCGGGTCCCCACGCTCATGGCTGCAGGCGTTGTTCCCCGGCCTTCAGCAGGCGCTCGCGCAGGTCGCGCTCGTCCTCCGGGCTGGGGTCGAAGCGGGAGGGGTCCGGCAGCTGGTCGAGGCCGCTGAGGTCGAAGAGCCGCTCGAACAGCTCCGAGGTCTTGAAGATCGCGGCGCCGAACTGGGAGCGGCCGGACTCTTCGATCAGGCCGCGCTCGGCCAGGCTCTGCACCGCCGACTCGGAGGTGACGCCGCGGATGCGGGCGACCTCGGGGCGGGTCACCGGCTGCAGGTAGGCGACGATCGCCAGGGTCTCGGCCTGGGCCTGGGTCAGCGGCGGCGTCCGCGGCTTCGAGAGCAGCCGCCGCGCCGCTTCCTCGGTGGCGGGATCGCTGGCCAGGGCAAAGCCGCCGGAGACCTCGCGCAGGACCACCCCGCGCTTGCCCTCGGCGAGGTCCTCGCGCAGCAGCTCGATCGCCTCCGCGACCTGCCCCTCGGTCGCCTCGGTCGCCATCGCCAGGTCGGCGGCGGAGACCGGCTGCGGCGAGAGGAAGAGCAGCGCTTCGACGGTGCGGGAGAGGTCGCTCATCCCTGCTTGGTTATCTCCGCGGTCGGAAGCGTCTTCTTCACCCGGATCGGGCCGAAGGCGCGGTCCTGCTCCCAGGTGATCTCGCCTTTGCGGTAGAGCTCCAGCAGGCCGAAGACGGTGACCGCCTGCGTCAGCCGGTCCTCGCCGCCGAACTCCTCGTCGAAGTCGAAGCTGGAGCGGCTGCGCAGCACGTCGCGCAGCGCCCGCAGGCGGCGCTCCAGGGAGACGGTCGGGCGGATGTGGCTGATGTCGACTTCGGGCGGCTCGGTCAGCAGGTCGCCGAGGGCGGCGCCGAGCGCGTCGGGGTCGTAGACGGCGGTGGCGGCGTCGACGGCGACGCGGCGCAGCTCGGCCGGCAGCGGCGCCGAGCGGTACAGGTATCCGCGCTGGCTCTCGAAGCGGTCGGCGAGCACCTTGGAGGCGTCGCTGTAGCGGCGGTACTCCAGCATCCGCGCCAGCAGCTCCTCGACCGCCTCCTCCGGGCTGAGGTCGTCGAGCTCTTCCTCCGGCCCCGGCAGCATCAGCCGCGACTTCAGCTCCAGCAGGGCGGCGATCAGAACGAGGAACTCGGTCGCCACCTCCAGCTCCAGCTCGCCCTCGCGCTCCAGGTGCTCGACGTAGGCGACGACGACCTCGCCGAGCTGCAGGTCGAGGAGGCTGATCTCCTCGCGCAGGACGACCGCCATCAGCAGGTCGAACGGCCCGGCGAAGACGTCGAGGTCGAGATCGAGGTCGAGGTCGGCGACCGCCATCGAGGGGAGAGTAGCCTTCACCCAGGAGGTAGATGAGATGGGTCTGTCCCTGGCCCTGGTAATTGCGGCCTTTGCGCTGCCACCACCCCTCCCCGCCCCATCCGAATTCGCGCCGCGGGTCGACAACCCCTGGTTCCCGCTGAAGCCGGGGTCGACCTACGTCTACCGCGGCCGCAAGGACGGCGACCCGACCCGCGAGCAGGTCGCCGTCTTCACCGCGACGAAGACGATCCTCGGCGTCCGCGCCACGGTCGTCGGCGACAAGCTCTACGCACGGCGCGGCGGGCGCTGGTCGATCGCCGAGCGGACCCGCGACTGGTACGCCCAGGACCGCCGCGGCAACGTCTGGTATCTGGGAGAGGCGACGGCGGAGATCGGGGCGGGCGGCGCGGTCCTCAGCCGCGACGGCTCCTGGCAGGCCGGCGCCGACGGTGCCCGGGCCGGAATCTTCATGCCGGCCCACCCCCACCGCGGCCAGAGCGGCATCCAGGAGATGTACGCGGGCGAAGCCGAGGACCGCTTCCGCGTTCTCAGCCTCTCCGCCTCGGTGCGGACCCCCGCCGCCAGCTCAGACCGCGCCCTCCTGACCCGCGAGTGGACGCCGCTGGAGCCGGGCGTGGTCGACCACAAGCTCTACGTGCGGGGGATCGGAACGGTCCGCGAGAAGACCGTCAAGGGCGGCGACGAGCTGAACGAGCTGGTCGCGGTACGGCGCTAAGCGGCGGAGCCGTAGCCCATCCGGGCGCGGACGTCGGCGAGGACCGGGGCGGCGATCGCCCGCGCCTTGCCGGCGCCGGCGGCGAAGATGCGGTCCAACTCGGTCTCGTCAGGGCGCAGCTCGGCATAGCGCTCGCGGACCGGGGCGAGGTAGTCGACCACGGCCTCGGCGACCGCCTTCTTGAAGTCGCCGTAGCCGGAGCCCTCGAACTCGCTCTCGACCTGCGACTGCTCGACGCCGCGGGCGGCGGCAAGGACGTCGATCAGGTTGGTTATCCCCGGCTTGTCGAGAGCGCGGACGATCTCGCGGCCGGAGTCGGTGACCGCCGAGCCGAACTTCTTGCGGATCGCGCCGGGCTCGTCGAGGACCAGCACCGTCCCCGCCTCGGTGCCGCCGGTGGTCGACATCTTCCGCTCCGGCTCCTGCAGGTCCATGATCCGCGCGCCGACCTCGGGGATGCGCAGCTCCGGCACCACCAGGGTCTCGCCGAAGCGGGCGTTGAAGCGGCGGGCGATCTCCCGCATCAGCTCCACGTGCTGGCGCTGGTCGTCGCCGACCGGCACCTCGGTCGCCCGGTAGGCGAGCACGTCGGCGGCCATCAGCACCGGGTAGTAGAAGAGCGCCGCCGAGGCGAGGTCCCGGTCTTTGCCGACCTTTTCCTTGAACTGGTGCATGCGGTTGAGGTCGCCGTGGGCGGTGACGGCGGAGAGCAGCCAGGTCAGCTCGGTGTGCTCGGGAACGTCGGACTGGCGGAAGAGGATGCAGCGCTCGGGGTCGAGGCCGGCGGCGAGCAGGATCGCTGCCGTGTCGTAGACGCGCTCGCGCAGTTCGGCCGGGTCGTAGGGGACCGAGATCGCGTGCAGGTCGACGATGCAGAAGATCGCCGGGTCGCCGCGGTCCTGGCCCTCGACGTACTGGCGGATCGCGCCGATGAAGTTGCCCAGGTGCTTGCGGCCGGTCGGCTGGATCCCGCTGAAGATGATCGGCTTCGACATGCGGGCCGCAGCCTACTCAGGCGGGCTCGGGCTCCGGCGCCTCGCCGGAGCGCTCGCGTTCGGCGCAGTCGGCGTCGCTGCCGTGGCCGCACTCGCCGGCTTGGGCAGAGCCGCGGCTTGCGATCGCTTGCCGCTGGCGTTTCGGGTTCTCGATCCCGAAGCCGGCGACGACGCCGCCGAGGATCATCAGGATCCCGGCGATCCCGATCCCGAGGCGGAAGGACGAGGTCGAGGCGTCCTCGGCGGCCTGCACCACCCGGTCGGCTTCGGCCGCGGGCAGGTCGTTGGCGGCGGGTACCGCGAGCGGCTTTTCCTTCGCTTCGGAGACCGCCGAGGCGCCGGCACTCGACAGCGGCGCGGCGCCAAGCTGGTCGTCGAGCTTGGCGCCGAAGCTGGCGGAGATGACCGCGCCGAGGACGGCGATCGCCAGCAGCCCGGCGACGCGGGAGACGCCGTTGTTGACCCCGGAGGCGATCCCGACCCGGTGTTCGTCGACCGAGTCGAGCACGGTCGCGGTCAGCGGCGCCACCGTCGCCGAGAGGCCGACGCCGAAGACGAGCAGGCCGGGGAGCACGTCGACGAGGTAATTGGCCCCCGGGCCGACCCGCATCAGCAGCAGCAGGCCCAAGCCGCCGCCGATGGGGCCGGCGGTCATCGGCAGCCGCGGGCCGGTGCCCGAGGCCATCCGCCCGAAGCGGGGCGAGAGGAAGAACATCAGGATCGAGATCGGGGTCGTCGCCAGGCCGGCCTCCAGGGGCGAGTAGCCGACCACCTGCTGCAGGTAGAGGCCGACGAAGAAGAGGCCGCCGATCAGGCCCGCGTAGGTCGCGAGCGTGGTCAGGTTGGTGACCCAGAAGTTGCGGATCCGGAACAGGCCCAGCGGCAGCATCGGGTGGCGGGCGGTCGCCTCGCGGACGACGAAGAGGGCGAAGCAGAGGATGCCGAGCGCCATCGTCCCCCAGACGACCGGGTCCGACCAGCCGCGCGCGGGCTGCTCGATCAGGGCGAAGGTCGGGGCGCCGAGGCCGATCGCCGAGAGCGCGATCCCGGCCCAGTCGATGCCGAGGAAGGCGTCCTCGTCGCGGCTCTCCT